>WNGQ01000460.1_pt1 | contig 55555 bp, 51 predicted proteins | sample 5407661 | NCBI WGS metagenome assembly WNGQ01 (sample SAMN13153382, study PRJNA577476) | soil metagenome | isolation source: 60 cm soil or saprolite under Garry oak tree replicate 2 | place: USA:California | collected 2016-06-15 | reverse complement strand
ACCATCCCCGGGCTGATCAACCTCGACTTCGCCGACGTGCGCGCCACCATGCGCGAGGCCGGCACCGCGCTGATGGGCATCGGCCAGGCACGCGGCGAGGACCGGGCGGTGGCCGCGGCCAAGCAGGCAATCTCGTCGCCGCTGCTGGAGGCGTCGGTGGACGGCGCCCGCGGGGTGCTGCTGAACATCTCCGGCGGTTCCGACCTCGGCCTGTTCGAGGTCAACGAAGCCGCCGAGGTGATCGCCTCGGCCGCCCACCCGGACGCCAACATCATCTTCGGTGCGGTGATCGACGACGCCCTCGGTGACGAGGTGCGGGTCACCGTAATCGCCGCCGGCTTCGACCACTCCGAGCCCGGGGAGCAGCCGTATGAGCCGCCGGCGCCACGGCACGCACGGCCCGAGCCCGAACGCGAGGAGTCGGTGTGGCCGACGTCCAGCGCCGCCTCCCGCTATGCGGCGATTCGCCGTGCCAGCCAGGCCGCCCTCCAGGCCCAGGCCGAAGAGACCACCCAGCCGGTTGAGCCCATCCGCTCGCGCAGCGGTGACGGCGATGACGACCTCGACATCCCGTCCTTTCTCAAGCGCTGAGCCGCCGCTGTTGGTCGGCGAGGACCTGCTGCGGCAGGGCGTGGTGGCGGCCTTCAGCGGGCGGGCAGGTGGCAGCGGGCAGGCTCCCTTCGAGAGCCTGAACCTCGGCCTGCACGTCGGCGACGAGGTCCGCACGGTGCTCCGCAACCGCCGCCGGGTCGCCACCGTGCTCGGCCTTGCCGGCATGCCCTGGGCCACCGTCCACCAGGTCCACGGCGACCGGGTCGTGACCGCCGCCCGGGCTGGACTCGGCGGCGGCCCGCCGGAGGGCAAGCCGCGCATCGCAGAGGCCGACGGGCTGGTCAGCACCGAGCCCGGCGTGGTGCTGGCAGTGTTTGTGGCCGACTGCGTGCCGATCCTGCTGGCCGACCCGGCCAACCGGGTCGTCGGCGCGGTCCATGCCGGCTGGCGCGGCCTGGCCGCCGGGGTGGTCGAGGCCGGGGTTGCCACCCTGGTCGCGGCCGGCGCCGACCTGGCCGCGACCGTCGCGCTGGTGGGCCCGGCGATCGGCCCCTGCTGCTATGAGGTCGGCCCCGAGGTCGCCGCCGCTGTCGGCGACCGCTACCCACTCGCGGCAGCGGCCACCCGGGCAGGCAACCTCGCGGTCGATACCGCCGCCGCGGCCCGCCAGGCCCTGGAGCGCGCAGGGCTCGACCCCGCCCGCGTGACGGTGACGGGGGAGTGCACCCACCACCACCCCGAGCGGTTCTTCTCCTATCGCCGTGAAGGCCGCACCGGCCGGCAGGCCGGCCTGATCGCCCTGGCAGGGCCACCATGACCGCCCCGCCACCGCAGGCGCCCGAGCCCGGTCTGGCCGCGATCCCGGAGCGGGTCGCGACGGTGCGCAGCCGCATCGCCGCCGCCGCCGAGCGCGCCGGCCGCGACCCCGCCGAGGTCACCCTGGTCGCCGTCAGCAAGCTGCACCCGTCGGCGGCGGTGCGTGCCGCCTACGGGGCGGGCGTCGCCGACTTCGGCGAGAACTACGCCCAGGACCTCGCCGCCAAGGCGGCGCTGCTGCCCGAGGCGCACTGGCATTTCGTCGGCCGCCTGCAGCGCAACAAAGCCGCGGTGCTGATCGCGGTGGCCGCGCTGGTGCACTCGCTGGACTCGCTGCCCGGCGCCGAGGCGCTCGCCCGCCGCGCCCTGCGCGCCGGCACCGTGGCGCGCGCCCTGGTCCAGGTGGAGCTGGAGCGCCGCGCTGCTGCGCACGGCGTGCCAGCCGCCGACCTGGAGGACTTCGTGGCCGCCTGCCGCCGTGTGGAGGGCCTGGAGCTGCGTGGGCTCATGGTCATGCCCGCGCCAGTCGCCGACCCGGAGGAGGCTCGCCCGCTGTTCCGCCGGGCCGTCGCCCTGTCGCGCCGCCTCGACCCCGGGATGCGGGCGCTGTCGATGGGCATGACCGCCGACTACGAGGTCGCTGTCGAGGAGGGCTCGACCCTCGTCCGCGTCGGCACTGCCATCTTCGGTCCCCGTATGGGCTCCCGTATGGGCTCCCGACCGAAAAAAGAAGGGAAATAATGACCACAAGGCGGGACGGCGGGACGCACGCCACATTAAACCTATTCGCGCCGATGCTTGTTGCAAAAGCCGTGAATCTCGCGCCCCCGCATCGTGCTTTCGTGACTTCTGCGTACGCAGAAGCCAAGATTGCGGTCACGAGGTTTACGCAACCGCAGACGCCTGCAGCGACCGAAACGCTGCTTCGGCCGGTATGGTCACGATGGACGTCGTAGGATTGAGTACGCACGGAAGGTAGGTGAGGAGTAGTGGCCGGGACATTCAAACGAAGCCTGGTCTGGCTGGGGCTGGTCGAGCCCCCTGAGGAGGACGAGGAACTGGACGAGGTCCCGGTCCGTCCGGCGGGCTGGTCGCAGCCTGGCGGGACCCCCGTGCGGCGCGTGCGCGGCGACGTCAACGACGACCCGCGCCGGCGTGATGCCCAGTACGACGACGCAGAGGAGGCGGTAATCCGGTCGATCCCTTCCGCGATCGGCCCTGGGCGGGTGCACCTCATCCAGCCCGCTGGATTCAACGACGCCGAGGAGATCGGCGACAAGTTCAAGGCCGGTGTCGCGGTGATCGTGAACCTGCAGGAGCTGGAGCCCGAAGCGGCGAAGCGCCTGATCGACTTCGCAGCCGGCCTCACCTTCGGCCTCGACGGCGGCATCGACCGAGTCGCCGACAAGGTCTTCCTACTCACCCCACGAAACGTCGAAGTTTCCGCCGAGGAGCGCCGCCGGCTCCAAGAGCGGGGCTTCTTCAACCAGGCCTGATACTGTGCGCATCATCTCGGTACTGCTGACGATCTACTGGCTTGTTCTGCTCGGCCGGATCGTGCTCGACTTGATCATTGGACTGACCGGTGGACGGGGACTTTCAGGGATGGCCATCATTTACGGTATCTTGTATGACCTGACCGAACCCATCCTCCGACCGATCCGGCGTCTCCTTCCCCCTCTGCGCGTCGGTGCTGTGGCCCTCGATCTTTCCCCGATCATCGTGTTTGTACTCATCGGCCTGTTAGGGCGGGTGGTGACTGGTAGCTAGGTGGTAAGCCGACGATCGAGTGGTGTCTCGGGTACAATGACCGACCCCATGCAGTAAGGAGCGCAAATGCCGCCATTGACGCCGCTGGACATTCAACATAAGGAATTCACCAAGGCCATGCGCGGTTACGCCATGCACGAGGTGGACACGTTCCTCGACCAGGTAACCGAGGAGTTCACCCGTCTGCAGGACGAAATCGCGCGGCTGCGTGAGCAGCAGGCCGCCGGCCCCCAGGGCCAGGTGACTGCCGTCCAGCCCCCGCCGCCGCCGCCGCCGGCCCCGATGCCGATGCCGATGCAGCAGCACCACGAGCCGCCACCTCCGCCCCGCCCGAGCAGCGGTGGCGGCGAGGAGGCGATTGCTCGCGCGCTGGTGATGGCGCAGCGCATGGCCGACCAGACCGTCGAGGAGGCCAAGGTCAAGGCCAAGTCGATGGTGGGGGAGTCCGAGGCCAGGGCCAAGAACATGACCGAGCAGGCGCAGCTGCGCGCTCGCGAGGTCACTGAGGCCGCCCAGATGCGCGCCCGCGAGCTGACCGAGGCCGCCCAGATGCGCGCCCGCGAGGTCACTGAGGCCGCCCAGGCCCGCGCCCGCGAGCTGACCGAGGGCCTGGAGACTCGCTACAAGGAGCGCATCCAGTCCGCCGAGGCCCGCGCCCGCGTCGCCGAGGAGCAGTCCCGCATGCAGATCGCCCAGGCCACCGAGCAGGTCGCCCGGCGCCGCCAGGAGCTGGAAAGCTCCATCGAGGCGTTACGCGCCTTCGAGCGCGACTACCGGGCACGCCTGCGCGGCTTCGTCGAGGGCCAGCTCAAGGCGCTCGAGGACGCAGCCCCGTCCGGCCCGGTCGCACCGCCGCAGCCGCCTGGTCTTGGGGCCAACTCACGGCCGCTGCCCGGCGCCGACGACCTGCCAGCCATCCCCACCGGCGCACGCCAGGTCAACAACGCCTATTCGGCGCTCCGCGACCCGACCACCGACCACCAGATGGGCAACGGCCGCGACCGGGTCGACCGGCTGCGCCGCGAGGACTGACCTGACCACCGCCCCTGCTCAGGCTTGACTGGTACACGGGTCCCCCGTGGCCGCCGCCGCGTTGCTCGCCTTGGCGGGCGCGATGGCGCTGCTGGTGCTGTCGTTGTTCCAAGGCGACGGGTTGACCTTCATCTTGCTGTCGCTGGCCGCTGACGCGGTCGCCATCACCCTCCTGGTGATCGGCCTCCGCAGACGGAAGCGGTTCCCTCCAGCGGCACGCTGACCCATCCTTCTTACGTTGACGTTGACCCTGCCGCTTTGGCCGCTTTGGCCGCCCGGGCTGGACGGTCCGCCAACCGCACCACGAAGCGCACCGCGGTCCAGACCGCGTCGATAGCGCAGATCTTGTTGTCGACGAGACCAGCCTCGATGCCGACCTGCTGCACCGAGCGGAAGTCCAGGTCAGTCGGGACCCGGACCGGTGACGCCTTCTTCGGCCAGGCGACCCACAGGCCGCCGTCCGGCGCCAGCGCCTCGGCGGTCTCGTCGAAGCGGCGCAGCAGCGCCACCCGCCTGGTCGCGAACAGCACCGCCAGGTCGAGGGGGCCCTGCACTCGGTTGCCCAGCACCACCCCGTCGGGCAGCGGCCCGAGCAGCTCCACGAACCCGGGCGGCGCGGCCAGCAGCACCACCGTCGTCTGTGGCCTGATGCCGAGCTTGCGCACCAGCGGCGTCCCCGGCGCCTGTGCCTTGCCACGTTCCGGCATCCGCCCTCCCTCTGGATCTTGACACACCGACCGGTCGGTCTGTACGGTGCCCGATGAGATGACCACGAGCAGAGTTGGCACCACGACCAAGGCGGACAAGGGTACGCCCGCGTCCAGCCGCCCCGCGTCCCCGACCGACCGGGGCGCGGCCACGCGCCGCCACATCCTCGCGGTCGCCACCGAGCAGTTCCTCGCCCACGGCTACGACGGCACCTCCCTCAACGACGTGATCCGCGCTGCGGGCATCACCAAGGGCGCCTTCTACCACCACTTCCCCTCCAAGCAGGCGCTCGCCCTGGAAGTCGTCGACTACCAGCACAAGGAGACGACCAAGCGGGTCATGCAGGTGGCGGCGCAGCACCCGCGCGCCACCGACCAGCTCCGCGCGATCGCCGAAGTGGTCTGCGACATGAAGGGGCACACGGGCGACCAGCATTCCAGTTTCCAGATCTTCTGCACCGAGCTGCGCGAGGACGTTCCCGACCTCGGGAAGGAGACCGCGCAGCAGACCACCATGTGGGTTGACCTCGGGGCAGCGGTGATCGCCCGCGCCCAGGACGAGGGCGACATCCGCGCCGACGTCGCCCCGCGCGCCGTGGCCGAGGTCCTGGTCACGCTGGTCATGGGGGCTGAGCACATCTCCAGCATGCTGAGCGGCGGTGCCGATTTCCGTGAGCGCGTCGTCCGCAGCCTCGACCTGTTCTTCGAGATACTCCGGCCCGCCGGCAAGCGATAGGGGAGAGGGGGCGCCATCGGCAGCGAATCGGGAACTTGTCTGACTTGAGAACATACCGACTGGTCGGTATCTGCAGGTCGATATCTGCACTTGCACGGCACGCATGGAAGAAGGGCAGCATGGCATGAGACTCTCACCGCAGGGGCTGGCGCGCTGGAGCGCGCGGCGCCGCTTCACCGTCATCGGCATCTGGATCGCGCTGTTCCTGGTCGGGGGGTTGCTGACTTCCAGGTACCTAGCCGGCGCCCTCACCACCCAGGCTGACTTCACCAACAACCCAGACTCCAAGCAGGCCCAGGCGCTCCTGGAGCAGAAGCTGACCGGCCCGCGCCGCGACACCGAGATCGTCATCGTCCGCTCCGCGTCCCTCACGGTGCAGGACCCGGCCTTCCGCGCCTACGTGGCCCAGCTCGGGCAGGCGGTCCGCGGGCTCGGCCCCCAGGTCGTGGCCCAGACCACCGACCCCTACGCCGCCACGGCCAAGGGTCAGCAGCTCGTCTCTGCCGACCGGCACGCCATCCTCGTCCCGGTGACCATGGCCGGCTCGCTGGACGACGCCAGCGACCACGCCGACCAGCTGCTCGGCGTGACCGCAAACGGCCAGCACCCGGCCGGCTTCCAGGTCCTGGTCGCGGGGCAGGGCACCGCCGGCAAGGACTCCAGCACCATCGCCGAGCAGGACCTCAAGAAGGGCGAGACCATCGGCATCGTCGCCGCCGCCGTCATCCTGGTGCTGGTGTTCGGCGCGCTGGCCGCCGCGGTGCTGCCGATCGTGCTGGCGATCATGTCGATCGTGGTCGCCCTCGGGCTGGTGGCGCTGCTCGGCATGGCGTTCCAGTTCTCGTTCTTCGTGACCAACATGATCACGATGATGGGATTGGCCGTCGGCATCGACTACTCCCTGTTCATCGTCTCCCGCTACCGCGAGGAGCGCGCCCGGGGCCGCGAGCGCCTCGACGCCGTCGCCGCCGCCGGCGCGACCGCCAACCGCGCGGTGTTCTTCTCCGGCATGACCGTTGTCCTCGCCCTGGTCGGCATGCTGCTGATCCCGACCACCATCTTCCGCAGCCTCGCCACCGGCGCGATCGCGGTGGTGCTGGTGGCGGTGCTGGCCTCGCTCACCCTGCTGCCCGCGCTGCTCGCCCTCATGGGAGACCGGGTCAACGCCCTGCGGGTCCCGGTGCTGTTCCGACGCCGCATGGAAAATCCTGACCGCACCAGCGGCTTTTGGGCCGGCGTCGCCAACCGCGTTATGGGCCGCCCGGTGTTGAGCCTGCTCCTCGCCACCGGGGTGCTGGTGGCCGTGGCGCTGCCGGTGTTCGGCATCAAGACCGGCTTCTCCGGCGTCAGCACCTTCCCCGACGACATGCAGTCCAAGCAGGCCTTCACGATTCTAGCGAGGGACTTCTCCGGCGGCCTCAGCCAGCCGGCGCAGGTCGTGGTCAGCGGCGACGTCGGCTCCGCGCCGGTCACCGCCGCCATCGAGCGCCTGCGGGCGGACCTGCGCGGCAACCGGGCGTTCGGCCCGAGCACCCTGCAGACCAGCACCGCCGGCGACCTCGCCCTGATCTCGGTGCCGGTCGCCGGCGACCCCAACGGCCCGGCCGCCGCCGACGCCATCCGCCACCTCCGCGCCGTCGAGATCCCGCAGGCCTTCGCCGGGGTCGACGCCCGCGTGCTGGTCGGCGGGCAGACCGCCCAGTCGGTGGACTTCTTCCACCTCACCGACCACTACACGCCGATCGTGCTCGCGTTCGTGCTGGGGCTGTCGTTCCTGCTGCTCGCGGTGGTGTTCCGCTCGGTGGTGGTGCCGGCGCTCGGGGTGCTGCTAAATCTGCTGTCGGCAGGCGCCGCCTACGGCCTGCTGGTGCTGGTCAACCAGCACGGCACCGGCGCTGGCGTCCTCGGCTTCCAGCAGGTCCAGACGATCGAGTCGTGGCTGCCGCTGTTCCTGTTCTCGGTCCTGTTCGGCCTCTCCATGGACTACCAGGTGTTCCTGCTCAGCCGCATCCGCGAACGCTACGACCAGACCGGCGACAACCCGGGCGCCGTCTCCTTCGGCCTCCGCACTACCGGCGGCATCATCACCGGCGCCGCCCTCATCATGGTCGCCGTCTTCGGCGGCTTCGCCACCGGCCGCCTCGTCATGCTCCAAGAAATGGGCTTCGGCCTCGCCGTCGCCATCCTCATCGACGCCACCCTCGTCCGCTCCGTCCTCGTCCCCGCCGCCCTCCGCCTCCTCGGCACCCGCAACTGGTACCTCCCAACCTGGCTCCACTGGCTCCCCGAACTCCGCATGGAAGCCACCCACCCAACCCCCACACCCACCCCAGAGCCCGAACTGGAGCCGGTTTCGTAGGAGTCCCTACCCGGAAACAGCTCGATGCCTCGGCCCCGTTCAACCAAGCGGGGGCGAGGCATCCTCTTCACGTTGGACCTCAGCGCGGCGATCCTCAATGAGGCTATCCGCCAGCGAATAGGGGATATCAGCGAAGCGCTGCTTGAGTTCCCTCAGGGCCTGGTCGCGCGTAACGAGGATCAGCGCCCCACCCCGCACCCGGAGCAGTATGTCCGTCACCCCAACAATGCCAAGGGCTCGGCGTGCTGCGGCGGCGGGGATCACCACGCGCCCCTCGCGTCAACATGCACCTTCGCCTCGAACTCAATCAACTCGTCTTTTCCATGCCCCTGGCCCATCAAGCCCATCCCCTCCAGCCTGCATTGATGGTTGGCGGACCCTACTTGATTTAAGTCAAGAGTTACAAGCAGGAAATTCCGCTCCTACCGGGGATTCGACCTGAGAAGGACCACCCAGGTGTCTTTCGCAGGCAAACTGCGGGAAGAAGTCATTCGCCGGATGGCTCCACATCTCCTACCTTGGCCTGGTTGTACGAGTACGAGCGCGGATGAAGGAGCGAACGTGGCGGATGGACTCAAATTCGGTCTGTACGGGCTGTTGCGTGGCAGCGGCATCGAACCGGACACGCTGGCCCGCCGGGCGCGGTTGGCGGAGGAGGCCGGGTTCGAGTCGCTGTGGGTCGGCGACCACATCGCCCTGCCCGCCGAGATGGATGGCACACAACCACGTCTGGAAGTGGTTGCCGCCGTAAGTTATCTGGCCGCGGTGACCACCCGGATACGGCTCGGATTCGGCGTGATCGTGCTGCCGCAGCGCCAGCCGGTCCTGCTGGCAAAGCAACTGTCGTCGATCGACATCCTCTCCAAGGGCCGGCTGACAGTTGGTATCGGCGTCGGCTACGTGGAGCCGGAGTTGCACGCGCTGGGGGTGTCGCTTGCCGATCGGGGCGCCCGCACCGACGAGTACCTGGCTGCGATGCGGACCCTGTGGACCGAACCGGCGCCGTCGTTCGAGGGGCGCTTCGTTTCCTTCGACGGGGTCTTCCAGCGCCCGCAACCGGTCCAGCGGCCACACCCGCCGATCGTGGTCGGTGGGCACTCGCCAGCCGCCCAGCGCCGGGCGGTCACCAGCGCAAACGGCTGGTACGGCGTCTACCTGGACGTGGAGCAGACCGCGGAAGCGCTGGCCGGACTCCGAAACGTCGCTGCCGGCTGCGATCGCCCAGCCAGCCTCGGTGAACTTGAGATCACGATCACCCCACCCGGACCGATCGATTTCGACGCCGCGCGACGCTACGCCGACCTGGGGGTGCGCCGGTTGGTGATCCCGCCGCGCGCCACCGAGAGCTCCGGCATCGAGGAACTCATCCAGTCAGTCGGTGAGACGCTCGTCGGCCGCCTCTGACGGTTGTTAGGCGCTTAAGCCTTCACCTATGGAGTTCGCGCATGGAATTCGGTCGGGCAGTCATCGTCGACAGTCTCGGTTCGGTCGAGCTGAGGCCGTCTCAGCCCGTCATCTATGACCGGGAGATCGGGTTGCGGCTCCTGTATCAAGATCCGGATTCGGGGGCGGAGCACTACCTCATCCGCTACCCAGCCGGCCTCAAGGCCCGCGTTCACCGGCACACCGCTGCCCACACCATCGTGGTGCTCGAAGGTCGCCTCGAGGTCAACAACCAGGTCATCGGTCCGGGAGCCTACTGCCACTTCCCACCTGGAGAGCCGATGCGGCATGCCCCCACCGAGGACGACCCTTGCCTGTTCGTCACTATCTTCCATGGCCCGTTCGACGTGCACCCGATCGGGTAGGGCCCGCGACGACCACAACCTCGCCGAGCTGGGCTTGCCGCATGCGGCCACCATCAAGCGGATCGCCGCCAGCGGGCGGATCTACGGCTTCATCGCCGAGCGCCGCTCTGTTGCCGATCTGCGCAGCCTCCTCGACGACCCGGCGGTGCGCAGCGTCGGGTTGGCCGACGAGGCGTTCGACCTCGATCCCCACTGAGGGTGCCCCTGCGCCACGTCGGGGGAGCGGCGCGGCGGAACCTCAAGCAGTCATTTCGAGGTGGGTGGGGGTGATGTCGATGTGGAACTCGATGCCGAGGTGGCGTGCGAGCCGGGCGAGGGTTGCCAAGGATGGCTCATGGTCGCCAGCCTCTAGGCGCGCGACGGCTGACTGTGCCATTCCGAGCCGCTTGCCGAGTTCGGTTTGCGAGAGGTTGTTCTCGATGCGGTAGGCGATCACACGCTGTGCTACCGCCCGTGCGATGGCAGTACGGTCCCATTCCTGGCGAAACGCGGGATCGGTGAGCGCGTCGGCCAGTACCTCCTCGTGGCTTGGCAGGTCCGATGCCTTCACGATCGATCCTCCTGAAGCTCGATGAGCCGTGTGGCGGCCGCTGCGATGGCCCGCTCGAATCCTCGTCTGTCGGCCTCGGCCTCCGGCCCGATGGCCGCGATGACGAGAACGCTACCAATACGGCGGTAGAACCCACGCCAAGGGCTGCGGCCTGCCCGTGGTCGCAGTTCACGCAGGTGTTCGACGCCGCGGACGTCGCTGGAGTGGGGGAACGGGAGCGCAGGGCCGAACGCAGCCAGCTTTTCGATCGCGTTGACCATCGCTGTTCGCTCTCTTGACGACAAATTGGCAAGTTCGATTGTTGCGTCTGGATGGAGTCTGATGTCCCACATAACGCCGGACTATAACATGGATGTTATCGTGTCAGCGGTGCTGCGGAAAGGCAACAACCGAGGTTGCACGCCTGGAGGTCGTTGCCGCTGTGAGCTATCCGGCTGCAGTGACAGTTCCGGGGGCCGGTGCTGGGTTCGGTGGCGCGGGGGAGAGGCCCCACCACGTCTCATCCGTGCAGGTCAGCAGGACTGATACCGGAGCGGATGGTAGGCTCGTGCCATGGACCAGCAACACCTTGCCAACCTCGCGCACCTGCGCCGGGCGCGGGACCTGGTTGACCGGGAGTATGCGCGTCCGCTCGACGTGCCGACCATGGCACGCCACGCGCTGATGTCGCCGGGGCACTTCTCGCGGTCGTTTCGGGCGGCCTATGGCGAGACGCCGTACAGCTACCTGATGACCCGGCGGGTTGAGCGGGCGATGGCGCTGCTGCGCGGGGGTATGAGCGTGACCGACGCGTGTATGGCGGTCGGTTGCACGTCCCTCGGCTCGTTCAGCTCGCGATTCACCGAGCTCGTGGGTGTGACGCCGAGCGCGTACCGGGCCCGGGAGCACCGTGCCGTCACGGCGATGCCCGCGTGCGTGGCCAAGGTGCGCACCCGGCCGACCAGGGACCAACAGATCAGGATTCGAGAAGCGGTCCGCGCCGCCGCTGTGTAGCGTTGGTCGCATGAATATTTATCTTCAGTACTGCCATATCACCGTCAACGACCCGGACGAGTCGCTTGCCTTCTACCGAGACGCGCTCGGCCTTGAGGTGCGCAACGACGTCGCCTCGGGCGGGTTCCGCTGGGTCACCCTCGGCAGCGCGTCCCAGCCGGACCTGGAGATCGTGCTCTCCGAGCCGCACGCCGGCCGGTCCCAGGCCGACGGCGACGCCCTGCAGGAGCTGCTGACCAAGGGCGTCCTGACGCAGATCGTGTTCCGCACCGACGATCTCGACGCGGCCTTCGAGAGGGTGCGGGCCTCCGGCGCCGAGGTGCTTCAGGAGCCCATCGACCAGCCCTGGGGCCCGCGCGACTGCGCGTTCCGGGACCCCTCGGGCAACATGGTGCGCATCTCGCAGGACCCCAAGGCGTAGCCGCGACCCTAACCCGAATCCGACTGGCTGACTTGCTGCGACAATTCCCGCATGGGGCTTGCTCAGTCCTCAGCTCACCGCTTGCTTCACGAGCGCGCCGATCCTTGCCTCGTCGGCGGCGGTCAACTCCGTCAGCGCGAAGGCGGTCGGCCACATGGCGCCGTCGTCGAGGTTCGCCGCGTCTTGGAAGCCGAACGTCGAGTACCTCGAGTTGTACTTCTGCGCGCTTTGGAAGAAGCAGACGACCTTGCCGTCCTTGGCATACGCGGGCATCCCGTACCAGGTTTTCGGCGAGAGGGCTGGCGCGCTGGCTTTGATGAGGGCATGGAGCCGCTCGGCCAAGGCGCGATCTGGTTCCGGCAGCTCGGCGATCTTCGCGAGCACGTCGCGTTCCCCGTCGGCCTTGTCCGCGCGCGGGCCGCGGCGCGCTTCCGCCTTCAGCTCTTGGGCGCGCTCCTTCATCGCGGCTCGTTCCTCGGCGGTGAATCCCTCGAACGTCTTGCCGGTCGCGGTGGTGCTCTTGGCGGACTTGCGCGTGTCCTCCATGGCAGGATTCCTCCCCTGCGAGTCTTGATGGGGACGACCCTCATGCTAAGGGAGCCGCTGCGGCGGCGGCTTCTCCGATCCTGATCGGTCGTTATCGGTCGTTCGCTGAGTGAGACCAGCGACGATCTCGAGGTGGTGGCCGACGAACCTATGGCTCCGATTCCTATCAGGTGCTGGTGTCGGGGGCGAGGCGGGCGCTGGGGATGCCGCCTGGTGGGGTGAAGCGCAGCAGCCAGATGGGTTGGAGAAGGCGATCCGGCGGCCCAGGGTGGTGTCCAGAAGGTTGATGCGGACGAAGCAGGAGGTGGCGGTGTCGATGGTGGCGGTGGTGCTGCCGGTGCTGGTGAAGGCGCTGGCGGGGAGGGTGGTGACGACGGTGGTGGCGGGGTCGGGGCTGGTGGTGCCGGGGTAGTCGACGGGGCCGCGGACGACCTCGATGACGCCGCTGGAGGGGAGAGCGGTGGCGGTGCTGGTGAGCTGGCGGGTGGCGGCGGTCTTGACCGAGATGGAGCCCATCGGGTTGCCTTCGACGGAGAGCCACAGCTGGCCGGTGTAGGCGAGGATCTCGGCGCAGAAGGCCTGGCCGGAGCGCAGCGCGGTGAGCAGGTCGGCCTCGCCGTGGAGGCGGCCCACAGGGTGGTCTGGAAGGTGTTGAAGCCGGCGTCCACACTCCAGCCGTTGACATGGCCGGTGTGGTTGTCGGAGACGCCGTTGCCGGTGAGGAAGACGCCGTTGCGGGACAGCGTGTCCCACAGGGCCAGGTGGTCCTCCAGCTTGGCGACGGTGCCGGTCTTGCCACGGGAGTGGTAGCCGACCTCCAGGATGTCGGCGCCGTAGCACTTGTTCTTCAGGAGCTTGACGGCCAGTTTGTGGCGGGCGGTGTCGAGCGCTGTCTGGGTGGAGGACCCGGTGCTGGAGGCGCCGTCGTTTTGTTTGACGCCGAAGGGGTGGTTGACCGACGCCAGGCCGCCGTAGCCGTGGATCAGCTTGGTGGCCTGCAGGGTGGCGTCTGAGCCGACGGGCAGGTCGGTGCCGTAGACCGGCTGGTGGAAGGTGCCGCCGAACCAGTTGGAGTGCTTGGGGTTGAGCGAGATCTCCAGGCCCCTGCGCAGCGTCACCGAGAGTTACCCCAACGGCATGGAAGCCCGCCGGACCTATGACGAGGCGGGCAATACCACCGACCTTGCCTACGTTAAGACCACCAACTGCACCAGCGCCTGCATTTGGCTCGACTTCCAAGCCAACTATTCCATTCACGGCCAGCAGCTCGTCCAAGCAAGCAGCCTCTCCACCCAGAACAGCACCCTCGACAAAGCCGGTCGCCTCACCAGCGTCCAAGACACCCCCGCCGGCACGGGCTGCACCATCCGCACCTACGCCTACGACGCCGACTCCAACCGCACCAGCCTCACCGCCCAAGCGCCAGCCACCGATGGGAGCTGCAACACCGGCGCCACCGGCACCACCACCAGCCACACTTACGACGCTGCCGACCGCATCACCGACACCGGCTTCACCTACGACAGCTTCGGCAATATCACCACGGTCCCCGCCACGGTGACCGGCACCATCACTACGGCCACCTACTACGCAAACAATAAGGTCCATAGCCTCATCCAAGGCACCACGACCAGAACCTGGACCCTGGACCCCGCATGGCGACTCCGGGTTTCCAGCGACTCCGGTGGGTCGACCTCCACCAAGACATACCACTACGGCAGTGGTTCCGACGCACCCACATGGATCGCCGAGGATGCAACAGCGACGCATTGGACTCGCAACATTTTCGGGACGAGTGGGGAGTTCGCGGCAGTGACCGACTCGGTTTCGGGTACTGCACTCCAGCTTACCAATTTGCACAATGACGTTGTGACAACTGCAAGCCTTGATCCCACCGTCACAGCGCCGCTCTCGACCTTCGAGGCCACCGAGTTCGGTCAACCACGTGCCAGTACCAGCCCTCGTTACGGGTGGCTTGGGGGTGCCCTCCGTGAGACGGACTCCCTCACCGGCATCCTCCTGATGGGCGCGAGGCTGTACGTCCCTGTGCTCGGCCGTTTCCTTCAGGTCGATCCTGTCGATGGCGGTTCGGCTAACCGGTATGACTACGCTACCCAAGACCCGATAAACTCTGTCGACACGACAGGCACCATCTGTTGGTTGCGTTGCGCGTATTGGAGCAGAAGTGGCTGGTGTTCCTACCATTACTGGGATCACTACCGGGCATGGGGATACTTACCCTTTCAAAAGTACCTCGGTAACAATTGGTGGGTGGTGGTTTGCGCTGCGCCGTGGTGTATTTGGTTTGTCGCAGGTCGAGTTTGGAGCTTCCGTTCACACTACTGGTATTACACCTGGTACCACAAGCCGGTTGGATTGTGGGGGTGGGAGGTGCATAAATGGCAGGTTAATTACATGGTCGACAGGTCGCGATGGGAATACAAGATGTGTACCACAGCTGGGCCTTACGGACCGTTTTGTGAGGGCACCTCATTAGCGTGCGAGAGCACGAATCTCCTCCATGTTTGGATTACGCAGATCTATTGAAATGGATGATCGGCATCTGCAACCTTCCGCAAGGTGTCCATTCAAGCCAGATTTTGTACCCCATAGGGTGAGGGGATGATACTCATTTACTTGCATCCTGCACCCGATCGTTGGTCGTGGCGTTGGTGGTTCGATGGCCAGCCCCCCGCGATACCGCTTTGGGCTAGTATTGGCCGATCAGTAGTGCTATTCCTTTATGCTGCGCCCGCGCTTGTGCTGATGCTGTCCTCCAGGCAGCATCTACTCCGGCCGTTCGGATTCCTCACCGTCGGCATGTCGCTGTACTTCATCGCTCGCGCGCCAGCCTGGCCCGTTAGGCAGTTGGAGCGTGAGACCCGCGGTAAGACGGCCTTGGCTCCTGTTCCTAGCGACCATAGTCCGGAGTGGCCCTCAGGGTCAGAAGCGTGGCTGATTTGGTTGGGACTGCGGACTCTACGTGGGCCATCCCCGCGCCCGCCAATCCGTCCAGCGTCGTGGTATCGATTCCTTGCGCTTGTCTGGGTTGGGCTGGCTGTCGCTGAACTGCTTCTAGCTGTTGATGCGATTGCAACAATTCCTGATTCCTCAGGAAGGTGGCTTGCAGTCGTTTGGCTCCTTCCGTCGGCGGGATTTGCCGTTGATGGTGCGAACCGTTCACGTCGTGTTAGCAGCTGGGTGAATCGTCATGGCTGAGCTGATTTCTCCTCTCTCCCGGCTCGTCGTCGCGACCCAGCAGGACGCGGATGGCGCGGTCTGCGGCGCGTTCGAAGGGGTTGCGGCGGTAGCCGGCGAGGCTGGTGAGCAGGTAGGCGGGGTAGAAGAGGGGGCCCCAGGTTTCGTGTTGGTGGATGTGGGCGAATTCGTGGGCGAGGGTGGAGTCGTCCAAACGGGTGTTGGTGATGATGATGTGGCCGAGGGTGATGGCTTCGAAGCCGCGCCAAGCGAGGAAGCGGGCAAGGCCACGGGGGCGCCCCTCAGGTCTGGGCTCGAACAGGAGGACGCCGCGGTGGAGGACTGGGCGGGTGCGGGTGGTGGCTGCCCCGAGGAGGCCGATGAGGGTGTTCGGGGCAGCCCAAAGGTAGCCCCACCAGGGGCGGCGGTGGGGGAGGAGGGTGCCGAGGCCGTCTGCCCTCAACCCGGAGTGGGTTACCCGGCGGTGGCCGGAGGGACTGGGCGGAGCCATAGGTGGACCTCCTGGCCGTCGAGGTCGACGTAGGTGTCGAAGCCGTCGGGTTGGGGGGTGCGGTGGAGGGTGACGGCGAGGGTTTCGGTGCGGAGGTAGGGCTCGTGGGCGTCGATGGCCTCGGCGACCTCGCCGGTGGCTGTGATGGCGAGGTCGATGCGGTCGCTGACGGCGAGGCCGGCGCTCTTCCGCAAATCCTGGACGGCGCGGACCAGGTCGCGGGCGAGGCCCTCGCGGCGCAACTCCGGGGTCAAGTCAAGGTCGAGGGCGACGCCGAAGGCGCCGGTGCCGTCGCGGACGACGCGCCAGCCGGTGACTGGTTCCTCGGTGACGGTGGCCTCGTCGGGGCCGATCTCGACGGGGCCGAGGCCGTGGGCCCAGACGGTCACCCGTTCGCCGGCTCGGAGGCGGGGGGCCAGGTCGGCGGTGGTGGCGGCGTCCACCTCGCGGAGGGCTGAGGCGACTGCCGGGGCGTCCCTGCCGAAGCGGGGGCCGAGGGCGCGGAAGTTCGGGACCAGGCGGAAGGCGACCAGGCCCGCCTCGCTCTCGGCGAAGGCGACCTGCTTGACGTTCAGCTCGGTGGCGACCAGGTCGAGCAGCCCGGCGACGTCGTCGCGCCGCTCCGTGGGCACCGTCACCAGGGCGCGGGCGAGCGGCTGGCGCACCTTGACCTTGGCCTCGGTGCGGGCGGTGCGCCCCAGGACCACCAGCTCGCGGACCGCTGCCATGGCGAGGTCCAGCTCTGGGTCCAGGGCGTCGTCGTCGGGCTGTGGCCAGTCGGCCAGGTGGACCGAGTCCGGTGCGCCCAGCTCGACACTGACCACCAGGCCCTGCCACAGCTCCTCGGCGACAAACGGCGCGAACGGCGCCAGCAGCAGCGCGAGGGTTCGCAGGCAGGTCCACAGCGTCCGGAACGCCGCCGTCCCGTCCGCGCCGCCGTTGCCGGCCTCGGTGCCGCGCCAGAACCGCCGCCGTGACAGCCGCACGTACCAGTTGGACAGGTCATCCACGAAGCTGGAGAGGAGCCGCGCTGCCGCCGTCGGGTCATAGGCGTCCAGCCGCTCGGTCACCGCCCGCACTGTCTCCGCCAGCTCCGACAGCACCCACCGGTCCAGCGCGCTCTCCTCGCCGGATTCCGCCACCGCCGGGTCGAATCCCTCCAGCCGCGCGTACAGCGTGAAGAAGCCGAAGGTGTTCCACAGCGTCAGGAAGAACGAGCGGGTGACCTCCTCCAGCGCCTCGCCCGACAGGCGGCGCGCCACCCAAGGTGAGCCGCTGGCCAGCATGAACCAGCGCAGCGGGTCGGCGCCGTACTGGTCAAGCAGCGTGAACGGGTCGAGCGCGTTGCCGAGGCTCTTGGACATCTTGCGGCCGTCGCGGTCCACGATGTGGCCGAGGCAGACCACGTTGCGGTACGGCGTCTGGTCGAACAGCAGCGTCGAGACCGCTAGCAGCGAGTAGAACCACCCCCGCGTCTGGTCGATCGCCTCGGAGATGAAATCGGCGGGGTACTCCCGCTGGAACGCCCCCTCACCCAGGTGCGGGTAGCCCCACTGCGCGAACGGCATCGAGCCCGAATCGAACCAGGCGTCCAGCACGTCCGGGACCCGCCGCGCGTCCGCGCCGCAGTCGACCTCCGGGCAGGCGAAGACCACCTCGTCCACGTACGGCCGGTGCGGGTCCAGGCCCGACAGGTCCCGCCCCGCCTTCTCCGACAGGTCACGCAGGCTCCCCACGGCGGTCACGTGCCCCTGCGGGCAGCGCCACAGCGGCAGCGGCGTGCCCCAGTAGCGTGCCCGCGACAGCGCCCAGTCCACGTTGTGCGCCAGCCAGTCGCCGAAACGGCCCTCACGGATGTGCTCCGGGTGCCAGCCGATCTTGGCGTTCTCGCCCAGCAGCGTGTCCTTCTTGGCGGTCGTGCGCGCATACCACGAGGTCAGGGCGTAGTAGATAAGGTTCCGCCCGCAGCGCCAGCAGTGGGGGTAGCTGTGCCGGTGCGGCTCCGCCCGCCACAGCAGGCCCCGCTCGCGCAGGTCCTCGACGATCTCGGCGTCGGCCTCCTTCACGTCCTTCCCCGACAGCCACCCCGTCTGCGGCCCGAAGCGCCCGTCCGGCTGCACCGGGTGCAGCACCGGGGTGCCGTAGCGCTGCCCGACCGCCAGGTCCTCGGCCCCGTAGGCCGGGGAGGTCTGCACCAGCCCGGACCCGTCGGTGGTGGTGACGTACTCGTCGGTCACCACCCGCCAGCCCCGCGCGGCCTGCTCCTCGGTGATCGGGACCAGGTCGAAGGCCCGCTGGTAGCGGGTGCCGACCAGCTCCTCCAGCGGCACCGGCCGCAGCACCCGCGCGTCCTCGCCGACGGCCTGGGCGACCAGGTCCCGTGCCACCACCAGCTTGCGCCGGACACCGTCCCGCGCGGCCTCCACCAGGACATACTCGATCTCCGGGCCGACCACCACCGACACATTGGGCACCAGCGTCCACGGCTGGGTGGTCCACACCAGCAGCCCGGCGCCCTCCGCCGCCAGCGATCCTGACACCGCCGGCAGCGCCACGTAGGCGGTCAGGTCCTCGACGTCCTGGTAGCCCTGGGAAACCTCGGCGTCGGACAGGGCGGTCTCGCAGCGCGGGCAGTAGGGGACCACCTTGTAGTCCTCCACCAGCAGCCCGCGGCGGTACAGCTCCGCCAGCGCCCACCACACCGACTCGACGTAGGAGGTGTCCATGGTGCGGTAGGCCTGGCTGGTGTCGATCCAGAAGCCGATCCGCTCGGTCAGGTCCTCCCAGACGTCCACGTACTCGAGCACCGACTCGCGGCAGCGGGCGTTGAAGCGGTCGACGCCGTACTCCTCGATCTGCCGCTTGTGGGTGAAGCCCAGCTCCTTCTCGATCTGCAGCTCGACCGGGAGGCCGTGGCAGTCCCAGCCGCCCTTGCGGTCGACCCGGTAGCCGCGCATGGTCTTGAAGCGCGGGAACAGGTCCTTGAAGACCCGCGCCTCGACGTGGTGGACGCCGGGGCGGCCGTTGGCGGTCGGCGGGCCCTCGTAGAACACGAACCCCTCGGCGCCGTGGCGCTGCTCCAGGGAACGCTCGAACACCTTGCGCTCCCGCCACAGCTCCAGCACCTTGGCGTCGAGGGCGGGGAGGTTGAGCTTGGGATCAACCTCCGGGAAGGTCCCCATCGGAATCCTCTCCTTCGCATGGTCAAGCAATCGCCGAAACCTCTGCGAAGGGACGAGGCCGGGGCCCCGCGGTACCACCCCTCTTGCCACCGGCCTTGCGGCCGGGACCGCTCACCGCCGTCGGTCGAAACACAACCCGCGAACGGCTCCCGCTGTCACGGGCGGACCCGGCTGCGTCTACTGAGCGGTCGATCTTCGCCCGCCGTTCGGGCAGCGGCTCGGGGAGGATCTTCGAGGGCGCCGTGCCGCCGGGCTTCCACCATCCCCGGCTCGCTGGGGCCGTGCCGACCCCTCTACTCGTTCCCGTCACTGCCTGTAGCGCCAGTGTAACAACTCCGGCAAGCCGGTTGCGCTGCTCACGCTGGTCCCCTTCGGCCTGCATGGTCGCTACAATGCCTCGGCATCCGGAAGGAGCGGCCGATGGCACAGAATTCACCCACCACACCAGATCTTGACAGGCTGCGGGAGCGGCTCGAGGCGGAGCTGGCCGAGCTGACCGGCCAGCGTGACGACCTGGAGGCCGCCAGCGCCAGCGACGACGCCTCCGGCGAGGTTGGCTTCGCCGAGGAGTTCGCTGACGTCGGGACCTATACCTTCGAGCGGGAGCGGGATCTGTCGCTGGCCGACAACGTCCGCGACCTGATCGACAAGGTCGAGGCGGCGCTGGCACGCATGCACAACGGCAGCTTCGGCCGCTGCGAGAAATGCGGCCAGCCGATCGAGGCGGAGCGGCTGGACGCTCTCCCCTACGCGACCCTGTGCCTGGCTGACGCGCGCCGCCGGGCGCGGCTGCGGGCACGGTGAAGCCGACGGGGGTCCGCCTCGCTGCCATGTACGGCACCGCGGCTCTGGTCGTCGCCGCCGACCAGGCCAGCAAGTACCTGGTGGTCAGGACGCTCGCCGGGCGGGGCCCCCTGCACCTGGTCGGCAGCTTCGTGGAGTTCCGCTACCAGACGAACTCCGGCGGGGCGTTCTCCCTGTTCACCGCGGCGCCGCTGTTCTTTGCGCTGATGGCGATGGTGATCATCGGCGGGATCATCTACGCCGGTACCCGCGTCCGCGGCGTCGCGGTGCCGCTCACCCTCGGCCTGCTGCTCGGCGGCGCGATCGGCAACCTGCTCGACCGCGTCCTGCGCGGGGAGCTGCTGCTGCGCGGCGAGGTGGTCGACTTCGTCAAGGTCGGACGCTGGCCGGTCTTCAACCTGGCCGACTCCTGCATCACCGTCGGCGGCCTGCTGCTCGCCTTCCTGCTCAGCCGCGCCGAACGGGACCCCGGCTCCGGCTCCGGCGGCAAGGGCCAGCAGGGCGAGGCCGCTGCCAGCACCGGTACCAGCACCACTCGTGACTGAGGCCAGCGGACCCGGATCCGAGCACACCGCGACCGTCCCGGTGGAGCGCACGGGCCAGCGGCTCGATGAGGTGGTGGCCGCGCTCGCCGGTGTCTCGCGGGCCGCCGTGGCGCGCTGGGCGACCGCCGGGCAGGTCCTGGTGGAGGGCCAGCCGCGCCCGAAGTCCTACCGCCTGCACGGCGGCGAGCGCCTCAGCTGGGAACCGCCGGTCGCCCCTCCAGCCGAAGCGCCGCAGCCGGAGGCGCTTCCGCTGGCCGTCCGCTACGAGGACGAGCACCTGCTGGTGGTCGCCAAGCCCGCCGGGCTGGTGGTCCACCCCGCCCCCGGGCACCCCACCGGCACGCTGGTCAACGCGCTGCTCGGCCGCGAGGCCACGCGCCTTTCGGCCGGAGGTGGTGGGGCGGGCGGCGGCGACCGGCCCGGGATCGTCCACCGCCTCGACAAGGACACCTCCGGGCTGCTGCTGGTCGCCAAGGACAATGCCACCCACGCCGCCCTCAGCCGCGAGCTGGCCGCCCACAGCATCGGGCGCCACTACCTGGCGCTCGCCCAGGGCCACCTGGCGCCCACAGGCACCGTCGACGCGCCACTCGGCCGCCACCCGCGCGACCGCAAACGCATGGCGGTCGTCCCCGCCGACATGGGTCGCCGCGCGGTCACCCACTGGCAGGTGCTGGAGAGCTTCCCGGCGGTGGACCTGCTGGAGGTCGCGCTGGATACCGGCCGCACCCACCAGATCCGCGTGCACCTGGCGCACCTGCGCCACCCGGTGGCGGGGGACCGCAGCTACGGCGCCGACCCGGTGCTGGCGGCGCGCCTCCGGCTGGCGCGGCCGTTCCTGCACGCCTACCGGCTCGCCTTCGCGCATCCGGTGACGGGCGAACCAGTCGAAATTACCGAAGCCCTCCCGGCGGACCTCGAACAGGTCTTGAAGCGGCTTCGCCAAGAAAAATTCTGACCTGCGGCTTCGCGCTGAAACCCTTGTGGCACAAGGGATCCAGCGAACAAGAAGCGATTGCCCAGCGGGTGCCAGCCGGGGTATCCTGCCCCCGGATTACACGGGTGTAATTATTGTCCACACCCTGTGGAAACATTACCCACAGCCTGTGGATTGAACGTGAGTTCTGCGAGGGGGAGTCGTGCCGGACAGCTTCACCCATCTGCACGTCCACACCGAATATTCGATGCTGGACGGCGCCGCCCGGGTGAGCGACCTGTTCGCCGAGGCGGCCCGGATGGGCATGCCGGCCCTCGCCATGACCGATCACGGCTACCTCTTCGGCGCCGTCGACTTCTACGAGGCCGGCAAGAAGCACGGCGTCAAACCCATCATCGGCATTGAGGCGTACCTTGCCCCCGACTCGCGGCACCGCAAGCAGAAGGCGCACGCCGGCGAGGAGCCCTACAGCCACTTGACGCTGCTGGCCGAGACCCAGCAGGGCTACCACAACCTGCTGCGGCTGGTGTCGTCGGCGTCGATCGAGGGGTACTTCTACAAGCCGCGGATGGACCGCGAGCTGCTCGACCGCCACCACGACGGGATCATCGGCACGTCCGGCTGCCTCGGTGGCGAGGTCAGCCAGGCGCTGCTCAAGGGCGACCGCGACAAGGCACGCGCCACCCTCGCCGAGTTCGGCGACCTATTCGGCGCCGGCAACTACTTCGTCGAGGTCATGGACCACGGCCTGCCCGAGGACAAGCGGGTCAACCCGGAGCTGATCGCGCTGGCGCGCGAACTGGGCCTTCCCCTGCTCGCGACCAACGACCTGCACTACACCCACAAGCGCGACCACGGCCCGCACGAGGTGCTGCTGTGCATCCAGACGGCCGCGACGCTGGCCGACCCCAAGCGCTTCAAGTTCGAGGCCGAGGAGTTCTACCTCAAGTCACCGGCCGAGATGCGCGCCCTGTTCCCCGCCGACCTGGCGCCCGGGGCCTGCGACAATACCCTGGCGATCGCCGAGCGCTGCAACGTCGAGCTGCAGTTCGGCACCAACATCCTGCCGCGTTTCGAGGTCCCGGACGGCTTCGACCTCAACTCGTGGCTGCGGCACGAGGTCCTGGCTGGCGCGGCTGAGCGTTACGGCGACCCGCTGCCGCAGGAGGCCGCCGAGCGGATCGACTACGAGCTGCAGATCATCGGCCAGCTCGGCTTCGCCGGCTACTTCCTGATCGTCCGCGACCTCTGCAACCACGCCCGCGAGCACGGCATCCGCGTCGGGCCGGGGCGGGGCAGCGCAGCGGGCTCCTGCGTGTCCTACTGCCTGCGCATCACCGACCTCGACCCGATCTACTACCGGTTGATGTTCGAGCGTTTCCTGAACCCCGAGCGCCGCGAGATGCCAGACATCGACCTGGACTTCGACGAACGTCGCCGGGCCGAGATGATCCGCTACGCCACCGAGAAGTACGGCGACGACCACGTCGCGCAGATCGTCACCTTCTCGACCATCAAGGCCAAGCAGGCGATCCGCGACTCGGCCCGGGTGCTCGGCTTGCCCTACAAGCTCGGCGACGACCTCGCCAAGATGATGCCGCCGCCGGTGCTTGGCAAGGAGTTCCCCCTCGCCCAGGCCTACAAGCTGTCGGCCGAGCTGCGCGGCGCCAAGGAGACCGACCTCGACGCCCGCCGCGTGCTGGAGACCGCCGAGGGGCTTGAGGGGCTGCGGCGCCAGTGGGGGGTGCACGCCGCCGCGGTGGTGATCGCCCGCGACCCGCTGGTCGAGACCGTGCCGATCATGAGGCGCGAGGCCGACGGCGCGATCATCACCCAGTACGAGATGAACGGGGTCGCCAAGCTCGGCCTCCTCAAGATGGACTTCCTGGGCCTGCGCAACCTCACGGTGCTGGACGACACCCTCAAGCACCTGCGGGCGCGCGGGGTCGAGCTGGACCTCGACAAGCTGACCACCGACGACGCCGACACGTTCAAGATGCTGTGCCTGGGGGATACCGACGGGGTCTTCCAGATGGAATCGGAAGGCGTCCGGCGCATCCTGCGGCAGCTGCGCCCCGACCGCTTCGAGGACGTGGTCGCGGTCATCGCCTTGTACCGGCCGGGGCCGATGGAGCAGATCCCCACCTACATCCAGGGCAAGCAGGACCCGCGCAAGATCACCTACCTCCACCCGCTGATGGAGGAACTGACCGCCGACACCTACGGCGTGATGGTCTACCAGGAACAGATCATCACGCTGCTGCAGAAGGTCGCCGGCTACACCGCCGGCGAGGCCGACATCGTCCGCAAGGCGATCGGCAAGAAGAACCTCGCCCTGATGAAGAAGGAAGAGCCCCGCTTCATCGCCGGCTGCCAGGACAAGGGCCTCGCCAAAAAGGACGCCGAGACGCTGTGGGCGCTGATCCAGCCGTTCGCGGGCTACTCCTTCAACCGCGCCCACGCTGCCGGCTACGGCCTGGTCACCTGGCAGACCGCCTACCTCAAGGCCCACTACCCGGTCGAGTATATGGCGGCGCTGCTCACCAGCGTCAAGGACGACAAGGACGCCCGCCCGAAGTACCTCGGCTCCTGCCGCCGCTCGGGGATCACGGTGCTGCCGCCGGACGTCAACGACTCCGACTCCGACTTCACCCCGGCTCGGACCACGCCTGAGGCGGCGGAGCCGGACGGGATCCGCTATGGGCTGTCGGCGGTCCGCAACGTCGGCGAGCAGGTGGTCGAGGGGATCATCGCCGCCCGGCGCTCCAAGGGCCGCTTCACCGACTTCTTCGATTTTTGCGACAAGGTCGACGCTGGCGTGCTCAACAAGCGGGTGGTCGAATCGCTGATCAAGGCGGGCGCCTTCGACTCCTTCGAGCACTCCCGCAGGGGGCTGCTGGAGATCCACGAGGACCACGTCGAGGCGATGGTCGCCCGCAAGCGCGCCGAGGCCGCCGGGCAGTTCTCGCTGTTCGGCGGCCTGGACTCGGGCGCCAGCGCGGCGGTGGCCGAGCCGGTGCCGACCATCCGCCCGGAGGACTGGGACAAGACCCAGCGGCTCGCCTTCGAGAAGGAGATGCTCGGCCAGTACGTCTCCGACCACCCGTTGCTCGGCATGGAGCGGATCCTGGCGCGCTCGGCCGACACGCGCCTGTCGGTGCTGGCCGAGCGGGCCGACGGCACCACCGTGATGGTCGCCGGGATCCTCGCCAAGCTGATCAAGAAGTTCACCAAGAAGGGCGAGACCTACGTGATCGCCGAGATGGAGGACCTCGACGGCGCCGCCGAGTGCATCTTCTTCCCGCAGATGTACCAGCAGCACCAGGGCCTGCTGGTACAGGATTCGGTGGTGGTGGTCAAGGCGCGGGTCGACGCCCGCGACGAGACGCCCAAACTGGTCGCCCTGGACGTCAAGCCGCCGAACCTCGACGACCCCGGCACCACCCCAGTGGAGTTGGTGATCGAGGCGCACCGCTGCAACGACGGCATGGTCGACCGACTCAAGCGCATCCTCGGCTCCCACCGCGGCAAGGCCCCGGTCCTGCTGCAGATCCGCGGCGCGCACCACACCATGGTGGTGCGCCTCGGCGACGAGTTCCGCGTCGATCCCCGCAACGGCCTCTACGCCGAGATCAAGGCTGAGCTTGGTCCGGATGCCCTGCTGGCGTGATCCAGTCCAGCTCCAGGATGCACTGCGGGCGCCGCAGGGTGCGCCAGTGGGCCGGGGCCGGAGGGCGCCCCAGCCCTCCCGACCCGGGCGGGGCGCGGCCCAGCCGGCGCGGGACTGGGTAGCGGGCCCCCACCAGCAGGTCCTCCGGGTTGGGGCGGCCGAGGGCGCGCCACTCGGCGAGCAGGGTGCGCAGCAGCAGCTCCGGCTCCGGGTCGCCCCAGGCGAGCAGGCGGCTGGCCCGCCCGCCCCGGCCGCCCACCACCGCCAGGCCGTTGCCGCCCCGGTCGATCACGCCGGTGGCCTTGGTGGCGTCGCCGTAGTGGAGCACCAGCCGGTCTGCCGGCGCCGCCAGGACCAGGAACAACTCCACCGCGCTGGCGGGCACCGGCCGGGTGAGCCGGCGGGTCCGGGGGGGCGTGAGGGTGAGCGCCAGCAGCCGCCGCCGCGCCGCCCGCGAAAGGCCCTGCAGCGCGGCGCCGGAGAGCTGGCTGACCAGGGAGGAGTTGCCGTCGTGGTGCTCGCTCGCGCCAATGCCGGCCGGGTACGGGCTTTCGGCGTCGGCGCGGGGCCGCAGCGGCATGAAGCTGCCGTCCACCGTGCCGATCGGCTCGAAGTGGTCGCCCACCCGGCGCAGCGCACAGACCGCCTGCACGAAGTGGTCGGTGGTGTCGTGCTGGAGCTGCAGCGGCGCCACGATCCGGCCGCCCTCCACCAGCTGCTCCAGCCAGGGGCGCGGCAGGTCGGGGGAGCTGGCCGTGACGATGATGCGGTCGTAGGGCGCGTGGACCGGCCAGCCCTCGCGCCCGTCGCCGACCACCACCTCGGCCCGGTGGCCGCCGGCGGCGAGCGCGGCGCTGGCGCGCGCGGCCAGGTCCGGGTCGATCTCGACGCTGACCACCTGCCCGGCGGGCCCGATCAGCTGGCTGATAAGCGCGGCGTTGTAGCCGGTCCCGGCGCCGACCTCCAGCACCCGCTGGCCCGGCCTCGGGTCGAGCAGGACCAGCATCAGCGCCATGATCGACGGCTGCGACGAGGAGCTGACCGGCCCGCCGTTGCGGCCCAGCTTGGTGGGGATCGCCCGGTTGGCGTAGACGGCCTCCAGCCCGTCCCGCGCGGCATGCTCGGGAAGGAACCGCTCCCGGGGCACCGTCAGGAATGCCTCGGCCACGCCGAGCCCGGTCCCGGCCACGCCGAGCAGGCCGTCGCGGCGCAGTTCGTCGACCAGCGCGCGGCGCAGCGTGACGCTCCTGCTCTCCTGTATCGGCTCCATGGCGCGGATCCCTGCAGTACCGTATCGCTTCGGTGAGCGGCGGAAGCGAGAGGAGTTCACAATGCCACACCAAGTCCGGGGGGTCGTGTCAAGGTCCAAGGGCGCGGCGGTGGAGGTCGCCACCGTGGTGGTGCCCGATCCCGGTCCTGGTGAGGCGCTGGTCCGGGTGCAGGCCTGCGGGGTGTGCCACACCGACCTGCACTACCGCGAAGGATCGATCACCTCGGAGTTCCCCTTCCTGCTCGGCCACGAGGCCGCCGGCACGGTGGAGGCGGTCGGCCCGGACGTCACCGATCTTGACCCCGGCGATTTCGTGGTGCTGGCCTGGCGGGCGCCCTGCGGGCAGTGCCGCTCCTGCCGGCGCGGGCGGCCCTGGTACTGCTTCGACTCCCGCAACGCCACCCAGCAGATGACCCTGGAGGACGGCACCGCGCTGAGCGCGGCGCTCGGGATCGGCGCGTTCGCCGAGAAGACCCTGGTCGCCGCCGGCCAGGCGGTCAAGGTCAACCCCGCCGCCCGCCCCGAGGCCGCCGGCCTGGTCGGCTGCGGCGTCATGGCCGGCTTCGGCGCCGCCCTTAACACCGGCAACGTCCAGCGCGGCGACACCGTCGCGGTGTTCGGCTGTGGCGGCGTCGGCGACGCGGCCATCCACGCCGCCGCCCTGGTCGGCGCCCGCAGGATCATCGCCGTGGACGTCGACGAGCGGAAGCTCAAGTGGGCCCGGGAGTTCGGCGCCACCGACACCATCGACGCCACCCAGGCCGACCCGGTGAAGGAGATCCGCCGCCTCACCGACGGTTTCGGCGCCGACGTCACCATCGAGGCCGTCGGCCGCCCCGAGGTCCTCAAGCAGGCTTTCCACGCCCGCGACCACGCCGGCACCCTGGTCCAGGTCGGCGTCCCCGACCCCTCGATGCGCATCGACCTCGGCATGATCGACTTCTTCGGCCGCGGCGGCGCCCTGAAGCCGTCCTGGTACGGCGACTGCCTCCCCACCCGCGACTTCCCCGTCCTGATCGACCTCTACCTCCGCGGCCGCTACGACCTCGACCGCTTCGTCTCCGAGACCATCCCGCTGGATGGGGTCGAGGAGGCCTTCGCCAAGATGCAGCGCGGTGAGGTCCTCCGCAGCGTCGTAGTGCTCTGACGTGCGCTGACGTGCACCGACGCAGGCCTAGCCGGCCCCGGCGGCGGCTTCGGCCTCAGCTGGGAGCCGCCGCGGTTGGGCGGCGGTGGCCAGGAACGAGCCGCCAATGATCAGCGCGAAGGCGGTGACGATCGTGGCGGAGAGCGGTTCGCCGAGGACAACGACGCCGGCGGCGACCGCCACGGCCGGGTTGATGTAGGTGAACACCATCGCACGCGACGTCCCGACCTCACGGATCAGTTCCAGGAACACCATGAACGCCAGCGCGGTGCAGCAGGTGGCGAGCCCGGCCAGCGCGGCGATCACCTGGCCGGACGGTGGTGTCCGCGGCCAGGTCGCGATCGCCGCCGGGGTGTAGAGCAGCGCGGCCAGCGTCAGGCAGGTGGCGATCATCGGCAGGGTCGGCACCTCGGCCAGCTTGCGCGCGACGATCAGGGGAGCGCTCGCGTAGCAGACCGCGACCAGCAGGACCTCGACCACCGCCCAGGCGTCCCCGCCCCCCAGATGCGGCACCGCCAGCACGGCAACCCCACCAAGGCCCACGAACAGCCCGCACCAGCGCATCCGGCTGAGCCGCTCGGTCCCGCCGGTGAGCCGGGCCACCAGCACACCGGTGATCGGCACCGAGGCGATCAGCAACCCCGACAAGGAACTGGTCAGGCGCCGCTCCGCGTCCGACAGCAGCACCCACGGCGTGATGATCTCAAACAGGGCGAAGACAACCAGTGGCCGCCAGCGGCGGAGCGCCATCCGCAGCCCCTCCATTCTCTGCCCGGTCAGCAGCGCCAGCGGCAGCAGCACCGCCGCCCCACCCGCAGTTCGCGCGAAGACCACCACCGGCACCGCAACACCCCCAACCGCCACCTTGATCAGCAGGTAGGGCACCCCCCAGACCACACACATCACCGCAAACAGCACCCAACCTCGGCGCGTCACCGCATCAGCCCCTCAACTCCTTGACCCACCTCGCTTGCTCCATACCATAGGCAGCGCCGCTGACATATCGCATCCTGCCGCCGTTGGACGCTGCGTTACGCCGCTTACCGTGACGCGGATCGCCGATGATGCTGTCGTTGACGCCTCGGTCACTGCGGCAGCAGGAGCAGTTTGCCGGTGGTGCGGCGGGCGGCGAGGTCCTCGTGGGCCTGGGCGGCTTGGTCCAGGGGGTAGGTGCCGCCGATGCGGACCGACAGGCGGCCTTCGCCGATCCAGGTGAAGAGGTCGCCGCTGCGTGCGAGGAGATCCTCGTGACTGGCGATGTAGTCCCGCAGGGTCGGGCGGGTGACGAACAGCGAGCCGCCGATCAGCAGGCGGCGGAGGTCCAATGGGGGGACCTGACCGCTGGACGCGCCGTAGAGGACCATGTAGCCGCGAGGGCGGAGGGCTGCCAGGCTCGCGTCGAAGGTCGACGCGCCGACGCCGTCGTAGACGACCGCCGCGCCGGCACCCCCGGCCGCCTGCTTGACCACCTCGCCGAAGTCCTCGTAGCTGGCCACGTGATCGGCCCCGGCCTGCCGTGCCAGCTCGGCCTTCTCCTTGGTGGAGGTCGTCGCCACAACGACCCCGCCGCGCTGCTTGACCAGCTGGGTGAGCAGCAGGCCGACTCCGCCCGCGGCGGCGTGGACCACCACCGGGTCGCCTTTGGCGATTGGATAGAGGCTGTAGCACAGGTAGTGCGCGGTCATGCCCTGCAGCATCACCGCGGCAGCGGTCTGGAGGTCCACGCCGTCCGGAACCGCGACGGCACGCTCGGCGGGCACTATGACCTGCTCCGCGTAACTGGCGCCGACGCCGGCCCAGGCGACCCGGTCGCCGGGCGCGAAGCCGGTCACCCCAGACCCGGTCGCCGCCACGGTCCCCGCACCCTCACCACCAGGAACGACCGGCAGGCCACCCCCGTACGGCGGCAGGCCCTGCCGCTGGTAGATGTCCATGAAGTTCACACCCGCGGCAGCGACGTCCACCACCAGCTCCCCAGGACCCGGCTTCGGCGAGTCCTGGTCGCCGACGGTGAGGACCTCCGGCCCGCCGTTCTGACTGATGACGATCGCGCGCATGCAGCGCCTCCCTTTCTCCGGTACCCATGTAATGCTGCAAGATCGCATCGTTACCCGACCCAGCCCAGGAGGCAACATGGCCCGGACAACCAGGATGCCGCGATGACAGCGGACAAGCGGTGGCTGGACGCGGCGTGGCAGTTCGTCAGTGGCCGGCTCCCGGCCCCGCCTGCCAGCGTGCTTGAGATCGGCTGCGGGTCCCTCGGCGGCTTCGTCCCCGAGTTGGTGCGCGGTGGGTATGCGGCGGTCGGGGTCGATCCCGAAGCGCCGGAGGGACCCGCCTACCACCGGATCGAATTTGAACGGTACGAGCAGCCACAGCCAGTGGAGGCCGTGGTGGCGTCCACGTCGCTGCACCACGTGGCCGATCTCGACGAGGTGCTGGAGCGGGTGGAGGCGGCGCTGGTACCTGGCGGCACGCTGGTGGTCGTGGAATGGGCGTGGGAGCGCTTCGATGAGGCCACGGCGCGCTGGTGCTTCGCCCGGTTGGCCCCGCCGGCGCCGGCCGACGAGCCGGGCTGGCTGCGCCAGACCCAGGAGCAGTGGGCGGCATCCGGCCGGCGATGGGACGCGTATTGCCAGGGTTGGGCGAACGAAGAAGGCCTGCACACCGGCCAGGCGATCGTTCGGGGGCTGGATGCGAGGTTCGAGCGCCGGCACTGCGTGGAGGGGCCATATTTCTTCGCCGACCTCGCCGCTACCACCCAGGCGGACGAGCAGGCCGCGATCGACGCCGGGCAGATCCAGGCGACCGGCATCTGGTACGCCGGTACGCGCCGCTGATCAAGCTCTTGCCAGCTAGGGCTCGGCAGTGGGGGTGACCCGGAGCAGCACCACGCCGTGGGAGGGGACGGTGGCGGTGAAGCTGCTGGTGAAGGTGCCGCGGGTGGTGTGGGACCACAGGTCGCGGACGGAGGCGCTGGGGGAGGCGAGGCCAACCGTGGTCCAGTGGGCGGTGATGGGGGCGGGGATGCGGGTGCGGTTGAGGAGGGCGACCGCGCGGGAGCCGTCGTGGAGGGGTTTGGACCAGACCTGAAGCCCGGGGCTTGGTTCGGCGACCTTGGTGCCCTGGGTGCCGGCGGGGTCTTGGTCGACGGCGATGACCTCGGGGTTGGTGAGGATGGCGCGGGTGGCGGCCGGCATGGTGGCCAGGTCGTTGCCGGCGAGCAGGGGGGCCGCCATGATCGCCCACATGCTGAAGTGGGCCCGGTCCTCGGTGGGGGTCATGCCGCCGTTGCCGACCTCCAGGACGTCCGGGTCGTTCCAGGTGCCGGGGCCGGCCGCGGCCGCGTGGGCGGCGTTGGCGTCCATGACGGCGAGCATCGCCGCCCAGTCATCGGTGATGTCGCCGGTGGTGCGCCACTGGTTGCCCACCCGCGGCGCCCAGGCCCAGGGCTGGTTCTGACCCCACTCGGAGATGCTGAAGAGGATCGGGCGGCCGCTGGCCGCGAGCGCGTCCCGCATGGCCACGTAGCGGTGCGTTGCGTCGGCGCCGCCGTTGTTGCAGTTGTCGTATTTGAGGTAGTCAACGCCCCACGAAGCGATCAGCCGGGCGTCCTGCCGCTCGTGGCCGAGGGAGCCGGGGAAGCCGAGGCCGGCGGCGGCGGCACAGGTGAGGGTCCCGGCGTCCAGGTAGAGGCCGAGCTTCAGGCCCTTGGCGTGCACGTAGGCGGCAGTGCCACTGATCCCGTCCGGGAATTTCGCCGGGTCCGGTACCAAGTTGCCGCCACGGTCGCGGTGCGGCAGCGCCCAGCAGTCGTCGATATTGACGAACTGGTAGCCGGCCGCCCGCATGCCGCTCGACACCATCGCGTCGGCCTCCCGCTTGATCAGCGCCTCGTTGGGCGTCCCGGTGCCGCAGCCGAAGTGGTTCCAGTTGTTCCAGCCCATCGGCGGTGTCCGCGCCAAGCCGTTGCCGTTGCCGCGCGGTTGGACGCTGTGGCTGGGGAGCAGAGCCAGTCCCGCCACGACGACGAGGACCAAGAGGGCGCTGACCACACCACGGGGCGACAAGGTGCTAATTCGGCGCGAAGGTCACCGCGGACTTGGCGGGACCGGCGATGTTGAGATGCTCCAGCAGTGCCAGCTCGCGGCGGAGCAGGCGCAGCTCCGCCCGCAGACGCTCGGCGGCCGTCTCGGCGGCGAGCAGCTGCTGCTTGTCGGCCAGCTCGATCTGCAGCCCAGCGGCGATCAGGAAGGAGGCGGCCACCGGATCCTCGGGGACCTCGAGCTGCTCGGTCTCCGCTGCTTCGCTGGCGAACTTGAGCATGATGCTCAGGTAGCGGGTGAAGAGCCAGCCCGCCCGGGCGACCAGCCGGCCGGCGTCGGTACCAGCCGGCTCAGGCAGGACGGTGACGTCAGCCACGATGTAGGGCACCGGCTGGGTGACCCGCTCGATCCGGAAGCGGTGCTCGCCCCACGCCAGCACGTCCAGGCGGCCGTCGGGGTAGCGGTGAATCTCGCGGACCTCGGCGACGCAGCCGACCGGATGGTGCTCGGGCTGGTCGCCGACCTCGTGGCCCCGCGCGATCGCCATCACCCCGAAGCGCCGGTCGCCGTCGAGCACGCGCGCGAACATCTCCCGATAGCGCTCCTCGAAGATGTGCAACGGGATGGGCAGCCCCGGGTACAGCACAGTGGCCAGGGGAAACAGCGGGAGTTCCACGCGCAAAACCTCAGCTTCGGTCCATTTCGCGTCAATGGTAGACGCTACCCGGCCCAGGCGCTGAGTTGCCGCTGTGCGCCGCTTCGTCCCTGTGGAAACCGCGTCGCGGGTGCCCAGCGGCTACGGTAGGGTGGGCGCTCCGAAGCTGGACCGTTCCACGGAATTTGTCGTTCATGGAGTGTGCCACCGTGCTGCCCCTCATCGACCTGCGAGGGTCCGACCGCGACCCGGCCGAGCTGCTGCCACGCGCCCCGGCAGCGGACCTGGCCGCCGCCCGTGCCAGCGTCCGCGCCCTGGTCGCGGACGTCGCCACGCGGGGTGATCCCGCGGTGGCCGAGGCGGCTCGCCGCTTCGACGGGAGCGAGACGCCACCGGCGCGCTGGCGGGTCAGCGCCGGCGAGCTGGCGGCAGCCGAGCGTGCCCTCGACCCGGGGTTGCGGGCCGCCCTGGCCGACGCGATCGAGCGGGTGCGTGCCTTCCACCAGGCGCAGCGGCCCGCCGACCTGGTCTGGACCGACCCGAGACGGCCCGGGGTGCGGCTCGCGCAGCGGTTCGTGCCGCTGGCCCGCGCGGGGGTGTACGTGCCGGGCGGGCTTGGCGCCTACCCCTCCAGCGTGGTCATGAACGTGGTCCCGGCCCAGGCCGCCGGAGTGGGGAGCATCGCGCTCGCCACCCCGCCGGGGCCGGGCGGGCATGGGCACCCCGCGATTCTCGGCGCCGCCGCCATGCTCGGCGTGGACGAGGTGTGGCTGCTCGGTGGGGCCCAGGCGGTCGCGGCGCTCGCCGGCGGCACCCAGACCGTCCCGGCGGCCGACTCGGTCACCGGGCCTGGCAACCGCTACGTCGCCCTTGCCAAGCAGGAGGTGGCCGACCGGGTCCGCACCGACGGGCACGCCGGCCCGACCGAGATCGCCGTGCTCGCCGACCACAGCGCCGACCCGCGCCTGGTCGCCACCGACCTGATCGCCCAGGCCGAGCACGACCCGCTGGCCGCCTGCCTGCTGGTCACCGACGACCCGGCGGTGTGGAAGGCGGTCGAGCCGGTCCTCACCGAAGAGGTCGCCGCCACCCGCCACCGCGACCGCGTGGAGCGCGCCTTCGCCGGGCAGTCCGCCGTGGTCCTGTGCGACCACGGCGACCGCGACGCCATGCTCCGGGTCGCTGAGGCGTTTGCGCCCGAGCACCTGGAGTTGCTGGTGGAGGGCGCGGCAGAGCTGGCCGCGCGGGTCCGCAACGCCGGTGCGGTGTTCGTGGGGCCGTGGACCCCGGTCGCGCTCGGCGACTACGCGGCTGGGACCAACCACGTTCTGCCCACCGCTGGGACCGCCCGCTTCGCCGCAGGCCTGTCCACCCTGAGCTTCCTGCGCGCTATGCAGATCGCCGAGTTCGACCGGGATGCTCTCGCCGCTGCCGCCCCGACCGTCGCTGCCCTGGCCGAGGCCGAGGATCTCCCCGCCCACGGCCGCGCGGTGGCGGTCCGGGTCGGCAGCGCCAGCGAGGTGGGCGCATGAACCGCCTCGACGGGCTCGACGGGCGGGTGCGGGTCCGCGACGACCTGGCCGACCTCACCCCCTACGGCGCACCACAGCTCGACGTGCCGGTGCGGCTGAACACCAACGAGACCCCCTTCCCGGTGCCGCAGCCGGTCCTTGACGACATCGCCGAGGCGGTCCGCGGCCTGGAGTTGCACCGCTACCCCGACCGGGAGGCGCTGGAGCTGCGGGAGGCACTGGCCCTGCACGGCGGCCACGGCGTCGAGGGCACCTGGGCCGCCAACGGCTCCAACGAGGTCCTGCAGCAGCTCCTGCAGGCGTTCGCCGGCCCGGGTCGCGCCGCGCTGGTGGTCGAGCCGACCTACGCGATGCACTCGCTGATCGCGCGGGCGACCGGCACCCGGGTGCTCACCAGGGTGCAGCCGCGCGACCTGGCCATCACCCCGGGCATGGCCGCCGAGCTGGTCGGCGACGCCGGCGCCGAGGTGACCTTCTGGTGCTCGCCGAACAACCCGACCGGCGAGGCCGCCGCCCCAGACGTGCTCGCCGCCGTCTGTCAGGCCGCCCCCGGCCTGGTGGTGGTCGACGAGGCCTACGGCGAGTTCGGCAGCGCCCACGCGGTCAAGCTGCTGACCAGCTTCCCGAACCTGGTGGTCACACGGACCTTCTCCAAGGCGTTCCGCATGGCCGGGGTGCGCCTCGGCTACCTGCTCGGCGACCCGGCCGTGGTGGACGGGATTCGCCTGGTGCGCCTGCCCTATCACCTGTCGGTGCTGACCCAGACGGTGGGGCTCCGCGCCCTCGCCCACGTCGGCACGCTGATGGGCCACATCGCAGCCACGCGGCAGGAGCGCGAGCGGGTCGCGGCCGCGCTCGCCGCTCTGCCCGGGGTTGGGGTGCTGCCCAGCGACGCGAACTTCCTCTGCTTCTCGACTGACCAGCCACCGCGGGCGCTGTGGCGGCGCCTGCTCGACCGGGGGGTCCTGGTGCGTGACGTGTCCAGCTACCCGACGCTCGACCGCTACCTGCGGGTGACCATCGGCACCCCGGCGGAGAACGACGCCTTCCTCGCCGCGCTCGCCGGGGAGCTGGCGTGATGGCGGCGCCCGTGCCCGCTCCAGCGCCCCGCCGCGCCCGGGTCGAGCGGCGCACCGGCGAGGTCGCGGTCACCGTCGACCTGGACCTCGACGGCACCGGGCAGGCCAGCGCCGACACCGGCGTGCCGTTCCTCGACCACATGCTCGCCCAGCTCGGCAAGCATGCCCGCTTCGACCTCGCCATCGTCGCCAAGGGCGACCTGGAGGTCGACGCCCACCACACCGTCGAGGACACCGGCATCGCCCTCGGCCAGGCCCTCGGCCAGGCTCTCGGGGACAAGTCGGGGGTGCGCCGCTTCGGCGACGCCACCGTCCCCCTCGACGAGGCCAGGGCCCGCTGCGCCGTCGACCTCTCCGGCCGCCCCTACCTGCTCTGGGAGGTCCCGGTGGCCAGCACCCCCGGCGAGCTCGGCGGCTTCGACCCGCGCCAGGCCCGCCATCTGCTGGAAGGCCTGGTCGCCAACGCCCGCTGCACAATCCACGTGCTGCTGGAGGCCGGCGACCTGCCCCACCACGTCCTGGAGGCCTGCTTCAAGGCGCTCGCCCGAGCCCTCGGCGACGCCTGCGCCCCAGATCCCCGCGCCGGCAGCGGCAGCACCAAAGGAACCCTTGCATGACCAGTCCCAAACCATCCGTGGCCCTGCTCGACTACGGCGTCGGCAACCTCCACTCAGCCGCCAAGGCGCTGGACCGGGCCGGCGCGGAGGTGCGGGTCGTGCCCACCGTGCTCGAGGCGGAGGCAGCCGGCGCGGCGGCCCTGGTGGTCCCGGGCGTCGGCGCCTATCGGGCCTGCCTGGAGGGCCTCGGCCGTGCCGGTGGGCCGGCGGCGGTGGCCGCCTGGATCGACACGGGCCGCCCCCTGCTCGGCATCTGCGTCGGCATGCAGCTCCTCTTCGAGGCGAGCGCGGAGGGTCCCGTCCATGACGGCATCGGCGCCCTCCCCGGCACGGTCCGCCGCCTCACCGGCTCGGTCAAGGTGCCGCACATCGGCTGGAACGAGGTGACTGTCCAGCCGAGGGGTTCGGGGGGCACCGATGAGTCACGGAGCCGGCTGCTCGCCGGGATCGCGGACGGCACCCGCTTCTACTTCGTCCACTCCTACGCGCCCGGGGCGGGCGGCGAGGCGGTCGCGGCGGTCTGCGACTACGGCGGGCCGTTCGCCGCCGCCGTCGAGCGAGGCAACCTCTTCGGCACCCAGTTCCACCCGGAGAAGTCCGGCGCCGCCGGCCACGCCCTGCTCAGCAACTTCGTCGCGCTGGTCGCCGAGCGGGAGGAGGCACCGGCCGCACGATGACGGCACCGCTCGTGTTGTTGCCCGCCGTCGATCTGCTCGACGGCCAGGCGGCCAGGCTCGTGCAGGGCGCTCTCGGGACCGAGACCGGCTATGGCGATCCGGTGGAGGCCGCGGGATCGTTCGCGGACCAGGGCGCCGAATGGCTCCACGTGGTCGACCTCGATGCCGCCTTCGGGCGGGGACCACGCAACCGCGAGCACATCGGCCGCATCGTGGCAGCGGTCGCGCCGGTCCAGGTGGAGGCCTCCGGCGGCGTCCGCCACCCCACTGACCTGCACGCCCTGCTCGACCTGGGCGCCGCTCGGGTGGTGATCGGCACGGCCGCGCTGGAGGACCCCGCCTGGGTGGCCGAGGCGTGCGAACGCCACGGCGACCAGGTCGCGGTCGGCCTCGACGCCCGCGGCCGCGAGCTGCGCGCCCGCGGCTGGACCACCAGCGGCGGCGACCTGTTCGAGGTGCTGGAGCGCCTCGACCGCGCCGGCTGCCGCCGCTTCGTCTACACCGAGGTGGCCACCGACGGCATGCTCAGCGGCCCGGCCCTCGGCGGCCTGCGGGCGGTGCTGGCCGCCACCGAACGGCCCGTGGTCGCCTCCGGCGGCGTTGCCACCCTCGACGACCTGCGCGACCTCGCCAAGCTGGCCGCCGAGGGCCTGGAGGCCGTGATCGTCGGCAAGGCCCTGTACGCGGGACGCTTCACCGTCGCCGAGGCGCTCGCCACCCTGCTGGAGGGGGAGGGGGAGGGGCCGTGACCCTTGCTCGCCGTGTGATCCCGTGCCTGGACGTCACCGCTGGGCGGGTCGTCAAGGGCGTCTCGTTCGTCAACCTGGTCGATGCCGGCGACCCGGTGGAGCTGGCCGCTCTCTACGACGCCGAAGGCGCCGACGAGCTGGTCTTCCTCGACATCACCGCCACCGTGGAGGCACGCGACACTCTGTTCGACGTGGTCGCCCGTACCGCCGAGCAGGTATTCATCCCGCTCACCGTCGGCGGGGGCGTGCGGACCCCCGGCGACGTGCAGCGGCTGCTCCGGGCGGGCGCCGACAAGGTCTCGGTCAACTCCGCCGCCGTGCGCGACCCCGAGCTGCTCTCTGCCGGGGCGGACACCTACGGCGTGCAGTGCATGGTGCTCGCCATCGACGCCCGCCGCCGCCCCGGCCCCAATGGGAGCGGCCCCGGCTGGGAGGTGGTGGTCGACGGCGGCCGCACCCCCACCGGCCTGGACGCCCTCGCCTGGGCCGAGGAGGGCGCTGCCCGCGGCGCCGGCGAGCTACTGGTCACCAGCATGGACGCCGACGGCCAGCAGACCGGCTACGACCTGGACCTGGTCAAGGCGATCACCGCCGCGGTCGACATCCCCGTGATCGCCAGCGGCGGCGCCGGCAACCCCGACCATTTCACCGCCGCCTGCCTGGCCGGCGCCGACGCCGTCCTCGCTGCCAGCGTCTTCCACTTCGGCCAGCTCTCCATCGCCCAGGTCAAGCACAGCCTCGCCGCCGCCGGTCTCCCGGTCCGCCGGTAGGGCCGCACCTCGTCTCGGAGGTTCAGTCGCTGGCGCGGCTCAGGTTGCGGATCTCCCGGAGGGCGACCGAGACCATGGCGATGTCGAGGCTCTCCACCTCCTTGAGGTCGTCGAACAGCGACAGGCAGCGGTCCACCGAGGCGCGGTTCGCGTCGAGCCAGGCGTCGATCAGCTGCTCGGCGTTCCGGTCGGCGTCCTCAGCATGGGCACCAGTCCCGGTGCCGAGGCGCAGCACCTGCGCGGTCAGGTCGCGTTGCTCGGAGTAGAGGTCGTCGCGCAGGGCGCCCTGGGCCAGTGCCTGCCAGTGGGTGGTGGTGGGCAGCTGGGTGATTTGGTCGCGCAGCCAGTGCAGGTCCAGGCGTGCACCAAGGGCGAAGTAGACCGCGGCGACCGCCTCGACGGTCTCACCGGCGGCACCGGCGACCTCGATGACGTTCAGGCCGGAGAATAGCGCGTCGAGGCTGGCCACACGGTTGGCCAGATCGGGCGGGACGTCGAGGGCGACGAAGCGCTCGGCGGCGCGGTCGAGCACCTTCGAGTCGGCCGGAGCTAGCAGCTTCGGCAGCTCCTGCGCCAGCGCGGTGATCCCGGGTGCGAAATGGGACACGGTCGCGGCAATATCCAGCGGCTGGCGCCGGTGGCGCAGGAACCAGCGCGCCGCCCGCTCGATCAGCCGCCGGCCCTCGGCCATCAGCGCGGTCTGGACTGCCGCGTCGACCTGGTCGTCGAGCTGACCCAACTCCTTCCACAGCCGCCGCGCGTCGAAGACCTCCCGTGCCACCGTGTAGGCGCGGGCGATGTCGGGCGCAGAGGTCCCCACGTCCTCCCGCAGGCGGTGTACGAAGGTGGTGCCGACCCGGTTCACCATGCTGTTGGTGATGTGGGTGGCGATGATCTCGCGCCGTAGCGGGTGGCGCTGCACCTGGTCGCGGAACGGCTCCCGGAGCTTTGCCGGCAGGTAGCGCTCCAGGTCGTCGGAGAGGTAGGGGTCCTCCGGCACATCCGAGGCAAGCAGCTCCTCCTTCACGCCGACCTTGCAGTAGGCGAGCAGCACCGCCAGTTCCGGTCGAGTGAGGCCCTTCCCGGCGGCGCGGCGCTCGTGCAGCTCCTCGTCGCTTGGCAGGTTCTCCAGCCGGCGGCTCAACAACCCGGCCCGCTCCAGGCTGCGGATCAGGCGGAGATGGTCGTCGAGGCTGGCGTCGGCGTGGGACTCGGTGATGCTGAGCGCCTGCGCCTGCCGGTAGTTGTCGTGCACCACCACCTGCGCGACCTCGTCGGCCATCTGGGCGAGCAGGCGGTCGCGCTGCTTGCGGGTCAGGTCGCCGTCGGCCACCACCTGATTCAGCAGGATCTTGATGTTGACCTCGTGGTCGGAGCAGTCGACCCCGCCGGAGTTGTCGATGAAGTCGGTGTTGATCCGCCCGCCACCCAGCGCGTACTCGACCCGCCCGAGCTGGGTGAAGCCGAGATTGCCCCCCTCGCCGACCACCCGGCAGCGAAGCTCCGCGCCGTCCACACGGACCGCGTCGTTGGCGCGGTCGCGGGCGGCGCTGTGCGACTCGCTGCTCGCCTTGACATAGGTGCCGATGCCGCCGTTCCACAGCAAGTCCACCGGCGCGCGCAGCAGCGCGCTGATCAGCTCGCTGGGGGTGAGCGCCGTGATGCCAGCCTCCAGGCCCAGCACCGCGCGGGCCTCGGCCGACAGCGGGATCGACTTGGCGGTCCGCGGCCACACCCCGCCGCCAGCGGAGATCACCGCGGAGTCGTAGTCGGACCAGGAGGAGCGGGGCAGCCCGAACAGCCGCTCCCGCTCGGCGAAGCTGCGCTCCGGATCGGGGTCTGGGTCGAGGAAGACGTGCAGGTGATTGAAGGCGCCGATCAGCTTGATGTGGCGCGACAGCAGCACGCCGTTGCCGAACACGTCGCCGGACATGTCGCCGACTCCGACGGCGGTGAAGTCGGTCGTCTGCGGGTTCACGCCAAGGGCCCGGAAATGCGCCTTGACCGACTCCCAGGCGCCCCGGGCGGTGATGCCCAGCTTCTTGTGGTCATAGCCGGCCGACCCGCCCGAGGCGAAGGCGTCGTCCAGCCAGAAGCCGTACTCGCGGGCGATCGAGTTGGCCAGGTCCGAGAACGTCGCCGTGCCCTTGTCGGCCGCGACCACCAGGTAGGGGTCGTCCTCGTCGTAGCGGACCACGCCGGCTGGCGGCATCACCTGGCCGTCGCGGCCGCGGTTGTCGGTGAGGTCGAGCAGCCCCCGCATGAAGAGCTCGTAGCAGGCCGCCACCTCGGCGGCTAACGCCACCCGGTCAGTGGACGGCGGTGGCCGCTTGACCACGAAGCCGCCCTTGGCGCCGGTCGGCACGATCACCGCGTTCTTGACCATCTGCGCCTTCATCAGGCCAAGGACCTCGGTGCGGAAGTCCTCCCGCCGGTCCGACCAGCGGATCCCGCCGCGGGCGACCCGGCCGCCGCGCAGATGCACCGCCTCGGTCCGTGGCGAGTAGACGAACACCTCGAACATCGGCCGGGGCAGCGGCAGGCTCGGCACCTGCTCCGGGTCGAGCTTGAACGACAGATAGGGCTTCGGCGTTCCAGCCGGTGACTGCGGCTGGAAGTAGTTGGTCCGCGTCATTGCCTCCACCAGCGCCAGGAAGCTGCGCAGGATCCGGTCGGTGTCGAGGCTGGCAACCGAGTCGATCGCCGCGCTGAGGCGCTCCCGCAGCGCCGCTACCGCTGCTGGGGAATCCGGCCCCTGGCGGCCCGGGTCGAAGCGGGCAACGAACAGCTCGACCAGCTGGCGGGCGATGGCCGGGTGGGCGACCAGCGCCTCCTCCATGTAGTCCTGGCTGAAGGTGAGCCTGGTCTGGCGCAGGTACTTGCAGCACGCCCGCAGCAGCACGATCTCGCGCCAGCTGAGCTGGGCGCCCAGCACCAGGGCGTTGAAGCCGTCGCTCTCGGCCTCGCCGCTGAGGATGCGGCCGAAGGCATCCTGGAACAGCTCGCGGACCCGGCCAAGGTCCACCTCGGTCCCCACGCCACCACCCGCCCCGGTCGGCTCGTCGCTCCCCGGCACGTACTGGAGGCCGAAGTCGTGCAGCCAGACCGGGGTCATGCCCGGCTCCACCGGCCTCCCGTGGACGGCATCGCTGCGCTCGCCTGCACGGGAGGCCGGTGGGCGGATCTCGTAGGGCCGCTCCTCGACCACTTCGACGCCCATGTCCTCCAGCATCGGGACCACCTCGGAGAGGGGCAGCGGGCGCTCGCCGCTGAACAACTTCAGCCGCAGCAGCCCAGGGGGCGCCTCCAGCGGCCGGTACAGGCTCATGGCGTTATTGGCATCCGTAGCCCCGGCGGCGAGGTCCTCCATCCGCTGGATGTCGTAGACGGCGCTGCGAGGGGGCTGGTCCTCGCGGTAGGCGGCGGGGAACGCCTCGCCGTAACGGGCGGTGAGCCGGTTGCCGTCCTCCTCGCCATGCTGGCCCACCAGCAGGACCTGCAGCTCGTCGGTCCACGAGCGGGTGGTCTCGGCGAGCTTGGCCTCCAGCTCGCGCTGGTCATAGGCGGGGATCTGGCCGCCGGGGACGCGGATGACGAAATGCAGGCGGGCCAGCACCGACTCGGAGAGCAGCACCGCGAAGTCCAGCGTCGAGCCGGGGAAGGCGTGGCCCAGCACGGCCTCGATGCGGATGCGCGTGGCGGTGGTGTAGCGGTCGCGGGGCACGTACACCAGCGCCGACACGAAACGCTCGTAGCGCTCCTTCCACAGGAACAGGCGGACCCGGCGGCGCTCCTCCAGCCGCAGGATGCCCATGGCGACCTCGAAGAGCTGCTCGTCGGCGATCTGGAACAGCTCGTCGCGGGGGAAGGTCTCCAGGATGTTGAGCAGCGCCTTCCAGTCGTGGCCGCCGGCCGGCAGGCCAGCCCGCTCCAGCACGGTGGAGACCTTGCGCCGCAGCGCCGGGATGTCGCGCGGGTTGCGGTTGTAGGCGGCCGACGTGTACAGGCCGAGGAAGCGGTGCTCGCCGATGACGGCACCCTGCTCGTCGAAGCGCTTGATGCCCACATAGTCGAGGTAGGAGGGCCGGTGCACGGTGGCGCGCGAGTTTGCCTGCGGCGGCAGCTTGGCGAAGCTGTGCGAGCGGTCCTGGGCCTCCGCCTGCGGCTGTCGGCGGGCGCCGTTGCCGCGCAGGATGCCAAGACCGCTGCCGTTCACCGGGCGCAGGCAGTCCTCGCCGTTCACCACGTCCAGGTCGTAGACCCGGTAACCGAGGAAGGTGAAGTTGTCGTCGTCGATCCACTCCAGCAGCGCCCTGGTCTCGGCCAGCTCCGCCAGATCGGCCGGCGGGCGCTCGGCAAGGGCGGCGAGGATCTCGGCGACCCGCTCCCGCATCGGCGCCCAGTCCTCGACTGCCACGCGCACGTCCGCCAAGACCCGCTCGATGCCTGCGCGGAGCTGCTCGAGCACCTGCGGTTCGGTCTGGCGGTCGACCTCGATGTGGATGCACGACTCCCGCAGGCTGTCCGCTGGTGGCTCCGTGGACTTGGCCGCCTCCTCCGGCAGCACCTCGATCAGCTCACCGGCCGCGTCGCGGCGCACCACCAGCATCGGGTGGATCGGCAGGTGGATGGTGAGCTGGTGGCGGTTCAGCTCCATCGTCACCGAGTCGAGCAGGAACGGCATGTCGTCGGTGACGATCTCGACGATGGTGTGCACCGAGCGCCAGCCGTGCTCCTCGAAGCGGGGACTGTAGACCCGCACCTTGGCGGTCCCGGGCATCCGCTGGGCGGCGAACCCCCACTGGGCCAGCACCGCGCCGTACAGGTCGGCGATCTCACGGTCGACCAGGTCCTCTGGGTCGACCCGCTGGTAGAACTGCCGCGCGAACGCCGCGATCCGGTCGGCCTGATCGGCGCGGACGCGCTCGTGGATGGTGGCGGCGACGCGCTCCAGGATCTCCGCCTTCGCCTGCTCAAGTTGAGCCGACATCCACGCCTCCCCTCGTCGCGTTGGCCCCACTGTCCTGTCCGACTGCCTACCCGCACGATGGCAGATCCCAATCACGGCGGGTAGGGGGCCTCAAGATCTGTGGATAACTACTGTCCGCAATTATTTATCGCGCTGTGCGTGCAGGTTGGGTGAAACTCACGCACGATAGAGGTGATCGCCGTCTCCTCAGTTCAGGCCACCCGATGGAGGACGCATGTCGCCTGTGCCTGACCCTGCGCTTGAAGCTGAGCCGGCTGTCCTGCTGCTGCACGGTCAGCCCGGTAGCGGCGCTGACTGGCGCGCGGTCGAGGCCCGCCTCGGGTCGCGGTTCCGGGTGGTCGCCCCCGACCGGCCAGGATACGGCACCAACCGGGCCAAGGCCGGCGGGTTCGCGGCCAACGCGCGGGCCATGGTCGGCCTCCTGGACCGCCTCGGGCTCAAGCGGGCGATCATCGTCGGGCACAGCTGGGGCGGGGGAGCGGCCATCGACATGGCCCGCCGCTACCCGGAGCGGGTCGCCGGCCTGGTGCTGGTCGGCGCGGTCGGCGACGGGTCCGCGCTGGGACTGCCCGACCGGCTGCTCGCGCTGCCGCTGCTCGGCTCGTTGCTCACGGTCATCGGCTTCAAGCTGGCCGGCCGGCTGCTGACGGTCCGCCGGCTGCGCCGTGCGGTCGCCAGCGGCGACGACGCCTGGCTGGAGGCGACCGCACGGTCGTGGCGCAGCAGCCGGGTGTGGCGCAGCTTCGCCGTCGAGCAGCGGGCGCTGGTCCGCGAGACCCCCGCGCTGCAGCACGCCCTCAGCACCCTCAGGGTCCCGACCGTGGTGCTAACCGGCGGCAACGACCACAGCGTCCCGCCCAGCGCCGCGGCCGCCCTGGCCAGCGGCATCCCGGGGGCACGCCTGGAAGAGCTGCCTGGCGTCGGCCATCAGTTGCCCCAGCAGGCCCCGGAGGCGGTCGCCCGCGCGGTCCAGCAGCTCGCCGCCATCCTCGCCGAGCCGCCGGTCGCCGACCCGAATTAGCCGAGCCGTTTGTCTCCGACCCGGATTAGCATGGCGGCCAGACCGATCCGGCCACTCCCAAAGGAGCGTCCGTGCCCGACCCTGCCCCTACCCGCCCTGATCTGGCCGCGCTGATCGCCGGCCTCACCTTCGACGCGCAGGGCCTGCTGCCCGCGGTCGTCCAGGACCACCAGGACCAGACCGTGCTGATGGTCGGCTGGATGGACGCCGAGGCGGTCCGCCGCACGCTGACCAGCGGCCGGACCTGGTTCTGGAGCCGTTCCCGGCGGGAGTACTGGTGCAAGGGCGAGACCTCCGGGCACCGGCAGTATGTCCGCTCCGTCCTCACCGACTGCGACCGCGACACCCTGCTGGTCCAGGTCGAGCAGATCGGCGCTGCCTGCCACACCGGCACCCGCAGCTGCTTCACCGCCGTCCTGCCAGCGGTGCCCGGCGAGGTCCCAGCGGCAGCGGACGCTCAGGCTGATGGTCAGGTTGAGGGGGCGGCCGGATGACTCCGCCCAGCCTCAGCTTCCGGCCCACCCTGGACGAGTTCGCCAAGCTCGCCGCCGAGTACTCGGTGGTCCCGGTCTGGCGCGAGCTGCTCGGGGACCTGGAAACCCCCGTCGGCGCGTTCCGCAAGCTGACCGACGGCGCCACCGCCGAGGGCTCGGTGCTGCTGGAAAGCGTCGAGCATGGCGAGCGCTGGGGCCGCTACTCCTTCATCGGCACCGACCCGTTCGCCACCTTCACCGCCCACCGCGGTCAGGTCTCCTGGAGCGGCCGCCCGCCCGCCGGGCTGCCCGACGGCCCGCCGCTGCGGGTGCTGCGTGCCGCGCTGGAGCGGCTGCGCGGCCCGGTTATCGACGGCCTGCCGCCGCTGTATGCCGGCGCGGTCGGCTACCTCGCCTACGACGTCGTCCGCGAGCTGGAGCGCCTGCCCGACCAGACCACCGACGACCTCCTCCTCCCCGACGGCATCCTGGTCTTCCCGCGCTCGGTGGTGGTCTTCGACCACCTCGGCCAGCGCCTGGTGCTGGTCACCAACGTAGTGGTCGACGAGCCCGGCTTCGACCCGGAACGAGCCTACGCCGCCGCCAGCGCCCGTCTCGACGAGCTGGCCGAGCGCCTCAGCGTGGCCACGCCCAGCCCGCCGACCCCCCTGCCCGCCGCCGGCCCGCCCGCCGCCGCCGAAAGCGACCTGCCGCCCGGCCGCTACCAGGAGATGGTCGAGATCGCCAAGGAGCACATCCGCGACGGCGACATCTTCCAGGTGGTCCCATCGCAGCGCTTCTCGGTCCGCACCGGCGCCGACCCCTTCGACGTCTACCGGGTGCTGCGGGTGGTCAACCCCTCCCCCTACATGTACTTCCTGCGCCTGCCCGGCGTCACCATCGCCGGTTCCTCGCCGGAGGTGCTGGTCACCGTGCAGGGCCGCGAGGCGGTCATCCGGCCGATCGCCGGGACCCGCCCGCGCGGCGCCGACCCCGAAGCCGACCTCGCCATGGAGGAGGAGCTGAAGGCGGACGAGAAGGAACGCGCCGAGCACGTGATGCTGGTCGACCTCTCCCGCAACGACCTCGGCCGGGTCTGCCAGCCAGGCACCGTGAAGGTACGGGACTTCATGCGCGTCGAGCGCTACTCCCACGTCATGCACCTGGTCTCCGACGTGACCGGCGAGCTGGCCGAGGGCATCACCGCGTTCGACGTGCTGGCGTCGTCGTTCCCCGCGGGCACCGTGTCCGGGTCGCCCAAGGTCCGTGCCATGGAGATCATCGATGACCTGGAGGCCCACCGCCGCGGCCCCTATGCCGGCTGCGTCGGCTACTTCGACTTCCGCGGCAACCTCGACACCTGTATCACCATCCGGACCTGCGTCTTCGTCGGCGACACCGCCTACTGCCAGGCCGGCGCCGGCATCGTCGCCGACTCCGTCCCCGAACGCGAGGAACGCGAGACCGAAGCCAAGGCCCGCGCCCTGCTCGCCGCCGTCGCCGCCGCCGAAGCCCTGCCTCGTGTGTCAAGGAAGCCTGATGGTTGAGGCTGCCGCTCCGGCCGCTCGCCGCTCACTGCAGCTGAGCCTGCTTGCGGTAGTCGGCGGGGTGCTGCTGGCGGCGCTCGGCGCGGGCAGGCCGTGGGTCACCATCAGCGGCCAACCACTGGTCGCCAACCTCAGCGGCCCGGCCGTTGCGGAGGCCAGCCTGAGCGGCAACGACCTTGCGCCGCTGTCGGGGCTCGCCCTCCTTGGCCTGGTCTTGGTGGTCGCGGTCGCCATGACCCGGGGCCGGGGCCGCTGGCTGGTCGGGCTCGCCCTGCTCGCCGTCGCCACGGTCCTGATTGTGCAGGCGGTCGGGGCCGCCGGCCGGGCACGTTCCGAGGCCGAGGCGCGCTTCCACCGCGGCGCACTGCCGGGACTGCCCGCCTCCTGGGTCCACCGCACCACCACATCCCGCGCGGGCCCGGCTCTGGCCGTCGCCGGTGGCCTGCTGATCGGCCTCGCGGGCGTGGAAGCGCTGCGGCACGGGCCCAGGTGGCCCGCGCTCGGGAACGCCTTCCGCGCCCCGCCAGATCGTGACCTTGACCGTGCGCGCACCCCCGGCCCCGGCGGCGCTCTCGACCTCGACGCCGACGAGGAGCCGCCCTGGGAGGACGGCCCCTAGCATGCCCCTGAGCTGCGACTTCACCTTCCTCGAACAGAGCATGGCTGCAGGCCGAACCTGATTACGGGATCCTGGTGGGGAGCATCGGAGGGCAAGCGTGGAGCAGGCGGCCAAAGGCACCATCCTGCTGATCGAGGACGAAGAGTCGATCGCGGAGCTAGTGCGGCTCTACCTGGAACGGGACGGCTTCCGGGTGGTGTGGCGCACTGACGGGCGTTCCGGCCTGGCCGCCGTCGACAGCGAGCGGCCCCGGCTGGTGCTGCTCGACCTGATGCTCCCGGGCCTTGACGGGCTGGAGGTGACCAGGGAGCTGCGCGGCCGCAACCGCGGCGGCGCGCGGGTGCCGATCATCATGGTGACCGCCCGCGAGGAGGAGGCCGACCGAGTGCTCGGCCTGGAGCTCGGCGCCGACGACTACGTCACCAAGCCGTTCTCGCCCCGGGAGCTGGTCGCCCGGGTCAAGGCCGTGCTGCGCCGCAGCGAGCCCGAGCCCGACGAGGCACCCGAGCCGCCCCTGCACCTCGGCCTCCTCACCGTGGACTCGGCCCGCCACGAGGTCAGCTTCGAAGGCCGCCAGGTCGAACTGACCGCCCGGGAGTTCGAGCTGCTCTGCTACCTGGTCCGCAACCGTGGCCTGGTGCTCACCCGCGACCAGATCCTGGAGCGGGTCTGGGGCTACGCCTTCCCGGCCGACACCCGCACCGTCGACGTCCACATCCGCCAGCTCCGCGCCAAGCTCGGCGACCATGCCCCCATCCGCACTATCCGGGGCGTCGGTTATAAAGCCGACGACCGGGCATGACCCGTCGTCCGCGGCTTGGGCCTGGGCGGCCTGGGCCCGGCGCTCCGGCCGGCCCTGCCGGCCGTGGGTCGCTGTGGGGCCAGCTCGTCTGGGGATTTGTGGCGGTCGCGGCCCTGGCCGCGCTGATCACCGGCGCGATCGCCCTCTCGCTCATCCGCCTGGTCCCTGACCGCAGCCTGGAGCAGCAGCTCAGCAACGAGGCCGACGCCCTCGTGTCGAGCCAGCTTGGCGGCCAGGCGGCACCAGCCGCCGTCGCCCAGAACCTGGCTGGAGTCTGTTTCGCCCAGCGTGTCTCCCAAGTGAGTGGGACCACGGTGTATCTGCTCAACCGCGAAGGGACCCCGACGCTCGCCTGTCCAGGGCGGATCCTCGCCCGCGTGAGCAGCGCAGCGCCCCCTCCGGAGGTGGACCTGCGCGGCGCCCTCAACGCTGGCAGCGGCCAGATCACCAGCGGCACCAAGGGCGGCTTGGTCTACGCGGTCGCGCCGCTGTCCGGCAGCGGCGCCAACCGCGCCGGGGTGCTGCTGGTCCACCCCGCCAGGGGGCTCGCTCGCAGCCTGCTCGGGCCGCTCGCCTGGCGGCTGCTGTTCGCCACCGCCTTGGCCGTGGTGATCGCGGCGCTGGTCGCCGCCGCGCTCGCCGGGCGGCTCACCGCGCCGCTCGGGCGGCTGGTCGGCGCCGCGCGCGACCTCGGCGACGGCGACCTCTCCACCCGGGTCGCGGTCGAGGGCGACGACGAGGTCGCCGAGGTCGGCGCCGCCTTCAACGAGATGGCCGCCGCGCTGGAGCAGAGCCAAGCCGAGCAGCGCGCCTTCCTCGCCAGCGTCGGCCACGAGCTGAAGACCCCCCTGACGGCGGTACAGGGCTACACCGAGGCGCTGCTGGACGGCACCGTCGAGGACCCGGCCGCGCGGCGCCGCAGCCTAGAGCGGATCCACGCCGAGACCCTGCGCCTCGCCCGCCTGGTCCAGGACCTGCTCGACCTGGCTCGGCTCGGCCGCGGCCAGTTCGCGGTCAGCCCGGTCGACGCCGACGCCGCCACCGTGCTGCGCGAGGCGGCGGCCACCTGGAGCGAGCGCGCGGCCGCGCGCGGCGTCACCGTCGAGCTGCGCCTGCCCGGCCAGCTCCCCGCCCACGTCGACCCCGGGCGCCTACGCCAGGTGCTCGACAACCTACTCGACAACGCCACCCGCTCCAGCCCCGCCGGCCGCCCGGTGCTGCTCGCCGCCGTGCAGCTCCCCGCCGGTGGCGCCGAGGTCGCCGTGGTCGACCAGGGTCCCGGCATCGCAGCAGAGGACCTGGCGCACGTGTTCGACCGGGGCTACCTGTGGTCCCGCTACCGCGGCACCCGCGCGGTCGGCTCCGGCCTCGGCCTGGCCATCGTCAAGGCGCTCTGCGACGCCATGCAGGTGACAATCTGGGCGGAATCGGGCGGCGGTGGCGGGACCGCTTTCCGCCTCACCCTCCCACCAGCGCACACCATCCCCCCGCCAGGGCGGCGGCCATCGCAGACCCAGGAGCTGCCCATTCCCTCGTCCAGCGCCAGCGGGCCGCCGCCCTGGGAACCCGCTTGAGTCGCTGACCGGCAGCGCCGGTAGAATCGGGCGATGGCTGATCCTGCTGCGCTTTCCTCGTTCCTTGCCCGTGCGGTCGCCGACGCCCGCGAGGACGCCGAGCGGCGTGCGGCGAAGCTTCCTCTCGACGCGATCAAGGAGGCGGCCACCGCCGCACCCCCGCCGCGCGGTTTCCGTGCCGCCTTGTCGCAGTCGAAGCCTGGTGTGGCCTTGATCGCTGAGATCAAGCGGCGCTCGCCCTCCAGAGGAGACATCCGTCCGGATCTGGACCCGGCCGCGCTCGCCCGCGCCTACCAGCGCGGCGGCGCCGCCGCCGTCAGCATCCTCACCGAACCGCGCCACTTCGCCGGCAGCCCCACAGACCTGCGGGCCGCCCACGCAGCCACCGACCTGCCGGTACTGCGCAAGGACTTCATCATCACCCCCTACCAGGTCTGGGAGGCACGCGCCTGGGGCGCGGACGCGCTGCTGCTGATCGTCGCCGCGCTCGACCCCGCCCTGCTCACCGCCCTGCTCACCGAGACCGCCGCGGCCGGACTGGACGCCCTGGTCGAGGTCCACACCCGCGCCGAGGCCGAGACCGCCGCCGCGTCCGGCGCGACCCTGGTCGGCATCAACGCCCGCGACCTCGCCACCCTCGGCGTCGACCCGGGCCGTTTCGCCGCCGTCCGCGACGTCCTGGCCGGGGAGGTCACGGTGGTCGCCGAGAGCGGCATCCACGACCGCGCCGGCGTCCTTGCCGTGGCCAGCGCCGGAGCCGATGCTGTCCTGGTCGGCGAATCCCTGGTCCGCGCCAGAGACCCGGCCGCAGCCGCCGCCGCCCTGCTCGGCCGCAAGCAGACAGTCTCCTCAGGAGGTATCTGATGGCTGAACCGCGTAAGGTCCTGCTAAGCGAGGACGAGCTGCCTACGGCTTGGTACAACATCGTCCCGGACCTGCCCGTCAAGCCCGAGCCCTACCTGCACCCGGGGACCCGGGAGCCGGTCACTCCGGACCTGCTCACACCCCTGTTCCCCATGGCCCTGATCGGCCAGGAGGTCTCCACCGACCGCTGGATCGACATCCCAGGCCCGGTGCTCGACACCTACCGGCTGTGGCGGCCCACCCCGTTGATCCGCGCCCTCGACCTGGAACAAGCCCTCGGCACCCCGGCCCGGATCTACTACAAGTACGAGGGCGGCTCCCCGGCTGGCTCCCACAAGCCCAACACCGCCGTCGCGCAGGCCTACTACAACAAGGCCGAAGGCATCACTCGCCTCTCTACCGAGACAGGAGCCGGCCAGTGGGGCAGCGCGCTCGCCTTCGCCTGCGCCCGTTTCGGCCTGGAGTGCAAGGTCTATATGGTGCGGGCCTCCTATGACGCCAAGCCCTACCGGCGCTCGCTGATGCAGACCTGGGGCGCGTCGGTCACCCCCTCACCCTCACCCGAGACCGCCGCCGGCCGCGCCATCCTCGCCCAGGACCCCGCCTCGCCCGGCTCGCTCGGCATCGCCATCTCCGAGGCCGTCGAGGTCGCCGCCCAGCGCGACGACACGCACTACGCGCTCGGCAGCGTCCTCAACCACGTGCTGCTGCACCAAACCGTCATGGGCCTGGAGCTGAAGGCCCAGCTCGCCAAGCTCGACGTGGTCCCGGACGTCCTGATTGGCTGCGTCGGCGGCGGGTCGAACTGGGGCGGGTTCTCGTTCCCGCTGCTGGCCGACAAGCTCGCCGGCCGCATCGGCACCCGTTTCGTCGCCGTCGAGCCGACCGCCGCGCCCACCCTCACCAAGGGCCGCTTCGACTACGACCTCGGCGACCAGGCCGGGATGACCCCGCTGATCCCGATGTACACGCTCGGGGCGGACTTCATCCCCGCCCCGATCCACGCCGGAGGGCTGCGCTACCACGGCGACTCGCCGCTGATCTCCCTGCTGGTCAGGGACGGGCACATGGAGGCGGTCGCCTACCCGCAGACCAAGGTCTTCGACGCCGCCGTCCAGTTCGCCCGCACCGAGGGCATCCTGCCAGCACCGGAACCAGCCCACTGCATCCGCGCCGCCGTCGACGAGGCGCTGCGCTGCAAGGAGCAGAACTCGGCCGAGACCATCGTCTTCAACCTCTGCGGCCACGGGCATTTCGACCTCAAGGCCTACGAGGACTACCTGTCAGGGGACCTGCTCGATGTCTGAGACGTCTGAACCGAACCACAACCGGCCCGACGGGCAGGGCGTCCTGCTGGACCTGCCCCCGCTGCGCCGTCCCGTCCCGCACCCGCCCGACCAGCTCGGGCACTTCGGTCCCTACGGCGGCCGTTACGTGCCCGAGGTGCTCATGGCCGCCCTCGACCAGCTCACCGACGCCTTCGACGAGGCCATGGCCGACCCCGGCTTCCACGCCGAACTGGACGAGCTGCGGCGCTCCTACGCCGGCAGGCCCACTCCGCTCACCCCCGCCCGGCGCCTGTCGGAGGAGCTCGGCCTGACAGTCTGGCTCAAACGCGAGGACCTGCTGCATACCGGCGCGCACAAGCTCAACAACTCCCTCGGCCAGCAGCTGCTCACCAGACGCATGGGCAAGCCCCGGGTGATCGCGGAGACCGGCGCCGGCCAGCACGGCGTCGCCACCGCCACCGCCGCCGCTCTGCTCGGCCAGGAATGCGTCGTCTATATGGGTGAGGAGGACACCCGCCGCCAGCACCTCAACGTGGTGCGCATGCGCCTGCTCGGCACCGAGGTCCGCCCGGTCGCCACCGGCACCGCCACGCTCAAGGACGCCATCAACGAGGCGCTCAGGGACTGGGTCGAGTCGGTCGGCCACACCCACTACGCCATCGGCTCGGTGGTCGGCCCGCACCCGTTCCCGCTGATGGTCCGCGAGTTCCAGCGGGTCATCGGGGAAGAAGCTCGCGCGCAGCTGCTCGACGCCGCCGGGCGCCTGCCCGACCTGGCGGTCGCCTGCGTCGGGGGCGGCTCCAACGCCGCCGGGCTGTTCGCCCCGTTCATCGACGACGCCACCGTCCAGCTCGTCGGCGTCGAAGCCGGAGGCCGCGGGCGTGGGCCCGGCGACAACGGCGCCCCGCTCAACTTCGGCCAGGCCGGCGTCCTCCACGGCGCCCGCTCCTACCTGCTGCAGGACCCCGACGGGCAGGTCCTGCCCACCCACTCGGTGTCCGCAGGGCTCGACTATCCCGGCGTCGGCCCCGAGCACGCTCTGTGGAAGGACGACGGCCGTGTCACCTACACCGAGGCCGGGGACAGGAGAGCCCTCGACGGCTTCCAGCTGCTCGCCCGCACCGAGGGGATCCTCCCCGCCCTGGAGCCCGCCCATGCGATCGGCTGGCTCGCCAGCGCCGCCCGCGCGGGCGGCGTCGCCCCTGGGTCCGTGGTCGTACTCAACCTCTCCGGCCGGGGTGACAAGGACGTCGAAACGGTCGCAAGCCTCCTCGGCATGAGCTCTGAGGGCACCGAGGGCGAGGACGCCGAGGGAGGCGAGCGGCACCGTGGCTGAGCCTGAGCCTCCAGGCCAGACGCTTCGGCCCGTTGACCGGCTGGAGGGCCGGCTCGCCACACTGCGTGCCGCCGGGCGGGCCGCGCTGGTCGCCTACGGGGTCGCCGGGTATCCCGACCGGGCCACCTCGCTGGCCGCCTTCCAGGCCATGGCCGCTGCGGGTGCCGACATCCTGGAGGTCGGCCCGCCCTACTCCGATCCGCTCATCGACGGACCCGTCATCCAGCGCGCGGTGCAGGCGGCCCTCGACGCCGGCACCCGGCTGGACGACGTCTTCGCCCTGGTCGGCGAGCTGACCGCCTCGGTCGACATCCCGGTGGTCCTGCTCGTCTACTACAACCTCGTCGCCCACCGCGGCCCGGCCCGCTTCGCCGCCGAGACCGCCGCCGCTGGCGCCGGCGGCGCGGTCGTCCCCGACCTGCCGCCGGAGGAGGCGGGGGAGTGGCTCGCCGCCGCCGAGGCCGCCGGGATCGCCCCGGTGTTCCTCGCCGCGCCGACCTCCACCGAGCCGCGGCTGGAGGCGGTCGCCCGCGCAGGGCGCGGCTTCGTCTACGCCCAGGCCTCCCTCGGCGTCACCGGGCTGCGCGCCTCGCTGGCCGCCGGCATCGACGAGCTCGTCGCCCGCGTCCGCGACCACACCGAGCGGCCCGTGTGTGCCGGCATCGGCGTCTCCAACGCCGAGCAGGCCGCCACCGTCGCCCGCTTCGCCGACGGCGTCATCGTCGGCACTGCCCTGGTCCGCTGCCTCGGCGACGGCGGCGTCGAGGGCGTCCGCGCCCTCACCGCCGAACTCGCGGAAGCCGTCCACGGCGCCCGGCAACCCGCCGGCGCCGGCGGCTAACCCTCGGCTAACCCGGCGACGCTGCCGCTGGCTCGGGCGCGGCGGCCACCGTGAGGCCGAGCTGGTCAGCGAGGAACGCCAGCATGTCGGCGTTCAGCTCCACGGTGCGACGCACCGAGCGGGCCCCGTGGCCGGCGTCGCGTTCGCGGCGCAGCAGCACCGGGCGCTCCGCCGGGCTGGAGCTGGTCGCCCACTGCAGCGCCGCGCACAGCTTGCGGGCGTGCAGCGGGTCGACGCGGGTGTCCGAATCGAACACCGTGAACAGCACCGCCGGATACGCTATGCCCCACACCACGTGGTGGTAGGGGGAGTAGCCCAGCAGCCAGCGGAGCTCGGCAGGGTCGTCGGCCCGGCCGTACTCGTCGTTCCAGGTCTCACCCAGCCCGAACTGCTCATAGCGGATCATGTCCAGCAGCGGCGCGCTGCACACCACCGCCCGGAACAGCTCCGGCCGCTGCGTCAGCGCCGCCCCGACCAGCAGCCCGCCGTTCGACCCGCCGTAGACCGCCAGGCGGTTCGGCTGCGTGTAGCCAGCCTCGACCAAGTGCTCCGCGGCGGCGGCGAAGTCGTTGAACACGTTCTGCTTGTGCTCCCGCATGCCGGCGCGGTGCCAGGCCTCGCCCTCCTCGCTGCCGCCCCGCAGGTTCGCGATGGCGTACACGCCACCCTGCTCCACCCAGGTCTGCGCGAAGGCGCTATAGCCCGGGGTCAGCGCCGCGTTGAACCCCCCGTACCCGTACAGTACCGTGGGCCGGCCCCCGTCCAGCGCCAGCCCCTCACGGTGCAGCACGAACATCCGCACCGCGGTGCCGTCGCTGGAGTGGTAGGTGCGCTGGGTGGCGACGATGCCGCTGGTGTCGACCTTGCCAGGCGCGTCCATCCAAAGCTCCAGCGAGCCGCTCGACACCTGGTAGCGGTAGGTCCGCTGGGGGGTGGTGAAATCGGTGTAGCCGATCCACACCTCGTCGCCACCCTCCGGCCGGGCTGACAGCCCCACCACCGAGCCCAGTCCTGGCAGGGCCACCGCCGTCCGTGGGGTGCCGTCCCGGTCATGCACCGTCACCTGCGCGACCGCATGCCGGGTGCTGGCCACCACCAGCGCATCCTCGGTCAGCACCAGCGCGTCGAGCACCGTGCCGTCCTCCGGGCCTGACTCCGGGATCACGTCGCGCCAGCGCTCCGGCGCCGGGTCCGCCGGGTCCACCGCCACCACCCGGAAGCGCGGCGCACCGAGGTTGGTCCGCAGCCACAGCCGCCCGTCCCGCTCCACCCGGCCATAGGTCTCCGCGTCCACACGCTCCTGGACCGGCCGCAGCACCCCGTCGCCGTGCAGATCCGCGACGTAGAGGTCGTTGCGCGGCGCCGTCCCCGCCGCCGCACCGACCACCAGCCAGCGGCCGTCGTCGCTCACCTCAACCGCGTGGTACTCAGTCTTGTCGCGACCCTCCCCGAACACCAGCGTGTCGGCCGCCGGGTCGGTCCCCACCCGGTGGCGCCACACCCGCCGGTGGAACATCGCCTCTCCCTCGGGCACCACCTCCGGCGCGAGCCGCCGGCCGTAGAAGAACTCCCCACCGCCCGGCAGCCACGCCACGGGGCAGTACCGGGTCCGGTCGATCGGCCCCTCCACCACCTCGCCGCTGTCCACGTCCCGCACCCACAGGGAAGCCTCCTCGTCGCCCCCCTGCGACAGCAGGTACGCCAGCCGCGTCCCCTCCAGCGACGGGTACCAGCCGTCCAGCGTCACGGTGTCGTCGTCGGACAGCTCGCTCGGGTCCACCAGCACCCGCTCGCTACCGTCCGGCTCGCGCACCAGCAACACCGGATGCTGCTGATCCCCCCGCCGCCGCAAGAAGAACGCCCGCTCCCCCCGGATCCACGGCACCGTCACCAACCCCGCCGCCATGAACCCCTCAAGCCGCCCCCGCAGCACCTCCCGGCTCCGCCCCGGATCCTGCCCGTCCCGCCCCGACCCGCCGAACCACTCCCTGAACAACTCGTCCTGCGCCGCACTCCACCCCCGCGTCTCCTCCGCCCCCGCCTCCTCCAGCCACCGGTACGGGTCGGCCACCTCAACCCCATGCAACACCTCGACCAACTCAAGCCGACGCGCACGCGGATAGCGCATCACAAGACACCTTCCTATTGAGGGCGCGGACCGGAACCTCACTCTGCCACGCGCCGCCAGCTTGCGCAGAGGTTATCCACAGGCCAGCAGAAATCTGAACATGCGTTCGAAGTTCCTGCTAAACTCCGGCCAATTCAGAAGAAAGTGCCCGAGGCGGGACTCGAACCCGCAAGCCCTTACGGGCAATGCCTTTTGAGGGCATCGAGTTTGCCTAGTTTCTCCACTCGGGCGTATATGTCCAAATTTTAGCACACAAGCAACTACTCTCGGAAGGGTATCGAAGATGCGATCTTCAAAGGAAGTCGAGTCGGTTCGTAGGATGATCGCGGAGGGCCTCAACGACTGCGAAATCTCCCGCCGAACGCAAATCCCGAGAGCCACGATTCGGGACT
>WNGQ01000233.1_pt1 | contig 55655 bp, 48 predicted proteins | sample 5407661 | NCBI WGS metagenome assembly WNGQ01 (sample SAMN13153382, study PRJNA577476) | soil metagenome | isolation source: 60 cm soil or saprolite under Garry oak tree replicate 2 | place: USA:California | collected 2016-06-15 | reverse complement strand
CTGGTGAGCCAGTTGCTCTGCCCGGAGCACCGCTGGATAGCTATGTCGAGAAGGGATAAGCGCTGAAGGCATCTAAGCGCGAAGCCGCTCTCCAGATGAGTCTTCCCGTTTCTGTGAAGAAACCAAGATCCCGGGTAGAGCACCCGGTCGCTAGACCACCCATGCACGCCTGGTAACAGGCGCAGTCAAGTGGCCCTAATGATCGAACGGCTTGTCTCTTATACTATACGAATGATATCTTCACACATATGGGTATATGTTTCAAGGCATAGAGGAAAAGTGCATACTATGCACTATGTTTTCGCTATTCTCTCCTCTCGGTCTCGGCAAAATTGAGGTAATCCTGTCAGGTGGTTCATGCTAAAGAAGAGTTTATAAAGCGACGGTGCCATAGCACCGTCGCTTTATAAACTCTTCTTTTGTTATGCTCTATCGACGATACCGGCGACACAATAACACGAAACCTACCATTACACCAATACCTGCTCCAACGAGTACATTACGTCGCCGTCTCTTTTCTTCTACAGTTATATCGCGTGTCGGCACAGCATAGAGCCCGCTGGCTCGATATGCCTCATCAAGCAACTGGATGGGGTGAACTACGTCAAGTGACATGCCGCGCTCACGCGCACCAAGGGCAATCTGCATCATACAACCAGGGTTACCGGTAGCAATCATAGTAGCCCCCGTTGCCGCAATGTTATCCATTTTGCGTTGCAACAAGGTATTGGACATCTCCTGATTGGTGATATTGTAGATACCCGCGCTGCCACAGCACCAATCGGCTTCCTTCAGATTAACCAATTTCACACCCGGAATGGCCTGAAGTAACTGGCGTGGCTGTTGCTTGACCTTTTGACCATGTATAAGATGACAGGCATCGTGGTAGGCTACCGTATGTTGAATTTCGCCCATATTGTGGTTCAATTCAATGCCTGCCAGAAATTCGCTGATATCCTTGACTTTTGCGCTGAAATTTCGCGCTCGTTCGGCATATAGCAGATCATCACGTAAGAGATGGCCATACTCTTTCAGGTTAGAGCCGCAGCCGGCCGAATTAATGATGATGGCATCACAGTCGTATGGCTCAAAAACGTCTATGTTGTGACGGGCAAGTTCTCGTCCCCGCTCAGTTTCGCCCGCATGGGTATGTAGTGCGCCACAACATTGTTGCTGTGGTGGCGTAATGATCTCGCAGCCATTGGCAGCTAGCACACGAATGCTGGCTTCGTTGATAGCGCGGAAAACCTGATCCATAATGCAGCCACTAATAAAGCCGACTCGGTAACGTGTTTGTCCCTGAGCCGGAGTAACCTCTGGCAGTGGGCGTGGGAGAAGGTCGCCACCCACGTCAGGCATGAGCATTTCCGGTGTTTTGAGTTTCCCCTGAAATGGCGTAGGTAGGGAGTCGACGAGATTGAGTAGGCCAGTGCGATGTACCAGGGCTTGCAAGCCGCTACGCTGGTAGAGCTTGAGTCCGGCGAAGATCAGTGAGGTGATCAGACGTGAAGGGAGCATGAAATCGAAAAAGAAACGCCGGAGAAGCCTTTCTGTCGGCGTCTCTAGGGTGGCCGGTGCAGGTATGTGGGTGTGTAGGGGATACTGTTCACCACCTCTGGCAACTGGAACATCGGTGGGCAATTGTCCCAGTTGGCCTGCTTCACCCAGATGGGGGGATTGTGCTACCACAAGTTGGATATGTTCACGGGCAGCCTCGATCAACTTGCCAAACTGCACACCGGAAGGGCAAGCGGTCTCACAGGCACGACAGCCTAAACAACAGTACATGTGATCGACGAATTCAGCGGAAACCTCCATACGTCCATCGGCAACTGCCTGCATCTGATAAATACGGCCACGCGGGGAGTCCATTTCTACTCCCAGAACAGCGTAGGTGGGGCAAGTGGGCAAGCAGAAGCCGCAGTGAATACACTGGCGTATCAAGTCGTAGGTATGAGTATGGCGATGGAGCGGCCCTCCATTCGCTGAAGGAATCTGGTGTATTGTAGTAGATTGCGGATATTCGAGTGACATACCAACCTCCCAGAATAGCTAAACAACGGTTACATCGGTGTGGGCAGCGGCTTTGCTGCAATTACGGTCACTTCCTGGCGGTTGTGAAAAAGCTGGTGAGCTTGCACGATACCGTAGTGTCTGTTCAGCACGCTCAACGCTTGCCTCAATGTTGCTAACGGCTTGATTTCCTGCGTTGCATGAGGCAGTTTCAAGGTACTCAGGACAAAGCCGTCGGGGCGTAAACATAGAGTGGCCTGACTGAGCAAGCGGGCTGCTTGACGTGCATCCATACGCATGTCGTTAACAATCACGTCAAAACGTTTGTGTGTCTTGATGGCGTTCTCAAGATAGCTTTCAGCATAGCCACGATAGTGTTCTAACTGCCGCCTATGCGCTAAACGTGGATCGAGGTTGGCTGGATCGACAGCTACGACATCTAAGCCTGCCTCTAACAGTAAACGTGTCCAGCCACCGGGAGCTGCTCCCAGATCAAGGGCACGTCCTGAAGTCGGTAATGTGACGCCAAAGGTCTCCAGGGCTTCCAACAGTTTAAATTCGGCCCGGCTAATCTGCTCAGAGGTTTGCGCAAAATGACGCGCTCCTCCTGGCCAACTGCTCAGATTCTCCTGGGCCAGAGAGATGCCCAGATAGCTCTTGTCCGGTGTACAGAGAATGGAAATCACGATCTGGGGTTTTTTAATGGACTCGACCGCTCCTGTTTCTTCGGCAAAGGCTTCGGCCAGTTGCTGGTTGAGGCGTCCACTACTATACGGACGTTGGGTAGCATGACCCTCTGGCTGCACGAAACGGCTCTGCACGGCAAAGCGTTGTCCGTGCTCTAAAAGGGTAAATGCTGGTAAACCAGCGAGGGCGATGGCTATGTTGCTAATATCTTGCTCTGTATTATGCAATGGAACAATAGCTTGAACAGGAGCAAGGTGACGTACAAATATAGGGAGCTGTTCTGCCGCCAGGCGCATAAGTGTATCCACTTGAGGGATAGCACATAGGGCGATACCCGGAGCTAGCATGGCTACCTGTGTTAGCTGTTTATCAAGGTGTTTGAGTTCTTGTAAGGCCGCATCAATAAATTCAGGTTGTGCGGTAACAATAAGCATAGATTCGGAAGTCACAGTCCCCCCACGAAACGTCCTCTGACGAACGTTCCCTCTGGATCAAATTGTTGTTTAAGTCGCTGCATTAAGTAAAAATCCGGGCCGGGTTCACCCCAAACGCTGATACGTCGTTTGAGTTCGACGGGGCAATGCTCAACAACGAGGCTTCCTCGTGCTTGCTGAGCATGCGTGCGTAGGGCCACGATGGCTGGAATGAGACGTGAGATTGCATCACTGGGACGCAACTCAAGGTACAGGACGCCATTACCTGCATGGGCAACAACGGCTGTTTCGAGGTCGTGGTGGCGACAGACCTGTTCGACGTGGTGCAAGTAGGGAGCAATCTGAGATGGCAAGATGGCAACTTTGCAGGTAACCGAACCTTGCATGTGCTCACGTACGGCATTCCAGAAATGAGTTTGTGCTTCGCCCGTCAGATCATCTCCCAGTAATGCTTCATGCCGACGCGCCAGGATATGAGTTTCAGCGAGCTGGCGATCAATAGTAGCCCTACTGCCCTCGAAATTCACGGCCAGTGTGTAGCCACTGGTGGGCAGATTGAGGCCAAAGAAATCGTTCATATCGCTAGCGGCTCCAGCATCAATCAGTTCAATGGCACTGGGAGTGAGTAGAGAAGCGAGCAAGGCAAGAGTTGTTTGCATAGCCTGCCCAGCATCAACAAAGGTCAGTAACAGTGTTTTCTCAGCGGCAGGCAGGGGATGCAGCCTGAAGTTTACTTCCACGATAATGCCCAGCGTGCCGAATGAACCTATGTAGAGCTTGTTGAGATCATAACCAGCAACATTTTTCACCACGTTCCCGCCACTACGAGCGATCTCTCCATTGGCCTGTACAACGTGTAGCCCGATCACCTGATCGCGTGCAGTGCCGTAGCGCAAGCGTTTGGGCCCACTGGCATTAGAGGCCAGCAAACCACCAATGGTAGCCTGTTCTGCATCGGGAGGATCGAGGGCCAACTGCTGGCCTTTGGTAGCCAGTTGGGCTTGTAGTTCTGCCAGGGTTAATCCCGCCTCGATATGACACGTGAGATCGGCTGCCTCATGCTCAAGCAATTGTGTCAGGCGATTTGTCTCAATAAGCACATCAATGTGTTCAGATAATCCACCTATGCTTATGCACGAGCCACCACCGCGTGCAAGCAGAGACAGCCCCAGTTCATGCGTAAAGCCGACAACCTGTGCCGTCTGTTCCACCGTTGTTGGCGTCACAACGAGACGGGGCAATATGCCATCTATGGCATAATTTCGCAGGAACTCTACTTCACTGCTTACATGTATAGCTGGCACAGGTTGTTGAAGAGCTGTTTTCAGCGTATCAATCTCACTCATAGTCCTGCTTCAACCTCGCAATTGTTTAATATCAGCGCAACGCCCCGGTATGGGGAATAATTTGCCCGGATTGAAGAGCTGATCAGGATTCCAGGCATCGCGCACCTGTTGCATGATGCGAAGATCAACAGGGCTAAAGATTAAAGCCATCTCTTCCTGCTTTTCTATGCCAACTCCATGTTCGCCGGTGATGGAGCCGCCTACTTCGGCACAAACAGCAAGGATTTCGTGTCCAGCTTTGCGCACACGCTCGACCTCGCCAGGAACCAGCGAATTGAAAAGAATCAGCGGGTGCAAGTTACCATCCCCGGCATGAAAGACGTTGCCTACGCGCAAACCATAGCTCTCACAGATTTCGCTCACTCGTCGCAAAACATAAGGCAGGCGGGTACGTGGGACAACCCCATCTTGTACATAAAACTCAGGGCTGATACGGCCAACCGCACCAAAAGCGTTCTTGCGTCCTGCCCATAATAGTTGACGTTCGGCCTCATCTTTGGCAATACGCACATAGCGTGCATGATGCTGGTTGCAGATGGCAACAATTTTATCCGTTTGCTCCTCGACACTTTCGCGTAAGCCCTCAGTCTCCATAAGCAGCACTGCGGCAGCATCGACGGGATAGCCAGCATGTGTGTCTGCTTCGACTGCCTGCAAAATGACCTGATCCATCATCTCGATAGCGGCAGGGATGATGCCGGTAGCGATAATGTCGGAGACAGTGTTTGAGGCATCATCCATCGTATCAAAGACAGCAACCATGGTTTTGACGGCTTCAGACAGAGGCACGATGCGTACAATAATTTTGGTCACAATACACAATGTGCCCTCAGAGCCGATCAGCAGGCCGGTGAGGTCATAGCCAGGCGTATCTTGTATCCAGCCACCTACCTGCACAATCTTGCCTTCGGGGGTAACAATCTCCAGACCGAGTACATGGTTGGTGGTAACACCATAGATGAGGGTATGCGGCCCACCAGCGTTTTCGCCCACGTTACCGCCTATAGTACAGGAACGCTGGCTACTGGGATCCGGCACATAGTAAAATCCCTGTGGATTTAAGGCATTGCTGAGGTGCAGGTTAACTAAGCCCGGTTGTACAACGGCACGCTTGTTCGTATAGTCGATCTCAAGAATGCGGTTCATACGCGTAAACACCATGACGATGCCGCCATACACAGGTACTGCTCCACCGCTCAGGCCCGTGCCTGCTCCACGAGGGACGACCGGCACATGATAGCGAGCGGCTATCTTCACAATAGCCGCCACGTCTTCCGTGGAAGCTGGCAAGACGACGATATCCGGTGTGCTGCGATCAATGGAAGCGTCATACTCATAGAGCATCAGGTCATATGGTGTATGCAAGACAAAACGCGCTCCAAGCAACGCACTCAATTCACGCACGACTTCTGCCTTTTTGGTCGACGAGATACGCTCGTAAAGAACAGATGTTGTTAGTGGAGGTAGTTCTGTGATGCTCATATATATGTAACCTTCCTGGGATAGAAACCATGTACAAGCTTGTATAAAGATATTACCATCTGACACTCCCCGCCATAAATGGACGGGGGTTCTTGGTTCCGCGAGATGGCTTGCCCTCCTCTCCTCGCGAAGAGGACAGTAGAGGTCATCTCTCCCCAAGCGTTTCATGAGACCGGCTCATGGGTTTCCCTGTGCCCCAAGGTACCCTCTAATGCTTTGGCCAAGATATTGCGAGCCGCATTTTCATCGCGATCCATCACCAACCCACAGGAGGGACACACATGCGTCCGAGTGGAGAGCGTCTTCTTGACACGCTCTCCACAGCTAGAACAGTCCTGACTCGTATACTGTGGGGCGACGGCGATGATCGGGACATCGTGCATGATGCCATAGGCTTTCACCCAACTGAGGAACTGCCCCCATGCGGCATCATGGATACTCTTGGCTAATTTGCGGTTCTTGACGAGGTTACGTATCTGAAGCTGTTCGTAGGCAATCAAGTCGTGAGACGAGACGAGCGCGTTCGCCGTTTTGCGAGCGAAATCTTCACGCTGCCGTTGCACTTTCAGATACGCTTTGGCCAGGCGTTGTCTGGCCTTCTTGCGGTTCTGGCCCTTTTTGTGTTTGCGAGAGACGCACCGGTGCAGGCGTTTGAGTTTTGTCTCGGCTTTGCGATAATGACGTGGGTTCTCAACCGTGGCTCCGTCGGAGTCGGTGTAGAAGACCTTCAAACCCATATCGATACCAACAACACTACCGGTTTCCACATGTTCACACTTCCGCTCAGTCTGGACATCGAATTGAGCGTAGTAGCCATCGGCACGACGCACAAGGCGTACGCGTTTAATCTGCTTGAGAGGGAAGGTTTCCATGTGCTGGGAAGGTGAGCCCACCAGGCGCAGGCGACCGATGCCACAGCCGTCGGTGAAGGTGATGTGGCGTCCATCGGGGTCAAGCTTCCAGCCCGTTGACTTGTACTCCACGCTCCTATTGTCGTGCTGAAATTGGGGGTAGCCCTTCTTGCCAGGTTTCTTGTTGCGGCAATTCTCATAGAAACGGGAGATGGCAGCCCAGGCACGGTCGGCACTGGTTTGACGAGCTTGGGAATTGAGGCAGTTGGCAAACGCGTACTCTTTGGCCAGGACGGCCGAGTAGCATTGCAGGTCATTCTTGGTGATGCGGCGGCCGTCCATCCACAAGCGGAGACACTTATTGCGGATGAACTGCACGACGCGGATCGCTTCATCGATAGCGGCATATTGCTGCTGGTTGCCATCCAGTTTGTACTCGGAGATAAGCACGCCTCTTGCCCTTTCCTGTGTTCTCTGCTAGTCTAATTAGACATCAATAGGTGGCATAACGTCAAGAAGCAAGACAGGAAACGAACGAATCTCTCTCTGGCGAAAAACAGTGAGATCGCTTACGGGAACGAGCGGAACGAGAAGGGGTCGCCCTGGCGGAATGGCTTGGGCGGGCCATCGATCCCTTCGCGAGCTTGGGATGACCCAACCTCTACCCCGCGCCCATCACGCCCCACAAGGAACGGCTTGCGCATCCCCCCGCGCAGATCAGACGGGGGCTTTCAAGCCCGATCACTGTAAAGGAGGTTATGGGAAGAAGCTTCATGAGTAACTGCCCAGATGTCCAAGCGATATGCAGTTAGTCCACTACTCGGCTCATCAAGGGGGTCTGTTCATGATGCATTTGTGTGAGGTGCATCACAACTTCTTTGTGAAATACTTCACTATCCAGGCAGCATAAAAGCTGATATCCTTACATCGACGCAACAAGTTATTCTTCCCTATGCATCACTTTTAATGTGAGGACACTTTCTATGCCGTCGATCTAAAACCATCTTTCAAGGAGAAATTACTATGAAAGGGCTTCAAGACAACCATCTACGTTCGGCAGTCTCTTCTCATCGTCCTCGGTTTATGTTTCTTGTAGTGATAAGTGCATGTATGCTGTTCGCTCTCGTCTTGAGTGCTTGTAGTCAAAATGGGCTTTCCAGTTCCGGTGCTGCCTCAATTGCCTATGCGTCCTCAACCTCGACCACAGCAAGCTATCCGATGAAAGTCTTTTTTTCCAAGTCTCCAGAGTCCATCGAGACAAATTCCTCTGCTGTTTTTGCGGTTGATCGCATGTCACCAACAAGTGCCGTGGGAACCTTCTCCATCCAACTCTTGATCGCTGGACCAACCCTCTCCGAACAACAGGCTGGCTACTTCACGGAGCTCAATACCATGCTTAGTGGCCCATCGAACTGCTCAGCACCCCTACCCGTGGGAGGTCCAGACTTCAAACTGACGCTGGACAAGAAGGGCACCATCACGGAAAAAGGAACTGCGACAGTGAAATTCTGCCGGAGCCTTAGCTCGGCGGGGATCGGAGCGGATGCACGTGTGACAGCAGAAATAAACGCGACACTGAAACAGTTCCCAGGGATCAAGAAAGTGGTAATCCTCACCGAGGATGGGCACTGCTTTGGTGATGAGAGCGGGAAGGATTTCTGCCTGAAGTAGTACGCTGGTGCTAGTTTAGGTTGATAACTCAGGAATCCCCCTTATGTGAGATTTTACTTGACAAAAGCAACTATTTGCTTGATAATGACAAGCAAATAGTTGCTTTTGTCAAAAAAGGAGGTGAACGAATGGTGATTGGAATCTCCGAAGAGAGAATTGGTGCTGTTCGGCACTTCAACCGCTTTTTCACGCGGCAGATTGGCGTTCTGCGTGAAGGACTCTTGCACAGTCCCTATCCTCTCACCGATGCCCGCATTCTGTTTGAACTTGGTCATCGTGACCAAGTGACAGCATCCAATCTGTGCCGCGAGTTGGGCCTTGATCCTGGATACCTTAGCCGGATCGTGGCCCGTCTCGAACAACAAGGGCTTCTTGAGAAAGTTCGTTCCGATAGCGACGGACGTCAACGCCTCCTGAGCCTTACCTCGGAAGGCGAAAAGGCCTTCGCCCTCCTCGATCAGCGATCACACGACGAGGTGTCAGAAATGCTGAACGATCTCAGTGAAGAGGATCAACAGCGTCTGTTGAAGGCCATGCAGACCATCGAAAGTGTTCTCGCGAAAGGACTCAAATTTTCCGATCCCTTTTTTCTTCGCTCTCATGAGCCTGGCGACATGGGGTGGGTCACCCATCGGCATGGTGTCCTCTATGCTGAAGAGTATGGCTGGGACGAACATTTTGAGGCACTTGTCGCCCAAATTGTTGCGGATTTTATCAACAACTTCAATCCTGAACGAGAACGCTGCTGGATTGCAGAGATGAACGGGGAAATCGTCGGCTCCGTGTTTGTTGTGCAGAGCAGTGAAACGGTTGCCAAACTCCGACTCCTGCTGGTCGAACCCAAAGCCCGCAGTCTGGGTTTGGGCTCTCGCCTCGTCGAAGAGTGTATTCGCTTTGCTCGACGGCGTGGCTATCACAGACTTATGCTCTGGACCAACAGCGTCCTTGTGGAAGCGCGACACATCTACGAGAAAACGGGGTTCAAACTTGTCGCCCAGGAAGCACATCACAGTTTTGGCCATGATCTCATTGGAGAGACATGGGAACTGCTCCTGTGAGAAGGGGTGTGCTTCCTCAAGCCTTCTCAGCCTGCTCGTTGGGACCAATCTGCTCGCCACCAGGTTTGCTCATACAAGGCATGTGTGACATACTATAAAGCAGAAAGCAATGAGGCACAAGTTACTTCAAGGAGGAAGTAGAATTATGTGGGACGAACTACTTGGTGTTGCTGTCTTTGTTGTGCTTTTTATTGGTGGTCTGTTTCTGTATGATTTGGTCGAGAAACGGCGACGAAGAAAGACGAACGAACGTAAACAGTAAAAGGGCTTGTAGGCTTTTCCACCTCTTTTGAGGATATGGTACGCTAGCTCCTGCAATACCACTGTGGTACTTGCAGGATTTTTTGTCTCTATTCTGCTATACTTCCCCCGCTTTATGAGTAAAAGCAAGTGTAGTTCTTCTCGTTTTGCAAACTTAAAAAGCTTAGCAAATGTTTAAGAGTCACTTATTCCTCCTGCGTGCCATTTCAGGTGGTTTCGCACGCCGTAGATGGTAGATGTCAAGGTATTCTGAAAACGCGCCAGCACCAGAAGAGTGCTGAAGCCAAAACTATCACCAGCACTGTTAGCGCAATACGTTTAGGAAGATCAAGCCCGGTCGTACCTCCCTGCGATGACGAAGAGAGGGTAGTTGGTGAGAATGTGGTAGCAGGCGTTGAGCTAACGGTTGGTAGCTGCAGGTTGCTCCATGGTGGTTGAGTGCCGTTGACAAGCGTCTTTTGGTTATAGGAAGAGGTAGATGAGCTGCTATCGGTGGTCGTACCTGTACTATCTGAGCCCGTGCTGTGTGTTCTTGTGGAGGTTGGTGTAGGGGTAGGACGAGGTGTAGTTGGTGTAGGCGTTGGTGTTGGTTGGAGGGAGGTGTTGCTGGCATCGATGGTGGGCAGGGTGCTGATTGCCCAACTGGAGGCTCCATCGGCAGTACGTGCATAGGATTGGTCGAGGCCAAGGGTAGGAATTGTGATCTGGTCAACGGCAACCGTATTAACAACTAAACGAAGAGTTGAGGTTTCTGTAGCAAAGAAGCTGGAGTTGGTGCGTGGAAACAGCACAAGATAGCCATGAGCGGCAATGGAGGCATCTAACGGGAAATAGTAGGCGTTGGTGCTGGGGCCACTATCGAGGTAGGCGTGGGCTGTATAGAGGTTGAAGGGGACATTTTGGGTGTTGTAGAGCTCAACCCAGCTATCAGTTGTGGTAAAGTAGGTGCCAGTCTCCGAGCAGTTCCAGGTGGAGTGTGGGTTGAGCAGAACTTCGTTGATATAGATAATGCCTGATGCGCCAGGAGCAGGGGCAGGGTTGCCGGAGATACTTGGTGGCACAGGTGAGGCACAACCATGCCCAGTTGTACTTGTACTAAGATAGGCCAAACACAAAGAAGGAGTGATGATAGTAAGCACAAGTATAACCAGAAAGGCTATCACTAGCTTCCACACGTTACTGCCTCTTTCAATATGTTATTTAATACAGGTATTTATATTCTATGCCACGTCGGCTGGAAATGCGGCTGTCGATAAAGCGACGGAGTGCTCCAATGCTACTTTCACCAAGGGTGGAGGCAATGATTGAGCCAATAATAATACCGCAAACACCGCCTAAAGCGATGCCTTCTAGAAACAGCTTGTTGCGAAAAAATGTCATCGTCGTCACCTTTTCTCATTGCAAGTAGACCACTGTTTTTGCTTCACTCCACAGGCGTTCCAGCCGATAATATTCCCGTTCTTTGTTTCCGAAGATATGGACGATGATGTCACCAAAGTCCAGAAGTAGCCATCCGGTGTCGGCAACACCTTCCTTATGCAACACATTGGCTCCCTGCTTTCCTAACTCTTCGTCAATAGCGTCAGCAATGGCCTGAATTTGACGCGGATTATTACCGCTACAGATCACAAAGTAGTCGGCAATCGTGGTAACATCTCGGATATCAAGCAACATAATATCCGAAGCTTTTTTATCTGATGCGGCATCTACCGCAACCTTTGCTAATTGAGCTGGATCTAACAGAACTCCCTCCACAAAAACTCCCTGGGCTATTATGCCCTGTGCCATACGTAGAAACGTTGTGGCAATATATGTTTTTTGTTATTGTACCGCATTATAGCATGGTTCAGCACCTTTTGTTAAGAGGGGTGAGCGCGAGTTTAGAAGATATACCAAACTTCTGACATGCATTTCCTCCTACCTGCTATCAAATCTGCTGTAACCATTCTTCTTTCGTCGTATGATGTTCAATATCAGAGTTGTAGAGAATTTCTGAACGCAGTTCACCAAGTGTTCCCCAACCTTCAGTTTCGACATCATACTTGTGAATTGTCTCGTCGTTACGTTGATGAACCCAGACAAAGCTGTCATCAGGCAGATCGCGATATTGCTCGACGACGGCCTGTAAAATCCCACGCACGACATCCTCGACGAAACGCGGGTTGGCATGCGCTTTGTTTACAATATACAACTCATCGGGCCGTTTAAGGAGACCGTAATTCTCTGAACTCATAGCACCTTCGACGATAGCCACCAGTTCTTTGGCGTCTACGCTTTGCTCGGTACCGAGCATGAGTGTGGCTCGTCCTCGCTGATTATGCGTCGCTAATGGTGTTACCGCCAGCATCTTTTCTACCGTATGGGTATCTATACCTTCTTCTTGTAGACGCATACGGGCAAATGCATGAACCATATCTTGAGCGCAAGGGCAGGCAACCATGCCCTCCACCTCGACACCAATGAGGTGTCGACTGCCCTCATTGGTCGCAACTGCCTGGGCTATCAAACCATACACTTCCTGTGTGGGACGACCGGAGACAGGCGTCCATTTTTGGAGTGGTAGTGTGGTACGAATAGTGACCTCTGCTCGCGTCGCTTTTTGTTTCTCCACAATCGTTTTTGCCAGATGTTCTGCCACGAGTTCAATGCGCGGCCATGCCTGGATGGCCGTTGCCTCAATCACTTCTTCCAGGGCATCGCTAAAGCGTGACATATGTACGCCTGCCTGCCTGGGATTGAGGTCGGCATAGAGATCAAAGGTGGCATCGAACCAGCGTTGCTGTTCACCAGTAGCGATCAAGAGCGACTTATGTATGCCCACGACACCGGCCCGTCCAAGGCGAACGTGTATTTTGGGTACACTGCTCTGAATGTCGTGTTCTAGCGGGATGTGCAAGCTGTCTGCAACTTTTTTGACCCCATCCTGTAAGACTCGGTGAAGCAACTCTTGAGCTGTGCGTTGGCTCACAGGCTCGAGGACGTCGGGTGCGATTTCTGCTAAAGGTACAAGCACAAAAGCACGCTCTTGCATACGTGGATGGGGAATGGTTAATTCGTTTTCCTCAATATGTAGTTCATCGTAGAGAAGAATATCGATATCGATAGGGCGCGGCCCATTGCGAAACGATGGGCGGCGACCGAGTGAGCGTTCAATCGCTTTCGCTTGTATTAAGAACTCCTGTGGCGTAAGGGCAGTTTTGCCAGCACAAACAATATTGAAGAAGCGTGGCTGATCGAGATAGCCAACTGGCTCTGTTTCGTAGACCGATGAAATGCTGGAAATATCCATAATCTCACGTAACTGTTGTAGTGCGCCTGCCAGATTGCCCCGACGGTCTCCTATATTGGAACCTAAGGCCAGATAAATGGTATGGGTTGCTACAGATACCTGCCCATTATGTGGGAACAGGGGTGAAACTGTAGCGTCCGTAGTAGTATCAAGACTCATGGAATAATGACCTCTCTAAAACATCTTTTTCTTTTCATCGGATGATAACAAATAGGAAGGACAAATTGTTTCCTCTCATAAGACGTCGGTCAGAGATAGGAAGTGTCATTTTTGAAAGATGTAGATGTTGTTGAAGGCCGCTTCAGTGCCGCCAGGACTGTCACCTTCCACGAAAAAACCGATCAGGCCGCTCATGTAGGTGGTGTCTGTAAAGTTCGTGACTATCAGTTGCTGGTTCATATAGAAACGAAACTGAGAGCCGGTAGCCACAATCAGGAATGTATTGGTGTTGCCGTAGCCGCTGAGAATGGCATTAGAAGGCGTCCAGTCGATCAGGGTTAACCATTGTGAGGGGTCGTTGCTGGACGCTCGCACAAAGCGGTATTCACCTTTACTGTTGATCTCAAAGACGTAGAAATCTCGGCTCAGGGGATTGAGGCGAAAGATCAAACCGTAGGTATCTCCACGCAGTAGTCGGGCCTGCGCAGTGATGACGGCATTGGAGAACTGCTGCTGGTTGGAGTAGCACCACGCGGCTGTATGGGCGGTGTAGGTCTGTACATGATAGCTACCTGAGCGAAATGCACACTGGAAGCCATCGTCAACCCAGCCGCCGCTGGTGCTGTTCGGCGCATCACCATTGGGACTGGTGAGCGTGTCTGTGTATAAGATGGTGCCTGCTCCGAGTGACGAGGTGATGCCTGCGGTAGCCTGTACTCGCGACTGCGCAGCTAACGTTGCTTGGGCCTGCTGAGTTTGTACTATTGATGTGGCAGTCAGGTCGCTGACGGTGTGCTCGGTATTCAGTGATTGAGCTTTCTGCTGCGGTTTACCTGAAGTGGTCGGTGCGGTTTGCCAGAGCAGGCCGAGCGATAGTACAAGCATGAGTGCAAACAGACATGAGAGAGCTAGCACGACTGGACCTCGACGTGAGTGCTTGGCTCTAGCATGAGAGCTGGGAGGCGTGTGTGATGGAGTTGATTTGCCAACTAAGGGAAACAGTTGTGGTGCTGGTGGGCGGCCAAGAAATTGGCGTTCCGTTTCTGGCAATATGATTGTTGTTGCCGATGGTATAGCTTGCTCTGGTTGTGCGTCATCAGCAGCCTCGCAGTCTATGCTTACGGGTGTGGATGATGTGCTTTCCTCTTCTTCTGTTGTGATGCCTGGCTGCTCGTTATGAAGAGCTTGCCAGTAAGCAAGAGAGAGGGCGTGAGCTTCCTGGTAGCGTTCATTGGGGTCTTTAGTAAGAGCTTTAAGGATAACTGCTTCGACAGCAAGAGGGATCTCACTATTGAAACTGCGTGGGGGAGGTGGCTCGTGCTGGATATGTTTCAAGGAGATAGCAACCGGTGATTCTGCCGTAAAGGGAACCCGACCGGTAAGCATCTGGTACAGAATCACTCCTAAAGAGTAGATATCGCTGCGGTAATCATTGATGCCATTTGATTGTTCGGGTGCCATGTATTCAGGGGTGCCGATCATGGCTCCGGCCCCGGTGAGAGATTCGGCACCGAGCATAGCTTTGGCCAGGCCGAAATCGACGAGGTAGGCAAAGCCATCGCGCCGCAACAAAATATTGGATGGCTTGACATCACGATGGATGACGCCGTGATCATGAGCGTACTGGAGTGCTGAGGCTATCTGCTCTGTAAAACTGGCTGCTTCGTGCAGAGTGAAGCGCTTGCGTTTGAGCAAATAGTCACGGAGTGTGCCACCGGAAATGTAGGGCATGACCAGATAGTACCATGGACGCTGTTCACCAAAGTCATAGAGAGGCAGAATATGATCATGAGAGAATGCACCCACAGCGCGAGCTTCGCGTTCAAAACGCCGTACAAACGACTCGTCCCGCCCATAGAGGACTTTAATAGCGACCTGACGTTTGACACGGCGATCATATGCCAAATAAACCTCGGCCATGCCTCCCTGAGCTAGGCGACGACGCAGTTCATAGCGTCCCAGTGTTAAACCTTCGATACCCTTCATCTGTCCTCGCTTCTACAAGCACCCATCCATGCCCGATGAGGGAAAAGCTTGCTTCGTTCTACTATTAGAAAACGAACGAGACAGATAAAAACAATCATCTGTCTCGATGTACGTATATTCTATACCAAAGTCAGCCTAGCGCGGTGTCCAGTAACGTTCCAGATGGACAGTTTTAATCGGGCGAATGCTGTGGGTGTAGTCTCGCATAACCTTGAGCATGTTGGCTCTGCTACCGAAGTTGAGAACGATCTGCGACGCATACAGCTCAGATGCCTCCAGGCGTTGAGGTAACATCTCGGACATTTCAACATAAGCAGGTTCTAGTGTGCCGCCGAGTTCCTGAAGACGGGCTTCGAGTGCGCCTGCTTGCAGGACATAAGGGAAGTCCTCATAGAATTTGACGTTGCCTCCGCGCTGAATGAGACGGTCAGCGGCGGAGGCTACAATCTGGTGATCAACGTGGCGTCCTATACCAAGGGGCGCGTACCAGACGGCATCGGGAAGTCGTTCATGGAGTGATGCCAGGGTTTGGGCTAGTTCCTGATCAATGGCCCTATCACCTGGATGTACATCACCGCCAATAAGTTCTTGCTGAGAAGTATAGTACGGGGGGCTACCACGATAGATGGCGTCGAGGTAGTCAAGCCGGATGTAGTTGGCATGCAGGTATTCCAGGGCGTTCGCATCTTCTTTGCGGCGATTGGCAACAAGGGTGGCCGCATCTTGATTAGCTGCTCCCATCTCGCTGTGTATTTGAAAGGCGAACGGACTGACTTGCAGCCCTGCGGGTGGAATACCGCCAAAGACCGTAATCACGAGTGGCGTGAGGCCATTGCTTACTTGTACAGCGAGGGTGCCACCACATGAATAGACAACATCATCAAAATGTGGTGAGAGGAAAATATGCCGGGCATTCCTGTCGATATCGTTCAAACTTGAGAGTTGCACGGTATGCTCCTTGTATACAAAATTTTGAAGTTATGAGTTGTTGGAAAATATCAATGTAAGTATACATCTGCAAAAGGCAGGCGTCAAAGTATGGGTAGCCTCACGCCATCTGCACTACTATCAACAAGGCCATCTTTGGCTAAGTCATCAACAAGTTTTTGGAGCCAGGGCAGGTCAGCATCATTAAAGGTCAGTTTCAGGTGGGTGCCCAGATCGGCCAGGGGAATGCGTTCGCCGGGAGGGAGAGAACGCAGGAAAGCCACCGTGCGACCACGGAAATAGCGATTGCTGCTGGTGAAAGGTTGGGTCTGGTAAGGAGTTTTCTTTTCAGCAACTTTACGTAACTGCCGCAAGACGGTGCCTGATGGAAAGAGGCTGTGCTGGCTCATTTCGGCATAGGCGGAACAATCTGTTTGCAATTGACAGTGTGTGCATTGAGGATTATTGCTGGTGCAGATGGTCGCTCCGAGGTCCATCAGGGCCTGGTTCCAGTGATAGGCTTCATCGACTGGCAAGACTTGTTCGGCCAGGGTGAGCATCTGAGAGTCGTTGAGTTTAGGGGTGGGATGTTCCAGACCGAGAAAGATGCGATGCAGGACACGGCGGATGTTGGTATCAACGGTAGCAACTTGCTTGCGATAGGCGAAGCAGGCAATAGCTCCGGCGGTATAACGACCGATGCCTTTAAGTTTGAGCAGTTCATCAATGCTATCGGGGATATGTCCATTGTACTCGGTCATGACTTGGCGTGCGATTGCTTGCAGGTTGATGGCGCGGCGGTTGTAACCAAGGGGTACCCATACAGAGATGACCTCAGCAGTGGAGGCAGCGGCAAGGTCAGCCAGCGTAGGAAATGCTGTAAGGAATTGATGATATTTCGGTAATACGCGATCTACCTGAGTCTGCTGGAGCATGATTTCCGAGACAAGAATGGCGTAAGGATCATGGGTGGTGCGCCATGGTAAGTCGCGCTGAGAGGCAGAGTACCACCGTAATAGAGAGAAATGAACCCGCGCAATTAGGCTAGGCGCGGGCGAAAACGAAATAGATGATGACGGAACTATTTTACTCATGCAACACTGGACGAACTAGGATGTGGCCCGCTGGGGCGTGGTGGACTTTTGAGTAGTGGGTTGCCCTGTGTCGTCCTGTGCGCTGGTACTTGTACGTCTTCTCAAAGAGAAGATGGTGTCGCCACCTTCTTGCCAGCATTGTGCATCAGGTGCCGGAAGATTCTCACAGAGAATCCAATCGTTGGCATCTTTAAGCACATGTCCTTTGATACACTTAGCGTACATAACGTTATCATTAAAATCGGGATCATTGGGATTGACTCGAGGCGAGGCAATCTTGGGTATGAAAAACCTACACCAGGGCACGATCTTATACCTTCCTTGTTTCGGTTAATGAACCCCTTACAGAGTTCGCCTCGCCTAGTTACAGGTGAGGTCAATTTATTATAACGTATTATGGGCGAATTAACTAGTGCCAATTTGTGAAGGGCAGAACGAGCGTAAGGCGGGACGACCCTTGCGGTCGTCCCTACTATATACGCCTTATAGGGACTGGGCATGCTATCTGATTGCACCTGTTGTTCGAAGGCGGTTTCTGGTGGATTCAGGTGCGTCGGCTGATGGCGTGGCGGAGCCACCAGGTACTGGTTTTGAAGGCGGCGATGAGATAGAGCCATGTCCAGACTTCGCCCAGGAGGGCATAGCTGGCGGCCATAGCGAGAAAGAAGAGGCTGGCGATGGCTGAAAGTTGCATCAGGCGATGGGTACGCCAGTGCCAGCGGAAGCTCCATATGCGTGTGCCGCGGTAGTGCCATATGACGAGACAGGTAAATATGATCAGTGCTAGCGTTCCTATGGTACCAAGTATAGCCAGACAGATTGAAAGGATGTGCGTATACATCTGCTTGCTCTTTTTACTGCTTGAAACAGGCTCTCTGATTGCATTATAACATGGAGATATGTGCTATGGTATATGGTGTATTCAATCTGTACATGGAAAGGTTTACTAGTGTGTTAGCTGAAGAATTAACGGTGCTTGATGCCGATTCGCCATTGTGGAATGCAGTACACCCATTGTTGCATGCTGCTCTCCGGTTGGAACAGAACGATAAGAGCTATATTTGGCATGGCTGGCAGAAGCAGTACATAGATACGTTTCTCAAAAGTTTACCTGCGAAATGTAGTCTGCTGGTAGGGGTATGGGAAACGATCCCGGCTACGGAAGATGGGGTAGAGTATGAACAATTGGTCTTAGGAGCTGTTTGTGAGGTGATAGAGGGTGAGGTATGCGCAATACGCACGTTTGAAGATTTAGAAAGGCTGGGCTTAAAACCTGTTGCACAACTGGAGCCAGGGATCGAGGATGCATTAGAGCTTATGCGTGTGGTGGAACTCCATATTGCACCGGTGGCGTGGGCCTTATTTACGGATAAAGTGACGTGGGATGAATGGCTGTTTGCTACTGGAGAGGATGGAGGTGTGCGGGATAAGGGAGAACTGCTGGCAGTGCTGGCCCGCCAGGGGCGATGCGTGCTGATAGGCAGTTCGACAGGGCATGTACAGCATCATTGAGTGAGAATGAAACAGACTTTGCTTGAACAGAGAGGCATGGCAGTACACCGCCATGCCTCTCTGTTCAAGCAAAGCAACACTTGTGCTACCTTAACCATGCATAGTATTATCATGCATCGAATAAGGTTCTTCGTCGTGGCCGGTGCGACTGGTCGCAGTGTGCTCGAGGCGATCAACCATATCGGTGAGGATGTTGAGGCGCTGCTCAAGGTGAAGGGCCTGCTGGTGTAGCGTGCGTATTTCGCTGACAACTTCGTGGAATTGCCCGTTGAGGGTAGGTAGTTCTCGCGTAGGCTCTTGACTGGCAAAGCTCGGCTCGGTTGGCACGGAATAGCTAGGGGTGGGCCGTGTGAGCGTTGGGGTCTCAGTCAGAGGGCGCGAGACGGACTTCGTTGGAACAGATTGGGTAGGCTGACTAAGCTGACGAGTGATCGTTGGTGCCGCAGCGGGGGCGGCAGGCAGCTCTGGCTCGACGCGGTTGTTACGTGCTGTGCGCTGTTCACCCATGCCCAGAAATATTGCACCTACAAGGGCCAATACTCCGATGACGATGAGGCCGCCAATAATCAGGAAATTCACTGTCTATGTCCTTTCATGATAGAAGTTGTCGTCTAGGGAAAGCAAGCCGCAAAGACTGGCTTTCCCTCGCAGTTCATTTTATATACTTTACTAGGCTAATGGATATGGATGCTTACAGAAGCACTCATCCCTGGTACAATGTCTTTGCCACCGTTGCCATCAAGCGTCACGATGACCGGGATACGCTGTCCAACACGGGTGAAGTTGCTGCTGGTGGGGTCCTGGTTGGGCAGGAGCGAGAATTGACCGGCGGCAGCCTGGATAATTTGCTGCACGTGGCCTGTAAAGGTGGTGTCGCTGTAGGCATCAATTTTGACGTCAACATCCTGACCGACTTTGACATTGCTGATGGCTGTTTCATCAACATAGGCTGTAACAGTAAGAGAATTGAGGTCAGTAACCTGGGCAATCATTAAGCCGGGAGTGACACTCTGGCCTTGTACGGCCTGTATCTGCAAGATAGTACCATTAATGGGGCTGCTGAGCGACGTGGAAGTTGGAGATGTCGACGTTCCTGATGTGCCAGTGATCGTACCAATAGTTTGACCGGCAGTGACCGTATCGCCCAGCTTAACGCTAAGGGTTGACAATTGACCAGCAGCAGGAGCACTGATATTGATGATTTTGCTGCTGACCTGAGCATCGTCAGTCTGATAGAACATGTAGCTGTTGTAGACCCAATAGCCCACGCCACCGAGAATGGCAACGACAGCCAGAATGATAAGTAAAGGAACGAAAATCGCACGACGCATGGTATGTTTCTCCTTTTAAAGTATGTATGCCATACAGGCATGTGAAATTCAGCCTCTCTCAAGAGAGGGTGTACTATGACTTATTCCACCATAGCGTATACTGGCCCGGCTGGCTCTTCGGCTTCAACCTCAGCTGTCGTGTCAGTTGTGCGTGGGGTTGGTCTGGTAGTCTGAGCTGACTGACGCCGACTTGGGACGAAGAAAACCGCGATAATAGCCAACGCAATGATGACTACAGTAAATGTAAAGGCATCCTCAATAGCTAGCACATAGGCCTGTCTTTGTACAAGGCCAGAGATAACCTGCAAAGCGGCACTTTGCGCGGCTAGCGGAGCTGCACCCAGTGAGACGAAGTAAGCTTGTAGGCGTGGGAGCAACTGACCAAGCGGCGAACTTGGTGTTACAAGGTCAGCAAGATGGCCGTAGTGAAATTTGCTTTGGGTCTGTACTAGTGTGGCCAGAATAGCGATGCCTAGCGAACTGGCAACAGAACGTGTGACGGTATTGATCGAGGAGGCCTGACCTAGCTGTCGCGGCGATATCTCTGAGAGACTGGTGACTGTTAGCGGTTGCACCGAGACGCCAAGGGCAATGCCACGTAGAACGAACAGACTCTGAAGCCACCAGAAAGGCGAATAGAGGGTGATCAGTGAGAGTTGCCAGGTGGTGAAGGCCAGCACAAGCAGGCCGGGTATCATGACGGCTCGTGCGCCCACTTTATCTACCAGACGCCCACCGATCACGACGCTAACCATTGAAGCCAGAGCCTGGGGCAGCAGAAGCAAGCCGGCCTCGAAGGCACTTTGTCCACGCAAGTTTTGCAGGTAGATGGGGAAGAGGAACAGACCTCCGAACAGGCTGAAGACGACAAACACGTTAGCAATAATGCTATTGCGAAATGGCTTATTGGTAAAGAGCCGCAGGTTGAGTAGAGGATGTCTTCCACGATTGACAATGATCAATTCAAAAGCGACAAAGAGAGCCAGGATAAGCCCACCCCCGATAAGGAGGCCGAGTATTTTGCCTGAGCCCCAACCATCTGTGCTGGCATCGGATAGACCATAGAGAATCATGCCCAGGCCAAGAGCGGCAAGGAAGAAACCTGGGAAGTCGAAACCTGTCTGTTCTTCCACACGCGCCTCACGTAAGAAGATGACAGCGAGAATGACAGCGACGATACCGACGGGGACGTTGATATAGAAGATCAACTGCCAACCAGCATAAGTGACAAGGTAACCGCCGAGCGTTGGACCAATGGCCGGAGCCAACAAGGCGGGAATACCAAAGAAACCCATCGCTGTGCCACGTTCGTGTGGCGGAAATTCGCGGAAGAGCAATGTGATCGATAGGGGAAATAGAGCAGCCCCACCGACTCCCTGCAAGATGCGGAAGAAGATGAGTATGGGCAAGCTCCATGCCAGACCACAGAGTGCTGAGCCGAGAGTGAAGACGATGAGACAGATGATGTAGAAACGTTTGATACCCAACCGATCAGAGAAAAATGCTGAGGTTGGCGTAATGACGCCCAGAGTGAGGATGTAGGCCGTAAGTACCCACTGCACACTATGGATGTCTGCACCAAACGCAGTTTGTAGGCGTGGAATAGCAATGTTCACGATGGTCTGATCGAGGATGCTCATGAATACCGCGATAATCACGACCATAGCTACAATCCACTTATATTCCACCCCTCCCCCTGCCTGTCTCGCTGCTGGCGGATTGACTTGCATAGAGAGACTCCTTACTAAACAACGAAAAAAAATCTATATGAAAGCCACGTAAAGAATGAAGAGACGAGAATTACGTAAATGCGCCGGAGGATAATTAGTCGCGTTGTACCATCCCATATAAAAGTAAGGATACCAACTGGTTAATCATCTCCTCGCGTGAAAGTTGCCCATAAGGTAAAAGCTCTTCCAGTCCTCGCCCTATAGCACGCATGGCGAAGATGGCAGCTATAACCTGCACTAGTAGACCCGGCTCAATATGTTTGCAAAAGCTTCCCTCTTCCTGGCGCTTGCGTATATACTCCGTGATGTGTTTACGTCCCTTGACAATCGTATTGCTCAGTATGCGTGCGGCTTGTGGATGACTGTACACCAATAGAATAGCCAGACGAGCAAAATCACCCTGGGCCGTAAATGCGTCATAAAAGGCTCCGGCAAGACGGCGAAAGATTGTTTCATCATCCAATTGCACCCCGTTCTGTAAATCTTGCTCAATTTGCTCGATAACGGGTCGGATCATGGAGTGAGGACTATAGTGCTTAATGATGGCCGCAACCAGCTCATCTTTACTATGGAAATGCCAGCACAGTGCTCCACGAGTGACCCCAGCTTCGCTGGCAATATCCTCAATAGTGGCTGCTGGCACACCGGAGCGGGCAAAAATGCGTACAGCTGCTTCGATGATAGCGAGTCGTGTATCTTGTGCAGCAGGTGTTTCAGAGAGCATTCCACGGTTCACTAACTCGGTACGTAGTTCTTCTTTTCCTCCTGTAAAGTGATAATAGAAGGCAGGACGTGAAAGCTCAGCCGCCTTGATAATCTCTTCAATAGTAATGTCATCGAAGGTGCGTTCCGTAATCAGGGCTTCAGTGGCCTGAATAAGACGCTCCTTGCCTGTGTATTTACCTTTTTCGACTGAATTTTGAGTCATTTATGGTCCATTTCTCGTTCTGTGTGTACGGCATAGGAACTATACTATACCGTACAGAACATGTGTTAAGTATAGTAATAAAAATGGAAGATGTCAAGGGGGTAGCATGAATGAAATATTATGGACGCGGCTTTTCGCCCCATACAGAGAGGATAAAGCCATATCCGCAAAAATCGTCGGAGTAGAAATCGATGAGCATCTGGTGGTACAGTTGCTCAAACTCCTTTTCATTCGTGACTTTCATTTTGAGAAGGAATGGCTTGAGCAATTGAAATGCGACCATATAATTGTCGCTGGCTCCTTCATGTGCCTCTGCTCCTACTGAGTAGTCGATAATGAATGGAGCTTGTTGGATATTCACACATCCTGCATCACGCAGAAGCCGTGCCAGCATAGGGGTTACCCCGAATGATCGCCCGTCGGGTGATAAACCTAGCCCGCTTAAGCGGAGCGCTTGCGTATGCATGCTACTGAGTTTCTCGCAGGCTGTACTATTGGTCACGCCTATGCTATCGGCCTCAGTTAGACGGATAATGCCGCCAGGGCATGCGACGCGTACATACTCTTGTACAAGGGTGGGCCATGCAGAAGTGGGTACCAATGAGGCGAGGAAACGAGCATTGACCAGGTCAAAAGTGTTGTCAGGAAAATTGAGCGGCTGCAACACATCCATGATCTGAAAATCAGCATTATTCAACCTCTGGCTCCATGCTTGAGCACGAGCATACTCCACCATTTTGCGACTGATATCGATTCCTATGACTTGGGTCATTGGGTAGGCAAAAGCAGTGTCAAGAACCCAGCCTCCAGGGCCGCAGGCTGCATCCACGATAGCATGCATAGTCGAGAGGTCAGGCCCACCGGGGAATATTCCTCCTGTAAGCTGTGTAGTGAGACGGTCTTGTTGCATTAGGCGTGCCAACTCAGCGGTACTTTCGGGGTCAATAATATAGGTACTCTTTCGGGATTTCTCTGGCATGAGTGGGGAGTCCTTTCCTCGTAAATTGGTCTAAACATCGATTTCTACAAATCCAAAACCAGTATACTCCGCTAAGTGTATCTCCTGCAATATCTAGTTACAGTCATTCCTGGCCTATGAAATAGTTCCGGAGCATACCTGATGAAGCACGCCTGTGATCGGAACGATGTGTCCTACCTGACTCACGACAATAGGGAACCATCTTCCGTTGCTTTGCCCCCTGCTCCTATCCTATGATATCGACGAGGGGGAACCCTGATCAACTTGTTCCGCCTTGTACATTTGATTTCTCATAGCCATGAATGGTGAGTTATAAAAATGAATGAAATATTGTTACCTCACTGGTTGAGACGTTGTGCTGAAAATCACCCTGAACATTTGGCCGTAAAATGTGGACAGGTCTCGTGGAGCTTTGCTGAACTGGATAGGCAGGCCATTTCTTTAGCGAAGAAGCTGGCAACCCTGGGAGTACGGGAAGGGGATTATGTAGCTCTACTTGCCAGCAATAGTCTATCCTATTGTGCTATGGTGCATGCTCTGACCTATCTGGGGGCTGTGTTTGTGCCGCTCAATACACGATTGACAGTAGAGGAATTGTGCTGGCAGGTGCATGATGTACGCGCTACTATGTTCGTGAGTGATGCTGGACACGCAGGAGTTGCTTCTCATGTATGGGAGCGGATGCCAGAATTAACGTATGCTACACTGGCAGATGAGCAGGAAGAGGGTGGGGTGGTCATAAGGATTTTGCCGATGAGTGATGTTAGCAGTGCAGGCGAGGGGCGAGAGCATCGTATAGAGGGGTCAGGGCGTAGTATAGAAGAGCGAGAGTATAGTAGAGAGGGGGCAGGGCGAGCGCAAGGCATCGCCCCTACTATACGCGGTTCAGGCTCGTCCAGAGAAGAGCGAGAGCATAGTGTAGAGGGGGCAGGGCGAGCACAAGGCATCGCCCCTACTATACGCGGTTCAGGGATGTCTTTACCTGAAAGTGATGTGTCTTTGCATATACACATTGATCTTGGGGCAACGCAGGCAATTTTGTATACCTCTGGTACGACCAGTCAGCCAAAGGGGGTTATTATTACTTATGGGATGCAGTGGTGGAATGCTATTGGTTCTACTCTCAATCTGGGTCATCATGCTGATGATTGCTGGCTGGCATGTATGCCGTTCTTTCATATTGGGGGTCTGTCTATTTTGATGCGGAGTGTGATCTATGGGATCAGCGTCGTGGTGCAGGAAAAGTTTGATCCTATGGCTGTGAATGAGGCTATCTACGAAGATAGGGTAACAATTATCTCGGTGGTGGCGGTCATGCTTCAGCGTATGTTGGCGGCCCTTGCTGAGAGTCAGGAACGTAATAGCTATCCGTCTACGCTGCGGTGTGTGCTGTTGGGAGGTGGGCCCGCTCCACGAGCCTTACTCGAGGACTGTGCCAGCCGCAATATTCCAGTGGTGCAGACCTATGGGTTGACCGAAGTTTGTTCGCAGGCAGTGACGTTGGCACCTGCCGATGCATTACGTAAGCTTGGCTCGGCTGGTCGTCCTCTTCTTCCTGTACAATTGTGTATTATGCACAATGGGCAATTAGCCCAACCAAATGAGCCGGGGGAAATCCACCTGCAAGGGCCAACGGTTACGCCGGGTTATCTTCACCGCCCCGATGCGACTAGTGCCGCTATTCAGGATGGCTGGTTGAATACGGGGGATATCGGCTATCTTGATGATGAAGGCTACCTCTACGTTCTTGATCGACGTGCTGATCTGATTATTTCAGGTGGAGAGAATATCTATCCTGCTGAGATTGAGGCGGTGTTGCTGGGTCATCCTGATGTGGAGGAGGCTGCTGTATGTGGGCAGGCTGATAAGCAATGGGAGCAGGTGCCTGTGGCTTTTGTACGGTTGCATGAGGGAAGTACGGCTACTGCTGATGAGGTCGTTGCGTATGCAAAACAGTATCTGGCAAAGTATAAGTGGCCCAGGGTGGTGTATGTGGTGAAGGAGCCGTTGCCGCGCAATGCGTCGGGCAAGTTGTTGCGATGGGAGTTGCGGCGGTCGCTCCTTCAGAAAATGCTTTCATAAGATGTGACAGCAAAGCATGGCTAGCTCTTGAGGCGTAGTCATGCTTTGCATTCCCCTAAGAGATGTCTGGCTTCAGACACGATTGCTCTCAAGCCTATAGAGGTCGATTTGAGGGTTGCAAATTGTCGAATGTAGGGGCGATGCCGATGACAAAATGCCGCCTCTTCTTCTCGTCGCTTCTAGGATGAGGGCTTTCAATGAGCCACTCTAGATTTGTATTTGCGAAGTGGATAGACCAAATGGATGCTAGCCAAGGTCGGCCTTCATTTGGATCATCACTGGCAAAATCCAGGTAGTCTTCTAGATCCCACACGTCCTGTGGAGTCCCAATGGATATGCCTGCTGCTGCCGCAGTTCTTTCCAGAACTTCTTCGGCATTTTTCTGAGCCTCTGGGTCATTTACCAGTTTCAACAGTCCAATCAACGTGAGATGGTTTCCTAGCGGCCTATTGGTCCGATACCCTCTGTAGTATGCTCCGAGCTTGAGCAAAACTGCTGAGGATAATGGCGGTGTCTCTCGTATTTCCTCCAACAACGCCTCATTTTCTGGAACTTCAAGAATTTCTCCACCAGGACCTAATGTGACCCTGAGATCTGCTTGTGCCATTGTGATTCCTTGCCTTTCTATCGTGTGTCAAGGACAGTATACAATAACATTGGTTCGGCGGTATCAACCGCGGGGAGAAGAGTACTTTCAACACAATAACATATCTTTCATACAGGGTAAACGCGCACGGATATATATTTTTGGTCACAGTTTTCAGAGCTATGTTCTATGGGAGTAGACAAGCTTGTTGAGATAGACAGGCAGATGTCCGCAAAAAAGTGGGGTCCACAGCGTTCAGATACAAAGGGGAAGTTTGGAGGAAAATGTGAACTGTACCACAGAGCAATTTTATTGATACACTAAGTGCTATGCGCCATTTGAAATACACTGTGATGTAATAGAAAATGAATATCGGCACGCGGTCATCCGTTTGCGGGAGTGTCTATCGTGACTGATCGTGTTGGACAACAGATTGGCAACTATCTTCTTTTCGAGTTGCTTGGAAAGGGAGGCTTTGCCGAGGTCTATCTCGGTAAGCATTACTACCTCCAAAGTTACGCCGCACTCAAAGTGTTAAGGAAAACCCTGAACGAGGCAGATGAACAGCAGTTTCTGGCAGAGGCACAAACATTGGTGCGCCTGCGGCATCCCAACATTGTGCGCGTGCTGGATTTCGCTGTGGAGCAGGGTACGCCAGTACTCATTATGGAATATGCCCCACACGGAACCCTGCGTGAGCGCTACCCATCTGGCACACGTCTCTCGCTGGCAACCGTGGTTGCCTTTGTCCTACAGGTTGCCTCAGCTTTGCAGTATGCCCACAATCATCATGTAATTCACCGCGATGTCAAGCCGGGAAATATTTTGCTTGACACGAGTGAGCGTCTGCTGCTCAGCGATTTTGGGCTGTCGCTGCTCTCGCCCTCACCCGATTTGCTCAGTACCCAGGAGCCTGCCGGGACATTCCCCTATACAGCTCCTGAGCAATTGCGCGGCAAACCCTGCTTTGCCAGCGATCAGTACGCGCTCGCTGTTATTGCCTATGAGTGGCTCTGTGGGCGACGCCCGTTTGAAGGAAATGCCTGGGAGGTTATGCACCAGCATCTATATGTCGACGCTCCTCCACTGCGCAATTGGTACTCAGAGCTACCTGCTGCTGTGGAAGCTGTGATCCTGAGAGCCCTGGCGAAAGATCCACAAGAGCGTTTTGTGAGTGTGCAAGCCTTCGCCCAGGCCCTGGCACGTGCCAGCCAGCAGCAGCTAGCCAACGATGAGGATGTATCACAGATTACAGCTCCGATCGCCGTCGTGCCGCGCTCCTCTCTGGTTACACCACGTCGCTCACCTTCAGGCACACTGGGGCCTGCGCAGCATCATACACCTGTGGCGTCCGTGAAATACTCCAAGCCCTCTAAGAGCGTCTCTGGAAGTTCAAATCGCCAGCGCCTGCTCGCCAAAGTTCGTGTCTACTGGATTACCGGCGTTCTCAAGCACTCGCTCCACGGAACTGCGTTGATCACTTTAGGGCTACGCGAACAAGCTCAAGCCGTTGCCAATCCCTGGCGGCTTGTGCTGCAACAGCCGGACTTTGCACCTCAACGTCTGCCTGTTGGTACGGGCATTCTCCAGGTCTATGACGATGCCGGGGGCGAGTTGCTCATCCTCGGAGAGCCTGGTTCTGGTAAGACAACGCTCCTGCTAGAATTGGCTCGCGATCTGCTCGATCGCGCCGAAAAGGATGAGACCCACCCAATACCCGTCGTCTTCAATCTTTCGTCGTGGGCAGCAGGACAGCAACCCCTTGCCTCCTGGCTTGTCGAGGAGCTCAACAGCAAGTATCAGGTCCCTCGCAAGCTGGCTCAAGGCTGGGTGGAAAACAACCAGATTCTACCGCTCCTCGATGGCTTCGACGAGGTTGCTCTGGCAGCGCGGGCTGCCTGTTTGCGTGCTATCAACGTCTATCGGCAGGAACATGGCTTGCTCCCTATGGTGGTGTGTAGTCGTAGTACTGAGTATCTCACCCAGAAGGCTCTTATGCAGCTGGGTAGTGCCGTCATGGTGCAACCACTGACCGACCAGCAAGTCGATGATTATCTGGAAAGCGGAGGGGAGGCGTTGTCAGCGTTGCAGATCGCCCTCCAGCAGGATGCGGAATTGCGTAAGTTGACCTCCACACCGTTGATGCTCAGTGTTCTGACTCTGGCCTATCAGGGTATGCCCCTCGAGCAACTCCTGCAAACAGTCTCTCCGGCGGATCGACAACGGCAGGTGTTCGAGCACTATGTCGAGCGCATGCTTCAGCACCGGGGAACTGATAGCCGCTACACTCCTGCACAAACCACCCACTGGCTCGCGTGGCTGTCCCGGCAGTTAGTGCAACGCAGCCAGAGTGTCTTCTATATTGAGCGCATGCAGCCAAACTGGTTGGCAGGGACATGTATGCAGCGGTGGTATCCCTGCCTATCTGCCGGACTCATCTTTGGACTGCTGGGATTGCTTGGCCTTGGGCCAATTGGTGGCCTACTCCTGACGAATTTCCTCCATCAGATGAGCGGAGTTCCATCCTCTCTCGGGCTCACCCTCGGTCTGATCCTCGTTTGTGGGATGGTGATTGGCTCGCTTTTTGGACTGCTGAACGGATTGCTCTACGCACGAGAGGCGAGAAGAAAGAAGTGGAAGCGTCGAGGACGGCGCTTTATTCAGGCCGTACTGAATGGCTGCCTTACCAGTATCCTATTGGGACTTCCCTATGGGTGGCTCTTAGGCCACCGCATCGGCTCTCAACTGAGCGTGATAGTTATGTCAGGGGTGGTTACTAGCTTGCTCGGTGGGATAGGGTTTGGGCTGATCGATGGACTACTCGGCATACAGGTAACGACGATACAGCCAGCAGAGGCATTTGTCTGGTCGTGGGCAAAGATGGGACGGAAGCTGGTGAAATATGTATGCTTCGGGCTACTCGGTTCGCTGCTCATTGGGTTGCTCCTTGGCCCGATCGCCGCTCTGTACGAATGGGCCGTCGGTAGCACGGTGAACCTGCTCACTGTCTTACCTCATACGTTAAGCAACGGCTTGCAATTTGGGCTCGCAATCACACCTTTCTTCGCGCTCATTGGTGGGCTGCTTGGTGGGCTCACAGGTGGTTTGTCGAGTGAGATGCTGGATGCACGCAATTTGAACACGCCGAATCAGGGCATACGCCGTTCTGCACGCCATGGTGTGCAAGTCGGGGTAACAGCTGGGCTACTCGGTTTTCTGATAGGTGGCGTATGTGGTGGCTATGTTTCCGGGGTGCGTGACCCGTACTCCCTCTGGATTATTGTACTCACATATGGGCTGATTGTTGGACCAATAACCGGGCTAGTCAGCGGACTACGTAGCGGCGGTATTGCCTGCATTGAACACGTGGCCTTGCGTTTGTTGCTGCGGGTTACCGGCTCTATTCCCTGGAACTATTCTCGCTTTCTGGACTATGCTGCCGAACGCATTCTCTTGCGCAAGGTCGGTGGAGGCTACATCTTCACACACCGCCTTCTGCTCGACTACTTTGCGACGCTAGATGTAGTGGCACCTGCTCCCCTGTCGACAGAGGAGGTTGCCTATGCACCGCCCTTGTTGTGTGACTGTGGGTACCTGGAGAACCGTATTGACAGCAGATTCTGCCCGAGTTGTGGCAAGGCAAGGATGTAGACAAGGGCGTAAGCTATAAGAAATACAAAAGAAAGTCCAATCCATACTGTAGCGGGGCTTGCGAAACAGAGTTGTGATTTTCAATATTGGTATCTTCAGCCATTCCTACAAGCGACCTCTACTTCGTGCATCATCTGCCCCACAACCTCCTGCACAGAGGACTCAACTTCCTGAGAAAGAGAGGTGCCAGCAGTGAAATTTTTGCCTTCAATGCCATAGATAATCAGATGCGCCGGAAGCTGATGTAATGCTCGTGCCAGCCCGATAGCCTCAGCTACACCAAAGGCATGGCTGGACTGCAAGGAAAGCTGCGTTGGAATGGGTTGAGTCAGAACATCGAAGCGATGAATAGTACCGGCTTTGGCACCTGAAGAAACCGTGTCAATAAGGAAGACCCTCCGGGGAGTTTCCCATGCTTCCATTAAAGCCACGCCATCCCCATTGGACTCAATGATCAACGTGTCTTGTAGTTCTTTTGCCTTGAGTAGTCGACAAGCAAGCAGTCCGGCAGCATCGTCGCTCCGGTACTCATTACCGATGCCAATCACAAGGATGGATTGTGACATAGGCCCTTTCTCAGGAGCAACTCTGGGGAGTTGCCCCTGTTAAAGACAGTTTTATTCGCGCTCGATATGCAGCTTCAGAAAGTGGGTGGAGCAGGAAATACAGGGATCGTAGTTACGGATCGCCTGTTCGCACTGCAAAGTAAGCTGATCAACCGGCAAGTCTATCGCTTGAGCAACGTAGTGCCAGAGGTCATCTTCGATCATTTTCTGGTTCTGCGATGTCGGTGGAACAATCTTCGCCTCAAGTATGTTGCCCTCATCGTTGAGCCGGTAGCGATGGTAGAGAATGCCGCGAGGTGCCTCTGTGCAGGCAGAACCGCTTGCCGCTTGTGGTTGAAACTCAACTGCGGGACGGTCGGGCACTGCATACTCCTCGATGATGCGTAATGCTTCATCGAGGGCATAGAGAATCTCCACACTGCGCACGATGATACTTTTGAAGGGATTTCGGCAGGTCGGTGCCAGTCCGGCAGATTGTGCCGCTTCCTGAGCCGAGGGAGAAAGGTGGTCAAAGTTCAGGTTATAGCGTGCCAGCGGCCCAACGAAGTAGGCTCCATGCCCTTTGAGTGTCGAGTGGAGTGCAGTCGAATATGGGACATGCTCCTCGACAAAGTGATCCTCATATTCCTGCACAGCGATGTCTAATCCTTTGTTAGACACAAGTCGCCCCTCATTAAAGGGGTATTCCAAAGGATGTTGCAGGGAGACGAACTCGTAGTCTTGCTCAAAGTCAGGGAAAGGAAATTGTGCTGTCCAGCGCACGGTCTCCAGAGCAGTGTCTCGCACCCGCTTCAGTTGTTCTCCAAGCTTGCCCATCTCCTGCTTTGAGGGTGCTCGATAAAACCCTCCTACACGGACGTTCACAGGATGAATTTCTCTGCCACCCAAAAGCGAGACAATGGCATTACCTGCCTTCTTCAGTTGGAGTCCACGCTGCACAATATCCGGGTGATCCTGTGCCATACGTATGGCATCGGGGTAGCCGAGAAAGTCTGGAGCATGGAGCATGAACACATGCAACGTATGGCTCTCGATCCACTCTCCACAATAGAGAAGCCGTCGTAACTCACGAAGTTGTCCGCCAACAGTCACGCCGAAAGCCTTTTCTATCGCATGCACAGCACTCATCTGGTAGGCGACGGGGCAGATGCCACAGATACGGGCGACAATATCAGGAACCTCGCTGTACGCTCGACCACGCAGGAACGCCTCGAAGAAGCGCGGTGGCTCAATGATCTTCAGTTTGACGTCAGCGACTTTGTCACCCTTGATCTTCACATAGAGTGCGCCTTCGCCCTCGACACGAGCCAGATAGTCTACTTTGATGGTCTTATTTTTCATGGGCCTCGCTCTCCTTACGGAATGCCTCAGCATAGGCATTGAATCCACGGAACGTTCGCATGATCTCCTGATTGCTTGCCCCAAGGTGTTGCCACTGAGTACTCAATGCGGCAGTATTGGGTGTCTCTTTCGGACCAAAGCACCCGTAACACCCACGATGATAGGACGGACAGATGGCACCGCAGCCAACATGAGTGACGGGGCCGAGACATGGTGTACCATGGGCAACCATCACGCACACTGTTCCGTTTCGCTTGCATTCCATACAGACGCTATACGGTGGAGTGTTGGGCTGGCGTCCATGCAGGAAAGCACTGAGCACCTCTACAAGTTGATGTTTGTTGATGGGGCAACCGCGCAGTTCAAAGTCAACAGACACGTGGTCGGCGATAGGTGTTGATGTACTCAGGGTCTCAATGTACTGTGGCGTCGCATAGACAATGGAAATGAACTCTTTGACATCCTGGAAGTTACGCAGTGCCTGAATGCCTCCTGCTGTGGCGCAGGCACCAATGGTTACAAGAAACTTCGAGGCCCGACGCACCTGGCGAATGCGCTCGGCATCATGAGGCGTCGTGATGGAACCCTCGACCAATGAGAGATCGTATGGTCCCTTAACTATAGCACGCGACGCTTCGGGAAAGTTAGCAATCTCGACCTCACCGGCTACCGCCAGCAAGTCGTCTTCGCAATCAAGCAGACTCAACTGACAGCCATCACAGGAGGCAAATTTCCAGACAGCCAGTTTCGGTTTATACTTTCGAGTCATCTCAAATCTCCGCCTTTACCAGCCAGTTTTGCACCTCACTGTACTGGAACACTGGGCCATCCTTACAGACGAAGTTGGGCCCGTACTGACAGTGTCCACAGAAGCCAATAGCGCACTTCATGTTCCGCTCCATCGAGACAAAAATATCTTTTGTGGCTATTCCCCGTTTCTCAAGCTCTGCTGCTGTGAAGCGCATCATGATCTCTGGGCCACAGACCAGGGCCAAGGTGTTCGCTGGATCGAACGATGCTCTGGAAATAAGCGTTGTGACGACTCCAACACTTCCATGCCAGGTGCCTGTTGCACGATCCACCGTAACAAACACTTCCAGATCAAAGTGCGACCTCCAGTGTTCGAGTTCGCGCCGATAGAGAATGTCCTCCGGCGTGCGAGCACCATAGAGCAATACAACCTTGCCGTACTGGTTCCTCTGGGCAAGAAGCTGATACATCGCCGAGCGGAGCGGAGCCAGCCCGATCCCTCCAGCAACAATCACGACGTCCTTACCCTTGGCATGCTCAATGGGCCAGTGGCTGCCAAAGGGACCACGCACCCCAATCACATCGGTCGGCTTTAGTTGGCGCATCGCCTTTGACACCGTTCCTACGGCTCGCGTCGTATGCACCAGTGGCTTCCGTCGGTCCGGATCACCACTAATCGAAATAGGGATCTCGCCGACGCCAAAGACGTAGAGCATATTGAACTGCCCAGTGGCGAAGTGAGGAATATCACTGCCATCCGCAGGCTCAAGCTCTAAGGTGAATGTGTCAGAGAGCTCACGCCGCACACGCTGTATCCGGTAAACTGTCGGCAGCATGGGTTCAGGGATGTGCAGTGTCATAATCCACCTCGAGTATTAGGTGCGCCATAGACATCAAGCAGTTGTAATCGAGTTGCTTGCAAGCGTTCCATCATCACCTGGGCAACCCGTTTGACTAACTCGTAGCCAAGGTCGTGGTCTTCTTCACCTTTGGTGCGCAGGCATACTCCATCTAGTGCAATTGCCCGTGTCTGTTCAACGACTCGCGCACTGAAGTGCCAGCGGTATGGAGGGAAGAGCCAGGACCAGCCAAGCACCTCGCCAGCTTCAACTGTCTGGATGGTAATCGGTTCTGGCCTGGGGCCCACCGTCTCAAGCGCGACTTTGCCCTCACGGATGATGTAAAAGCGCGAGGCATCTTCGCCTTCACGGAAGATATACTCTCCGGCACCATAGCGGACGTTCGAAGCACAGCCGGTGATGAGTTCCATATAGCGGTGGTCAAGTCCCTTGAAGAAGGGGTGTTCCACCAGAATTGATTCGAGTGTCTGCATTGCTACTTCTCCTTCATTCTCTTGACCTGGGCACCATCGCTTGCACGAATGGCCTGAGCCTCTTCGGTAATGTCAATACCAACCGGACACCAGGTGATGCAGCGTCCACATCCGACGCACCCCGAGGTACCGAACTGATCAATCCAGCTTCCCAGTTTATGAGTCATCCACTGGCGGTAACGCGACCTCGTCGAAGAACGGATACTTCCACCCGCAATGTGGGAGAAATCTATCGTAAAGCAGGAGTCCCACTTGCGCCAGCGCTCGGCAGACTCACCCGTTAGATCAGTCACGTCCTCAACAGTAGTGCAAAAACACGTCGGACAGACCATGGTACAGTTCCCGCAGGTCAGGCAACGCTTCGCGACATCCTCCCAACGCGGATGTTCCAGATTGCGAAAGAGCAGACCCTTGATATCAGTGGTATCCATGCTCCGCCCCATCTGCCGGGCGGTATCTGCCACAATCTGTTCAGCCACCTGTCTGTCGGCCTCACTGGCCTCTTGGTACGGGAGGTCGCGGAGAAGTTCGGCACCTAACTCGCTACCAACTTCGACGACAAAGAAATGGTGCTCCTCATTCAAGACTTCAGTCAAGGCAAGATCGAAACCTGCACTTGCTCGCGGTCCTGTATTCATTGAGGTACAGAAACAGGTTCCTCCGGCCTGCCCACAGTTGATGGCGATAATACAAATATTATTTCGCTGTGACTGATAGGTAGGGTCTGTATAGGCACCTTGCAGAAAGACCTTGTCCTGAATGGCGATGGCATGGAGTTCACACGAGCGGACTCCAAGAAAGGCGAGCTTAGGGGCTTCGTGGTTCTCAGGAACAACCTGAAAACTGTCTCCTTCTCGCTTCGCCTGCCACAGCCGAATTACAGGGGGATGAAGAAACTTTTTCCAGGAGTGCGGACCAACGGCATAGCCAAATAATGCTCTGTCTGTACGCTTCTTGAGGCGATAGGTGCCTCCATCCTGCTCATCTGTGTAGCCAATGGGAAGATCGGCTACTGAGGTCAGCGTATCATAGACGATAGCTCTGTCTCGAACGGTTGGGCCGACAACCTGATATCCGTTGTGGTGGAGGACGTCAAGCAGCTGCTGGAGATGCTCGTGCCCCAGAACCACTTGAGCCTTCACTTGTAAGGGAAGTTGTGTCATCTTGACTCTGTCCTTTGTATCACTCTCCACCTCGATAATGTACGAAGCGCTAAGAAACATGTCGAGATGGAACAGTTTAACATACATTATCCTCTTTTCCAACAAGCAATAGCATCTTTCAGAGCATAAAAGATGCAGATGTTCAATTTGTGATGTCTTTGTGATGAAGGAAGGTTACATGCCTCTGAGTTAACTCAGTTCTGTTAGCCCTTTGTGAGACTATCATGGTCTGTCGTGAAGGCTTTGTGATGCCCATGGTAAATAATTTGATAGGTAGGAAAAATAAAAATGCTGAGGGCAGCATCGAATGTTGCAAGTTTTAGGATGGTTGGATAAAGAGCATGAAAACGTGCTATTCGACACGAAAGAGGAGGATATCTCATGCCAAACAATGAATTTAACCAGTCAATCTCTGTTGACTTCGCCCCTCACAATAGTGTTTGTGAATGGTGTGGGAAACCCGCTGTACAAGAACTGACTGTCATTGGTGGTAAATATCACAATAAGAGTGGCTTCTTTTGCTTAGCTTGCGGGAAGGAATTTTCTAGTCTTATTGCCCATACTTCTGAGCAAAACCAGTCTCCTTCACACTCAACGTCGGTTGAGGAACCAATAGGAAGTTACGAAAGTGAGTGTATACCTTTAGACTAGTAAGTAGCCTGGGGCAGAACGGATTGTCCTGATTGCGCAAATCCGTTCTGTTGCTCCTCAGGGACCAAGTCGATGTCGTGGCCCCTATTCAAGCGGCACCTATCTCCACAGGCACCTCTAAAGGTGGTCATTCTCGCCATGAGGATGACCACCTTTCTCGACAGACTTGCTTTGTAGCCAACGAAAGGCTATATCTGCATCTCTTGATCAAGCAAGCGTGCTGCACTAGATATGTAACGTTTATTACCGCTACTGCCCACTTTGTTGCAGGAACTGCTCCACCTGATGACGCTCTTCGGGGCGAAGCGGACGGAAGCTACCAGCATCGTTGATGAAGACCACCTGCGAGCCCTGAAACTGAATAATCATATCTGGTTTGTGGTCGCCGTTCACATCGCGGAAGGCAAGTGTGACCGGTACCAGGTCGCTGTTATCGGTATAGAGCTGTGGCCCCATGTAGATACGGGCATGAGAGGCATCACCACCGGGCATCTCGATAACCTCAATGCGTCCATGAAAGTTGATGGCAATAAAATGACTGGGTACGCCATTGGTCTCGCCATGTCCCACGAACTGGTCTGTCTGAAAGGTACGTGGGCGTCCATAGTGAATATCGTCCATCGTCGTATGGAACCAGGTAATCGTAGCCGTCAAGATCGACCACAATGTCAGCATACCCAACATGCCAATACCCAGATACAAGAGTGGATGTACATGCTGTTTTGTCATGCGCGTCTGTAAAGTGCTTCCCCACAAGCTTATTCTAGAGAAGGAACCTCTGGGGAGAGGCTTCGCTTGAGGGATAGCTTTTGAGGCTCTTGTGCCAGCGGCTCGCCGCATAGGCACCGGCGATGGTTCGATAGCAGGTTCGTCCTCATCATCAACCTCAACGCGCTGCCATTCAGCAATATCATCCTGAGCCTGCGGCTGATGGTTAGCGGAACGAGCCTTGGGGCGTGATGCACGCTGTGTTACAGGAATCGCGGCAGTAGTAGTAACCGTACCGCCAGTACGCTTTCCAGTCTTGGCGTTATCTCCAGAGATCGGACGATAGCGCAATGCACTGCGTGGCGTAAAACTGTCTCTTGTTTCTAGAACTGGCATAATTGTTTCTCCTTTCCTCGCGGATAAAAGCCTCGTTTTCTCAAGTGAAGAAATACCGACTCTATGGCTGGCCGGAGGAACCCGCTTCCCACATGCAGAACCACATCTACATATTTAAGAGGGACTACATAGAATATATGTTCTAAGTTGATGCGCTGTTATATGCAATGTACTGTACAGCAAGAATCGAGGAAAAACAAACTATTGAATCAAAAATAGCCAATATTGGTAGTGGCTAACATAAAGGGGAAAAGAATATATAGCTTATGTTGCTGCTAAAAGGTTTCTAGCGGCAAATTTGTTTATAACGATTACTATTCGCTTGTTAGAGATATTATAACCGACAATTGGGGATTTTGGCAAGGGACTATAATGAAGATTTCCGCGTAAGCACAGATTCCAATTCTGGCGGTAAGGGAGCTTCTAACTCTATTACCTTTCCTGTAGTAGGGTGTGTAAAGATAAGTTGATATGCATGGAGAAACTGGCGATTGACGAGGTTCTTATCGTGTGGATGGTCTGAACCGTAGACAGCATCACCCACCACGGGATGACCAATTGCCCGTAAGTGTACGCGAATCTGATGCGTACGCCCCGTTTCTAGCTGTAAAAGCAGCAACGTGTGATGATGAAAGCGTTCCTGCACGCGAAAATGAGTACGGGCTTCCTTGCTACCTACAGTAGTGATCGTCATTTGCTGCCGGTGGCGAGCATCACGGCCAATGGGGGCGTCAATACTGCCCTGATCAAGGGATACGACGCCCTCTACCAGAGCCAAATAGCGTTTGACGACCTGATGTTGTTTCATCTGTTCTAGTAAAGTGGCCTGAGTACGTGCATTCTTGGCGATGAGAATCAAGCCCGATGTATCTCTATCCAACCGATGTACGATCCCTGGACGCAGCCCCTCAACGCCCTGCAAATCTGGGTAATAGGCCAGTACAGCGTTTACCAGCGTATCGTCGCTATGTCCGGGGGCTGGATGAACAACCATACCAGCCGACTTATTTACGACCAACAGATCATCGTCTTCATAGACAATATCAAGCGGCAAATGGTTCGGCTTCGCACTCTTTGCCTGTGATGGGACAGGTTTCTTTGCCAGCCATACCTCATCGCCAATTCTCAGTGCATAACCTGGCTTACTGATACGTCCATTGACCAGGACGGCACCATCTTCAATTATTTGCTGCACGCTGGTTCGGGACATATCGCCAAGTTGTGTTGTTAGATAACGATCAAGTCGCTGACCTGCTTCATCTTCTCCAATGTGCCATGTCTGTGCAGATTCATGAGGAGTCATATCAGGTTTATGCATCTTGCTCCTGTGAGCCTGAGGAACCGCTCTGTGAGGTGGGAGAAACAGCTTTTTTCAATGTGTCTTTCTCCTGCTTACTTTTGTCTTTATCATGGGTGTTTTCTCCTCTCTGTAATCCACTGAACAGGAGAAAGACAAATAGGAGAAACACCCCAACGGAGATGGAGGCATCGGCAAGGTTGAAAATGGCGAACTGGTAGCCAATTTGGGGAATGCGAAACCAGATAAAATCAACAACATAGCCACCATGAATGGCTCGGTCGAGCAAATTACCTGCCGCTCCGCCGATAATCATACCAAAGATCAATTTGTAGGCTAGCGGTCCCGTATTGAGCATGCGAATGTACAAGTATGCCACAACACAAATGGCAGCCCCAATCAACACCGTCAGTGCCACATTGTTAGCAAACATGCCAAAGGCGGCTCCCCGATTCTGGATATAGCGCAGCGAAAGATACGGGCCGATCAATGGCACAACTGGCCCATCAACCGGTGGGCTTAAATACTGCACAACCAGAGCTTTCGTCCATTGATCGAGGGTCACAACGACGATAACGGTAAGTAGTGCCAGGGCATCGTATAGGCGTGCGCGTCGAGCTAACACAATCTTTTCTTCTTTCTCTATTCTAGCGGTAGGTACAGATATTGTACCTGATCTGCCATCTCTTGAAAAGAGATGAAGCGATTCTTCATGGCAGGGGCAAGCTCAGCCACTACTATACACGTCTGCCTTGGCCTGTGAAGACGGAGTATAGTAGTAGCGATGACCCTTGCGGTCATCATGCTTAGCTCGGCCTTAGTTGAGGTCTGTGTTATAGGTCTCAGTCACACTGAGATTTTTCTGTTCCAACTTCTCCTCACATTTCACATCGCGTGCTGCCCAGGGTAGTGCCTCTAGCCGCTTCTCTGGAATGGGTTGCCCACACTCAACACACTTCCCATACGTTCCGTTGTCAATCCGTTCAATAGCATGCTGGACCTCAGTCAGAAGAGCCTGCTGATTCACCAGCAAAGACTGCTCTTGCTGCGTCTCCAAAAAGTCAACGGCGATCTCTTCAAAGTCCTGTGGGCCATCGCTGGCCTCAACTGCATCTACTGCTCGGGGATGGGCCTCCGTCAAACGAGCGATGCTATCCTGTAATTCTTGCTGCTTTTGTTCAAGACGTTGTCGCATTTGCTGTATATCGATTGTCATAATCTACCCTTTCTCTGTATTTGCTCTAGCATATATTTTAGCGCAAGAGGGTGTTGAAAGGCGAGATGTGCTGTTTGCCTGACACAGTGTATACGGAAATGCAGGATACCGCGACTCATTTTGAAGACACGGGCGGCGCATTCCCCTCGCTTTAGGCGGGGGAGTACGTCACATTCCTCAGTGCTTCCACCAAGCGTTCCGTCGTAGACATGCACCCAAATGTATAAGGTAAAGCGTGAAATAAATAGTACTCTATGGCAGGTTAGGACACCAAACGGCTCTTCCCATGTATGCTATGCTTAGTAAGGATGGTCCTGATAGTATTTAGGGAGGATGTGACCTATGTCAGATATGACTGTACCACAGAAGCATGAGAATGTACCAACATATATACCTCTAACAGAGCAGACAGAGATACCTTCCATCTTTAGTGATTTCGATCTCTATCTCTTCGGACAGGGCAAAAATTATCGTATCTATGAGAAGATGGGAGCGCATCCGCGTACTGTGAATGGCATCTCAGGGGTGCATTTTGCCGTCTGGGCACCCAATGCCCTCGCCATTTCAGTCATAGGTGACTTTAATGAGTGGAAGCGCGGAGCCAACCCCATGTCTTTACGCCATCAGGACCTGGGTGTTTGGGAATGCTTTGTGCCAGGCTTACGCCTTGGAATGCTCTACAAATACGCCATCTACTCTCGTTTCAACAACTATACTGTTGATAAGACTGATCCGTATGGTTTTGCCAACGAATTACGACCTCTGACTGCCAGTATCATCACTGACATTTCTCAGCATACATGGCAAGATGAACACTGGATGCAGACACGCGCTGATCACCAAAAACTCGATTCACCAATCTCGATTTACGAAATCCATCTCGGCTCATGGAGACATATTCCTGAAAGGCGTCAATCAGGAAATCCAGAAGAAGATCGCTTCTTGACCTATCGTGAGTTAGCCCATGCACTTGCTCCCTATATCAAGGAACTGGGCTTCACGCATATTGAACTACTGCCTATCACCGAATATCCATTCGACGGCTCATGGGGCTATCAAGTTACCGGTTACTATGCTCCCACCAGCCGCTTTGGAACGCCTGAAGACTTTCAGTACTTTGTGGACTATATGCATCAACAAGGTATTGGCGTCTTCCTCGACTGGGTGCCATCTCATTTTCCCAAAGATGGTACCGCCCTCAGCTACTTCGATGGTACCTATCTCTATGAATATGGTGATACGCGCAAAGGTGAACACAAGGAATGGGGTACACTCGTCTTTAACTATGGACGTAGCGAAGTACGCAACTTTCTCATAGCCAATGCGCTTTTCTGGTTAAGAGAGTATCATATCGATGGTCTGCGTGTAGATGCGGTTGCCTCCATGCTGTACCTGGACTATATGCGTAAGCCTGGTGAATGGATAGGTAATCAATACGGTGGACGTGAACATCTAGAGGCGGTAGATTTTCTACGCCAGTTAAACGAGGCGATCTATGCAGAGCAACCCGGCACATTAACCATAGCCGAAGAATCCACCTCATGGCCGTTAATATCTCGACCAACCTATGTGGGTGGCCTCGGCTTCAGTATGAAATGGAATATGGGCTGGATGCATGATATGTTGGAATACATGCATCTGGACCCCATCCATCGCCGTTATCACCATAATAACATCACTTTCTCTTTAATGTACGCATACTCAGAAAATTTTGTTTTGCCGCTTTCACATGATGAGGTTGTGCATCTCAAAGGCTCGCTCCTGACGAAAATGCCCGGTGACCTCTGGCAACGTTTCGCAAATTTGCGAGCCTTCTATGGCTACATGTGGGGCCATCCTGGTAAAAAGCTGCTCTTTATGGGAGGTGAGTTTGGACAATGGCACGAATGGGACTATACCCAAAGTTTGGACTGGCACTTATTGGAACCCCCTAGTGATCCTCATCACGCACAACTACAGACCTTTGTCCGTGACTTGAATGCGCTCTACCAGCGTGAGCCAGCCCTGGGCCACTTAGATTATGACCCGGAAGGCTTTTCCTGGATTGACTGCCACGACTCTGATAATAGCGTTGTATCGTTTATGCGCCGTACCAGAGAGAAGAATGATACGCTGGTATTCGTCTGTAACTTCACTCCTGTACCACGCCACGGCTATCGTCTAGGAGTGCCGGATGCTGGGGAATACTACGAGTTGTTAAATAGTGACGCGGCACGTTATGGAGGGAGTGGCATAGAAAATTTGCAACGTATGCCCAGTGAACCTATCTACTGGCAGGCTTGCCCCTATTCAATAGTTGTGACGCTCCCACCCCTCAGTACAATAATCTTAAAGCGATAAGCAACTGTCGTGGAGGAAGAGAAGAGTAAAGAGGAAGACAAGAAAGCATATGAGTCGCAATAATAATCGTAAAAATGGTAAAGCTGGACGTTATCGACAGGGTAGAAACAATGGAACAGTTACAGAGGATGAACGCCTACTTCACCGGCCTATGCAACCACTAGTTAGTCCCACTGAGCCTCGACCGCCGGAGCAGGTCAAGGAAGATGAACACGCTCTTGATCGCGCCTTGCACTTTGACTTTACCATTACCGATCCCTGGCGTGTCTTGCGCATCATGAGCGAATTTGTGGAGGGTTTTGATGCCCTATCCCACATTCCGCCTTCAGTGGCTATCTTTGGCTCTGCACGCGCCAAGCCAGAAGATCCGATCTATGCCGCTGCTACAGAAACAGCTCGCTTGCTGGCAAAGGCCGGGTTTGGTATTATCACTGGTGGTGGTCCTGGCATTATGGAGGCAGCCAATAAAGGAGCGCAGGAGGGTGAGAACGTATCCATAGGCTGCAACATTGAACTTCCCTTTGAGCAAAGACCCAACGCCTACCTGGATATATCGCTTGACTTCCGCTACTTCTTTGTGCGCAAAACTATGTTTGTCAAGTATGCAGAAGCGTTCGTGATTTTTCCGGGCGGCTTTGGTACCATGGATGAGCTTTTCGAGGCTCTGACCTTAATCCAGACTAAAAAGGTCAGTCACTTCCCTGTGATTCTCTATGATTCAAAATACTGGGGAGGACTGGTTTCCTGGATTCGTGACACTATGCTGGCCTCTGAAAAAATATCACCGGAGGACACAGAATTACTCCGTCTCTCCGATGACCCCCAGGAAATCTGTAAAATCGTTATCGAAGCCTATCAGGAAAGCTATCACCAGGAGCGTCTGAACCCAGCTGTTCACCGCGAGCAGTCGATCCGGTAAAGGAAAACTCATGGAGCAAGAAGGACTACCTTTTGCCCTAGCATTATATAATGCTCCAACTTCCCAGGACTGGCTTCCTCGCGGTGATGTTGAAGCTCCTCCTTGGGAACGCTGCTTGGCGCAATACTTGCGTCAACTGTACGATTTGAGTCACAGCCTCAATACTGTTCGTGACTATCGGCGTACTCTGCTCACCTTCTTTACCAGCAGTGCGCAAGGGGGACCTCCTAAGCATCCCGAACATTATACCCGTGAGGATGTGGAAGATTTCATTCATCGTCCCTCCACCTCTCCTAGAAATCCTGGTGCGCTGCCTTCAACTGCGACGATCAATCAAAGGCTATCGATTATTGCTTCTTTCTATAAGTTCGCGGCCACTTTTACTGTTCCCGGACCTGATGGGCGTCCGCGTCCCTTATTGCAAACACCCAGCCCCACGCTGGGGCTGCGCCATGGGCGTCCGGACCGTACCTATCGCGCCTTTTCTGATGAAGAGCTTGATCGTTTCTTCGCCGTTATTCCAACCGATACCGTCCAGGGACTACGTGATCGCGCTATCTTTCTCCTCTACTTCTGGACGGCTCGCCGCCGTGAGGAGATTGCTCGTTTACGTTGGGGTGACATCGAGCAGGGCATTATTGTAGAGGAGGGGGGGAAGCGTCGACAGGGTTGGCGTTATCGCTTCCATGGTAAGGGCAAAAGCGGTCAGGAAGATGTTGCTGAGTTGCCAACTCCTGCAAAAATTGCTATCGACCGCTATCTTGTAGCTGCACGACGTATGAAGACCATTCAGCCAGAGGACCCATTATTTGTGGCTATTGGCCCAGAACAAGGAGGAGGCAAACGGGGTGTTACGTTGCCACTAGATGACCATACCCCTCTAACGAGTAGCACGATAGCTAAAACACTGAAAAAATACGCACGCCTGGCAGGTGTTGATGCAGAACGCCTTTCAATTCACTCCTGGCGTCACACTGCCGCCTTACAACGCTATGCGGCAGGAGAAGATGTCCGTTCACTTCAACGGTTGCTGCGACATAGTAACATCGCCACAACTGATACGTATATACGCGGTATTGCGGGTACCGCTGATCCTGGCGCGTCTCTCTTAGAAGAGCGTTTTGCTCATTTCTCTCATGGAGCTGATATAAAGCCAAGGGGGAGTTGAGGTTGATGGCTAAGGACATTCATTATCCTCTAGCATTCGCTTTTAGGATTAACACATGCTTGTTCGACTATAGAGAAAAGAGTATAATAGGCAGAACTATTTGGCAACCCGAAAATTTACATCCGTTGACCTTTACCTCGTTTGTATTTGGTCAAGCGTAAGAAGTTTCAGGAGAACATACTCTTATGGCTGTGTCGAACCGTATCTGTCCGCAATGTGATGCCCCACTTGCTCCTAATGAAATATTTTGTAGCAATTGTGGTACTCAATATACAGAGCCTACTTCTGTAGAACCTGTTCCATTACCCTTACAATCTTCTCTCCGCTCACCCAGGAGACCAAATGTTGCGCTGCTCATAGGTATTAGCTTGCTCGTGTTCTTGCTCATAGGTAGTGGCGTTTTCTTCTTCGTGCGTATGAAAAGCAATACTACTTCCAACACCCTCCCTACATCTAGCAATGGTACAACATCAAACCAACGAGCCCTGTTTTCTGATAATTTTGTCAATAATAGTAAGGCTTGGGATACGGGTAGTGGTGCTGGTTTTAGTAGCATCATTAATGGCCATGGTATGGAGCTATCAGAAGCGAACCACAAGATTCTTTATGAACCGATACCTGGTGATGGTAGTGTGACAGCGAACTACAGCGATTTCTCAGCTACCACTACCTTTACTATTACGAAAGCTGATCAGAACGACAGCGTCGGTTTCTATATGCGCGGCGATGATAACCTGAGCCAGGGTTACTTTGTTGATATTTTTGGTGACAATACCTATGATATCGTCAAGGTCTTTCCCGATGCTCAGCAAGATACCTTTCTGATCAGTCCGACTAGTTCATCGGCTATCAACCCTGTAGGTCAACAAAATAAGCTTACTGTGCTTATGAAAGGATCAAAGATAGTTGTACTGATTAACGACAAAGTCGTTAACTCGATCAGTGACAATACCTATACGGAAGGCCAGCTCGCTCTATTCGTCGAAAATGGTAAATCATCTGATGGTGTCAAAGCTATATTCAGTAGTGTCACTGTGTATCCTGCTCCGGCTCAACTATCCGGCTAGTAAATAGGCCCCTATCTGGGAGCAAGTAGGAATCCGTCATGAACCCACGCCTGAAAGAAGGAATCAGCCATTGCTATTGTGCCATCTTGCATCACAGTGATGACTACCATTACCTTTGAGAAAGGAGCGTGCCATTCCTCCCTGCTCTTTTAAGGGTAGGGAGGAATGGCACTGTTTCTGTGAAAATAAAACTTGTTATCCTGCTCTTACTTATTATGCTCCTGGCGAGTATCGTCTTCTTTTTTGTTCGTCAGAACACTCGTACAATCGGTAACCCATCTGCCTCACCGATTGGTAGGCACGTGACACTTACACCAACAGTAATCCCAACGCCAACCCCATCATCAACCCCCCAGCCTCTCTTTTCGGATGATTTTACTAAGGCAAACAAAGGTTGGTACCTTGGGAATTCAGAGGGCTATACACGTACTCTTAGCAATAATACTTTGACGCTGGCTGCCACGAATCATCAGCTGCTGACTGAGAGTCTCCCGACTGGTGCGGCCTTTAGCGACTTCATGATTACCATTACGTTTACGCTTATGCAAGCCAGCCAATCTGATAGCATGGGCCTGTACCTGCGTGGTGACATCTATCTGGATCATGATTACCGTATTGACATTTACGGCAATAACACGTACGCTATCAGCAAAGAGTATTTGGACCTCGATAAATATCCCCAGACGCAATTTCTTATCAACCCTACCAAGACCTCGGTACTCAAGCCGATCGGCCAACAAAACACACTTACTGTAATCATGAAAGGTCCAATGCTTGTCCTGCTTCTTAATGGCACCGTCATCAATACCGTGACTGATCAGGATTATAGCAGTGGACAAATCGCTCTTTTCGTGCGCAACAGCGATACCTCTGAGGGAGTAGAAGTCTCTTTTAGTAGCGTTATCGTTTACCCCGCCCCAGAACAACTTCCATCCGGGAGATGAGGCGACTCTGCTAGCCAGTATACCCTACTGAACGTGCAAAAGCCTCAAAGAGACGGTGTTGTTCTTCGGTCAGGTGCGTTGGCAACACTACCGTTACCTCCGCGTACAAATCTCCACGTCGATCAGGCTGTCCAAGATGAGGCATGCCCTGGCCACGTAAGCGGAACGACCGGCCATTAGCAGTCTCGGCGGGAATGCGCAGCATGAGGCGACGTCCATCAGGAGTGGGTACCTGCACTTCACCGCCCAGCATCGCCGTTGCCAGAGGAACCTCTACCTGTGTATGTAGATCGTCTCCCTCTCGCGTAAAGTGGGCATCCGGCACCATGTGTACTACTAAGTACAGGTCTCCACGACCAGCCGTTCCCACCATGCCCTGACCGGCGATACGAATGCGTGAGCCTTCATCAACACCCGCCGGAATCTTGACTTCCAGGCGACGAGTGCTGCCATCCGGCTCCGTCAGTTCAAAAACACGTGTGGCCCCCTTATATGCCTCGGCCAGTGTCACATCGACAGGTGACTCAACGTCCTGGCCTACGGTAGCGCGTTGGCGTCTACCCCCCGCTGTGCGCGTGCGGCCCTGCGCTCCAGGGGCGGAGCTGGAGCTAAAGTAGGTTTCAAAGAAATCGGAGAACGGCGATCCTTCACCAAAAAGGTCGCGTAAATCTTCCTCGCTCATCGTGCGATATTGATAGCGTCCACCCTCGAAGCCGCTTCCGGTGCCTGTGGGGCCAGTTCCCGGCCAATGACCATATTGCTGATAATAGTCGGCCATCTCATCATATTTTTTGCGCTTCTCAGGATCGGAGAGTACCTCATTGGCCTCATTAATCTCCTTAAATCTCTCCTCTGCCGCCTTATCACCAGGATTGACATCTGGATGATACTGGCGTGCCAGCTTACGATAGGCCTGCCTGATCTCTTTCTCACTGGCATTCTTACTGACGCCCAGAATTTTGTAATAGTCTTTGTAGTCAACAGCCATATAGACCTCTCTTACATTATGTTCTTCTTACTCAATATTTTATAACACCCGTACCCACTCCGCTTATGTCTCATGGCGGGCAGTGAAGAAAATATTTATACTTGCTCAACACCCTGTTATAAAATATCTGCGACCCCTTGAAAGCATCTCACACTCAGAAGGAGCATTGCGATGATACCTGATGATTGAGGAACTGCTGAAACGTGAGGGAATCACCCTGCCTGAAGGCAAAAAACCGCGCCTGGGCTACAGCAAAACGCCTATGCGCGATGCACTCGTCAAAGAGTTCAAAGCCTCTCTTTTAGGTAAAGCACCCCCCTTCCCCGAAGAAGACCTGGAGCAGCGCAAAAAGGACTACCTGGCCTTCTTGCTCAGAGAAGACACCTCTCACTGAGAAGCTCTGTTGTGGGCTTTTCAGTGAGAGGTCACTAACTCTTACACCTCGCGGTATTCGCCCTCGATAGTGCCAGAGTCATTACCCTGCTCAGAGCCGGTAGTACCGTAACCAGGGTTGCTATAACCGTCAGAACCAGCAGCTGCTCCGGCCTGACTGTACACCTCCTGACCAACACGCTGCATCGTGCTTTCCAGGTCAGCTACCGAGGTACGTACACGGTTCACATCGTTGGCTGAAAGGGCATCACGTACAGCCTGAATCTTCGCCTCGACATCCGAACGCAGACTGCTTGAAATCTTATCGCCAACATCTTTTAGCGTACGCTCAGACTGGTAAGCCATACTATCCGCACGGTTACGCAGCTCGATCTCTTCCTTGCGCTGGCGATCTTCCTGAGCATGCAATTCAGCTTCACGCACCATGCGATCCACGTCCTGCTTGGAGAGACCGCTGGATGCGGTGATAGTGATTTTCTGCTCGCGTCCGGTCGCTTTGTCGCGTGCCGCCACGTTCAGGATACCGTTAGCATCGATATCAAACGTGACTTCGATCTGAGGAATGCCACGTGGAGCAGGTGCAATACCTTCCAGACGGAAGTGTCCAAGACTCTTATTGTCACGAGCCAGTTCGCGCTCACCTTGCAGCACATGAATTTCCACGGCTGGCTGGTTATCCTCTGCTGTACTGAAGACCTCGCTCTTGCGGGCAGGAATCGTGGTGTTGCGCTCGATTAGCCTGGTCATCACACCACCAAGCGTCTCAACACCCAGCGAGAGCGGCGTCACATCGAGCAAGAGAACATCCTTCACCTCACCCTTGAGCACACCGGCTTGAATAGCCGCACCGATGGCGACGACCTCATCGGGATTGACACCTTTGTGTGGCTCTTTGCCAAAGAGCTTGCGTGCCATCTCGACGACAGCAGGCATCCGTGTCTGTCCACCGACTAGCACCACTTCGTCCACGGCGCTGGCGCGGACATCTGCATCTTCGAGAGCTTTAAGTACTGGCCCTCGTGTGCGATCAATCAAGTCGCTGACCAGTTGCTCCAATTTCGCCCGCGTCAGGGTCATCACGAGGTGCTTTGGCCCACTGGCATCAGCGGTGATAAAGGGTAGATTGATCTCCGTCTGCAATGACGATGACAACTCAATCTTGGCACGCTCAGCAGCTTCTTTCAAACGCTGGAGAGCCATGCGATCTTTGCTCAGGTCAATACCCTGATCCTTGCGGAACTCATCCACCATCCAGTCGATGATGCGCTGGTCAAAGTCGTCACCACCCAGGTGCGTATCACCATTGGTTGCTTTGACCTCAAAGACGCCCTCACCTAACTGCAAGATGGAGATATCAAAGGTACCACCACCCAGGTCATAGACTGCAATCGTTTCGTCTTTCTTCTTGTCCAGCCCATAGGCCAGTGAAGCGGCGGTGGGCTCGTTGATGATACGCAGAACCTCTAAGCCAGCGATCTTACCGGCATCTTTGGTAGCCTGCCGCTGTGTATCGTTAAAGTAGGCCGGAACCGTGAGCACAGCCTGTGTAATTTTCTCGCCCAGTTTGGCCTCTGCATCGGCCTTCAGTTTTTGCAGAATCATGGCCGAAATTTCGGGTGGACTGTATGCGCGTCCCGCCAGCATCACCTGCGTATCGCCATTGGGTGCTCGCGTGATCTTATACGGCACGCTTTTTATGGTGCGCTGTACTTCAGGATCATCATATTTGCGACCCATCAGACGCTTAATCGAAAAAATGGTATTCTCTGGATTGGTCACAGACTGCCGTTTCGCCACCTGGCCGACCAATCGTTCGCCGCTTTTCGTGATAGCGACAACCGAGGGAGTCAGCCGGGACCCTTCGCTATTCTCCAGAACCGTTGGCTCACCAGCTTCTATCACTGCAACGACAGAGTTGGTCGTACCAAGGTCAATACCAATTACCTTTGCCATTGTTATACTTCCTCCACATGTATAGTACGTCCTTCGCTCATCACCTATGTTGAGCGACGACGATAGTTTTTGACATCCTCCCCAGAGCTCTGCGCTAGGGGATTCCCACCCTCACGAGTAGGAACTTCCTGTTTCACCGGCGCGTGCATGGCAGACTCTCGCCTCACCACGTCTTACCGTCCCTCCGCAGGCATTTTTGCCGCTAGTCCAGCGGTCAGGATATTACACGCAGCATTGATATCGCGGTCATGGGACACGCCACACGAGGGACAGGCCCACTCACGTACATCCAACGTGAGGGACTCCAAGATGGACCCACAAGCACTACAGGTCTTACTGGACGGGTACCAGCGATCAATCTTGATGAGGGTACGTCCGTACCACTTGGCTTTATACTCCAACTGACGCACGAAGCCACCCCAGCCTACATCGCTAATCGCCTTAGCCAACTTGTGATTTTTCAGCATGCCCTTGACGTTGAGCGTCTCGACACAAATCGTTTGGTTCTCACGAATGAGCTTGGTAGACACTTGATGCTGAAAATCACGGCGGGTATCCGCTATGCGAGCATGCAACCTGGCGACTTTCTTACGGGCTTTCTCGCGGCTCTTGCTGCCCTTTTTCTTCTTGGCATGTCGTCTTTGTGCTTTTGCCAGTTTCTTTTCATCACGAGCATAGTACTTGGGGTTGGCTATTGTCTGCCCATCAGAGGTGATGAGGAAAGACTTCAAGCCCAGATCAATGCCGACGGTTTTCTCTGTTGGGGCAAGAGGCGCGATCTCCTCTTCAACCAAGATAGACACAAAGTAGCGACCAATCTTGTCTTTGGAGACTGTGATGCTACTTGGTTTTGCTCCATCAGGCAAGGGACGCGACCACACGAGAGCAAGAGGCTCGGTGTGCTTGGCCAGAGTGAGCTTGGAGCCGTGCAGGGTAAAGGCATTGTTGGTATAACTGGCGGACTGCTCACCATGCTTCTTTTTGAACGTGGGATAGTCCGCTCGTCCTTCAAAGAAGTTGGTGTAGGCGGCGTCAAGATGTCTCAACGCTTGTTGGAGAGGCACACTGGAAACTTCCTTGAGCCAGGCCGTTCCCTCTTCCTTCTTGAGAGCCGTGATCGCTGCCGACACATCTTTGGTAGAGAGCTTGAGACCATGGTCAAAGTAAGCCCGTTTGCGCCGGTTGAGTGCCCAATTGTAGACGAAACGAGTACAGCCAAACGTACAAGCGAGATTGTGGGTTTGATCAGGGGTCGGGTAAAACCTGTACTTGTACGCTCTCTTGGTCATGCTACTTACGCGCCCTCTCGTTTGATTTGCAAACACTGCTCAAGACAGACCACTAATTGATTGTTGATAGACCGACGGTTTTTCTTCGCTTCTTGCTTCAAGGCATCAAGCACTTCTTTGGAACACTATTCTCGTTGACAGGCTGATCTATATTTTCTTGTGTTTATTTATTGTGTGCATTATAATTTCCCTTGTTCTACATATTAAGAACAGATGTTTGCCTTCTATTTATTCCCGACCCCTTGTTCATGAAGATCACCTGTCCATCTGTAGGCTTCGGAGAGAACGAACAAGTAGAGAATTGTGGCATCATGCGGAGGCGCTACAAGGCACCAGTGTTGATCATCAGCCCACCATCAATTACGTAGGTTGAGCCAGTGACATAGGCTGCGGCGTCCGAGGCAAGGTAGAGAGCCAGTTTGCCCACCTCTTCCGGCTGTCCCATACGATGCAGGGGAATCTCGTTGAGTAGAGCTTTCATCTTCTCTGGATTAGCCTCTACGTCAGCGTCAATTGGTGTGTGAATCGCGCCAGGGGCAATATTGTTGACCGTAATGTTATATGGAGCAAGTTCCACGGCAATGGTACGCATCAGCATACGTACACCGCCTTTAGCACAGCAGTATGGGGCATTTTGCGGCATGGCCAGATCCTGGTGAACAGAGGAGATGTTAATGATGCGTCCTGGTGTTTTGCGTTTGATCATCTCACGGGCAGCAGCCTGGGCGCAGAAAAAGGGGCCTTTGAGATCAACACCCAGCACGCGATCAAACTGCTCTTCCGTGACATCAACAAATGCACTATGTATCTCCATACCTGCATTGTTGACTATGATATCCAGGCGGTTGAAGTGTTCAACTGTTTGCTGAATCAAACTCATAGCCTGCTGGTACTGCGAAACATCGGCCTGAATGACAAGGGCCTGACCTTTGTTCTGTTCGATGATCTGGCGTACCTCCTCGGCCTTATCTTTCGCGTGAGCATAGTTTACCACTACTGTTGCCCCTTCTTTGGCAAACTGAATAGCGATACCACGGCCAATACCACTATCGGCACCGGTTACAATAGCAACTTTCTGATCTAGTAGCATGAGATATCTCTTTCCTTTCCATTACTTCTATCACGTTGCAGGACAATACATCATTTCACGACATATTATGCCTGCATAAAAAAGGGAACTGCACGTCGCAGTTCTCTTTCTGAATGCCAGCACAGTTTACCCTTCACGCATGGCCTATATGTTTGCCTTCATCATACCCCAAACGTCTCTATCCATCAATTGAAACTTGATGGCTTCCTCTTCTCTAAAGACTAAAGGCATACAGGTTACCATCATCTGAAGCGCAGTAGACCCACCCATTGACGACGATGGGTGATGAGAAGGTGGTTGTCGCTGTTGAGGAATATAAGGCGTGCTGCCAGAGTATGTTGCCAGTAGTATCTAGTGCGTAGAGATTACCATTATTGGAGGCAACATAGACAACGCCATTGGCCAGTGCCGGTGAGCTATAGAGATTACCACCGAGGCTTGTTTTCCAACTAACTACTCCCGTGGTTGCATTGAGGGCATAGAGATTATTATTGAGCGAACCGACGTAGACTTCTCCTGCTGCCGAAACGACGGGCGAGGAAACATTGCCGATACTCTGTGCTCCAATTTTCGTTTCCCAAGCCAACGTACCAGCCTCTACGCCGCTCTCATAGACTGCATACATATTCCCGTTCTTGCTATCGACATAGACTATGCCATTAGCAACGGCCAGACCTGTACCAACATCGTCATCTTTCCCTGGACTGACAACGTTATATGTCCACAGGGGGCTGATGCTTGTGATGCTTTTGTTATTAAATGCGGTGGCGTCGAAGGCGAGTACCTTGTCGCCTGGATTACCAACACCGGTGAAAATGGTATGGTTCTGAGTATCAACGCCGACCGCTCCCCAGGTGCCCCCACCAGCCTTATACTGTCTGAGCAAATTTCCTGTCATCTCATCAATGGCGAGCAAGGAACCATTTCCTTCATTAGCCATACCCACGTAGATGGTATTGAAAGCTAGTGTGGGGAACGCATAGTCATCACCTGGAACAATGAGTTCCCAGATCAGATTGCCCTGGCTATCGAGTGCATAGAATGGCGATGGTACACCGTGGTCTTGATCTTCAAGGAAACCAAGCGTGCCGAAGAACACCATGCCTGTAACAGGATCAGCAACGGGGGACGAAAGGTTGGCAAAGTTGGTTTTTGAGTCAAATTGCCATTTCACATTTCCGCTAGTGTCATAGGCACTCAACACGCCATTAAAGCCCGCAATATAGACAGTGCCGTTGCTATAGATTGGTGAGGGAGCCCCTTCAGGTAGGGGTGTACCCAGAGAGGCTGTCCATTTCTGTTGAAGATTAGCCACAGTAGACGGGCTGATACGGTTTTCAAAGGTATTCTCACGCAGATGAGGGGTAGTGAAACCAAAGTCGCTCCACTGTGTATCAATGGTGATGGGCGTAGTGAACGATATTCCACTGGATTGTCCCACCCCAATAATGGTATGACTTCCAGATGTCGTGCCAGCCGGAGAAGTTACTGCTTGATTGATCGCACCATTGGCATTGGCGTTGCCACTTCCAAGGGGTGATCCAGAGGTGTTATCCCAGTAGAAATTGACCATTTCGCCTGCATGGAAACCACTAGCAGTGACTGTTGTGCTTTGTCCGGGAGAGAAGGTAGCTGGGTTTGTAGTTTGGCCTGCGACCAGCGTAAAGGTGTTGGTAGTAACACTGGTACTGCTAGCGCCCACAGCAGCTATGGTGTAGGGACCGTTGGTCATGGCAGGCACGATGAAGCTTCCCCCGAAGGTGCCAGAGAGGCTGGCTTGTATGGCCGCGACAGTCTGTATCTGCTGAGAGCCATAACCCCAGACGACATTGACTGTCTCACCTGGAGCGTAGCCCTGCCCTGAGATACGCACCCTGGCCCCTTGTGGCCCAGAGATAGTACTGAGACTGCTCTTTGGGGCAACGACGGTAAAGGTGCTGGTAATAGACAATTTGCTTGAGCTGCCCTTCACTTTGACAGAATATGAACCGGGTGATGTTCCTGCTGGCACAGTGTAGGTCGTCGCTTGAAGGTAGCCATTGGTCGTCGCTTGACTGGTAAAGATAGGTGTGGTGCCATTATTCCAATAAGCTTTGAGTGTTTCATTGCTTTGAAAGCCGTAAGCCGTAAGTGTCAATTGAGTATCGGCAGCCCCGCTCAGGGGAGCAAGGGCAAGCGTAGGTTGGTAGACAATAATTTTTGTGGTGTCAGACATTCCACTACTCTGACCAATACCAGTGATATAGTTTTTCCCATAGGTAGTGGTGGGAGCAGGAGGAATACGGGCAGAAACTACTTGAAATGAACCATTCTGATCGGCTGTGGCCGTGATCGGTGGTGTACCAGTACAGGAGCCTGAGCAATTCCAGTAGAGATTGACAATTTCTCCCGCTCCAAAGGCTTGACCTGTAAGGTTGAAGAGTGAACCAACGCCAGTAGCTCTAGGAAGGGCATACAGGTTAGGCAAGAGGTGGAAAGAGGCGGTAACCACAACGTCAGAAGGATGGCCGACAGCAGCAATCGTGTAGATGTCGGTGGGTGCGAGTGGCATGGGAAACGAGTTCACAAAAGACCCATTTTGAACGTTCGCTGTGAATTCAAGGGTTTTCGTCTTCGTATAGTCCCAATAAACACTGACAGAGGTGTCTTTGGTAAAATGAGACCCCAGCACTTTAATAGTCGTACCAGCATAATAAGCTTGGGTATCAGGCAAAATTTGGATGCTTGGAGTGGTGGAACCCTGCGCATCAACAGCACGAGGGCGGGGGAGAGTAAAGATGACACCTGAGATGATGAGACAGATTACTAAAAATAAACTAGAAATAAGCAAACGTTTTTTGGAGAGAGAATGCATGAGTGGCTGAAATGCACGTAGCCCTGTATTCATAACAATCAATATTCCTTTCAATTTCTGTCAGGATACAGTGATACAAAAAGATAGATGTATACATCATACTTCGTGCAAGAAGCAAAATCATGTGTACTTGGTAGTGATATCGTTGTGATTGAATAACTGAGGTGGAGAAATAGTCATACAAAGTGTGATAGAATCACTATGGAGACGGCACATACTCCGTCTCCAATCTCTCTACCCTGGAGGTCCGATGACTGCTCAAATCACTATTCGCGGCGCTCGGCTGCATAACCTGAAAAATGTCACCCTGACGATCCCCAAGAACCAGCTCGTCGTCCTGACCGGTCTGTCAGGTTCGGGCAAATCCACCCTCGGGTTCGACATCCTGCAAAAAGAAGGCCAACGCCAATACCTGGAAGCGCTTGGACTGGTTGCCTTTGGGCTGACGAAACCCCCGGTCGACGCCATCACCGGGCTTTCCCCATCTATCAGCGTGGACCAACATCTCACCAACCGCAGCCCGCGTTCCACGGTTGGCACTGTCACCGATGTCTATACCTATCTGCGCGTGTTGTTTGCTCGCCTGGGACACCGCCCCTGCCCGACCTGTGGAAAAGACGTCCCGCCCTCCTTTGACCCTTCCAACGCGGAATGGGAGAGTGAATCCAGCGCGGACGACGATGCCTCTGCTCCGGAAGAAACCTTTCCCTGCCCACACTGCGGTGCGCCTATTCCAGCGATCGGCATGGCTCACTTCTCCTTTAATAAACCCGCCGGGGCCTGTCCAACCTGCACCGGGCTGGGCAGCGTCCACCAGGCCAACATCAAGCGCCTGCTCGACGAGCAAAAGAGCATCCCGGATGGCGCCGTTGCTGGTTGGGACCTCTTTCACATCAACTACTCCACCTCCACTCTGCAAACAGCCGCTGCCCATTACAGGTTTGAATTCGACCTCTCGCTTCCGGTCAAAGATTACACCCCGCCGCAGCGCGACCTGCTGTTCTTTGGCGTAGACAGCCCCCTCTTTCGCCGCCACTTCCCGAATATCGAGCCGCCAACCACCGTCCGCCAGGGACGCTTCGAAGGCATCGCCACCAATCTCCTGCGCCGCTACGCTGAACACATCCACGAACACATCCACGAGGCCGATTACCGCGACAAGCTGGAAGAAT
>WNGQ01000338.1_pt1 | contig 55685 bp, 42 predicted proteins | sample 5407661 | NCBI WGS metagenome assembly WNGQ01 (sample SAMN13153382, study PRJNA577476) | soil metagenome | isolation source: 60 cm soil or saprolite under Garry oak tree replicate 2 | place: USA:California | collected 2016-06-15 | reverse complement strand
TCAATCGTTAACTCATGAACCGTTAACAATGATGGATTTGCAGGGTATTGCCCAACTCTCGATTGTTCGTAAACTGTTACGAGAATTAGAAGGACAACAATAAGGGTTTCGTCCCGAATTTAACGTAGGTGTACGCTTCGGTAAGGTCTATATAAGCCTCAAATCGTGTGTGCGCTCTCGGCGTTCACGCCTGCTTCCTGGCATGGCGTTCACCTCACAAAACAGGATGAATTACTCTTAGCGTACCGTGTTTTGCGCCTATTTTCAAGGTTTTACCCGCAAAGGGTGAGTGCAAAAATACGTACCCCAGGTCTTGATCAAGTTTGGCTCGGTCCTGGAGTTTGCTCATGCGTCGCAGAAACATCTGCACAATCTCATCTCTGGTCGAAACAGTCGTCTGATGAATCAGGCAGACGAGGAGGGTAAAACGCTTTGGCGGGGTGAAATCCCAGAGGTTGGTTGCGTGTAACACACGGGCCTGCGCCGCAAGATGCTTGATCTTGGCGTAGGGAATGCCTTCCAGAACCCGTTGCATATTGCCCAGAGAGGCCAGCCAGGACAGTTTGTCGAGCCACTCGTCCAGATGTGTCAGGCTGGCACTCTTGGGAGCTTCCTTGATCCGATTGAAGTCGGTAAAGTGACCTGGCGCGTCTTTGTCGATGAGTTGTGTCAGAAGTCGCTCTTCGGTGCCATCGAGTCGATCGAGGATCGTCCGAAAGATCCGTCCATTGACCAGCTTGCGTACGCGGGTGGCAAGCAGATCGAGGGTACGGAAAGCGGGAAGTTCACAGTGCTCTTTGACCAGGGTTTCAATGGCCACATTGATCAGATCTGCTGGCGTATCCATCACCTGCACAGCCTCGTAGATAGCCTTTGCGGCAACATGGCGGACGTATTTTCCCTCGCTCTTGATTTCCAGATACGCTCGAATGGCGGCATGATACCGATACAGGGTACGGGAAACAATATCGGGAACCAGATCGTCAGGAAACCGCATCACGGCCCGAATGTGGCTGATAACAGCGCCAGGAATCTCTTGCGGGTTGGGAAAGTATCCTAAGCGCTGAAAGGCTTTGAGCAAGATCATAAGAGCAAACTGTGGACTGTCGCCACGCGCCCTGGTAGTCACAAACGCAATGTCGTGTGGGGTTGGCGTATAGAGTTCACGCAGTTCTTTGAGAGAGGGAGCACGTGAAAAGCGCGGATAGGCGGTACGTTCGAGAGAGGTCATGCACTACCACTTTCTGACCCACGAAGATTGTTCTGCTCATTAGAGCAAAGCGATGGGTCTCGGCTGCATCTTAACGGTAGCAATGAAGAGGACACAAGCAAACGATGAAACAGTAGGAACAACATCTCATCAAGGGATACGGCAAGGATTCGTTCTTGGGACAGCCATTTGGAACCGTCAAGCCTGAAATACTGCTTTCATGCTCAGGAAGTAACGTATACCTCTCCGTATGAGAGCAGGTATTTCTTCTGCTCAGGTTTTTGAGGCATCGGGTAACAATGGCTGGTGTAAAAATGCATCCTTGCCGTACCCCTTTGCAACAGCATCACATCCCTTGTGACGTGGGAGATGCCACCACGAGCCGAATGTTGTGGCTACTGCACCATTTCTGAAGATAGAGGTTTTCCTGATCTGTCACCACCACATCAATCTCATCTATTCCACAGACCCGCGCAAAGTCAACGGTGCCGACTTTCGTGTGATCGAGAGGGAGAATCACTCGTTGTGCCTGTGCAATGACCGCAGCCTTCAGTTGCGCCTCATTGAGGTCAGCGACGGTGCATCCACTCTCTGAGAGACCGCCAACTCCAATAAAGGCGGTGTTTATCGTGAAGCGGGTCAGATTTTCCAGAGCAAGTGGCCCAACCAGGCTTCCACTGATACGACGGAGGTATCCACCGAGCAACACATGGGTAACGGTTGGGAGATCGGCGATGATTTCTGCTACTGCGGGAGCATTGGTCAAGACCGTCACATACCGTCCACTTCGCTCCAAGTTCCGGGCAATTTGGAACACGGTCGTTCCACCATCCAGGAAAATGGCGTCTCTCTCGCCGATCTCTTGTAAACACGCCAAGGCAATGGCTTGCTTTGCCTCTGCATTGTGTGCGGCGCGATTGGCGACTTCCTGTTCTCGCAGGGGGCGTACAGAGACCGCGCCTCCATGGGTCCGTTTCAGTAAACCGCGCTCCTCCAACACGCTGAGGTCCTTGCGCAAGGTTGGTTCAGTCACTCCGAAAAGAGTGGTTAGCTGAGCAGTACGAACCTTTCCACGCGCAATGACAAGATCTGCAATCTGCCGCTGGCGCTCGTCAGCAAACATGGGTTCTTCATGAGGTTGATGCTTCGTATTCATATCTTCAGTATAGCAGATATGTTCGGATATTTGCAAGTATTTTCTATTGACTTTCTTTTGTTTGCATGTTATATTCTGTTTCAGAAAGTAAAACAAAGTTAACATACAGCTAACCGTTAGAAAACGAATGTGTAGAGCATGCACGTGAATGGCGCACCTCAACGCTCTCAGGATAATAAGGCCGTTGTCTTTCATATGGTTCTTCCTCGAGAGCACCAACCGCCTCAAGAAGAGAAAGGAGTACGAGAGTGAAACACCTCATCGGTGTAGACCTGGGTGGGACACGCTTACGGGCCGTGCGGATGGACACCACCGGTCACATCTTTCAGCATCGTAGCGTCGCCACTGCTGCCACTGCTGGACCCGAAGAGGTCATTTCCCAGGTCGTATCACTCGTCGAGCAGGTCATCGGCGATGTCAGCCATGCCGATATTCTGGGGATTGGCGTTGGCTCGCCTGGCCCAACCGATCCTTTTGCAGGCATTGTGCTGCACGCTCTGACCTTACAGGGATGGGTGAATGTGCCACGATGCGCATGCTGCCGCTCTTGGTGAGTGGTACTTTGGCAGTGGGCAGGGATGTCAGGACTTTGTCTATGTGACCGTGAGTACAGGCATCGGTGGAGGCATCATTGCCAACGGCCAATTGCTCCTCGGGCGCAAAGGCCTGGCAGGGGAGATCGGGCATATGCAGATTCAGTCGGATGGTCCAGTCTGTAGCTGTGGACAGACCGGCTGCTGGGAGTCACTGGCCTCTGGAACCGCTCTGGCTCGCTTTGCCGTGCAGGCGTTGCAACGCCAGTCCCCATCATTGCTCCACGCCAGCGCGACGAAAGGGCCTCTCACTGCCGCACAGGTGGTCGCAGCTGCAACGCAGGGCGATGAGATGGCACAGGACTTACTCCGTCGTGAGGGAGAGTTTTTAGGGATGGGCCTGGTGAACCTGCTGCATCTCTTCTCCCCTGAGCGTATCACGCTTGGTGGTGGAGTGGCTCAGGCGATGGCATGGCTCGAACCGCACACGCATCGCATCATTGCTGCGCGAGCCTTGCCCTCCTACCGCGATGTGCCTATTCACTACGCTCACCTTGGAGATCAGGCAGGCGTTATCGGAGCAGCGACGCTGCTCTTGGCGTCTGTGACCAGTTGAAGACCATCCACCGAAGATGGAGAACAGAAGAAAGAAAATGATTGAGAAAGAAGCACGATTACTGAGAATTGGGGTCGTAGGAGCGGGCCCGATCTCGCAGGCCGCCCATTTTGAGGCCTGTCGGAGGGCGCGTAATGCTGAATTGTACGCGATCTGCGACCTGGCAGAAGACCTGGTCACGACTATGGCCGCCATCCACCAGCCCCACGTCACCTATCTGGACTACGATGAGATGCTGGCCGACCCGAACGTCGAAGCGGTCATTGTGGCGACAGCCGATCAGTTCCACATCGCCATGGCTTCTCGGGCCTTGGCCGCTGGAAAACACGTGCTGGTAGAAAAACCGCTTGGGGTCAGTGTTGAGGAGTGCGAAGCGCTGCGTCAGCAGGTGCAGGCGTCTGGGCTGGTGCTCCAGGTCGGGACGATGAAGCGCTTCGACCCGGGCATCGCCTTCGCACACCAGTTCATCCAGGAAGAGATCGGACAACTCCTCGCGCTCAAAGCCTGGTACTGCGATTCGACCTATCGGTACACGGTGACAGACAACCTTCAGCCCATCCTGATCAGGAGTGCTCATGCCAGGAGACCGGCAGGCAATCCGAAAGCAGACAAGCAACGCTACAATTTATTGGGGCACGGCAGTCACCTCGTCGATACAGCCCGCTTTCTGGGCGGCGAGATCGTCCGCGTCCAGGCCAGGCTCGTCGAAAAGTTTGGAGCCTACTGCTGGTTTGTGGCGGCTGAATTTGCCGATGGCAGCGTTGGGCATCTTGACCTGACGATGGCTGTACGGATGGACTGGCATGAGGGCTTTCAGGTGTATGGTGAGCAGGGCAGCGTGATTGGCAAGACTTTCAATCCCTGGTATCTACAATCCAGTGAGGTGGAATGCTTCAGTGTGCGTGATGGACAGTATCACCGCGTTCTGGGTGCCGATGCCCATGTCTACAAACGACAAATCGAGGGCTTTGCAGAGACGATTCTGCACGGAGCCCCTCAGCATGGGGCAGGGGTCGAGGACGGGGTCGAGGTCATACGGACCTTAGTGGCTATCTCACGTTCTGTCGAAACGGGTGCGTGGATCTCCGTGGCCGATGTGACAGGAGGTGTGTGATGCAACTGGGTATTTTCGCCAAGACGTTTGCTCGCCCGACGGTAGAAGACGTGTTTGATGCGGTGAGCGCGCATGGCTTGAGATGTGTTCAGTTGAATCTGTCCTGCGCGGGTGTGCCATCCCTCCCAGATGAGATCGCCCCTTCCCTCATCACGCGTATTCGCGCGGCAGCCCAGAGCAGGGACATCGAGATCGCTGCTGTTTCTGGCACCTACAACATGATCCACCCCGATCAAGAGGTGCAACAGCGGGACCTGCGCCGATTACAGACGTTGGCTGCCGCCTGTCAGGGTCTGGGAACGGCCATCATTACGCTGTGTACAGGGACACGCGATCCCGTCAACATGTGGCAGTGGCATCCAGAGAATGATTCTTCCCAGGCATGGACCGATCTCTTACGCGCTATGGAGGCTGCTCTGCGCATCGCTGAGGAAGAACAGGTGACGCTGGCCTTTGAGCCGGAGCGGGCTAATGTGGTGAATAGCGCCACAAAAGGGCGCGCTCTGCTTTCCGCGATGCAGTCCCCACGCCTGAAAGTGGTGATCGATCCGGCGAACCTGATCGTGCCAGGCGATGAACGACCGATGAGTCAGGTTCTCGATGAGGCCTTTGACCTGCTGGGAGAGCATATCGTCATCGCCCACGCCAAAGATCGAGGGGCAGATGATACCTTCCGGGCTGCCGGAGAGGGCATCCTCGACTATGATCACTATCTGCGTCTGCTTCAGGCAAGGGCTTTTCCCGGTCCTTTGATTCTTCACGGTCTCACAGAAGGACAGGTGGACGCAGCTCTTCAGTTCATCTATGACAAGCTCCAAAGGAGGTAAACACGAGATGCCATTCTTTTCCGCTGACTCCATCACGTTTCACTACCTGGATGAAGGGCAAGGGCTGCCCTTTGTCTTCCAGCACGGGACAGGCGGCGATGTCCACCAGACACAGGATCTCTTCGTCCCGCCGCTCACCTTTCGCCTGCTGACGCTGGAGTGTCGTGGGCATGGTGAAACCAGGCCCGTTGGCGATCCTGCATCTCTGGGCTTCAACTCATTTGCCGATGATCTTATAGCGTTCCTTGATACGCTCCACCTGCAGCAGGCCGTTGTTGGCGGCATCTCGATGGGAGCAGGCGTTGCGCTCAACGTCGCGCTGCGGTATCCACACCGGGTGCAGGCGCTGGTGCTGGTGCGACCGGCCTGGTTACATGAACCGTTGCCAGCCCACCTCCAGGTGTACCCACGGCTCGCGAAGCTGATCCGAGACGTTGGCGCGGCACAAGCCAGCGAAGAGTTCAAGCGCACAGAGGAGTACCTGGAACTCCATCGCACCTTCCCCGTGACGGCAGCTTCCTTGCTGGGGCAATTGACGCGCCCACGTGCCGAGGAGACGGTGGACATCCTCGAGCGCTTGCCTGCTGATGCTCCCAACAGGAACCCGGAAGACTGGGCCCATATTCATGTTCCAACGCTCGTGCTGGTGAATGAAGATGATCCTCTTCACCCCTTTCACTATGGTGAGGTTCTCGCTCATGCCATTCCAGGCGCCATGCTGAAACAGATCACATCGAAGGCCATCGATGCTCAGCTCCACGCACGCGATATTCAGCAGGCCATTGAGCACTTCTTGCTGGGTCTGGTGTGAAGGTGGACACAGGATGGAGTAGTGTCGCATGTCTCTGTGGATGAAAGTGGGGAGGTAGAGCATGGTCAGTTGTTCCTGGAGAAAGGAGGAGTTTACAAGCAGAGAACCGAAGCTTTTACACATCTGGTGCGTTGTACATAGTCCCTGTAGGTATACATACTGAAGCGGCGGGGCTGCCCTTTTTCACTGCCTTCTCAAGACGTTCGTGACACAGATCCAATTGGGAGGTCAACGAACAGAGAAGCATGGTAGGTATTGAAGGAATAGAGACTCCGCAGAACATTTTTGATTCATGTTCATAACAGTTTGTTTCTTCAAAGGAGAACTCACATGATCCTTGAGCAAGGTAAAGCCATAGACGAAATTATCGCCAAAATTCGTGCCGGGCGCATCACCCGCCGCACATTCCTTGAGCGGGCTATGGCTGTCGGCTTGACGAGCAGCGCCGCTGTCTCGCTACTGGAAGCCTGTGGCGGTACCAGCAACAGTACTGGTGGTGCTGGAAAAACCGTCAACATGAACTTCATTCAAAAGGACACCAATGGCGTTTACGCTGGATTGGTGAAACAGTTTAATGCGCAAAATAATGGTGTCCATGTCACTTACAACAGTAATGCACCCCAGTCGACCGATCAGGTTCTCACGCTTCTCACGACGATGCTGCGTGCCCGTTCTAGCGCCTACGATGTCTTTCCAATGGATATCATCTGGCCTCCCGAGTTCGGTGCCAATGGCTGGACAGTTCCCCTGGATGATAAGTGGCCGGCCAGCGATCGGGCAAATTATCTGCCAGGGCCGCTGAAGGGCTGTACCTATAATGGCAAGTTGTGGGCAGCACCATACTTTACCGATGTTGGGGTGATCTACTACCGGACCGACATCATCAAAACACCTCCCAATACCTGGGATGACTTGGTGAGCATGGCCAAGGCGACCTCCCCATCCAAAACGAAGTTCGGCTATCTCTGGCAGGGCGCACAGTACGAGGGACTTGTCTGTAACTTTGTCGAGGTTCTCTACGGCTATGGTGGTAACGTGCTGGATCCCAACAATCCCAAATCGGTCACGGTCAACAGTCCACAAGGCACGCAGGCCTTGACGGAAATGGTGAGTTGGGTCGGCACGATTTCGCCAACGGCGGTGACGACCTATAAGGAAGAGGATTGCCGCTCATCCTGGCAAGACGGAGACGCAGCCTTCATGCGCAACTGGCCGTACGCCTATTCATTGAGCAACGACCCTAAGACTTCCAAGGTCGCTGGCAAGTTTGATATCCATCCCCTGCTCTACGGTGGAAGTAATACAACTGGACACTCTAACATCGGCGGCTGGCAATATGGCATCAATGCCTTCTCCAAGAACCCTGATGCGGCCTGGAAGCTTATCCAGTTCATGATCAGCGCTCCCTCGCAGAAAACCCTTGCGACGCAGTTGTCGGAGTTAGTCACGCTGAAGAGCATCTACACGGACTCTGACGTGCTCGCTAAGGTTCCGCTCTTCGGCAAAATATTACCGATCGTCCAGAATGCACTGCCCCGGCCAGTCTCTCCTGTCTACCCGGACATCAGCAATGCCATTCAGGTGCGGGTCCATCAGTCCCTAACCAAGCAGGCAATCGTGAACAGGTAGTAGGATGTAGTTCGTCGCCAGCAGTGGGGTATCTCTACAGATATCCCACTGCATGACCTGACCTTCGTCTAAAAGTCATTGGTGTATGTATCTGTACCCAGCAAGAGGCCTTGAGTGTAATTGCTCTTTGCATACTTGTAAGGCCTCTCGCTGTGGATATCTACATAAAGGGATGAGCGCATGGCAACACAAGCGGTACAAGTATCCACCAAAAGACCGAGTGTAACTTGCCATTCAAGATGACCCCGATTGTCATAAAGGTTTGCCCAAGATTGAGCGTAGTCTCACTGCATCAATAGTTGAGCTTCGCCGTAAAGGTTTGCCACATCCGTACGTTCGAAGCAGCAGAAGTATGCGAAGGCGGAACCGTTGGCCGTGCGTGCCCTGGCGATCCGAGAACAGCAGTTAGGGTCTGCGCATCTCGACACAGCCGCAAGCCTGAACAACCTGGGGCTCCTCTACTACCAACAGGAGAGATGAAGCCCCTGGCTCACGACGAGCTCTTCTGCAATCTGGGCGTTGGTGAGTCCTCTTGCGAGGAATCGCAGCACCTCCACCTCACGAGTGGTCAGTCCGCCGAATTGCTGCTCCAGCGCACGACGTGGCGAAAGCGGTGGGGGTGATGGGGACGAAAAGGCGTCAGGTGTGCCTGTAAGTGCCATTTTGACGAGAAAGTACGACGTACCATAGAACTGAGGCTGAGTTTGAGGTGAAACGGCTCAAGAGGCTGGTGTAGGTTTTTTGCAGACCGACCTTTTTTTGAGACCAATGAAGCCATCGAGAGAAAAAAGGGTATCTGTCAGCGTCATTGCCGGGATTTGTAAATCATCCGGGGCGAGGTTTGGTCCTGATATGGAGTATAGGGTTCAGTTGAAGGAGCGGTCTCGCTCATGCCTGCATATCGCATATCATAGCGAATCGCCTGGTAGTGCTGTGCAAAGAATTGGAACTGCTCATCCCACATCCGCCTATCAAGAAAACCACCATGAAGAAAGACGACCGGTTCCCCTTCTCCGGCAATTTCATAGTAGAGCCGCACACCTTGAAGTTCGACAAAACCGTTTTTCACTCCTTTGACATCTGACATAGATCGATCCTTTCTCGCAATACGATTATGCTTTTTGCAATTGGCGAACGAGTTGATTTGCCAGGTCAAAGGAATAGTTCTGGCCGCGGTCATGAGGGTAAATCTGGAACATATTGGCCAGCCACAGGCCCTTGAGCGGGGTGTGCAGGGGCGGGATATGTTCAGGGTATTCTCTGGTGACGATTGGCTGGGCAAATGGCGCCTGGAACAACCAGCTTTCCTTGACCCATTCCGGCTCAAATTCGGGTCGAAGGCGCTTCAAGTGTGGCAGGAATTCATCAAGAATCTCTTGCTTGCTCATTTTGAAGAGCGGGTCATCCATCGGGCGATAGTTACCCAGGTAGACCAGGTGTCGCCCACCATACTCGGCGGCCGGACGGAAATTGGTATGCTCGAAGATGCCGGCGAACGGGTAACCTGGATCGCAGATGTTGACCCAATAACTGTCCGTCAGCTGGCGGTCAAGGGCAAGGATAAGACACTGCGCCCCGTAGGCCTGTCCCCAATCATATTTCGCGCGGTAGTCGGCGGGAAGGGCCGGGACCAGGCGACAGGTCAGGCGCGTCGGCAAGGTAGAGATCACGCGATCAACGGTCCAGGTGCCCTGGCTGGTAGCTACCAGCCAGCGTTCATCCTCTGTTTGCTCGACCTTCTCGACGCGTGTGCCAAGTAAGACTTTTCCGCCTGCCTCGCCGATCTTCTCCACTAAACGTTCGTAGACCAGCTGGAAGCCGCCGCGCAGGTAACCCAGGTAGGTGGTGCGGTCGTGAACGCGCGCCCAGAACCATGGCATGGCGATCTGCTCGCGCATGGCGCCAAATTTCCCCTCAAAGAGTGGTTCAAATAACATTTGATATGGGCGTTTGCCCATCCAGCGGCGCAGCCAGGCATCTGCGGTTTTCCCCTCAAAAGGTTTTGAGTTGGCCAGTTTCAGGAGCGCCAATACGGCAAATACGCGCAGGCGTTCATCGAGTCGCAGCGGCTGAAAGAGCAGCAGATTGAGGGGGGAATCCAGCTGGTATATCTGCCCACCGGTCAGCGTGACGGTACGAGGGTGCGACCATGTGAGGCGCTCACCCAGTCCAAGTTCTTGGATAGTGCTGATGGCGGTTTTATCGGTACGAAACAGGTGATGGTAGTACTTTTCCAGCCAGGCTTCTCCGTCATCGCCCACGCGAAAGCCGGATGCCAGGCCGCCAGCCGTTTTCTCTTGCTCAAAAACCATGACCGCGTGGCCCGCCTTTGTGAGACGATAGGCAGCCATTAAGCCCAATGCCCCTCCACCTAATATTGCATATTCCATAGTTGTTCCTCGTTGCTACTGTGTGTTTATGTTCAGCAATTGTAACATAGAATGCTGCGGTTAGACAATTTTGTAGGAACTGGGTAGACATCTGGAGATAAGGCCTGTCATCCTGAGCGCAGCGAAGGATCTGGCTCGCCGGACGCAGAGATCCTTCGCTGCGCTCAGGATGACAGAGCTGGACCTTTCTGGTGCTTAGGAACTGTCAAGTGTATTTGAACCATGCCTTAGGAACTGGGCCAGGGCTATTTAAAAGAGGTTATGGTTCTTTGCGCATCAGGCCTTGTTGCCAGGCGAATACGGCGGCCTGCGTGCGGTCGAACATATGCAATTTGCTTAAAATATTGCTCACGTGCCCTTTGACGGTTTTTTCGCTAATTACCAGTTTGTCAGCGATGGCCGCGTTGGAGAGGCCATCGGCGATCAGGCGCAGGACTTCGAGTTCGCGGTCACTCAGTTCTATAAAGAGATTTGGCGTGTCTCGTTTGGCGCCACGTATCTCCTGGACAACGCGCGAGGCTACGCGAGGATGCAGCACTGACTCGCCTGCGGCAGCTTTACGCACCGTCTCGGCCAGTTCATCCGGACTGACATCTTTCAAGACGTAGGAGAGGGCCCCGGCACGCAGCGCTGGAAAGATGTATTCGTCCTCGTGATAGGAGGTGAGTACGATGACCTGAGTATGGGGACTGGCCTGTTTTACCTGTCGCGTGGCTTCGACGCCTCCTATGCCGGGCATTACAAGGTCCATAAGCAGGACGTCGGGAATGAGTTCAGCGGCCATGCGTACGGCGGTTTCGCCGGAGTTTGCTTCTCCGATTACGGCGAGGTCGGGCTGTACGTCGAGGAATGTGCGCACTCCCTGTCGAACCAGTGCGTGGTCGTCCGCGATGATGATGGTGATCTTTTCTGTCATGTTCTCTGCCCCTCATAGTGTATTAAAAGCAGATATCAGGCCGTTGCACTTTGTTTTTCATAACGAGCTGTTATTACTGCGCCCTGCCCTGGTTTGCTCTGGATACCTACCTCTCCACCCAGCATCTTCATGCGCTCTCGCATTGAATGAAGGCCGATGCCGTGGTTATTTGTCGCTGTGGCATCAAAACCTTGCCCGTTATCAGAGATGGTAAGCGTCACACTATCTTGTGAAAAGGTCAGCTGTAGCTGGACAGTAGAGGCGTGGCTGTGGCGGGCTATATTGGCAAGCGCCTCCTGGGCAATACGAAACAGGGCCTCTTCGACTGTGAAGGGCAGGTTCCCATCGCCTTCTACCTGCAGGTTAGCAGCAATACCTGTTTGATTAGTCCATTGCGTAACGAGTTCTTTGAGCGCTACAACAAAGCCTTTGCCTTCCAGGGCCACAGGTCGTAGTTCACGTATGAGCGCGGTGAGTTCCTGTTGGGCCTGGTGTACCAGGTTCTCGGCTTCGTTCAGGTATGTTTGCGCTTTTTCTGGATCTCGTCCAAGCAGTGTTTTCGCTGCCCCGATCTGCATAGCAAGGGCGAAAACCTGTTGTTTGACGCTATCATGCAGGTCGCGGGCTAAACGGTTGCGCTCCTCCAATGCTGCCAATTTCTGCCGAGTCTGCAAGAGGATCTGCATCTGCTCGGCCATACGGTTGAGCTGGCGCGTCAATTGGCCCAGCTCATCGCCGGATGTGTCTATAGCGGACGTAGAGAAGTTGCCCTTGCTCCAATTATCGGCGGCAGTAGAGAGCCGCTTAAAGCGTCGTATGAAGCCGCGAGCGGTAAAGAAGCCAAAAATCGTCCCGGCAATACCAGCAATGATGGTAAGAACAATCACATTCGGGAGGACGATAGCGATGACACTGCTGGAGGCCTGTATGACTTTCTGGGGACTCAGTGGGGTTGTTTTCATGATTAAAGCTCCCAGTACTCCCTTCTCTTTTTGCGAGATGGGGACCATTACGATAACTGTGCCATCCGATTCATGATTATTCAGGCCATTTACCGCTTTCGTTTCGCCTGAAAGTACATTGCGCAGATTGGTTGAAGCCTGCGCGGAAAGTTTTGTGTCGAGCATTGTGCCTGCAGGAATGGTTTCTCCCCCACGCGAGGCGATTACGCGCCCCTGAGAGTCCACGATGGTGAGATAGCCATGTCGCAAGTCGGACAATGGATTATTTTGGCCTAAGCCGGTTGTGTGAAGCCACGTTGTGATAGCTGTCCGGTCAGGCGGGTTCTGGACGAAATAAGGTGTGAGTTGGAGTGTTTGTTGTTGTAAACCGCTCTCCAGGAACACCGGCTCATTCGCAATAACGAAACTGAGAAAGATGATAGCGATAAGGAGCTCGATGAAGAACAGGGTAGCCACGGTGATCAGGGTATAGGAGAGGGTTAGTTTCCACTGAAGCCGGCGAAATGGATGTATGATTTGCTTCATTGAAAGTCTCCTGATAGCCTATCCGCTCTGAGCCCAGTATAACATGTGGGGTGTTTCGCAACAATCTAGGTAGAGCTATGCAAAAGATACGGTATAAACAAGGATTTGTTATGCGTCTTGAGTCCTGTTATGGGTAGGTCTTGAGGCGTGTTTTCCTGGGGATAACAGAAGGATTGATGGTATATTCATTGAAACTCATACCCTAAAAACGGTAGAGCCAGGCGTAGTAATGGTGACAATATGTCGGATCTATGTTATTGATTGTATGCCGACAATAAAGGAGGAAGCTCAGATGCCTACGGATTATGTTCTCTTTAATCATGGAGTCAATACACGGGAGGAACGCCCTCTACCTACCTACGCCGACCCGCTTTTCGACAATATTCAACGCCACTATACCAGTCCGCAAGGTCGTATCCTCAAGAAGATAGCGCTCTACTGGGGCGATGTGAATGAGGGAGAAGAGCAAAGGCTCCTCAAGACATATCAATCCTCAGCGATCTGGGAGAAGCTCTGGTTCCTACCATTTCGTGAAAAGCAACTCTTGCAGTTCGCCGGTGATGGCGCACTTTACATTAGCCGCTACTGTGGCGCCAAAGTCGCCGATACTCTGGAGAAACAGGCGATAGCGGGATTGCAGGGGTATGATCCCAAAGAAGACCGCCTGCACATTGTTACCCATAGTATGGGGACGGTCATCCTCTTTGATATATTGTTTAGTGCCCGTTGGGAGCCGGACTCTGCGCCAGGGCATGCGAGCGTCGCAGCTATTCGTAATGGGTTGTTCGGTGTAGCACCCAACTCAGGGCAAGGTATTCGTCTCGGCAGCATTTCCACGATGGGATCACCGATCAGTTTCTTTAGTCTCCTGGACGTCGATAAGAGTATGGAGGATGCGAAGGACCCCAACGGCAACATCATCAGCACACATGACATTACTCCACGCCTGGAAAAGCTCCTGTATAGCCTTTATCAAGTGTTAGGGAAAAAGTTACCCTGGTATAACTTTGTCCATCCAGGTGATCCGATTGCCTATCCCCTGGAAAAACTCCTGCCGCAACTGGTAGATGGAGAGAGTAAATACATCGACGTGCAAGACTTCCTTACCCACCTGACAAGTCTGACAGACATCCTTACTGAGCCTGTGAGTCAGACATTTTTCGCCCTTCTGCACGGTGGTGAGGCGCACAATAGCTACTGGCAGAGCGATCAGGTGGCCCAACAGATTGCCCAGGCAATTGAACGTGCATTACAGCCCCCTAGCGCTGCTGATAAAGCTGCATAACCCGTTGCAGGCTTGAGCAGAGGCTTCTTGCTGTTTGTTTCATTTGTACTGTCCTGCTAATGTGTCTGTTCCTGTCCTGGCAACCAGCGCAGGTTTGGCTTGCGAGCTGCGAGGGCCTGGTCTAGCCTGCCGACAGGGGTGGTGTGTGGAGCAGTCTTGACGATTTCGGGATTGGTGCGAGACTCCTCGGCGATCTGCTTCATGACGCTGACGAAGTAATCGAGGGTTTCGCGGGTCTCCGTTTCGGTCGGCTCGATCATCATGGCCTCGTGCACGATCAGCGGGAAGTAGATGGTTGGCGCGTACATACCAAAGTCGAGCAGGCGCTTGGCGATATCCAGCGCGGTGATGCCGCTCTCTTCTTTCTGACGTTCGACCGTGGCAATGAACTCGTGCTGGCATATCTGAGGATAGGCGATATCGTAGTCCGACGACAGTTCGTGCTTGAGGTAGTTCGCGTTGAGGATGGCGCTCTGGGCTACATGTAGCAGGCCGTCGGGGCCGTAGGTGCGAATGTAGGCGTAGGCGCGTACCAGCACACCGAAGTTTCCCTTGTTGGCGCGTACCTTGCCGATAGATTGTGGGCCCGGGTCCTGCCAGTAATAGCCCTGCTCTCCTCTGGCGGGCAGTGGTCCCGGTAAGAAGGCGACAAGGTGCTCTTTGACGCCGATTGGGCCCGATCCTGGACCACCACCGCCGTGAGGTGTGCTGAACGTCTTATGCAGATTGAAGTGCACCACGTCGAAACCCATGTCGCCTGGGCGGGTAATGCCCAGTACGGCATTGGCGTTCGCGCCGTCGTAGTAGAGCTGTCCCCCGGCTTCGTGAACCAGCGTCGCGATCTCGGCGACATTGCTATCAAAAAGTCCCAGCGTGTTGGGGTTGGTCAGCATGATGGCGGCAATATTGGCTGCATTCGAATCCAGCAGAGCTTTCAGGTGCTCCATGTCGATGCCGCCCGTTTGGGGATCGCTCTTCACCTCCACAGCTTTATAGTCAGCGAGCGTGGCGCTGGCGGGATTGGTGCCATGGGCGTTGTCGGGAATGAGCACAAGATTGCGATGCCCCTGTCCCTGGCTCTCATGGTAGGCCTTGATCAGCATCAGGCCTGTCAGTTCGCCATGCGCGCCAGCGGAAGGCTGGAGGGTGACACGCGCCATGCCGGAGATTTCGGCCAGGTACTGTTCAATTTCGTAGAATAGCTGGATGGCGCCCTGAACAGTAGCTTCAGGCTGCAAGGGGTGAATATGGGCGAAGCCTGGCAAGGCAGCCATATCTTCGTTGAGCTTGGGATTGTATTTCATGGTACAGGAGCCAAGCGGGTAGAAGCCAGTATCCACGCCAAAGTTGCGCTGTGAGAGATGTGTGTAGTGGCGTACTACCTCGATCTCGCTTACTTCCGGTAGAGGCGCAGGCTCTTTACGCAGCATACTGGCCGGAACCATGCTGTCCAGCGCTTCAGTAGGCACATCCATGGCGGGCAACGTATCCACACTGCGACCGGGGGCGCCTTTTTCAAAAATCAACTTCTCGACACTCATGCCTGTACCTCCTTTAACACTGCTACCAGGCGATCTATATCTTCTTTCGTGCGCGTCTCCGTGACACAGAAGAGCAGGCAATTCTCCATGTCCGGGTAGTCCAGGCTCAGGTCATAGCCTCCGATGATGTCGGCCTGCGCAAAGTGCTGCTGCAGTTTCTGCGTTGAAACAGGAGATTTGACGACAAACTCATCAAAGAACGGGGTGTTAAAGACCGGCTCAAAGCCTGGCAGCGCGGTGATCTGGCGAAAAGCGTAGTGGGCTTTTTGCAGGCAGAGCTCACCAAGTTGGCGGAAGCCCTGTTTGCCAATGGCGGCCATATAGATGGTCGCGCCAACTGCCAGCAACGACTGATTGGTGCAGATGTTGGAGGTGGCACGCTCGCGGCGAATGTGCTGTTCGCGGGTCTGCAATGTTAAAACGTAGCCTGTTTGCCTCTCGCCGCCTTCCTCAATGGTCTGTCCAACCAGCCTTCCCGGCAGCAGCCGCATATACTTCTGTTTTGAAGCCATGAATCCAAGGGCTGGGCCCCCGAAACTCATCGTGTTGCCGAAACTCATCAACTCACCTACAGCGATATCGGCGCCGTATTCACCCGGAGAGGCAAGGATACCCAGCGAAGCCGGCTCGGTGATAGCGACAATGAAGTTGGCTTTGCCTTTGTGGGCGATTGGTTCAATGGCGCTCATATCTTCAATAGAGCCAAAGAAATTGGGCTGCTGGATCACGACCGCCGAAGTCGTTGTGCTGATGGCTTCGTTCAAATCTTCAATTGAGGTGAGACCATCGCGCAGTGGTACCTCTTTGACCTGGAAGCCGCGCGCGTGTGCGTAGGTATGCAGGGCGCGGCGGTACTGGGGATCAACTCCCTGCGAGATGACCACTTCGCCACGCCCGCCGGGGCCGACAGACAGTAACACGGCTTCAACGACAGCGGTCGAGCCATCATAGAGCGAGGCATTGGCGATATCCAGGCCGGTGATCTGACAGACCATGGTTTGAAACTCGTAGATGGCCTGTAACATGCCCTGACTGACTTCGGGCTGGTAGGGCGTATAAGAAGTGACGAACTCGGAGCGGAGCTGCAAGTGCGGCACAACACTGGGTATGGCGTGGTCGTAGGTACCCGCGCCAAGGAACGAGATAGTGGTGTCGAGGTTTTTATTTTTCGCCGCCATGGCGTAAAGCACTCGTTTGAGATCCGGCTCGGAGAGGGCCGGAGGAAGATCAAGCGGGCGTCGAAGACGTACATTTTCAGGGACAGGCGCCAGCAACGCCTCTAACGAAGGAAGATCCAGGCGCGCCAGCATCATGTCCTGATCTTCCGGGGTATTTGGTATATAGCTCATTCGTACACTCTCCTTTGAGCATGGGAGGGATGCCCCCATAAGCTCTCTCCAGACCGCAAGTCGCCCCTCCCTCCAGGGCGACCGCAAGGGTCGCCCCTACTATACACCGGATTGACTTGCCAAGCCCGTGTATAGTAGGGGCGACCCTTGCGGTCGCCCTGGCTGCGGTCGCCCTGGCTCCTGAAGTTCACGCCTATGGGGATGCCCCTCGCAATTCATTCCGAAATGTTATGTTTATTGTATCACGCCCGAGGGTAGGCCGCGACCCTATGCTACCGGCCTTGAAGATACTGCTGGTATTCTTCCGCACTCATAAGGCTGTCAAGCTCCTCTGGTTTGGTCATTTTTACAACGAGCATCCACCCCTCGTCATAAGGGCTGTCGTTGATCAGTTCCGGCGTGTCTTTTAATGCTTCGTTGACTTTCACCACTTCGCCGCCGATAGGAGAAATAAGTTCTGAAGTTGCTTTGACTGACTCGATGTCGCCGAACTTTACCCCTTGCGAGACGCTCTGGGAAGCATCCCATGGTAGCTCGATGTAGACGATGTCGCCGAGTTGATCCTGGGCGTAGTCGGTGATACCAATCGTTGCCTGGTCTCCATCTACACGTACCCATTCGTCGGATTCAGTGTATTTGAGGTTGGCGGGATAAGTGAGATTGGCCATGATAGTGAGTCCCCTTTCCTGGGCGCAATAATGAGTTTTAACAAAATACTTCGGATAGCGGAACATCCACGGAGGGCCGATCAATCGGCCATGTGCGCGATCAATCGGCACCTACGGGTGTCCGGAGTATTTTGTTCATGTTCATAATTGCGCCCCTACCTGTTACGTTTATAGAATGGGAGCGCGACGATTTGCGCAGATCCTTCGCTGCGCTCAGGATGACTTGTTTACGTGTTACGCTTATAGAATGGGAGCGCGACGATTTGCGCTGTTGTGCGCCGGCCACGAATATCTATCTGTACGTTTTTACCAACTTCGGCATGTGCCGCGTCGACGTATCCCATGCCGATTTGCTTATGGACTGACGGGCCGGGTGCGCCACTGGTGAGGACGCCAATGGGCTGGTCGTTCTCATAGATGGCATAGCCGCCGCGAGGCACACCGCGTTCAAGCAGCTCGATGCCGATAAGCTTGCGCCGCAGGCCCTGCTCTTTGACTTTGAGCAGCGCATCGCGCCCGATGAAATTTCCCTTATCGAATTTCACTGTCCAGCCCAGCCGGGCTTCGAGTGGATTGACCTGCTCGGTCAGCTCGTGATCGTAGAGACAGTAGCCGGCCTCCAGGCGCAGGGTATCGCGCGCTCCCAGGCCTGCAGGCAGTAGTCCATGCGGTTTGCCTGCCGCTAACAGGTCGTTCCAGAGTTTGCCAACGTCGATGGGAGCGCAATAGAGTTCAAAACCATCTTCGCCAGTATAGCCTGTGCGCGAGATAATGCAGTTTATGCCATCCACCTGGCCCGGCGCAAAGTGATAGTATTTGATGCTGGAGAGATCAACATCTGTCAGAGGCTGCAGGATGGTCTGGGCGGCCGGCCCTTGCAACGCGAGCAGCGCGGTGGTATCCGATTGGTTGACGACGTTAACATCCTTGAAGTTTTTGGACTGTTTTTCCACCCAGGCGAAGTCTTTCTCAATATTACCGGCATTGACGACCAGCATGTAGTGCTCGTCCGCGAGGTGATAAATAATCAGGTCGTCGATGGTGTTGCCATCGGGGAGGCAGAGTTGCGTGTAGAGCGCCTGGCCGATGGAGAGTCGCGAGACGTCATTGGGGACGAGATACTGCAAGAAAGGGAGCGCACCAGCTCCTTCGACCTTGAATTCGCCCATGTGGCTGACATCGAAGAGGCCAGCGCGGGTGCGTACCGCTTCGTGCTCTTCCAGAATACTGCTGTATTGAACAGGCATCTCCCAGCCACTAAACTCTACAAGCCGCGCGCCCATCGCGCGATGTTGTTCGTAGAGCGGAGTACGTTTCAGCGAGGCTGCCGTGCTGTCTTGTGCTGTCATAAATCACTCCAGTGTGACGTAGATAGAGGTACAAACAAAACAAGCATGAATGAAATAACTGTTTCACTATACCAGATTTTGGGGGAGAGAACAAATGGGCATCGTTCACAGTGAGTTACAGATGATGAACCGCCGTCGCGTTGTTGCACGTAATAATGAAGTACGGCCCGAAACAGTATGACCTGTGAAAAACTATGCCCCTCGTGATTTGTTGAGGATAGGTTCGATACGGTACATCCAGGTATTCGCGGCTGCTGCCTCGGGGCAGATATAAGGATAGAGAATGGAGGAATGCGAGGATGGAGCAGAAAGATCAAGCCGGGAAGAAAGAGGACCAGGACCAGATCGCCAGCGTACATGACGATGACTCAAACAACGCGCCACAGGATGAGAATGCCACCGCCGCAGGAGCGAACAATGGCAGGGTGCGAGGAAACCCGGGTCGGTTCGGAGATGTCAGAGCAAGGCTTCAGGCTATCAGGGGCCTTCTGACAAGAACCGACAGGATTATCGAGGATACCGCCAGGGAGCTTCCCACCGATGTGGATGGGTCGGTTGAAGTAACATCAAGGGTCGATAACAGCGTGCTCAATCTCATCAAGTGGTCGCGGAGGCTGGTCACTCCCCTCGCTATTCTGGCATGGGCAGGTGTCGTCATCCTCGTGCTGTGGCTGGCCAGCTATGTATCCAGGACGATCCTCCTGTTCATTATTGCGGCGCTGCTCGCCTATGCCCTCGCGCCCCTGGTGAAGTTTTTAGAGCGCAGAATCCCACGCATTCTGGCCATCCTGATCGTCTACCTCATCGTCTTCGGCGCTATTGTCGGCCTGCTCTACCTGGTAGCGCGCACGGCTATCGACCAGTTCAACTCGCTCTCGGGCTTTGTAGGGGGGTTACTTACGCCGGGGAACAACAGTCATCCGAGTCCATTGGAAAACACGCTTCGATCCTTTGGCATCTCGTCGAGCCAGATCTCCTCATTGCGCAGCCAGCTTCTCACGCGAATAGACGCGCTCGCGGGCAACGCCGTGCCGGTGCTGTCCGGGGTCTTTAGCACCGGGCTGGATGTGATTGTGGTGGCTGTGCTCAGTATCTACCTCCTGATTGATGGAAGACGCGCGATCAGGTGGCTGCAGCGCAATATGCCGGCACGCCAGCGCGGCAGGGTGCGCTTTTTATTGGAGACCCTGCAGCGCGTAGTCGGAGGATATATTCGAGGCCAGCTGCTGCTTTGTACACTTGTAGGTGTACTGGTCGGCGTTGGTATGGCGTTCTTTCGCGTTCCCTATGCCCTCTTACTGGGGGTGCTGGCGTTTGTCCTCGAGTTCATCCCCATTATAGGTGTGTTTATCTCCGGCGCTATCTGCGTCCTGCTGGCGCTGACGCAGGGATGGCTGACGGCCGTCCTTGTGCTGGCCTACTTCACGATTGTACACGTCATCGAGGGCGACGTAATAGGACCACGTGTGGTTGGGAGGGCCGTTGGGCTGCACCCGGCTGTCTCCCTGCTCGCTCTGATAGCCGGAGGTGAGCTTTTCGGTATCACGGGCGCCCTGCTGGCCTCACCGGTTGCGGGAGTCATCCAGGCCATCGTCGTCTCCTTCTGGAAGGAGTGGCGTGAGACTCATCCAGAAGAATTCCAGGAGATAAAAAATCAGGTCGCCGACAAGGTCGAGAAAAACGTCGCAGACAGGCCCACAGTGTAACTTGCTGAGCTTGCCATCCCTGAACAAAACTAGACATTTGGAGATAATACATGTCATCCCTTCGCTTCTCTCAGGGCAGGCTCTGAGCGCAGCGAAGGATCTGGGCGGCAGGCTCGCCAGATCCTTTGCTGCGCTCAGGATGACATGCAGGACACCGCACGAGGCCGCTCACTGGAAATCTTCTCTCCAAATGTCTAGAACAAAACGCCTATACTTGCAAGGTGCAACGTTTTATGTTGCTCTGCCTCTCTTCAATGGGAAGGTAACAGACGAATTACCTGACGCGCGCGCATGATACATTTGCAAAGGTAAGGTAAAACTGAACGTTGAACCGTGGTCTTTTCTGCTTTCGACCCATATTCGACCCTGATGCCGTTTGATAATTTCAGCGCAGATATATAAGCCCATGCCAAGCCCAGAATAGGTTTTTTCCTCCGGGGCAGTCACTTGATAGAACCGCTCGAAAATTTGCTTGTGATGGGCTGCTGCAATCCCGATGCCAAAATCCTGCACGCTTACCACGGCATTCTCCTCGTCTTTTGAGGCACAGACAAGCACCATGTCTGCTTCGGACGAATATTTGATGGCATTGGTGAGCAAATTAATAAGAACCTGTCCGATGCGGTCTCTATCGCCAAATGCCTGCACTGCTGTTCTGCCTTCAATAAGAAGCTGGTGGGTGGATGTACCGGCCTGCAGATTTTCCACAACTTCCTGGATAAGTGCGTCAAGGTCAAAGTATTCTTCTCGATAGTCGAGTTTGCCCTGCTGCATCTTGGAAATATCCAGCAGTTCATTGATGAGATTGGTTAACTTATTCAATTGTATATCCATGATAGTGAGAAACCGCAGCGCCTCTTGATCAGCGTGTTTTTTGAGTCGACGCTGCAACACTTGCGTAAAGCCCTTCAGACTGGTGATGGGGGTTTTGAGTTCATGGGAAGCCATGCTAATAAAGTCATCTTTCCTTCGCTCAATTTCCTTGCGCTCGGTTATGTCCCGGATGTTGCATTGAATAATTGACTTCTCGCCTTCATCGTAGAGGTTGGCCACCACTTCGATCTCCTGAGGCTTGCCCATTGTAGTTTCGAGAGACTCTTCATAACGGATACAATTTTTCACCTGCAATTCTCGCAACATGGCCTGGTTGGCTGACATATCTTTGAGCAACCCGATTTCAAACAACTCCTTGCCGATGAGCTCCTCGCGCGGGTAGCCCAGCAAGTCTTCCATGAAGGGATTAGCATCAAGAATCTTTCGCGTTTCGGGGTCAAGGATGAGCACGCCATCTCGGGCCGCTTCAAAGAGACGACGGTAGCGAATTTCGGAAAGTCGTAGCGCCTTCTCCGCTACCTTCCGTTCCACTATCTCGGCTTCGAGCGAGTTGGCCTTCTGTTGCAACAGCGTAATGGCACGCAGGCGCTCATCCGGGCTGGTCAGCGCGGCGTAGCTCTCGGCGGGGACGACCCGGGAGTGCCGCTTGCAAATCTCGGTGAATTCTGCCTCGTACGCTCCCCTACCAAAGCCCTGCATTGGATAGGCACAGAAGAGCGAGAAGGAAGAGGTCCTGGCCAGATCGTTCCAGAGCTCTTCCAGGCGGATCGCTGCCGCCCGGTTCCCGTCTGCCCAAAGGAGCGCAACCAGTTCCCCAAATACTCGCACGCGGCTCCAGCCCTGCGCCGCTCGCATGATCATGCTCCCAATGACCTCAACGAAGCGCCCCGGATCCGGCGATCCATCGACCATCAACTTCGACAGCGTAGCGGCCGCGTCGATCGAGACGTATTGGCCTCGTTCGTGGGCGGCAGCGACTGCCAGCCCGTCTCCCTTCAAGCGTTCTTCAAGGCTTTCTCTGTGTGGCATCGTGCCTAAAACGATGCCTGCATCCCCTGCCCTCAAACCGGTACCGATGAATTCGCTCACCGAGTTTATGAGGAACGCGTCAGTCTCGCAGAACTGAACGAAATGCTCGGCCTCACTTATCTCGTTCCAAGATGCGGTTGTCATCGGTTTGGCTCCCAACTTTCCTACGGTATAGACTTTCTGAAGTACTATAACATTTTTGTTCTGATTCGACAAAGTGAACAATACGGAGAGTCGATAAAGTGAACAATATGAAGAATCATGTTCAGTGTGCCTTGCCAGAAAGGAAAGGTTTGCCGAATTGAATGAAAGATAAGAAAGCGGCATTTGCCCAAGCCACAGGAACCGGGCAGTAGCTAGCTTTTTGCTAGCTGCTGCCCAGCTCGCCTGTAGCTTCCTCATGTGGTGCTGGTGATTCCCTAGAAGTCCGCAAGGCCACGTGAGTCAGGTCTGCTGGACGAAGGCGCGCCACAGATCCAAAGCTCGCGCTCAGGATGACAAAACCCCAGGCTGTCATCCTGAGCGCAGCGAAGGATCTCTCGCCGACTTATGGGGAATCACTAGATGTGGTGGGCTTGATGTTCTGATTCACGCGAAAGAAATTGGTGGGATCGTACGTGTCTTTGGTGGCCACCAGGCGCTCGTAGTTGTCCCGATAGCTCGCTTTGACGCGCTCCTGGCCCTCTTCCATCATGAAATTCACGTACGCGCCGCCCGCCGAATAGGGATGCACATCCTCCCAGTACCGCCTGGCCCAGTTGACGATGAGCTCCTTGTTCGCGGGGTCGGGATCGACTCCCACGATCACCTCGGCCCAGGTGGCCTCCCGGTAACTCCACGCCGTGCCGTTCCTGCCCACGCGGTGCGCCGCTCCGTTCACCGGATAGAGGTGCATGGTTGACTGCATCGTTGGCAAGCGGGAACCGTGCTGGATATAGCGTTCGATGGCTTCGTCGCTCAGCTCGTTCACAAAGTCCGCTTTCCAGTACCACTGGAGTCCTGGCGCGTACAGCGGATCGAACATGCTCTGCAGCGCCGGGTGCGGGATAGGACCAACGAAGTCCAGGGCCGGCGGGAACTTCTCCCGGATCGGCTTGAACGTTTCCTCGGCCTGCTCCATCGGCCCGGTGTAGCACCAGACCACCCCGCACATGTTCTTGTTGTGGAGATGCTCGGGAAACGGTGGTCCCGGAGGCACGATCAGGAAGGCAAAGAAGCCGTTGAGGTCATCGGGTGCCTGCGTGATAAACTCCCGATACCACTTCATCACCTCGGGTGCCTGGTCCATCTCCCACAGCATGGGGCCGCCATAGACGGTATGGACCGGGTTAGCCTTGAACACGAACTCGGTGACGACGCCGAAATTACCGCCACCGCCACGCAACGCCCAGAACAGATCCGCATGGTGCTGCTCGTCGGCTGTCACCAGGTTGCCATCGGCCAGCACAACGTCGGCAGCGATCAGGTTGTCGATCGCCAGGCCGTATTTGCGGGTCAGGTATCCTAGCCCGCCGCCCAGGGTCAGGCCGCCCACGCCGGTCGTAGAAATAATGCCGCTGGGGACCGCCAGGCTAAAGGCGTGGGTGGCGTGGTCGACGTCGCCCCAGGTGCTGCCTCCCCCGACCCGCACGGTTCTCGTTTGGGGATCAACGTGCGTATAGCGGATGAGCGAGAGATCGATGACCAGGCCATCATCGCAGACTCCCAGCCCTCCGGCGTTGTGTCCGCCACCCCTGATGGAAACGAGGAGGTTGTTCTCACGGCCGAAGTTGACCGCCGCAATGACATCGGCTACATCGGCACATCGCGCGATCAGGGCGGGATGCTTGTCGATCATGCCGTTGTAGACTTTGCGGGCTGCGTCGTAGCCCTCATCATTGGGCTGGATGAGTTCTCCCCGCAGGCTCGCTTTTAACGCGCTGGCGTCGAGGTCGTACGTCCTTTGTGTTGTCATAGTGTTACTCCTTGTGTGATATCAAAACCGCTTAATCACTATCAAAACGCTCAGCATATAAACTTTTCTCATATGGATTTCTCCTCAGTTTGTGCTGATTTGAATGATCTTTACCCCTTGACGTAGGCGAGTTTCTCCGCTACCTTGCCGTTTCGCACGCGAAGCACATCCACGCCACGTACATGCCCGCGACTCCCGTCGGTATTTGTCCAATCGTACTTCCAGCGAATGACGCAGCGATCTTCATGTGCGATCATCTCCTCGGACTGGAAAACGGCATCAGGCGATGAACGAAAAAACTCTTCCCAGAAGTGGCGAACCGCCTCTTGTCCTTCAAACCGTTCACCATCTGGCGGTGGATAGGTGTTATCAAAGACGCAGTCCTCGGTCATCAGGGCCATCACCGCCTGAACATCGTGCCGGTTGAAGGCGTCGTTAAACTGGTTGATTACCTCAATAGTTGATGCTGTCTGTGCAACTTCCTGCATGATCTCTTGCTCCTCACTGAAGGCGATCCAGGCGATCCCGAAAGGCAGCGATTTGAGCGCTGTGCTCGCGTTTGTGTCCGTAGTACATGTAGACAAGCACGTCATCCAGGGAATAGTCCATGCCATACCAGGGCAGTGTTCCCACCTGGCGGAACACTTCCGCACGAATCCGCTCAGCCAACGACATCACCTGCGCGTGCGCATCATTGAACTCGTCCAGAACTTCTCTCATTGTTCTCTTTTTGCGTCTCTCCACCTCGGTATCGTTAAACTGGCCACCCAACTCGGTAAACTTGTCCAGGGAGGGCGTAGGGTGCCTGCCGACAAACCCGGATAGTACATCTACCAGGACCTCTTCATAGGAAGCGAGGTGGGCGATGATGTCCTTGACTGACCAGACGCCACAGGCTCCCGGTGTTTCCCACGCCGTTTCGGGGAAGCCATCGATGGCCTGCAGGGCCGTAGCTTGTCCATACTTCAAAATGTCTGTCGCGTTCATGAGATTGTCCTTTCCTTGAATGTGACCTGCCCAAGAGCAGGTTGCGCCGTATGATTGTGAAATGATTCCCTGGCTGACTCTCTCATTGTAGCCAGAACCTCTTGCATTGTCATCGTGGACGAGTACGGAGATTGCATGAAGGAAGCACGTAGATTTCTGGAGAGGGGCACGTAGAAAATGAGGAACACGTTTTTACATGTTCGCGGTCAATCCTCTTTCGACCGCCCAGCTTGCGATCTGCCTGCGTGAGGTGAGGTTCAACTTGAGCATGATATTGCTCACGTGGGTTTCGATGGTCCGTTCGCTCAGCACCAGGACGTCAGCGATCTCGCGATTGAATTTCCCATGCGCGATCAGTGCCGCTATTTCGCGTTCGCGCGCCGTCAGCCCTCCAAAGGCTTGCTTGGCAGCCTGTTTGGGCGAGAGCGGACGGGAATGGGGTAACATTGCCGTCGCCCGTTGCAGAAAATTGTCTCGCAGGGACTCATCTGTGATGGTAGCAGCGAGTTCTTCGATCAGGGTGCGAGCGGTCGCAAACGCTTGCTCAGCTTCTATGTTCCTCCCCTGAGCCTGATAGAGATTGCCGAGAGCGATACATATCCGCCATTGCATCGGTCGTACTCCCTGCGTCGTAGCAATCTCTCGCGCTGCCTCGAATGCAATTTCGGCTTCGACCGGCCGCTGCAACATGACCAGCGCTTCGCCGCGCAGTTTCAAGACACGCAGGCTGCTTTGTCCCTCAGCTCCATGTGCAGCGGATGCAACCAACTGATCGATAATTTCTAAGGCACGGGTCGGATGTCCCTGTGCAAGCGCCAGTTCCACGGATGCGCAGCAGAGCATGCGCTGTGCCATCGTTTGTATGGCTGTGTCGGGGCTGAGCGCAGTGTGAAGTAGCGCCTCGGCGCGAGCATAATCGTGCAACAGGATAGAGACGGAGGCGAGATAGCCTGTAGCCATACCAGTCCAGAAGAGTGAGTGCATCTCCTGAGCGAGGACCAACGCTTGCTCAAAGTGGTCGCTCGCCTGCCGGTGGGCAAGCAAACCATCGTACACTCCCCCTAGCATGGTGTGGGCCGCCGTTTGCCACTGGCGATGCTCAATCTCTTCGGCGATATGCAAGCTCTGCTGGCATGCAGCCAATGCATGGGTATATTCTCCTTGTGACCCCAGACAGAGTCCTAACTGTAATAGGGCGTAGGATTCAGCTGAACGCTGACCAATTTCACGGGCGACCTTGACCGCCCGTTCGGCATCCGGTAATACCTCGGCCAAACTGGTGGCCGCGATGAGCGCATCGGTATGGTAGGTCGAAGCGCGCATAGTGAGCGTTGCCAGACTTGATGTCAGTCCTTCCCTGTTGCCGAGTTCGTCAAAAAGCGCGATCGCCTGCTGGTAGTAAGCCGTGCCCCCGATCAAATCGCCACCAAGATAGCTGGTCATACCCAGCAGGTCCAGTGTCTCGGCGATTCCGCGTGCATCATTGAGTTGCTGGAAAATGGCCAGCGCCTTCCGGTGGTAGCGCAGCGCCTCGTGTGGTTGTTCCACGTTCAGGTGCCAGTTGCCGATGCGATTGAGGCTGCGCGCGTGGAGAGCAGGATCATCGAGCGCCTGCGACAGGATGAGCGCCTGGCGAAACCAGGTTTCTGCCTGCGCGTAGTCGCGCCCTGCCCACAGAAAACCCAGGTCAATTGCGCTTTGCCATTCTGCCGCGCGATTATTCATCTTGCGAGCCGCGTCCAATGCCTGGGTGTAATCATGTTGTGCCTGATCAAACTCGCCCAGCGTTTCATAAGCCTGCCCACGCGTACGGTACAACGCGGGTGTAGGAGAGAGGGACAGTTGATCAGCAGCCTCCAGGGCCCAGGTGAAATAGTCGATGGCGGCACGGTGCGCGTACAGCCCTAACGCCTTTTCTCCGGCGCGTTGTGCATAGACTACAGCTTTCTGCCAGTCTCGCGCCTGATAAAAATGGTAGGCGAGATCCTCCAGGTGCAGATCGGGTGTGACAGGAGGTTGTTGCTCCATCGTTTCGGCAATGGTGCGGTGCAGCATGCGACGCTCACGCGTGAGCAGTTGGCTATAAATGGCCTGCCGCGTCAAAGCGTGCCTGAACGCAAACTGGTCGGCAGATTCTTCGACCACGAGTTGAGCACATACCAATTCTTTCATGACCAGGAGGAGCTGGTGCTCATCATACTGGGTAAGCTGCTGGAGAAGGGCAAAATCAAAATGCCGCCCGGCCACAGCGGCCAGGGTCAACACGTATCTGGCCGCTTCGCTCACACGTGCTGTTCGTCGTTGGACGGCGTCCTGGACGCTCTGTGGGATGGAGACCTCACTTCCTGACTTGCGATTCCAATAGCCCTGGACGTAGAAAATGTCACCGGCTGCAAAAAGCGAGCTAAGCGTTTCTTCGACGAAAAAGGGGTTGCCCTCCGTCAGCGTGTAGAGGGCATCCAGGAGTTCCCCGTGCAGAAAGCGGCGCATGTCGAAACTCGTGTGACGCTCCTCAAAGATGGCCGACAACATCGTATCGACCTCGTTACGTGCAAGAGGCACGAGCCGTATCTCGTGAGCGAGGCGTTCGCGGTCGAGTTGTGCAAGCCAGCTGCTCAACTCTGGCTGAATCTCCTCATGGCGGTACGTGACCAGGAGCAGGAGTGGTTGTGACGCAGAGCGCCGCGTCAGATAGTGGAGGAAGTCCAGGCTCGTGTCGTCGCTCCAGTGCGCATCCTCAATGATGAGAAGCACCGGCGACTGTGTTGACAGGTAGAGAAAGAACGTCGCCAGGACAGCAAAAAGACGGTGTTTCTCTTGTTCGGGTTCGAGGCGTGAAAGTGGGGTCGTTTGGTCAGGAACCAGTTCAGGGAGCAAAGGAAAGATATCACGAGCTAAGGTCTCTACAGCGGCAGTGAGCGAGGCTTTCGGGTTGGAAGCCACGAGAGAGCGCAAGAGGTCGAGCAATGGTGCATAGGGATACGTAAGATCCGTAGGGAAGCAGGCTCCCTGCACGACCAGGAACCCTTCGACCACGGCAAGGGCTTTCAACTCGCTCACCAGACGTGATTTGCCGATCCCCGCTTCTCCCGCGATCAAAGCGATGTGACCTTGCCCCCCTTTGGCTTGCTCCACAAGCAAGCCAAGAGCCGCGAATTCAGGGATTCGACCGATGATCTTCGGGCACAGGATAGGTCGATTGACAGCGCGTTCCATAGCGTTCATAGCCTTTCCGTCTGCGCCTCCGTAAACGACGCTTTCTTGTCGCAGAGTTCCCACGCGGTTCCGCGCCTGATCCACCACACTTCATCACGTGGGGTACTCGTCAGACGTTTCGGATGTGAAGGAAACATCACCGTGTTCCCTTTGGGCCGCGGTGAGCATGATTCACCTCATGATCCACACAGGAGTTACCGACGTATCAGATGCCGGAAATGAGCGAAAAAGGAGCGTTCCCATACACGAGCATACGCCATTTTGTCGAGATTTGCAATCCTTTGCCGTAACGAGCAGCAAACATTGATAGGAACTGGGAGCAGCAAAGTACGAGGTTATTCGAGAGGCTTCTGATCCAACATGGAAAGGCTGGAACTCTGCGTTTGCTGAAGCTGGTATAATTGCTGCATGACTAACGAACGATGCGGCAGACGCCAGATAACCGGTTATGGCGCAATACGGCGACTAGCAGCGTGTCATCATACTATCTCATTAATACGTTTAAAACATAAAGGAAATAAGCAGAAGGAAAAGGTATGCCTGAACTTATAGGACAGCAGCTTGGGAACTACCGGCTCACTCACCTTCTTGGGAGTGGTGGCTATGCCGAAGTGTACCTGGGCGAACATATACGGCTTAATAGCCAGGCAGCTATAAAGGTTTTACGTGCGCGGTTGGTGAGCAGTGAAGAGGTGGAAAGCTTTCAGAACGAGGGGCGCATTATCGCTGGTCTCATTCATCCTCATATCGTGCGCGTCTTCGATTTTGATGTAGAAAAAGATATCCCTTTCATGGTGATGGACTACGCTTCAAATGGCAATCTACGTAAGCTGCATCCCAGAGGCACGCGCACCGACCTGACAGCTATTTTGCCTTATGTCAAACAGGTGGCGGAAGCATTACAATATGCCCATGATCGTCACTTTATTCACCGCGATATCAAGCCAGAAAATATGCTGTTGGGGCGCAACTATGAAGTTTTACTCAGCGACTTTGGCACGGCACTGGTGGTACAGTCGACAGGGTATCAAAGCACATTACAGGAAGTGGTAGGTACAGTCGCTTATATGGCTCCTGAACAGTTCCAGGGGAAGGCGCGACCTGCTAGCGATCAGTACGCGCTCGCGGTCGTTGTTTACGAGTGGTTATGCGGAGATCTGCCATTTCACGGCACAGGTACTGAGGTCGCTATGCAGCATTCATTGAATGCACCTCCTCCTCTGCGCGAGAAAGTTCCGGCAATTGCACCTCAGGTAGAACAGGTGATTATGAGGGCCCTCGCCAAGGATTATCACCAGCGTTACCCGCGTATACAAGACTTTGCCGGCGCCCTGGAGCAGGCCAGCCAGGCCAATGTGTCGTTTTACAATGATCAGACTATAGCGGCTGCGCCAGCCATACCTGAAGTGCCGCATAGAGCAGGCGAGGGGTTTTTCAATCCTCCGTCTGCACCCGGGGTATTTCCCGCGGTGAAACCGTCTCCATTGGCAATGGATACCGTCACAACCGAAGCCCCAAACCGATATAATGCCGCGCCTGCTACGCCTCGGCCGCCTATGAGGGAAGTGCCGGGACCATCTCCGCGCTTCGATCCAGCCAGCGCACCCTATACGTATCAGGGGAAAGTCGTTCCTCGTCAAAGGAGAACAGGGCCAATCGTGTTGCTGGTACTTGCTCTGCTGGTTCTCCTTGTTGTGAGTATTTTCTGGTTCGCCATTTCTCGTAGCTCTGGAAATGTGACTCCCACTTCGCAACCGACTCAGGCTCCGACCTCGTCTCAACCGACTCAGGCTCCAACTTCGGCCGGCCAGGTCTTTCCGAACGTAGCCGGGACCTACCACGGCACAATTATGAATACCACTGCGAACGTCACAGCCGGCATGTCTCTCTCAATTCAACAGAACAACGCGTCCATCAATGGTAACTTCACTGTCAGTCAGCCCCTCGTTGGCAACAATCCTTTTCAAGGGAAGGTTGATGCCGCTAACCATATTCAATTTACGGTCGAGGGCTTGAATGGCAACGCACCACTCTTCTTCGCTGGAATAGTTCATGCTGATGGCAGCCTCTCGGGGAGCTACTGTAGCCTTGGGGCTAATGGTCAGTGTAGTGCAGCTGCCGGTGCGGGTGGAACGTGGAGTGTTGCGAAAGGGGAGGGCGATGGGGGTGATTCTCAAAACTCTCAGGGGAGTGGGAATACAGGTGGCCAGGGTCATGGTAAGGGGGATAAGCACTCTCCCTAATTACAGAGTCGCTTGTTGACGATCTCTCGAGTTGGTATGCCCTCCACCCCTGCCTTTTCAATTGAGAAGGAGGCCACGCAGTTGGCGAAGTTCACCGCCGCCCTGGGATCGCTATTTTGATATAAATGACAGAGAAAGGCGGCGGCGAAGACATCACCGGCGCCGGTGGGGTCTACCTCCTCGACAGGATAAGCCTCGAAGCGTTCAGTTCTCCCGTATTGAAAGAGGGTTGCGCCATGTCTTCCATCGGTGGCGACAAGCAAAGGTACCTGCGCGCTCCAACGGGTGAGGATGGCATCGGCCTCGTCGCGGCTGCCCTCGGCGAATGGGAGCAGGTCGTCGTGGCTGAGGATGAGGACATCCAGAAGAGGTAATACCTGTTCGGCGGCGGTCCAGGGGGTAGGCGAGACGCGTCCAGCATCATCCCAACGGCGCAGCCAGCCCTGCGGTGTGGCGGCGATGAGCGCTCCTGGACGACGGGGGAAAAGGGTTACAAATGTGGGATCCAGCTCCTGGGCCAATGGTCCGAGCAGCACAACGGGCGAGTTGCGCCAGGCAGCCGGTACATCCTCTCTCAAGAGCGAATCCGCCCTGGCAAGCAGGTATTGAGTGCGAAAGCCTTCATGGTATTGATTGGAGAAGGTTGTTGAAGCTGGTGAGGCATGGCCAGCTAGCCCGATGGCGGGGAGCAGGGAAGGGAGTGTGCTGAGCAATTGCGCATCCGCACATGTGACGACGGCCGACGCTAATCCCAAACGGCGGGCGGTGATGGCGGCAAAAGTGGCAGTGCCTCCCAGTGAGAATGAACCATCAGGAAAGATATCGCGCGTGACATGTCCAATGGTCAAAAACTCGGGGGCTACGCCGTCTTGTACTGGTTGAAGAATAGGCATGATTTTTAATATGGAGGGACGCAACGATTGCGCCCCTCCATGTTTTTAGCGACCAGGACGTTTCAGAGAAATAACGACCCGTCGTGCATCCCCTTCACCAATACTTTCGGTACTGATGTCCTTGCTATCAGAAAGGGCAATGTGGACGATACGGCGTTCATGGGGTGGCATGGCCTCTAGAGCGATGGAGCGGCGATAGTTGCGCACTTGCTGTGCCACACGCAACGCTAATGAGCGCAAATTCTCTTCGCGGCGCTCGCGGTAATTCTCAGCATCCACTACAATACGCATACGATGCTTGGTGCGATGCCCGACGATCAAGCTGACGAGCAGCTGGAGTGCAGCCAGGGTTTCACCACGCCGGCCGATCAATAGCCCCAGATTCTCGTGTATACCATGAATGTTGAGGGTGAGAGGGTTTGTGGAACGCACCTGGACGGTGGCAGGGATATTCATATAGCGCAGGATATGCTGCAGAACATCGACGGTAATTTCGACATCCTCGCGCGTTGGGACTTCGACCTCTTGCATTTCACCTTCGGTGGCACTTACATCAGCCAGACCAGCTTCAGCGGAAAGCTCGGGAGTAAAAGCCGAGGCGGAAATAAATGGCGCAGGCTCTTCTTCCTCCAGTATCTCGTCCTCTTCATACTCGTCCTCGTCTTCAAGAAATTCCTCGCTCCCCTCCTCAAATTGATTTGCCTCCTCGTCCGGGGCGTAGCGTTCCTCTTCTGGCAAGACTTCGACTTCATCTGGACCAAGAATAGCGTCAGCCATCTCAGGGGTGATTACAGCGCTGAGGCTGCTGGGCCGTACCGAAACGCGAACGCGGGCATCTTTGTTGCCAATACCGAAGGCGCCGCGGGCTGGTGCTTGTAATACGGTGATCTCCACCTCATCACGGCGTTTACCCAAACGTGACAGTGCTTGCATTACAGCCTCATCAACACTTTTGCCACTAGCCTCAATACTTTCCACTTTTTGATTGCCTCCCTCTATTCTCAATGGCTCGGGCGACCACGAGGGTCGCCCTACCGACGCGATGCATTTCGCTTTGGCATATTATTGCTGCTGCGGCGGCGAGATGAGGCGCTGCGGCGGCGATTAGACGATGAGTTATTTGTATGCGAACCTGTCTTCAACTGGCTACCAACAGGGCCATTCTCTCCTGCGGCCTCAACTTTTGGTTCCGGTTCCTTAGCTCGAGCCAGGAGTTTCGTCTCTTTTGAGCGATCACCCGTATAGCTCCTGCCGTTACTGGCATTGTTATTGTTGTTTTTGTTGCTTAGAAAATCTGGTGTGACCAGCAAAGCACCCCAACCGGTGACGAAGTACTGCTGGAAGATAGCAAAGACCGATGATACCGTCCAGTAGAGCGCGAGACCAGCAGCGTAGTTCCATCCAAAGAAACCGACCATCAGCGGCGAGATGTACTGCATCAACTTCATCTGTGTCTGCGTGGCGTCTGGCGTTGCTCCTGGCTGGGTTTTGGGCTGCGACATACGCAGTTGTACAAAAGTTGCCAGGGCCGCCAGGATTGGCAGGATGTGAGTTGGATCCGGCACGTTAAGCGGAATGTGATAGAACGGGTAAATGAAGACCGAGTGGAGATTCGGCATAGTGGTAAATGGCGGTATGAATGGATAAAGAAGCTTATTGATATCATGGACAGTATGAGCACTTGTCAGCACGGCACTGAGCGCGTAAAAGAGGCCAAAGAGGACGGGCAGCTGAATCAACAAAGGCAGACAACTGCCCGCTAGGGGATTCATGCCGTACTCTTTGTAGAGGGCTTGCGTGGCCTCCATTTGAGCTTTCTGATCTTTGGCGTATTTCTTCTTGATTTCTGACAATTGAGGCTGGAGCGCCTGCGTAGCCTTCATTGACTTCAGCTGCTTCATCGTAAGCGGGAAGAGAATCAGTTTTACGATCAGTGTCAGAACAATGATTGCTAACCCAAAATCGCCAAGCATGCGGTCCAGCATCATCAGCAAATTAAAGATAGGAAAAGTAAAGAAAAGATTAAACAAGTAACCTATTTGACCCACGGGCCTATCCTGCCTTCCTCGATCTAGTCAGCCAGGCGTTCTGGGACTGGATCATAAAGATTACCATGATAAAAAGGATGACAACGCCCGATGCGTTTAGCTGCCATCCATCCTCCACGGAAAAAACCAAAACGTTGTATAGCCTCATACCCGTACTGGGAACATGAGGGTGTGAATCGACACGATGAAGGCAGGACTACCGACAGCGTGCGCTGGTATATACGAATTAAAAAAAGAGCAATATATTTCACGGCTGTGACCTTTGCGTATCTTCGACGGCTCGTATCCCTCGATACCTATCAAGCCTTTGTTTGTTCCAATTCGGGTCCGAGAAGTCGCGCCCGATGCAATAGATTGACAATATCCTGTTCAAGTGCATGGAGATCAGCAGTAATAATTTGATTTCTCGCACTCAGTACGATATCCCACCCGCCGGATAGCTTTGGGATACCAGGGCGTATCGCTTCACTGAGCAGCCGTTTAATATAATTACGTTCTACTGCCCGTTTCGATATACGCTTGCTGACCACAAAACCAACACGCAGTCTTCCAACGTCGTTTGGTATCCATGCAAGGATAAGCAGCCGGGACGTCACGCTCCGTCCCTGCTGCCTTACCCGCTGAAACTCACTACTTTTATGCAGGCGTAACGCACGGTTAAGTGCCACAACTGTTCACTATTCGACTGTTAGCTTCCAGCGCCCTTTGGCGCGGCGAGCTTTCAGAACGCGACGACCGTTGCGGGTCGACATGCGTTTCATAAAACCATGTTCGCGTAAGCGCGGAATGCGCTTGGGTTGCCATGTACGTTTCATGTCTTCCTTCTCTTTCCTCCACTTGAGATGTCCTGTAGATTATAGCGGTTAAAGGTACATACTGTCAAATGTGTCAGAGAAGGTAGGTACCACGCCAGTAGTGACTTGAAACTAAGTTCTTCATGATTACGCTGTTTTAAAGCGCAACAGCACGCGACCAAGCTTGATTTCGTCGTTGTCGTTCAGTGGCGTCGGTGTCTTACCGGCGAGCCGCTGGCGATTGAGAAACGTGAAGTTTGTGCTGTTCTCATCTTCCAGCATGTACTGGCCATTATCGACAAAGATACGAGCGTGCAAGCGTGAAACGCCACCTTCTTCGCCGCCGTGTGGTGTGAGATCCACGTCGGGGAAGATATTGCTCACGGCATCCTCGCGCCCAATCACGACATTATCTTTACCGCCCAGGTCGAATTCCTGGTTGTCTGCTTCAACGATCAAACGTGCCGCCAAAGCCGCCGGAGCCGTTGCTATAGCAGGCTCGGGGGCGGGAGCTGCCGCTGGTTCAGGAGCGGGAGCCGGTGGCGCAGCAGTCGCGGGATTTGCGGCCGGTGCTCCCAGCAAACTCACGCCGCAGTTTGAGCAGAAAGCCTCACCGGCGGGATTCTCTGCTCCGCACGATGGACAGGTCTGTGTCCCTGTCGCCGTAGGCGCCGGTGCTGGTTGGCTGGGAGCAGCCGCGGCTGGCTCGGGTGCCGCGCCAGTCAGTGGCTCGCCACACTCATCGCAAAAGGCTGAACCATCAGGGTTTTCGTGATGTAAAGAACAATATACTACCATTTTTACTCTATCCTCCTTAACCTTAATACGATTAAGTTACTTATTGGTTGAATCAGACGAGATCATCTAAACGCTGCGTTAGTTTGCGCGTCTTGTTCCCAATTGATTTTACCTGGTCTTGTGAAATTTGCTGTCCCTGGTTGATTTGTTCAAGAGCTGCCTGGGTCTCCTGGTCAAGCACGCGAGTGACATTGGGAGCCAGGCGCGTCGTTGCCTTACCGGTGCGCTTGTATTCGTCCAATACCCTGGTCACCAGGCGATGAGCATTGGCCTTTTCGGCGAAATTCATTACAAGCGGATTGACCTGGGCCGCTTCGTTGGGGTCCGTGGTGAATGTTACTTTAATATCGTCGCGAACCCTTTCTCCGATAAGATTAGCAATCGGAACATCGTAGGTGAGCTCAGTCTGCGCAATGCGGAAGAGACCTGCAGGCCGCGGGTCGATCATCAACTCTACCAGTACCGACTGTGCGTTGTCTTTCTCAAGATCGCCGAGCTGGAGAATGACCTGCCGGTCGGAGAGTACGGATGGACCAAAATCGCTAATGATGGGCAGCACTTTTACCGCTTTTTTCGGTGTCACACCCGCGGGCAGGCGCAATGTGAGGGTGGTATTACGGACAGCCACCGCGACCGCGCTCTGGAATTGCTGCTCAAAGACGGTCATAGCATCCGATGGATTTCTAATGAACTCTGCCGGCATACCACCGCTCATTTCGCCGATGGTATCCAACAAACTCTCGTCCCAGTCCTGGCCTATACCCAGCGGGTAGATCGAGATGCCAGCGGCCCGGGCGTCTCTCGCCAGTTGACGACAGCGCTCGGTGTCGCCATAGGTGACGCCATCCGTCAGGAGAATCATGCGATTAATGGCATTCGGGATATTCCAACGCCGTAACTCGTTGAGTCCCTGGATCATACCGAGCGACATGGTTGTACCACCTGCGTCGCGGATACGATCGATAGCGGCTTTCATACCGACGGGATCGCGCGCGGGCATAGATGGGATGATGACCTGGCACGTGTCATCGAAGATGACGACGGAGATATAGTCCGTCGGCTCTAAGCGATCGATGACCATCTTGACGGCCTCTTTAACGTTCTTGAGTTTTGCACCTTTCATGGAACCAGAATGGTCGAGCACCAGGGCAAAATTAAGTGGCATACGTACCTGTGCCATCAGTTCAGTAGGTTTAGTTTCTATCAACACATATGCCACCTGGCTTCCACCAGTGACCGGCATAAAATCCTTACCGACCTGATGTGCCAATGTTACCTCACCGGGCATAATGAGTAGCTCCTTTCATGCTTGGCTTGATGTAGTATATCATATTTCATGTTCATAATTAATGCACAAAAACCACGACCGCGCTGACATTATCTTCTCCGCCATTTGTATTGGCCGTTTCGAGTAATTGCGTACATGCCGTCTGCGGATCGGGGGCGTTATTTAAGATGCTTTCAATCTGTGGGTTGCGCACCATCTCCCACAAGCCATCTGAGCAACTGAGCAGGATATCTCCAGGATGTAGCTGCTGCTTGAAGATATCGACCTGTACATTCGGCTTGTCGCCGAGGCTGCGGAAGATCTGGCTGCGCTGCGGATGGGTGTAGACATCATCCGGCTGGATCAGGCCGCCCGCGACCAGTTGTCCCACCAGTGAGTGATCAGTCGTCAACTGATAGATTTGCCCGGCGCGGACCATGTAGGTGCGACTGTCACCGACGTTCAGGATATAGGCAAAGTCACCGACCACCATAAATCCTGTGATCGTTGAGCCCATATCGGTCTTATCGCGCTGGTTCACCTGGCAGATGGCGCTATTCGCATCTTCAATGGTGCTCTGCAAGAGCGTAGCCAGGCTATCTTCAGAGGCTTCCTCGACCGTTTCCCCGGCCTTTTCGCTGGCGAGCGGCGCTGCCAGCAAATCGCGTACCATGCGTTCCGCGATAATGTTAATCGCCATGCGGCTCGCTTCCTGTCCGTTGTCGTGGCCCCCCAGGCCGTCAGCGACAATAAAGACTCCGACAGGAAACGCCTGCGATTCGTGGACCCGCTGCAGTACCAGCGCCAGTGTGCTATCTTCATTAGGTTCACTGCGCCGCACGTCCCCGGCATCCGAATCGGAGGCTGCCAGCAGATGAACGCCGTTGGGAAAAGCATTCCCGGCCGCATGGGCCTGTTCAACGGCGTAGGTTCGTCCCTGCTCAACAAAGGTGTTGACAATAGTCCCATGGAACGTGTCGGCGTCCGAATCACTACTTTTCGCGGCCGGATATTCGTGCATGGTGTAAACCGCATTCTGCAATTCAGCGCCACAGTCGATACAGAACTCATCACCTTCACTATTTTGCTCAGAGCCACAATTCCAACAGTGCTGGTAACCCTGGTGATCCGTCACGCTGTAGACATGCTGGTCTGTACTTTCGCTGATGACGTGCGTGATCTCATAGCGCTCGTGGACGGTGGTACCAACCGCCAGGACCGGGAAATCAGCGGATGCGGTGGCCTGTGCATCCTGAGAGGACTGGGCCTCGTCAAGCTCATCGGATGGTGTTTGTGTCACTCCTTCGTCTTCCATTTCTTCTCTAGAGGGAACTTCCCCTGCCGGGGCCTGTGCTACCGGCACGTCACTAGCCGCTGCTTCAGCCACCTCAGCGGTCTCTGCAGTCGTCTCTTGGGCATGGACATCTGGAGATGCTGCTTCAGGCGCAGGTTGCGGTGGTATAGGCGCCGGCTCGTCAGCCTGGATAGTGGCCGCTGTTTCAGCCGGAGCAGGCTGCGGCAGTGGAACAGGCTCAGCGTCGGCGGGTTGATTGATGATTACTGTCGGCATGTCCGCGATATCCTGTGCCGGTTCATTCCTCGCAAGTGGCTCTGCCGGTGCGGAGGTGGGCGGCTGTGTTTGCACGACTTGCTGATTGTTTACTGCCTGGTCCTGGTTTTGTGCTGCTTCCTGCTTGCTGGCTTGCTCGCGTTCTAATTCCTGTTGCCAGCGGCGATTATGGTATTCTACCATTTGTTGCGGGGAAATGATCTGCGTCGGCGCGGAACTGATATCCTCGACGTCCGTCTGCCCCTGCGTGGGAGCGGAAACCTGGCTGACCACAGCCGCCTCGGGTATCTTCGTTGCTTCTGCCTGTAATGGCTGCCCGCACTTTTTACAAAATTTGGCGTCGTCGCGGTTGGGTGCGTTACATGACGGACAGAACATACTGTCCCTCCTTTATGGTTACAACTATAATTGTCTATGTAGTCGGATGGCTTCCGAATTGTTAGGGTCGAGCAGAAGCGCTTCATCTGTCTTCTGCTTTGCCTCATTTTTTTTGTTCATTTTTTGATAACATGCTGCCATAGCGCTGTAAATGTTCGATGCATCCGGGTTAAGCTGCCTGGCATGATCCAATGCTTTGATCGCCGATTTCCAATCCTTCGTCTTCATGTAGGCTCTACCTAACTCGTACCAACCTTCCGGTAGATTGGGTTCTCGCCGGGTTGCCTGGAGCAAGATATCGATAGCTGAACGAACCTGATCTAATTCTACATAGAGATGGCCTAATGAGGTCAGAATGAGAGCGTGATCAGGCGTAATTTTGAGACCGTCCAGAAAGTACTTCTCCGCCTCCCTCTTGGATCCCTGTTCAACCGCAGCCATGCCTAACTGGTAATAGATAGCGGGATCTCTGGGTGTTATTTGCTGCGCCCTCTTGAATGTTGCCATTGCTTGAGGGTATAAGCCCAGGTCACGGTAGCTCATACCAAGTTGAAACAAGGCATCTAAAGCATCTGATTTGAGGCGAGTAGCCTCCTCAAATTGTTCAGCGGCCATCTTCATGTTATCGGTAAAGAGCTTTTTATCTTTATCTCTAGAAGCCTGCGCGTACTGGCGGTACGCCCGGCCAAGGTTGTATAGCACATCATAGGATGACCTGCCAAGTGACAGGGCCAGCTTAAATTGATTGACCGATTCGGCAAAGTTTTTACTATTAAGGTACTGTAGGCCCATCCGGTAGGCGGCAACAGGGTCACCAACCGGCGCTGCGCTTCCAGCTACCGGTTTCGCGCGAATAGGCTGTGCGACAATCGGCCGTGACTGAATTGTTTGAGACTGATCCGGTCGAGGCTGAATTGGACGAGCCTGAATTGATCGCGATTGAATTGGCTGGCGAAGCGGCACCTGGATACGTGGCTGCGGTGGTACCGCTGTTGCTCCTTGAAGCAGAGGCTGTCCATCGCGCTTGCAGAATTTCGCGCCAGGCCGGTTTTGAAAGCCACACTTCGGACAGATCAAGCCGTTAGGCTGGACAAGAATGGTGGCATTTGGTGACGACACAGCCGGAATCTGCACAGTGGCAGGCGGGGCATAATTGGGCAAGCATTGCTGCAGCGCTGTCCGCATTGCATCGGCGCTCTGGAAACGCTTGGCCGGGTCTTGTTGCATTGCCTTGATAATTACCTGTTCGATAGGGCAGACCACCGTATTGTTGACGCGCACCGTAAGTAAGCGAGGATTCTTCGCTAGAACACTCCCTGTGGCAGGCGTCTGAATAGGGTCTGGCTCATAATTGGTGAGCAGGTGATACATCGTAGCCCCCAGCGAGTAGATGTCTGAACGGGCATCCGTTTGTACCAGTTTCCCTGGATTCTGCGCGCTGCGCCGCTGTCCACGGTCTGTAATCGAACCTAGATGCTCTGGGGACGCATATGAAATGGTGCCCAGGTTCTCGGTGTTGGTGCGTTTGTTCGGATCAAAGCGGCGCGCGATACCGAAGTCGATCAATTGAACATCACCGGCAGGTGTGATCATGACATTGCCCGGCTTGAGATCGCGCAAGATAATGGGTGGGTTGCGAGAATGAATATAGGCCAGAGCTTCACACACCTGCATCATCCATTTGATCACAGACTCTTCGTTCAACGGCCCTTTATGCTCTTCAAGCATTTTGTCCAGGCTTTTCCCTGGCACGAACTCCATCACAAAGTAATAATTGCCGCGCTCTTGAAAGCTGAGCATAAACGAAGGAATACGTGGATGCTTGAGGCCAAACAGCAAGTCGATCTCTTTATTGAAGCGTTCAATAGCAGTTTTGCGCTCTTCTGCACTGGTGGTAGGATTGATCAATAATTCTTTAACGGCACAGTAATTGCCCGGCCTATCTAAGAGTTCCACTTTATACACAGTGCCCATTCCACCTTCGCCTATCACCTGCACAATCTTGAATTTTCTATCAAGGATTTCACCTATTGGGAGAGCCATACGCCAGTTTACTCCAAAGTTCCTTTAAAGAGCACTGATGTGCACCACCACGGCAGTTATATTATCTTCACCGCCGTTGGCATTTGCGAGATCAATCAATGTATCGCATATTTTCTGAGGACTCGTTTTCTCACTAAGTTCTTTGAGCAGATCCTCGCTCCGTACCATCTCCCAGAGACCATCAGAACAAAGCAGGAGTGTATCACCGGGCTTCAAGGTCTGGTGGAAGATGTCTACTTCGATTGTTTTATGACCGGCGCCAAGAGAGCGATAAATCAAATTGCGCTGTGGATGTGTGTAAATGTCCTCTGGCTCAATTTGCTTTGCCTCGACCAACCTGGCTACCAGCGAGTGGTCTTTCGTAATGGGGGTAAGTTGCCCATTGCGTAACAGGTAGGTGCGGCTATCGCCGACGTTGGCGACGTAGGCCTGGCTATCGTGTATTAACGCAGCAGTAACTGTACTTCCCAGGCCGCGGGCAGAAGATTTTTGTTCACCATAGCGCAGGATAGCTTTATTTGCCAGCTGGATGGCGGCTGTAAACTGGTCCTCTACTGATTGCGCCACAGGTGTCTCAGGTAATTTGACGGTCTTGTTCGCTTTGACTTCCTGTGCCTCCACAGCTGCCTTTGGGAAGGTAATGGTCTTGTCCGGGTCGTCCGTCTCGGAAGCTGAGAGCTGCAGCTTGATGGTAGGTTGGTCTGGCAGCGGTTTGAAGAAGCTATCCATAGCTCTACTAATCGTATCTACAGCCAGCTTGCTCGCAACTTCACCGGCCTGGTAGCCACCCATACCATCCGCGACAATAAATAGACCACGATCACCACCGTCCAATGATTCTATTCGTTTATAAGCGCAATCCTCGTTTTGCTCTCGCTGTTTTCCGACATCGGTTTTATCAGCAGCAGTGAGTTTCAATTGCATTGGTATTTCCTCTATATAACATAAGTATTTTTGTGTTTTCCAAGCTCACTCAATATAACATAATTGTGTTATTTGTGACAAATGAAACAGCCTTGCCTGGCTTCTCTTGCTAGCTGACAGGACGTGAACAGCTTCGTATAGCATAATAGCATATAATATATCTCTAGTGTTTAAAGGAGCCTACTAATTGTACGTACCTGGAAGGTAAAAGTTGTTATTTCAGCTCATTTTTCGGGCGTGGCTTAAAGAACAGGCGAATAGCTGTTCCCTTAAAACTAAAAGCTTCCCGTATTTTATTCTCCAGATAGCGTTCATAGCTAAAGTGTACCGCCTGGGTGTCATTGACAAAAAACACGAAGGTAGGAGGATTCACCTGTGTCTGCGTAGCATAGTAGATCTTCAGTATTTTGCCGCGCACAACCGTAGGATTATGGTGGCGTACAGCATCCTGCACCACCTCGTTAAGACGAGCGGTCGGGACACGCAGGTAGCGCATATCGGTGACATTCAGCACCGTGTCCAGCAGCGACTGCACGTGATAGCCTGTTTTCGCGGAGGCAAACACGATGGGAGCAAAAGGAATGAACTTCAAACCCTCGGCAATGATACGGCGATAGGCTTCGGCACTTTCAATCTCTGCTTTCGGGTCCGTGTATTCACCGCGGCGTTCGGCACGCTGTTGTTCCTGTGCCATGTCCCATTTGTTGACAACGACAACGACGCCTTTAGCCTTCTCCAGGATTTCACCGGCAATATGGGTGTCCTGAGCCGCCAGGCCCTCGCTGGCGTCGATGAGCAGGAGCGCGACGTCGCTCCGTTCGATAGCTCGTTCAGAGCGCAACACGCTGAACTTCTCGATGCCGGGGCCAACCTTGCCGCGCCGGCGGATACCAGCCGTGTCGATCAATACGAGTTTTCTATCCTTATACAATAGCTCGGTATCGATGGCGTCGCGTGTCGTGCCGGGCACTTCGCTGACGATCGAGCGTTCGGTGCCCAGGATCGCGTTAAGCAAGGAGGATTTACCCACGTTGGGGCGCCCTACGATGGCAACGCGCGAGACATCCTCGTCATCTTCGTCTTCCGTCTCCTCATCCTCGGGCGGCAGGGCTTCTACGATAACATCGAGCAGGTCACCAGTGCCGGTGCCTTGAATGGAGGAGATGACAATCGGTTCTCCGAGGCCAAGGCTGTAAAATTCGACGGCATCCAGGCGGCGGGCCGCGTTATCCGCTTTGTTAGCTGCCAGGATGACGGGTTTCTCTGTGCGGCGCAATAAATCCGCCACTTCCTCGTCAGCGGCGGTAATACCAGAGCGAGCATCAACCATAAAGACGATGACGTCGGCCTCTTCGATGGCCAGTTCGGCCTGGGCCTTGACGTGCTTCATAATATCGCCTGGCTGGCCGGTCAAGCCGACCTGACCCACAGGAATGTCTGAGCCGAGCTCGAGTCCGCCCGTATCGATGAGGGTAAATTCGCGCCCGTTCCAATCGGCGTCCCCGTAAATGCGATCGCGGGTCGTACCCGGTAAGTCTTCAACAACGGCGACGCGTTCGCCGATCATACGATTAAAAAAAGTGGATTTGCCGACATTTGGCCGGCCAACAACGGCCACAAGTGGTTTCATAATAGACCTCCCCACCCTGTATCATAAATGGGGCACCCATTTCATAACGGGTGCCCCTTTGTTCAATCCGTTTCTTATTGTGTTGCGACTCATTATATCACATTGTGGGTTATGTAGCACGGAGTTATGGTACGCGCTCGTGGGCGTAAACTGGTGTACACCACGGGGCGCGATAGTCGGAAGAACGGCCGCGCACGACGTCGCTGTAAAGCTGCTGGATAGCGCTGCTGATTGGTCCAATTCGCCCATTGCCAACGGGACGGTGATCCACGCTGATGACGGGAGCAATCTGTGCCCCTGTGCCACACATGAAGATTTCGTCGGCGACGTAGATCTCGGTACGGTCTATTTGCCGCTCGCTGGTGATACGACCAAGTTCGCGTCGTGCCAGTTGCATCACCGTATCGCGGGTGATACCAAGAAGTATGTTCTCGGTCGGAGCCGGCGTTACAAGTTCACCATCGATCAGCAGGAAAATGTTTTCTGCGCTGCCTTCCGAGACATGGCCCTCGTGAGTGAGCATGATGGCTTCATCGAAACCGTTCTGCATGGCTTCACTTTTAGCGAAAGCGGAATTGACATAGGCGCCACAAATTTTTGCGCGCGCGGGAATAGCGTTATCGTCGATACGCCGCCAGGACGAAACGCCAGCGCTCATTCCATTTGTATCGACATAGTTCCCTACGGGTTCTGAGGTGATAATGAAATCGTCCCGCAGACCATGCAGCCGTACCCCGATCGTCTGGTCGGCCTTGTAGGCCACCGGGCGGAGGTAGACGTCCTGCTGCTGTCCATTGCGCCGCACAAGTTCAGTGGTGATGTCTATCAGCTGGTCAACCGTGTAGGGGAGCGCTATCTGAAGAATAGCGCACGAGCGCAGGAGCCGCTCGTAGTGTTCACGCAGGCGGAATAAGTAGACCTGCTGCTCTGCCTCGTTCCAGTAACCTCGAATGCCTTCGAAACAGCCAGTACCATAGGCAAAGCCGTGTGTTCGTACGGAGATCATGCCATGTTCGACAGGCACGAACTCGCCATTCATGAATAGTTCTTTTGTTTCCAAATTGTGTACGGCAAGCAGCGTCTTTGCTACCTACCTTCCCTCCTTATCTTGTTTCTAGTCTGCCTCAATAGTATCACATACGAGGCCTGTATATGAAACTAGAAACCTGGAACGGAACGTCGTTGCTCCTTAAAGAATTTTTTTGCCGAGAGCTGAAAGTACTAGTTCGACCGCGAGTAATGCTGTTGCATTTTCACGGTCGAGTATTGGATTCACCTCAACCACGTCCATCGCAACCAGTTGATGCGAATCCGCGATAATTTCCATTGCCAGATGGGCTTCACGATAGGTCAGACCGCCACGCACCGGGGTGCCAACGCCGGGAGCTTCTTTGGGATCCAATGCATCCATATCAAGGCTGAGATGAATGCCATCGTTCTGTTGTCCAGCAATGGCTATGGCGCGTTGCATGATTTCAGAGATACCCACCCGATCAATTTCTGACATAGTGAATACGTGAATTGAGTGCGCGCGGAGTAAGTCTTGTTCAGCGCGGTCAAGGTCGCGTGCGCCGACGATGACGATTGTTTCTGCATGAATTTTAGGCTGCCAGCCTCCTACTGTTGTCAGGCTGCTGTGTCCTATGCCAGCCAGTGCTGCCAGGATCATGCCATGGATATTGCCTGAGGGGGTTGACTGATCGGTATTGAAATCAGCGTGGGCATCGACCCATATCACTCCCACATTCTTGTGAACGTTCGCAACTCCCCACACTGAGCCAAGCGAGATGCTGTGATCACCTCCGAGAATGACGGGAAATTCGCCTTCTTGCAGGATGGTGGTAACGATAGTTGACAGTTCTTTAGATATGCCTACGATTGGGTCAAGGTATTTTAATTTGAGATTGCCCTGTGGTTGAATTTCGGGTTGGGGAATTACCAGGTTGCCCATGTCCTTGACGCTATGACCAAGACGGCGTAGCCGCTCGTTAATCTCTGCGTAACGAATGGCGCTTGTGCCAATGTCAACGCCGCGTCGGTCGGCACCCAGGTCCATTGGCGCGCCAATCACACGTATTCGCATGTAGTATGTATTCCTCCTGTTCCTCGTTGAACAGTACTATAGCCTGGCTTTATTATAGCTGCTTGCGTGCAGGTTTGTCCATCTCTGTCGTCAAGAAGTAGACATTTGGAGATCATGCATGTCATCCTTCGCTGCGCTCAGGATCTCTGCGTCCGGCGAGCCAGATCCTGAGCGCAGCGAAGGATGACATGCAGGCCGCCTCTCAAGCCCGCTCACGGGAAGTCTTCTCTCCAAATGTCTTGCGAAGAAGATGTATGCTGCTTGTTTCGTTCGTTGGAGAAGTTGTACAATAGTTTGCAAGGTTTACCACCCTCATCGTTTTATACACAACGCTTCAGAAAGTGAGGCATTACTTGCATTATCATACATGGTATGTACATTCGCGACGTTCATCAACCCCCATCCTATTTCTCAGTGTGCTGCTGTTGGCGCTTACCGCTTGCAGTGGTGGATCAACAAGTACATCTTCGACAACGAATGGGACCTCTGTACCGGCATCCAGGCAGGTATTGCGTTTCCCCAACGTTGGTATTTCCGATAGCGCTTCCCTTGACCCGGCACTGGGGCCAGATGCGAATACGGCTCAAATCGTCACTATGGTTTATAGTGGGCTTGTCAGATCTGATGTCAACTTAAACGTTATACCCGATCAGGCCACGTGGGATGTATCGTCCGATAATAGGGTGTATACCTTTCATCTCAAATCAGGGATTACTTTCTCGGATGGAACACCGGTTACCGCGCAGACGTATGTGTACACGTTGACGCGTGCGCTTCTGCCGCAGGTAAAATCAGGGATAGCCTCATTCTTTGAAGGTGCTATCGTTGGTGCAGACGCCGTCAGCGCCGGGAAGACAAAGACCCTGACGGGAGTCAAGGCGCTTGACGATTCAACTTTGCAAATCACGTTGACGCATGCAGCCCCGTACTTCCTGGAGGTGCTAACCAACTCACTGTATTTCCCATTGAATAAGACGGTGATCAGCCAGTATGGTCAGGGCGACTGGCCCAATCACGTGGCCGGTTTGGGAGTGGGGACAGGTCCATTTATGGTGAAGGAGTGGGATCATAAAGTAAAGATAATTCTCGTTCCCAATCCTCATTACTACGGCACAAAGACGAAGTTGTCGGAAGTGGATATGTACTTCGTGACCGAGCCAACAACGGCATTCAAGTCATACCAGGCGAATCAGTACGATTTCATCTGGAATATCACTCCGAATGACCAGCAAACTGCGAAGAGCCTACCTGGCTTCGTCAGAAAGTCCTTGCTGGAAACAGACCTGCTCTTCTTTAATAATAAGATGCCCCCGTTTAACAGTTTAGCGGTGCGCCAGGCCTTTGCCTATGCCATAAACAAAGAGGCCCTGATTCACGCGATTTTCAAAGATGCGGTGGTCGTTGCACCGACGATCATTCCACCAGGAATGCCGGGCTACCAGCCAGATTATGCCGGTATACCATATAATAAAGAAAAAGCGCGATCCTTGATGCAATCGGTGTATCCGGACGTCAGTAAGGTGCCACCAATCACCTTCTCGTATCCGACTTCGCAGATTATTCCAGTGGAGGCGGATGCTCTCCAGGAAATGTGGCAGACGGCGCTTGGCGTTCGCGTCAACCTGCGCTCTGTAGACCTGGTGGCGTATAATACAGAGACAACCGAACACTCGGTACAATTTGGCTCTACGCAATGGGGCGCGGACTTCCCCGATCCGTATGATTGGCTGGCATTGAACCTGACGTCGAACGCGGCAAATAACAACGGTGAATGGAGTAATCCCACATTCGATCAGACAATCGCCCAGGCGGAACAGGCGACTGGTGATCAGCGCATCAGCCTCTATAACAAGGCCGAGCAGATCGCTATTTCGGATGTTGGTTGGCTGCCTGTTGATCACCAGGCCATGGCGGCCGTTATTCCATCCTGGCTGCATGGTTTGAGCCTGAATGGCAATGGCCTCTACTTCGGAGATTGGTCTAACGTTTACATTTTGCAACATTGACCATCACTCCGTTGAGGCAGGTGAATAGTTTCATGGGCGACCTGAGCGGTCGCCCATGCGCATTAGGATGAGAACAATGAGCGGGCATCGTGAAGCGATACCTCGACATTATGCTGCCCTGGTTGTGATTATGCTGTCCATTCTCGCTGCTTGTGGGAATGGGGGGGCTGCGAGCACTACTCCTACCCCAAGCAGCGCACCCAAACTGGCGGCAAAACAAATATTGACATTTCCCAATGTCGGCATCACGGATAGCGGCCCCCCCGATCCGGCGCTGGTCACCGATCAAAATACTGACCTGATTGTCAATATGATTTATAGCGGCCTGGTTAAGTCCGATATCAATTTGAACGTCGTTCCTGACCAGGCAACCTGGGATGTTTCCGACGATAATAGAGTCTATACGTTTCACTTGAAGCCAGGCATTGTCTTTTCAGATGGGACGCCCGTCACGGCCCAGACATATGTGTACACGCTGTCTCGCGCCTTACTGCCAGAAGTAGATTCAAGTATGGCCGCTTTATTTGAGGGCGCTATCGTTGGGGCCAACGCTGTCATGAATGGCAAGACGAAAACCCTGTCAGGTGTGAAGGCTATCGATAATCAGACCTTGCGTATCACTTTGACGCGCCCTACACCGTATTTCTTGCAGATGCTTACCAACTCTCTTTTCTTCCCATTGAACAAGCGTATCATTGATACATATGGGCAGTCTGATTGGCCAGACCATGTTGTAGGTAGTGGTGTGGGCACAGGACCTTTTATGATAGCGCAGTGGAACCACAGCGTCAAAATGGTCCTTGTTCCTAACCCTTACTATTATGGAGACAAGACGAAATTAACACAAGTGAATATGATCTTTACGAATGATGCTACCACGGCATTAAATGTCTATCGCGCGGGCCGGTATGATTTTGTCTGGAATATGACGGTGTCTGACCAGGTAGCTTCTAAAGGTCTGCCGGGTTTTACTAGAAGCACACAGTTGGAAACGGATGCGCTCTTCTTTAATAATAAGATGCCCCCATTCGATAACGCTCTCGTGCGCCAGGCTTTTGCGTATGCAACAGATAAGGTGACGCTGGCACATAACGTTTTCTTCGATTCTGTTGTGCCCGCGCAGACCATCATACCTCCGGGTATGCCTGGTTATCAGCCCGACTATGCCGGTATACCCTATGATAAAAACATGGCGAAGTCACTTTTGCAGACTATTTATCCTGATCTAACCACAGTTCCCCCAATTACATTCTCCTATTCAAGCTCACAGGTCACTACACAAGAGGCTGTTGCCCTGCAAAAGATGTGGCAAGATGCCTTAGGTATCCCGATTATGCTCCATTCCGTGGAGACGACAGCGTATGCCGATGAGTTGAGCAAGCACCAGGTACAGTTTGGCTTTGTCCCGTGGAATGCGGACTTTGCTGATCCCTACGATTGCCTGACCTTAAACCTGCTCTCGACGGCGCCAAATAATTATGGGCAGTGGAGTGATCCAGACTTTGACCAGGCGGTGACACAGGCTGATAAAACGCTATCAAATAATACGCGTGTCTCGCTTTATAACCAGGCGGAACAGATTGCTATTCAAAATGTTGGCTGGCTCCCGCTCGATCACCAGGCGTTGGCGGCGATTATTCCATTGTGGGTTCATGGAGTGAGTGTCAATGCAAATGGTCTTTTCTTCGGAGATTGGTCGCAAGTCTACGTATTGCAACATTAAGGTGAGACTGGCCTGCACCCCTATGCATGAGATAACTTGATAGCTTCGTATGCAAGATGATATACTTTAGATAACATATTTGGTGTGGGCCCGCTACAATGTTGGCGGGCTTTCCTCTATATCACGTGTGTCTTACCCAGGATAACTATGCAGAGCCTGTGTGAGACTTTTAGGAAAAAGCCCTGGCGCTACGTTATGCAATGTTGCATAGATGACCTGCGATAGGTCAAATAGTAAGGAGGTTCTTCAGCAGTGGCTATTGATATTGTTAACCCCTATCAGGTGGCGGTTTCGCAGTTTGATGATGCGGCAGAACGTCTCGGGCTCTCGCAAGCGATGCGAGCTATTTTACGCAAGCCGAAACGTGAACTTATCGTCAATTTCCCCGTGCGTATGGACAATGGAGACGTGGAGATGTTCACGGGTTATCGTGTCCAGCACAACATCAATCGTGGGCCGGCCAAAGGTGGCATCCGTTTTAGCCCGGAAGTTTCACTCGACGAGGTTCGCGCGCTGGCGATGTGGATGACGTGGAAATGCGCGGTTGTAGCTATTCCATTTGGTGGCGCCAAGGGCGGCGTTCTTTGCGATCCGCATAAGCTCTCTCGGGCCGAGCTTGAGCGCCTGGCACGTCGCTATGCTACGGAAATTTCTATTTTAATTGGACCTAACAGCGATATTCCTGCTCCCGACATGAATACCAATCCACAGATCATGGCCTGGATGATGGATACGTTTTCTATGCACCAGGGCTACTCGGTGCCGGCCGTGATTACCGGGAAACCTCTCGCTATCGGTGGTAGTGAAGGTCGCCTCGAAGCAACTGCACGCGGCATACAATTTGTCACGCGTGAGGCAATGATCGACCTTGGTATGGATCCTGAAGAAAGCTCTGTGGTGATTCAGGGCTTTGGCAATGTGGGCGGTATTTCTGCTCGCCTGCTTAATGAGCTGGGATGCAAAATTGTTGCTTTAAGCGACATTAGCGGTGGTGTCTATAATCCTGACGGTATCGATGTCCACCAGGCCATGCACTACTCCAGGGAACATGGCGCCCTGAGAGGCCTACCCAATACCCAGGCTGTCACGAACGCGGAACTGCTGACGCTGCCATGTGATGTGCTGGTGCCTGCCGCCCTTGAGAATCAGATAACGGAGAAAAATGCGACCCGCATCAAGGCCAGTTTGATGGTTGAGGCAGCCAATGGTCCTACGACGCCAGAGGCAGACCATATCCTCAATGATCGCGGCGTCACGATTGTGCCTGATATCCTGGCCAATGCAGGTGGCGTGACCGTCAGCTACTTCGAGTGGGTACAGGACCTGCAACGCTTTTTCTGGGCTGAACATGAGATCAACGATCGCCTCGAGTCGATCATGACGCGTGCCTATCGAGCTGTGCGCAACAAAGCGCAGCAGCAGGAGACGAACCTGCGTATGGGTGCGTATTTGTTGGCTGTAACACGTGTTGCCGAGGCAACCGAAATTCGCGGTGTCTACCCGTAAGAGTTAAAGGATGAAGGGACGCAATGAATTGCGCCCCTACGTTTTGATCAGTTCAAGATGCAGTATTCTTAACCAGATTTCCTGTTTGTTCACTTCCTCTTGAGGACTCCACGCGGGCTCAAGTGAAAAAATCACGTTGACGAACTGGCCGGCAGGAAACGAGGAGCGCTGAGCTCCACCACGCATCAACGTCCCCTTGAACTGAAACTTCCCATTGCTCAGCAGGAGACGTAGATTGCGACCGTCAAAGCCACTTGACCAGCTACTCATAATGCGCAGCCCTTCGGCCTTGAAGATAGGCTCAGGATTGGCCGCGCCGAAAGGGGCAAGTTCGCGTACATTACGATACGTGTCGTAGTTGATACGCTCCAGCCTTTTGAAGACCAGGTCGATCATACGAACGCTGGTAATTTCCTGTTCGATCACAACACCGGTCTGGTCGGCTATCTCCACCTCTGTTTCTCCAGCCACTACAGATGGTGCGGCCTGTCCGTTCCAGCCGAGCAAGTGCTCGCGAAGTTTTTCAATAAGATTATTCTCAATAGTGAAACCAGCTGCCTGGGCATGACCTCCGTAACGCACCAGGATGCCGGCGCACTCGCCCAGTGCATCAATAATATTGAGTCCTTGCTGGCTGCGCGCTGAGCCACGGCTGAACTCCGGGCCTCGACTCAGTACTAACACGGGACGATGAATCTCTTCGGACAATTTGCCCGCGACCAGGCCGATAATGCCTTCAGGCCAGTTATCACCACTGACCAGTACAACCTTATCATTTGGACGAAGCTGTGCCTCCGTACGTACATGGTTCATCAGCTCTTCGGTTTGTCGTTGTCGCAACTGGTTGAGTTGTTCCAATTCTTCGACGTAGTGAGCGGCTTCGGCCGGATGATCTGTGGTCAGCAGGTTGAAAGCAATACTTGCATCCTTCATGCGGCCCGCGGCATTTATGCGTGGCGCCAGGGCATAGGCGATATCGCGCTCGCGTATTCTACCGGGCTGCAAGCCCGCTTTGCGTATCAGAGCCCGCAAGCCTGGATTGAGCGTTTGATTGAGCTGCTCCATACCCAGGCGTACAAGGGTGTGGTTTTCACCGAGCAGTGGGGCTACATCGGCAATGGTACCAACGGCTACCAGGTCGAGGAGGGCTAATTCTTCCGCTTCTGGCCGTTTATACGCGCGGTAGAGCGCCTGTGTCAGCTTAAAGGCTATGCCTACGCCACAGAGATAGCGCTCGCTATAGGTACAATCCGGCCGCCAGGGATTGACCATGGCGTAAGCATCTGGACGCTTTTCAGGTGGGTGGTGGTGATCCGTGATGATGACGTCGATGCCCTGCGCTTTTGCGTATGCGACCTGCTCAATGTCGGAACTGCCACAATCAGTGGTGATAATCACGGTTGTACCCCTGCTTTTGAGCAGCTCTATAGCTTTCAGATTGAGGCCACAGCCATCATGTAAGCGGCTGGGGATATGAACGTCGAGAACCGCTTCCGGGCTCTTGAGCGTTCTCAACGCGCGGGTGAGTAGAGCTGAGGATGTGACGCCGTCGGCATCGTAGTCACCATAGACCGTTATATGCTCTTGTTGAGCAAGTGCGCGCTGTATGCGTTCGAGCGCTTTGCTCATATCAATCAGCGTGAGCGGACCAGGCGTCTGGTCATAGCGGGCATCGAGGAAAGAACGCATGGCACCAGGCGTTGTGATACCACGATTATGGAGGAGCTGCGCGTGGATTGCTTCTATACCTGCTTGTGCGTACAGCTTAAATTGAGCGTCGGAGAGCATATCATATACATCCCATGGTCTGCTCGTTAGAGATATTGACTCCACATGTCTATCCTTTTGATGCGTTAATCAGGCAGTAATCGTAGAAACACTTCGTTCCCGAGGAGGCGTCCCCGCTTACTCAGGCGCAACCATTCAGTCTCCCGCTCTAACAGCCCTGCCTCCTCGACCATATGCAGGCGATCACCGGCAAACTGAGCGAATGGTAGAGCAAAACGCTGTTCAAAGGTGGGCAAATGCAGGCCCTGAGCGGTACGGAGGGCCAGAAAGGCAGTCTCCGACATTGCCTGCGCCTTGTCTACCGTTTCGCTCTCGACCTCTGGCCATTGTTGTGCCTTGAGCATGCGGATATATTCGGCAGGCTCGCGTACATTAGAAAAGCGCCTTCCGCCAAAGCTTGAATAGGCACCGGCTCCCATTCCGATGTATGGGAGATTGTGCCAGTAGGTCAAATTATGGCGAGATTGGAAGCCGGGAAGCGACCAGTTAGAGATTTCGTAATTCACATAGCCGGCAGCATGCAGGCGTTCATCCGCATATTCATACATATCCGCGCACAGGTCTTCATCGCCCGGAGTAATACGCCCTTCGTGTGTCCAGGTATAAAAAGGTGTGCCTTCTTCGATGATCAAGGAGTAGAGCGAGAGATGTTCGATATGTAAATCCAGCGCCCTTTCAATGGTCTCACGCCAATGGCGCATGGTCTGTCCAGGCAAGCCGAACATAAAATCGACATTGATGGAAGTGAAGCCCGCTGCTTGCGCATCGCGTACGGCTTGCGTGATATCTTTGGGCGAATGAATACGACCGAGGGTTTTAAGTAACTCCGCATCAAAACTCTGGGCGCCCATACTCAGTCGATTGACGCCAGCTGCGCGTAATCCCACCAGCTGCTCGCGACTCAAAGTGCCCGGGTTGGCTTCCAGGGTAATCTCGGCATCTTCATCAACCGCGAAATTGTCGTAACAGGCGTCCAGGATGCGACTAACCTGAGAGACGCTGAGCAGGCTGGGGGTACCACCACCAAAAAAGATGGTGCGAGAGCGACGTGGTTCCCCACCTGGTAACTTTGTCAATGCGCCCGCCATGCCGATCTCGGTGAGCAGGGCACGTACATATGGCTCTCTAAGCGGAAGCATACCGGCATAGGTATTGAAATCGCAATAGTGACAGCGTGTATGGCAAAAGGGGATATGTACATACAGGGAGACGGTCTCCAGGAGCTGTTGAATGGGTTCTGTTTTTGCTGATTGAGTTGTGGCAGGTGCGATTATGGTCATGAAAAAAATCAGATCCTTTGTTTAGGAACGCAGTGACGAACGGTGCCGTTCAGCACATTTCGCTACTGCGTTCCTAATACGGTGTCTCAGGTTTTGTTACGGCTGTGCGGGGACGCCACCACCAGGAATCCCTCCAGGAGCGCTACCAGGGGCGCCGCTGGGTGAGCCACTGCTGGGCGCGCCCGCTGGGAGATCGGGAGGCATATTCATAGCATCGAGCAGCTTGTTCTGGTCAACCGGTGTAATCACCGTACCGGGAAGTGTCTGCTGCTCAGTTAGCCAGTTGGTGAGCGCGCTGCCCTTCAATGACTGCAAGGTCGCGGCATCCAGGGCGCGAGCATGGTCGATGGCCATAAGTTGAACGATACGGAAGGTCCCGTTTTCTTTAATGATAGGACTGAGCTCGTTAACTTTTCGTGCTGGATCGAAAAGCCACATCTCGACATTAGCCGCCGTATAGTTTTGCACATACTGCCCACGGGCCAACCAACCCAGAGAACCACCTTTGGTCGCAGTCTGGTTATCGACCGAGCTAGCTTTGGCGAGTTTCGCGAAATCGCCGCCATGCTTGAGTTCATTCAGTATTGTCGTGGCTTTTTGCTGCGTATCAAGGGTTATCATGCGCGCTTGTACCTGATATGTTGGCGAAACCACTTGAGATGCCAGGTATGCCTGCATGTTATCCCGCCGCAATGTGACGGCCATCATGGCCTGCATATCGTCATCAGAGACCCTATCCTTGCTCAGGAAGGCAGAATAACTGCTGGTCTTTGGAATATTAGCCTTAAAAGCAGCCATAGCCTGGCTGAGCGCCCCAGCAGTCGGGTTCACCCTGGCCTGGACCTGGCTATTTTGGCTGGCAAGCCACTCACGGATAAGTTCGTCATTCTGTAGCCAGGTGACGCTGTCATTGCCAACCTGTGATTGGTTGATGTTCGTTTGATCTTGTGGAATGACGGTTTTCGTAAGATTTGTATATTGCTGGTTGAGGTTAGTATATTTTGTCGCCAGGTTAGTCCCCGATGTTTGTATATCTGTTTGCTGCTTGGTCAGCTTAGTACGCTCTGGACTGGGGCCAGGTTTGAGCGCTGCTATCTGCTTTTTCACAGTATCAAACTGTTTACTCAGAGTCTGAAGCTGTTGTTGCAGGTCCGCGAGCTGCTTCTTCATGCTGTCGCGCTGTGCAATTTCTCCGTTTGGCCCGTTAATGCTACTTTGGGCAAGTTGTGTCTTGAAGGCAACCATCTTGCGGTATAGCGATTGCGGAACTGGATGACCGTTGACGCTGGTAATAGGTTGACTTGGAATGATGATGTTGATATTAACCCAGAAGCCGATGATAACTGCTACGATAAGCACAACGACGCTGATAGCGGTAATCCAGGTAGCACGACGCTGAATTTGTACTTTCTCGTTGTGTGAAAGATGTGCTCCCCAGCCAAAAATAAGCGGCTTCCCGTCGCGTTTGCCCTCGAAGCGTGCTGTCTGCTTGTAATATTTCTTTGGTTTTTGGGAACGTGATGGTCGTTTGTTTTCAGGGCGACGTACTGTCTGACTATTCATCCTAAATCTGATCCCTCCGCTTGAAACGCTGGCTTGCGTCAACAAAGTCAAAACATACATACAGTTAAGATGAATACGCTACTTTTCTGTGAAAGTTCACGTACACATCTCAACCTGTAAAGTATGTTTGCTCCCTTGCCTACTTCTACGAGTGCATACCACGCATGTGTTCTGCTGTATAGGGGAGCAATGCCATATGTCTCGCCTCTTTAAGTGCTACACTCAAACGGCGTTGATGCTTGGCGCATGTCCCTGTCTTCCGGCGGGGTTCGATTTTGCCACGATCGGAGATGTAGCGTTTCAAGAAACGGTTAGCATCTTTGTAATCAATTTCGCGTACATGATCGTGGCAAAACTGACAAATTTTGCGGCGAGATGTGCGCTCGCCTCGTCCGCCCTCGCGCCGTTCGCGGCGTGGGGCGCCTTCCGGTCTTCTTTGCACGGATTGTTCTCCTCAATATCGAGGTTTAGAAGGGGTGATCTTCTAAATCTCCAAGAGGGTCGGAATCGTCTGCATTCCCTGCTAAAAAGTCTGAACTAC
>WNGQ01000230.1_pt1 | contig 55758 bp, 43 predicted proteins | sample 5407661 | NCBI WGS metagenome assembly WNGQ01 (sample SAMN13153382, study PRJNA577476) | soil metagenome | isolation source: 60 cm soil or saprolite under Garry oak tree replicate 2 | place: USA:California | collected 2016-06-15 | reverse complement strand
TGCCGGCAATCGGTGCCTTCGGTAACCTCGGTCACAACGCAGCGCGTGGTCCCGGCCGAGACAACTGGAACCTGTCGCTCTTCAAGAGCTTCGTCTTTAACGACGAGCGAGGCAGCCGCTTGGAGTTGCGCTGGGAGACGTTCAACGTCTGGAACCACACCCAATTCAACCAAGTCAGCAATAACTTTGGTTCCAGCAATTTTGGCCAGTTTACCTCAGCCTTCGACCCGAGAGTCATGCAGCTCGGAGCGAAGCTGTACTTCTAGACCCCACTGGAGGTACGCAGTCCGCCCCGCTCGCACGCACCCCTGCGAGCGGGGCTTTTTATCTTGTCTTTCTGTCTTACTGTTGCCACGCTTCCTGCCCCTCAGTAAGGTCGGACACAAGCATTCGACAGGTGTACTGTAAAGTTCTGTCGTGCGAGTATTAGCCTAGGGACGCACGCCTCCGATTTGGACTCTGTATGCTACGAGAGATGCACGCTACTGCATGGCTGAGATTGCTCGCCGTAATTCTTTTATTGACCGCCTCCGCGATTGCCCAAACAGCCGATCCTTCGGAAGCGCAATCACTTGAGAAAGCCGGGAAATTCGCAGAGGCTGCGGCCGCGTGGCGCAGCGTCGCCCAGCGCGACCCGCGCAACGCCGCAGCGTGGGCTAGCCTCGGCTTGGTGCTCTCCAGACTGCAGGAATACTCAGAAGCTGCCAGTGCTTACAGGAAAGCATTGTCACTAAATTCCAGATTGCCAGGAGTCCAGCTCAACTTAGGCCTGGCGGAATTCAAGCAGGGCCACTTCGAGGCTGCGATCCCTCCTCTAGATGCTGCTCTCGCTGCAGATCCAGACAGCGCACAAGGCCGCACGTTGCTCGGGCTGAGTTACTATGGCGCGGGAAGGTATGACGAAAGCTCGAAATATCTTGCGCTCGCGTCAAAAGCTGATCCTGCGAATCGAGAACTCCACCGAGTTCTGGCGCAGAGCTGCCTGTCCGCAAAGAAGTACTCTTGCGCGCTCGATGAGTTCACCTGGATTTTGCACCAAAATCCCGACTCCGCTGCCGCCCACCTGCTCACGGGCGAAGCGCTCGATGGACTGGGCAGGACTCCCGAGGCCATCGCGGAATTTGAGCTTGCCGTCAAGACCGATCCGCAAGCACCCAACATGCACTTTGGGCTCGGCTATCTTTACTGGAAAATGCGGCAATATGATGATGCCTCGCGCGCGTTCGAGAGTGAGTTGTCCATCGATCCTGCAAATCCTCAGGCACTAGCGTATCTGGGCGACATCGAAATGAAGAGGGGAGATCAGGAAAGGGCACTCACCCTGCTAAAAAAAGCGACGGCATTGCGGGACGACATTCGCATCGTGCATCTCGACATGGGTGTGATTTTCACGGAACAGAAGCACTATCAGGAAGCGCTCGCCGCGTTGCAGCGCGCTCGAAAATTAGATCCCGAGCAACCCGAAGTGCACTACCGGCTCGGACGTTTGTATCAAGCGATGGGAGACGGAGAAGCGGCCAAAGCTGAATTCGCCATGGTTCAGTTACTGCATCAGAAAGCGGAAGACGATATCGCCGACAAAATGTCGGGCCAGGAGACCGCACGTCGTCCCTAAGTGCCACGGCGAGATGTTTAGGGAGGAGCCAGCTCGAGTTGTTTGACCATGTTCGAGAGCAGGGTTACGCGTCGCCCCCATTCCTCGGGGCCATGGACATTTTTGCCTCAGCCATGCGACCGAAGAGAATGTGGCGAATTTTGCTTCTCGCGTCCTCTTGCATTTTTTTTCTGCAGCGTCCAGCGGTCTCTCAGGATCGCTCAACAGATGAATCGGTTCCCCGAGGCAATCGCGCGGAAATCTCCGTCACCTTGCGCGACAATTCAGGCCAGGTCATCACCACGCCGGCCACTGTAAAAATTTATCGTTCTGGAGTTTTGAGCGGTCAGGCCATGGCATCAAGGGGACGCGCGTTTTTTATTTTGAACACTTTAGGCGATTACACGATCATTGTTGACGCTTCTGGGTACCGGCCCGCGCAAAAAGAGGTTTCACTGAGGATAGCTGTCGAGGCCGCAGAAGACATTTATCTGAAACGCGATTCAGTTCCGGAGAATGGTTCGGCTGTTCCTGGCAAACCGCTGCTTGCGCCGAAAGCAAAGGAGGCGTTCGACAAGGGAATCGAGGCTCTGAACGACAATAAGCTCGACGCAGCTGAGAAGTATCTGAATGAAGCCGTAAAGCTCGCGCCTGGTAATCCAGACGTCTTGTACATCCAGGGCGTGATTTATCTCAAGAGGCAGAATTGGGCAAAGGCCGAGACTGTTCTCGAAAAGGCAACTCAGATTGATCCAAATCATGCGCATGCCCTCGCGGCGCTTGGCATGGCGTTTGTCGACGGAGGAAAATTCGATCAGGCGATCGAGCCGCTTGAACGATCTATGAAACTGGCTGCCGGCGATTGGCAAACACACTGGACGCTGGCAAAAGCGTATTACCATAATCAACGATTCGACTCGGCGTTAGAAATGTCGCAACAGGCTTTGGATGAATCACACGGAGCGGCTCCGGAAATCGAGCTCCTGGTTGCGCAATCATTCACAGCGGTGGGAAAGTACGAAGAGTCCGCTCAGGTGCTTCGCGATTATCTGAAGAACCATCCCAAAGATCCTGGCGCAGCAACAGCGCGCCGATGGCTGGACCGGTTGGTGGCAGATGGAAAAATCCACCGCAACTAAGACTCGCCAATGTCGCAATTGCGCTTACCATGAGCGCAAGGGAAAACCAAATGAAGTCTCTATCGCGAGGGGAACCAGCCGGGACGAGTCTCGACTACGCGGCAAAAACCTATTTGATAAATCCAAGAACCTTCTTCGGCAGGCGGGCAACTTCTGCGTCTGAAATTCCAAAATTGTCGGCAATCAGCGATGCCGGATTCGCGGACAGCCATCTCGATATTGAGATTTCTTCGAACCCGGGACTGTTGAATAGGATGACGAGTCTAGCTACTTTCCGTCGCAAAATAGCTCGTTCTGAATGAGCTATTCGTTTCTAGAGACCGCCTGATTCTGCTTGTGCGTTTCGATTTCTTCCGCTCGACCTGTTTGCGTCCCCGAGTCGCGGCGGGTAGAACCTCAAGCTCGTTGCAAGGACAGGCAGCGGCCGATCTGGATGATGTCGTCCGCGATAACGCCAGGGCCGATCCAGCGCTGCATACTTCGAACCCTCGATAGCGACAGCGATTCAACCTGGTGGTTAACATGGTCTACTCGAAATTGGACGAAAAGCTACCGAAAACACACCGGTTTTATTTCCAATTGCGATGGCCGAGCTAGTGAATCACTTATTCGCTTTACTCTCTCGTTCGACGACAGCGCGCAAGCTCTGGCACGATGGGCGTGCCAACGCTGTATGAGTGCCTCGAGAAATGAAGAATTTCTCAGGGGCAATTAGGGGGCACTAAGGATTCCCTCCCTTTCCTTTCAATACCTTAGAAGGCCAGGCCGCACCGCAAAGCTCCTTTGTTTCCATACAATTGGTGGATTCGATCCCCACCGCCCCTACCAGACCTCTCCGATACAAAAGCACTTAGCTGCTGGCCGCTGTACTACCGGTACAAATTTGTAGCGATTGCGATTTGCGAAAGCGCATTCCGCTGGGCGTCCGTATCGCTGTGGACGTAGTAACGGAGCGTGGTTTTGATATCCGTGTGCCGCAAGATTTGCTGCACAGTTTTGGGCGACACCTTGCTGTTGGCCAGTGCGGTGCCCAACCCGTGCCGGAATGCGTGCAACCCCACATCCTTCGTCGGCAAGACCAGCTTTCGCAGCAATGGCTTCAAACCGAACTTCACCACGTACTGCCACTTACGCGGGCGGCCATTCCTGTTTGGAAACAGAAGCCCACCGGAATTTCCTGCCACACGTTGCGCAAGTAGTTCGCGAGCATTACTTCCTTCAATAACGTCGTCGCGTGTCTTTACGAACTTTACGTGAAAAGATAAGTGTCTATTCACCAGTAGGTTGATGGCTGCGGGCTTGGCGAGGCGCTTGCTCTCTCGTGCAGAACTATTGTAATGGCCCACAGCATTGTCATACCAGTGTCCGCTTATTGTACCCAACCAATGTCTCTCATATAAAAAACATGTAGGCGCGGATGGAAGAAGGCGAAGCCTGCGCTGGGGCTCGAGAAAGCCATCTTCCTTCCCTGGGGGCTCGTTTGACCACGCACACGGATGTGACTGTTTGGCCCGGTAGGCCGTATCCTCTTGGCGCCACCTGGGATGGGGAAGGAGTGAATTTCGCGTTATCCTCGGAGCGTGCCGAGAGAGTTGAGTTGTGCCTCTTCGACCAATCAGGCCGCCGCGAACTTCACCGCATTTCCGTCAATGAACAAACCGATCAAGTGTGGCACTGCTATGTGCCGGAAGCTCGCCCCGGCTGTGTTTACGGATATCGCGTGCACGGCCCGTACGAGCCTGCTCAAGGTTTAAGGTTCAATCACCACAAGCTTCTCCTCGATCCTTACGCCAAGCAGATTCAGAGCGCCCTGAAGTGGCATGACTCCCTTTTTGCGTATCGTATCGGTCACCGCAACGAAGACTTTTCCCAGGATCGCCGCGACAGTGGCCCCAGCATGCTCAAAGGAATGGTGGTTGACCCGGCGTTCACTTGGGGCACGGATCGCCCGCCGCGCACACCTTGGCATCGCACGGTCATCTACGAAGTTCACGTCAAAGGCTTCACCATTCGGCATCCAGAAGTCCCGTCCACTTTGCGGGGCACGTACGCGGCCCTGGCCACAGCACCAGTCATCGACTATTTACTTCGCCTCGGAGTTACCGCGGCCGAACTGTTGCCGGTCCACACATTTGTCGATGACCGCCTGTTAGTGCAGCGCGGTCTGCGCAATTATTGGGGCTACAACTCCATCGGTTTCTTCGCTCCGGAGCCGCGCTACTGCGCTACCAACAGCATCCACGAATTCAAGACCATGGTGAAGACTTTGCACTCGGCCGGCATCGAGGTGATCCTGGACGTCGTTTATAACCACACTGCAGAAGGCAATCATCTGGGCCCCACTTTGTCTTTCCGCGGAATTGATAATCCCGCGTACTACCGTTTGGCCGCCGACAATCCCCGTTTCTACACCGACTACACCGGCACCGGCAACACGCTGAATATGCGTCACCCTCGCGTCCTGCAGTTGATCATGGACAGCCTGCGCTATTGGGTGTTGGAGATGCACGTCGACGGCTTCCGCTTTGATCTTGCGGCGACACTCGCGCGCGAGCTGCACGAAGTCGATCGTCTCGGAGCGTTTCTCGACATCATCCACCAGGATCCTGTGCTCTCCCAAGTGAAACTGATTGCCGAACCTTGGGACCTCGGTGAAGGCGGTTATCAGGTGGGAAAATTTCCCGCCGGCTGGGCCGAATGGAACGATAAATACCGCGATGCCGTGCGTTCCTACTGGAAGGGCGATGGCGGGCTGATCGGCGAGCTCGCCTACCGCTTCACCGGCTCCAGCGATCTTTACGCGCGCAGCGGGCGCAAACCTTATGCCAGCATCAATTTTGTTACTGCGCATGATGGTTTCACCCTGCAGGACCTTGTCAGCTACAACACCAAGCATAATTACGCCAACGGTGAAGAAAACCGCGACGGCACTGACAATAACCGCAGCTGGAACTGCGGAGCGGAAGGCCCCACGGACGATCCCCAAATCAAGCGCCTGCGCTCCCAGCAGAGACGCAATTTCCTCGCCACGCTGCTGCTGTCACAGGGGGTTCCTATGCTGCTTTCGGGCGACGAGATCGGCCATACACAGCAAGGTAACAACAACGCATACTGTCAGGACAATGAGATCAGTTGGCTCGATTGGAATCAGGAGAGAGTGGACAAAGCCCCTCTTGATTTCGTTCAGCGGCTGATCGCTTTACGTAGAGACCATCCGGTTTTTCGCCGTCGGAATTTCTTTCAGGGCCGCAAAATCAAGGGCGCTGAGATCAAGGACATCGTCTGGTTTAAACACGACGGCCACGAGATGACCGACGAGGAATGGAACCAGGACTTCGCACGTTCTTTAGGCCTGTTGCTCTCGGGAGATGCTGTCGATGAAATTGACGAGCGCGGCCAGAGCATCAAAGACGAAAATTTCGCCATTCTCCTGAATGCTCATCACGAGGAGATTCATTTCGTTCTGCCCGCCCGTACGCCGGACTCAGGCTGGTTCGTGCTCGTGGACACCTCTTGTCAGACATCCGAGGACGCCAACCGTTTTTATTCCAGTGGTGATTCCTATCCCCTGCAGCCGCGTTCGCTGGTGCTGCTAGTCGAACGTGCTCCCGACCGAATCCGTGCGGACAATAGGAGGCGGACTCCGGCTCCGGCTCCGTGAAGCATCAGCACAAAATGCCCTTTGGCGCTGAAATCCTCGACGATGCCGCGGTCCGGTTTCGCCTTTGGGCGCCGCGCGCACAGAGCCTCGCAGTTGAACTTCCTTCGAAGAGCTTGCCCATGAGTGCTCTGGACGACGGTTGGTTCGAATGCATCACCCGCGAGGCCGGCCCTGGCACGCGATATCAGTTCACTGTCGACCGCCGCGATAAAGTTCCTGATCCAGCCTCTCGCTACCAACCTTCCGGCGTGCACGGTCCCAGCGAAGTTATTCATCCGGAGGCGTTCGAATGGCGACAGAACAACTGGCATGGCCGCCCTTGGGAAGAAACGATTCTTTACGAACTGCATTTGGGATCTTTTTCCCCGGAAGGTACGTTCGCCGGCGCCGAACGCAAGCTGGACTACCTCGCAGAACTGGGCATCACCGCCATCGAACTCATGCCGCTTTCCAGTTTTCCGGGCCAGCGGAATTGGGGCTATGACGGTGTCTTGCCCTACGCTCCCGCCGCTGTTTATGGGCGGCCCGATGAGCTCAAGCACCTAATAGATTCCGCTCATTCCAAAAACATGATGGTTTTTCTCGACGTCGTTTACAACCACTTCGGCCCCGAAGGGAATTATCTGCACCTGTATGCGCCGCAATTTTTCACCGAGCGCCACCACACTCCATGGGGCCAAGCGATTAATTTCGATGCTCCGGGCAGCCGGACGGTGCGCGACTACTTCATTCATAATACGCTCTACTGGCTTGAGGAATATCGCATTGATGGTCTGCGATTTGACGCCGTGCATGCTATTTTCGACGATTCCAATCCCGATATTCTGAGTGAGCTGGCCGAGACCGTCCGGAAAACGCTCAGTCACGAACGCCACGTTCACCTGGTACTGGAAAACGACAACAATGCCGCGCATTATCTGAGCAGCGAGCCTCGCAAACCATCGCGCTTGTACAATGCCCAGTGGAACGACGACATCCACCACGCCGCTCATGTTCTACTCACCGGCGAGTCCGATGGTTACTACGCGGATTATTCGCCAAATCCGGCGCGTCATCTCGGGCGATGCCTCGCACAGGGCTTTTCCTATCAAGGGGAATCTTCGGTATACCGCGATGGGAAACCCCGGGGCGAACCGAGCCGCCACTTGCCATTAGACGGTTTTGTTTCTTTTCTCCAGAATCATGACCAGGTAGGGAATCGTGCCTTCGGTGAACGAATCACCAGTCTCGCAGACGCCAACAAGATCAAGGCTGTGTTAGCAGTCTTGCTTTTAGCTCCTTCGCCCCCACTCTTGTTCATGGGAGAGGAGTTCGGCGCAAGCACTCCCTTTCTCTTTTTCTGCGACTTTGAACCTGCTCTGGCTGTGAATGCCAGGGAGGGCCGTCGCTCCGAATTCGCGCGATTTGCCGAGTTCAGCTCTCCCGAGGCGCAGGCCCGCATTCCTGATCCGAATAGGGAAGAAACCTTCTTCCGTTCAAAGCTCGATTGGGCTTGCTTGCAATCAGCGCCACACCGCGGCTGGCTATCGTTCTATCGCCAACTGCTCGCACTCCGCCGAAAAGAGATCGCGCCGCGCATCAAAGATGTCGAACCCGGCAAATCGAAATTCGAAGTGATCGGCAGTGACGCAGTGCGGGCCCGTTGGCTCCTGGCCTCTGGCCGAGCGTTGGCCCTGATCGCCAATTTCAGCACTGAGAGACTCGATATTCCCGAGGCACCTGAAGGCGCGCTGCTCTATACGACCGCCGACGCTCTTGGCTCGAGGCAGGGAAGCCTGGATGTACCGCCGCTCACAACCGCATGGTTTCTGAAATGAAGAAAGCGCCGGGCATTCCCGTTGTCACCTATCGTCTGCAGTTCAATCGGGACTTTACGTTCTCTCAGGCCGCCGACCTGGTCCCGTACCTCGCATCGCTGGGCGTTTCTCATTGTTATGCCTCTCCTTACCTACGGGCACGGCCCGGGAGCATGCATGGCTATGACATCATCGACCATCATCAACTCAATCCAGAAATCGGCAGCTCCGAAGATTACGAGCGCTTCGTGGACGCCCTTCACGAACATGGCATGGGCCAGATTCTCGACATCGTTCCCAATCACATGGGCATCCTGGGCAAGGACAATGCCTGGTGGCTCGATGTCTTGGAAAACGGTCGAGCCTCGACCTACGCTAGCTATTTCGACATCGACTGGGAACCCCTCAAAGGCGAATTGCAAGGGAAGGTGCTGGTCCCGGTGCTCGGTGATCAATATGGTTCCGTGCTCGACCGCGGCGAACTGAAACTCACTTTCGACCAGGAACGCGGCGAGTTTAGCTTGTTCTATTTCGAGCATCGTTTTCCGATTGATCCCCGTGAATACCCGCGCATTCTCGGCAGAGAGATCGAGACCCTGGAGCGGGAATTGGGCGCACAGGACGGAGATTTTCTGGAGCTACAAAGCCTGCTTTCGGCTTTCAGCCGTTTGCCGGGCCGGGAAGGCATTGGGGGGAAGCAGCAAGCCGAACGGCTGCGCGACAAGGAAATCCATAAACGGCGGCTAGCCGTCTTGTGTGAGCGTTCGGTCCCTATGGTTCGCTTCATCGCTCGAAATATCCGAAGCATGAACGGTTCTCCAGGAGATTCCGCTTCCTTCGATGAACTCCACGAACTCATCAAAACCCAGTCCTATCGCCTGGCTTTCTGGCGGGTCGCCGCCGATGACATCAACTATCGCCGTTTTTTTGACATTAATGATCTCGCGGCTTTGTGCCAGGAAAACCGAGCAGTTTTCGACCAGACTCACGAATTCGTTTTGCAACTCCTTTGCGAAGGCAAGATCGACGGGCTGCGTATCGACCACCCCGACGGTCTTTATAATCCACGCCAGTATTTTGAGCGTCTGCGGAGCAGCCGGAGCTCTTCTTCCCACGAAGAGCCGAGCGCCAGTCCTTATTACATCGTCGCCGAAAAAATCCTCGGCGGCACGGAACAATTGGCGCCCGATTGGCCGATTCACGGCACTACCGGTTACGTTTTCGCTAATCTGGTAAACAACCTTTTCGTCGATTCCAATGGCCAGCCAAGGATGGATCGTATCTATCGCTTGTTCACCGGTCAGCGGACCTCTTTCCAGCAATCACTCGATGAATCTAAGAAGCTGGTCATGGATCACTGGCTCAATAGCGAATTGAACGTACTTGCCAGCCATCTCAACCGCATCGCTCTTGCCGACCGTCACACTTGTGATTTCACTTTGAAGAGCCTGCGCGACGCGCTTACGGAGATCATCGCGTGTTTCCCGGTGTATCGCACCTATGTGACCGAGGAAGGAGTCTCTGCCAGTGACCGCGGCTACATCAACGAAGCTGTCTCCTCCGCAAAATCCAGAAGCACCGCAGCCGATTCATCGGTGTACGATTTTATTGCCGAAGTCCTGCTGAGCAGTAGAACGGAAGGCCACTCGCATTTCTATCAACGTTCGGTCATTCATTTCGCCATGCGCTTTCAGCAGTACACCAGCGCCTTGATGGCCAAAGGCCTGGAAGACACCTGCTTCTACCGCTATAACCGCCTGGTCTCCCTCAACGATGTGGGCGGCACGCCGCTCCGCTTTGGCGTGTCCGTAGAGGAATTCCATCAAGAAATTCAGCACCGCGCCAGGATTTGGCCCCACGAAATGCTTGCAACCTCCACCCATGACTCCAAGCGTTCGGAGGACGTGCGCGCGCGCATTAATGTCCTTTCCGAGATTCCACTGGAGTGGCTTCGCCAGGTGCGCAGTTGGCGTCAGCTAAATCACGACAAGAAAACCATCTGGGACGAAACCGAAGCCCCTACTCCGAACGATGAATATCTTTTCTATCAGACGCTCGTCGGCGCGTGGCCCCTGGGAGCAGCCGCGGAGGAGCTGCCTGCAAGTTTTGCGGAACGGCTTCGCGGTTACATGCTGAAAGCGATTCGCGAGGCGAAAGATCAAACCAGCTGGAACAATCAGAACCAGCGTTACGAGGCAGCGGTCGTCCATTTTGTGGATTCCGTCGTGCAATCCAGAGACTTTCGCCAGGTGTTCCTGCCGTTTCAACAAAAGGTGGCTCAGTTGGGCATGTTGAACAGCTTGGCGCAAACCTTGATCAAGCTTACGGTCCCGGGTGTTCCTGATATTTATCAAGGCAACGAATTTTGGGAGTTCAGTTTGGTTGATCCCGATAACCGTCGCCCTGTGGATTACGCTGTTCGTCAGCAAGTTCTCCGGCAGCTACATTCCTACAAAGACGAGTCGGGCTCCGGGGCAGGCACCCGTGAGTTGCTGCAGAACCCGAGTGATGGCCGCATTAAGCTCTACATGATCTGGAAACTGCTCGGGCTGCGTAACCGCCATCGTGACCTATTTCGCGACGGGGAATACGTCCCGCTCGGAACCCTTGGCGAGCACGCGAACCATGTGCTCGCATTTGCCAGAACAGGCCATACCGAGTCTATTATCGTCGCAGTCCCACGGCTCTGCGCGAAACTGCTGAAAGGCAAACTGCCTCTCTGTCCCGGTTGCGATGTCTGGCAGGACACTCGAATTCAGCTTTCGTTCGGCGGCACATCGTTTCAGAACCTGTTCACGGGCGAGTTGGTGTGGGCGCGGGAAAACGGCAATGTCTCCGAACTCCCTGCAGCCCAGCTGTTCGCCCATTTTCCCGTCGCGCTGTTAATTGCAGCTAAGGAGCAGAACTCGGACAGCATCGGGCAGTGAACCCGCGTCGGAATCGCCGTGCCAGGATCGGATTATTCATGAAGGTATGGCGGCGATGAAGCGCTTCAGGTTGTTCAGAAATACGGCATGGTGAGATTTTCGGGCGTAATATCCACAACCAGTTTCGGACGTGCTTTCCCGGTGCCACGGAGGTTGGTTGAGTCGTGGATCATTCCACCAATAAGCATGAAATCGGGCCAGTTCGGCCAGCGCATGCCGTGCCTGACCCGTCCGAACGCAGTGAACACAAGCTACGGCTACGACGGAGACAACCTCATCGAGGAGACCAATTCCAATGGTGCGGTGATTACCCGCTACACCCAGAGCGGTAACTTCGACGAGCGGCTCGCGATGTTGCGCGGCGGAGCGACGAGTTTCTACCAGGCCGATGGTCGTGGTTCGGTCACGTCGTTGAGCAACGCAGCGGGTTCGCTTGCCCGGACCTACACATTTGATTCGTATGGCAAGCAAACAACCTCTTCAGGTTCGCTTACGAGCCCGTTCCTGTACACAGGTCGAGAATCCGATGCGGACACGGGACTCTACTATTTCAGGGAATGCTACTTCGACCCAACCACGGGAAGATTCCTCAGCGAAGACCCTCTGAATATTCGCGATCTTCTGGATTGTCGGCGCCCGGAAGTATTATAGGTCAAGGAGTAGGCCGTGACCGAAATAAGACGAGGGAACACATCCTCGCATAGAATGCGTAATACGGTGTCAAAACGCAGAATTACAGCTCGACCGTCGGGTACTGGGGTTCAACCGCACTTGCCGGTGCCGTGACACTTTCGAGCACGATTATTGCAGTTGCCGGGCTCGGCGAGTTGGCCGTCAGGACCAATGCATGTCTGGGTGTACATGCACCAGAACAGACCGTCATTGCAGGGCGGCACGGTGGCGTCGCGCTCGGCATCAATGAAAAGCCCCTTCCAGCGAAGCCCGGAACATAGATGAGGATGGTTTGTATCGAAGCGTTGGCGCTCAGGTCGCGGAATCATGCCGCACCTCCTCGTTGACCGGCGTGCAAATCGGGAACCGGCTGACCAGCAGCGACAAGCAAGGCTCGTTTTACGGCTACCGCAGCCAGTTTGACCTTGTAGTTGTTATGGCTTAAAGGCCGAGCCTTGCTGACTGCAGCTTCGCCAGCCGCGCTCGCCGTGCGCTCGTTGGTGGTCTTGCCTGCAATTGCCTGCGCGGCTTCTTCCGAAAGCCACGGCACCGTTGCGACCGCACCCATGACAATGCGAGCGCTCTGCACAGTGCTCCCATTCATCTGCAAGACCGCGGCGGCCGTGGCTAGCGGCCAGTCAAAGGATGCTTTCTGACGCACTTCGTAATTGGCGGCGCGGACGTTTTTGGCCGTCGGAATGACAACCTCGATAACAAGTTCATTCGGCTTGAGGTCGTGCTCGCGCTCAGCATCAGAGGCGGGAATCCGGAAGAATTTCTCGACCGCGAGTTCCCGCTCTCCATCTGGGCCTGCGATGCGCAGGCGCGCACCATAAGCAATCAGCATAGGTGCAATCGTTGAGGGGCTCACGAAGTTGGCGGGCCCTTCATTACCAAGGATAGCGTGGTATCGGTTGTCGCCATTAACGACCATGGACTTCCCATCCGGCGTCTTTGGCAGCAGGCCCATTCCGTTGCGGAAATACCAGCAGCGGGGACGTTGGCAGAGGTTGCCGCCGATGGTAGCCATGTTCCGGATTTGCGGACTGGCGGCGTCAGCGACGGTTTGCGCAAGGGCAGGATAATTTTGCCGGATGTGAGAGGCCTCGATGATCCGGTCCAGTGTGACCAAGGCACCGATGCGCACGCCGCCATCGCGGTCGGTCCTTATCGCCTCCAGGCCGGAAACGTGTTTGATATTGACGACGCGCTTGGGAGTGAGAACGAAATCCTTCATGAGGCCGAGCAGATCGGTCCCTCCAGCGAGGACTTCGGTGTCTCCCCAGTTGGCGGAGAGCAAGCCAAGCGCCTGTTTCACCGAGTTCGGACTTACGTACTCGAACTGAATCATGCGTTTTCCCCTTTCTGCTCTCCCAGCGCAGCCAGCACGCGGGCTGGCGTGAGGGGCAGCATGGGCACGCGCACGCCAATTGCATTCGCGACGGCATTACTGATGGCGGCGCCGGGCGAAACGACCGGCGGTTCTCCGAGGCCGATAACACCGCGGCTGTCGTATTTGTTGACCATCATGTGAACGACGAGCTCGCCGATATCGCCAATGCCCGCGAGCCGATAGAACTCCATATTGGGGTTCAGCATGCGCCCGCTGGTCGGGTCCATGACTTTTTCTTCAAAGAGGGCATAACTGATGCCCATAATCAGCGCGCCATAGCACTGCGATTCCGCGGTTTCCAGCGAAACGATCAAGCCGCAATCCTGGACGGCGACCATCTTGTTGATTCTGACGATGCCCGTCTCGGTGTCCACGGAGACGTCGGCCATCTGCACGCCACCGACACCGCTGTTCATCAGCGGATCGCGACCGCCGAGGTTTTTGCCGTGGGCGTTGATAGGAACGGCGCCCATTTTCGCGCAAGCTTCCTTCCAGCTCAGAGCCTTCGAAGCCTGGCCTTTCACGCGAACTTGGCCCTTCACGGCTTCGAGCTGTTCTGGCGTGGATCCGAGTGCTGGCGCGACTTTCGCGAAAAGCGCATCGCGTGCGTCCACCGAAGCACGGCGCGTGGTGGAGGAAACACCGCCAATGGTCGTGCTGCCGCCAGAACCACCAGACATGGGATACCGCGTATCACCGTAAAGCAAGGTGATCTGCTGAGGTGTTAGGCCAAGGGTATCGGCGGCGACCGCGAGTATGGCGGTCCGAGTCCCTGTGCCGAGATCCTGCGTGCCCATCTTGATCGTCACAGAGCCGTCGGGCTGGATGGTGAGGTCGCACTCGCTCTGATGTCCGCGCCCACCCCACGTATGCATGGACATGCCGAGCCCCTGCTTAATCGACCGCGACGTTTTGTCGCCACGCGGGTGCCATCGTTTGGACCACCCCATTAATTCGTCGGCGACAGGAAACTCGTCCATGTAGATGTTGGCGCGCGGCCCGGTCAGCTCGACGTTCTTCTTGAAAAACTCGAGTGGGTTCATGCCGAGCTTGTGCGCCAGGTCGTCGAGTGCGGCCATAGTGATCAGGCAGGCTTGAGGATGGTTTGGCGCACGCCACGCGCGTGCCGGGCCTATGTTGTTGACGACTGCGGTCCACTGAATGCGATAGTTGGGAACGCGATCGCGAATAAGATAAGGGATCGGGGGTGAACCGCCGCCGCCGGGTCCGCCAGTGCCCCAACCGAACGAATCCCATGCGGTTAGCGTTCCGTCCTTTTTCGCGGCCACACGCACTCGCGCGTAAGCTGAGGGGCGGCAACCCGCAACCTCAAGCTCCTCAGCACGACTGAGCATCATTTTGACCGGAGTACCGCCGGCTTTTTTCGAGAGCTTCGCGCTATAGATGCCCCAGCGATCGGGTCCGAACTTGCTGCCGAATCCACCGCCGATGTTTTCCTGAACCTGGCGAATGTTCGCGGCGGGAATGCCGACGACCTCGGCCATCTGACCGGGAATACCGGAGACATATTGGGTGGATACATGCGTCAGCAAGTGATCGCTGTCGGTCCACTCGGAAACGGCGCCGTGGGTTTCGAGGCAGCAGTGCACAATTACCGGCAATCCGTAAACGCCTTCAGAGATGACCACATCGGGAGCCTTGAACGCGGCGTCCGCGTCACCCTGCGTTTCCGCGGCGGCTGGTTTGTACCAGGTCGGAGGCTTCTTTTCCGCGGGCTTCTGCTTGGCCGATTTCACCGCATTGGCGATGTCGGGCGGCATGCGGTCGAGTGGCGCTTCTTCGGGCTTGAAAGTGATGCCGCGCTCATTGATTTCCTTCACCATCTGAGCGGTGGGAACCTGGTTTCTGGCCATGTCTTGCAGATCATCAAGGCCGAGCGGGCTGGTATCTGGCGGGAGATTGTGAGGCGGCTCCTGCGAATCGATAACGAGATGCGGGAGTTGCTCGTACTCGACTTTGACGGCGCGAACGGCGTCGCGCACGGTGGGCTCGTCAACCGCAGCGATGGCTACAACCTCGTCTCCAGCCCAATGGATCTCGCTGCCGGGCTTCTGAACAATCTCCACAGCCTTTACGCCGGGCATCTTTTCAGCTTCGCCCGTATCGATATTCGTGATGCGCGCGTGGGCATAGGGAGAGCGGACGAAAGCGCCGTAAAGCATGCCCTTAGGGTTGTAGTCGTATGTGTATTTGGCGTGGCCAGTGGACTTTGCAGTGCCATCGACGCGCCCCATACGGCGGCCGATATAGGTCCGCTGATCTGAAGGTGGGTAGGTGTACTTGTCTTCGGCGGGCATTACGCATCTCCTTTCGGGGAAGCTGCGGTCCGAGTAGCGATCATCGTGGTACCGGCGTTCCCTTTGGGCTCGCGGCCGGTCATCTGGGCGACCACGCCATGGATGCCGCGATAAGTTCCGCAGCGGCAGAGGTTCCCTGCGAGACCGTGGACGATTTCTGCGTCGGTGCTGTGCGGATTTCTGTCCAGAAAAGATTTGGTGGCGACGGTAAACCCTGGCGTGCAGAACCCGCATTGCTGCGCATCATTGCTGACGAAGGCAGACTGTACAGGATGCGGGCGCTCGCCCCCGCCCAAACCTTCGGCCGTGACAATCTCTTTGCCCTGCACTTCGATGGCGAGTGTCGTGCATGAATATACGAGGCGATTGTCGATCAACACTGTACAAGCGCCACATTCCCCACGATCGCAGACGCGCTTGGGACCGGTCACGTCGAAATGTTCCCTCAAGGCGTCCAGCAGCGTTACCCGCGGCTCTAGCTCAGCATTGAACCGTTTCCCGTTCACGCTCAACGTGAGCGGCACCGGGCCCGGACCGTGAACCGCAACCTCCTGTCCCTCTACCGCGATCACCCTCGGTCCTGCTACCAAAGGAACCGATGCGGCAATGCTTGAAATTTTCAGGAAGTCGCGTCGCGAAAGGCCGGAGGATTTGTCGTCGTTAGTGGTCATGTAATCACCGCGGAATGAAATTTAGTAGGAGTCCATCATCATTCTAGGCAAGATTTCCTGTCAAGAATGCGGTAAACGAGAATATGACCGAACTAAGGCGCACTACTCCGCAGCGGTACCTTTCACCACCAACCCAAACGGCAGATCGCCGGACTGGGTCTTTACCTTGAAGAACAGAATGGTGTGATCATCAGGATCGGTAGTGACGGACGGAAACTGCGTTGCATCGGCGGGCACGAGATTGAATGGAGCGGGATGCTTTTTGCCTGTTACTTGCTCACTGAGACGGACGAGCTGATCGAAACTGTAGGTCTGAGCCGGATTTGTGTCTGCCGCGACCGGCACAAGCAGCAGGAAGTCAGGAGTAGGCGAAGTGCCCAGATGATTGCCATCGTTGGGCTGTAACTCGTACCGTAAGGTGTATGTACCGGCAGAAATGGCGTTGCCGCGGGCGTCGCGCGCGTTTTTCGCGAAATGGATGACGCCGAAGAAAAGCGAAGGCGCAAGGGGATATGTGGCGTCCTCACGAGGCTTGTCGCTGGTTTGAACTTGGGCAGGCGGCCAGACGTCAAGAGGCGAGCCGTCGTCAAGTGTTACGCGATAACCCGTTGGCGCGAGCGCTTTCTTGACGGAATCGGGCACAGTTGAGTCAGTACACGGCCCCACGGTCTCCACCTTGGGTGCCGCTAGAGCACTTGCTGCAAGAAGCAAAAGGAGAATAAGAGCAGCTTTGCGGTGAATATATCTCGAACAGGATTCACGGTCGAAGCACGGAGACAATGATTCGCGCCTCCCTTCGCGTCTGGCTAAGGTTAAAACGTACCGACAAAGGCGCTGCGCTTGTCGTGTAAGGTCCAGGTCGTTCCCAAACCTTTGCCGCTATAACTATCCGTTATGGCGACAGCGGCCATAGCGTGGCTGACCTGCGTCAGCGGGGGATAGAACGTCGACTCATTCCCGCAGAGGTGATCATTTTCGTTGATGCTGCGCGTTTGTACAGTGACGAAATCGCCCGCGCGCAAAAGGGCGCTGCCGTGGTGCTCCTGGGCTATCTGGATGTCGATGGGTGCGTTTACCACGTTGACGACATTGGCGAGCAACTTTCCGCCCATGTGCCGCGCGAAGGCAGCGAGCGCAGCGCGCTCACGAGCGTTCGCACGACTATCAACGATTAGCACAGATTTCGCCGGATAAGGGTCAGCGTAAGGATCGCCTAGCGTTGCGTTCGCCTTCACCGCAGCCACGACGCTGAACCCATCAAGCTTCACGCCATCCCAACTCCCCGAACGAATGTGCCACGCCAGGATAGCCTGATCACCGGTAAGGCCCACCTCACCGTTGGCAAAGCATTGGCCGGTATAGACATCGGCGCTGCGGGTCTCAACGTAGTCGCCGCTGATCTTGGCTTCCGCGGAGGCGCAGAAGAGAAATGCAAGTGCGATCGAGAAAAAAGATTTCCGAGTCATCGTTGCACACCTCATTAAAATTTTAGCGCTTGGAGTCCGGCAGAATCAATTAATTCTCTAGGCTGCGTCTGGCTCACTGATTCCGAAGCAAGTTCATTGCGAAAGCAGCGACGTGATGAACCGGTTGCCTTGTACTATTTGTACCGATTGTTCCTGGAGGGCGGTTGCAACGCCGTGAAACAGTGGGGCTTATTTGAGTAGCCTAGCTTTCGATCCCCACCGCCCCTACCAATATTTCCTTTTCTAAGAATCAGTTGCAGATTTGCAAGGGAGCTTAAGGGAGCATTAAGCTCATGCTACCTACGCCTGGCAGCACGAGACGAACAGACGAACCACTTTGCTGTTTGCTTCTCTCAAAGCGGCGGGAACCGCATGCGTGTAGATATTCATCGTCGTCCGAATATCTGCGTGTCGCAGTAGTTCCTGCTGGACCTTGAGATCAACGCCTAACGCGTGTAGCAAAGAAGAATGGCTGTGACGAAACGTATGCCAGCCGATCCGGCCTAATCCCAAGTGGAAAGTTTGACCCTGTAGTGGCCGGACTGTTGACGGTAGTCCGCGTCGTCTCGGGCCAGTAGACGATCAAATAAGAGTAGACGGAAGAGCTCTCACCACTGCAATGGGGTATGTTGGTATTCGCCCGTGATTGTAAAGGGATCCACCCTTATTAGCTCTGCAGAAGAGCGGTTGGATTCTTCTTGGCAATCATCAGGAGCCGTAGTGCCGTGCTTTGGGGACGTCGCGAGCCCTGTTCCCAGCTCTGCACAGCCTTTGGACTGACACAGAGAAAGTGTGCGAATACGGCCTGGCTTGCGTGCAGGCTTTCTCGGATATGCCGAATTTCTCGCGGTTTGAGGACCTTGGGTGGGGCAGGAATCTCCGTCACACGCAAGTCAACCTTCTGCCCGCGCTCATACGCCAACGCGTCGGCCAGTGATTGCCGCATATCGTCGTAGATATTCACCTTAATCTTCTTTGCCATATTGTCCTCCTACAACCTCTTCAATTCCGCTACCATCAAAAGAAGATTTCTTCGCTGCTCAGTGGTCAAATCCTCCTGCTCGTCCTTATCCAGCAGAAAAAGCAAATGCAGGTGGTCTCGGTGTTTCAGATACAGATGCATATACCGATAGCCGCCGCGCTTGCCTTTTCCTCGAGTCGGGTTCGACGTGCGAGCCTTGCGTATTCCGCCCAGGCCTTGAGCGACATCACCCTTTTCGGGATTCCTGAGCAAGTCCTCTTGTATCCGGCGCAAAACCTCATCGGCGGACGCACCCGCTAGCCGATGGAGCCGGCGAGTAAAAGCCTGAGATTCTATAAATACCACACTGTAGGATATACCACGTTGTGGTACTAGATGTCAACAGAGCATCGACCTGTAAAGGAAAGATATCAAGTTTTTGTGCAATAAAACTTGATATCAGCGCGCGAGATCGGCGCTTTGCGCATGTTGCCGAAAGCATCCGCTCCCTTGTTGTTGTTCGGGACGGGGGAAGTGGACAAGCACCCCACTGCCCTTGACAGCGGTCGTTCTGAAGCCAACCGGGATAGCCTCCTGATTCGAGATATCCCCGGAAAACCGGAAAACGAGAAGTCAGTGATGTATATTCGAGGTGCGTTCACCCGCAAGCATCTTGCTTCGACTTGTCATCGACGAGTTTCATGGTCGTTCGCAGATCTTGGAATAGCTCTTGGCGTTTCGCGGAAGTCGCGAAGTACCCCCAGGGATCAGTCGTCTGATGATCTCCTTGGCGGCCCGAAAATTAGTTGCTCAAACCGTTTGATCGCAGGAATCGGTACTGTACAGTTTGAAGGAGTGCTAATCCGTGACACCTGCCTCCAGCATTCGAATCGGGCGAATCTTCGGAATCTCGATCTACCTGCACCCCAGCTGGTTCCTTATTTTTGCACTGATCACCCTATCTTTGCGCACGCAGTTCACCGCCCAGCACCCTTCGTGGAGTCCCGCGCAGCACTGGATGCTTGGAGTTATCACGAGCCTCCTGTTCTTTGGTTCTGTGATGTTCCACGAATTGAGCCACAGCCTGGTGGCCAAGCACTACAAGATTCCTGTGACTTCGATAACTCTTTTCGTCTTCGGCGGCCTGGCACGGATCGGTCGCGAACCATCCAGCGCCAGGCAGGAATTCAACATTGCGATTGCGGGGCCCATTTCGAGTTTTTTCCTGTCGGCCGTGTTTTACTTCGTCGGCCGTTATTCCGGCAACCTCGAAATGGTCGGAGCCACTTCCCGTTGGCTCGCTGAAATTAATTTCATGCTTGCGGCCTTCAACCTCGCCCCAGGATTTCCGCTCGACGGGGGAAGAGTCTTGCGGTCGATTGCCTGGAGAATTACAGACGATTTTTCAAAGGCCGCGCGCATTGCTTCGCGGACCGGCCAGCTTTTTGCCTATGTCATGATCTTCGCCGGTATTTGGATCGCACTCCAGGGCAATTGGTTCGGCGGGCTTTGGTGGGCTTTCATTGGATGGTTTCTGCTGTCGGCAGCGCAAGAGAGCTACGCGCAAGTGGCGATCCGCAATACGCTCGCCGGCGTCAACGCTGCCGACATCATGAGCCAAGATGTACCGACGATGCCGCGGGATTTCTCCCTTGAAAACTACGTGCACGAGGTGCTGCGGACGGGGCGGCGCTGCCACATCGTGACCGGCAACGGCGCCCCGGTTGGACTAGTGACATTTCATGCAGCCCAGGGCATTCCGCACGACGAATGGCCGAACACATCGATCCAGGCGGCCATGCGCCCAATGGACAAGATCAAATGGGCTTCTCCTTCCGAGCCCGTTCTCAGCGTTCTGGAACGCATGCAGGCAGAAGATATCAATCAGATGCCAGTTCTTGAAGACGGCCGCGTTGTCGGGATGATAGCGCGCGACTCCATCCTGCGCGTCCTCCAGACGCGTATCCAGGTAGGTCACCTCGCCGAACAGTGAGCAGCTCCCGAGGCCAAACAGCTGCAACGAATGTCAATTTCCATGTCCTTTCACCTCCCATGCATTTCTATAGTTCTAGCTTCAAGCGTAGGGGTAGTGAGAAAAAGTAGATAATTAGTTAAAACTGATTGGAGTTTTTAGAACTGGCTCTTTGGCGATCAAAACAGGGGGAGCGGCAGGATTATTGCCACAATCTGTTTGCGGGCAATCGCTATCACTTCGGATTCCGCGACCTTCGAGGCTTGGCTTACGTGGATCCAATGGCCTTGTTCTCGAACGCGCTGTCAGCTTACCAAAATAGTCGTTGCATTGGGCGGACTGCCTGTGACCTCAGCGATCCGATTTGCATGGCAGCCCGCGCAACGTTGCTGCAACTCCACAACGGCAGGACATTCTAGAAAGGAAAAGTAGAAACTGAATGTAAAAACACTAAGGTCTGTTCTAGGTCTGATTCGGATTGAAATTTGCTTGGTGCTTCCTCTGGCAGCTTGGGGGACGCTGCGCGATAGCCAGGAAGGCGTCAGCTCGGTATCAGCTGAAATTGAATCTTTCGTGGAACGGCGGCCCCTGTCGCGCCGAGTGTGCCGGAGGTGCTTCGAGGTTATTCGACCGGTGGGGAGAGAGAAAAAGAGTCCTCCGTGGGATCCGGCAGAGTGGATAGCGGGTCGCTCGCAGGAAAGGAGTCGGCTAAGGTCTTATCGAGCATTTTTTCACGGGTTGCGCGGACGTTGCCTATGTCCGTGGGGCGATCCTCTGGGTCCCTCGTTGCTTTGTTCATGGGCGGCGTACCAAATCTTCGTTCGTAAGTCTGGTCTCATGCGCGATATTGTCAAGCATGACGAGTTCTGTCGCTCGTATGGGCGACGACAGCGGGGGCTGTTTATGAGGTTTCACGGACCGATGAAGGCTAGGGCAGGGAGTTCAAGGAGCTTGGGACCGGCATGAAACAGATGGATTCAAAAGCATGGTCCGGCCTAGGATCGTCACATGGAGCGAGAAAAGTTCGTCAAACTTGTCGAAGAGGCTTTGGACGCATTGCCTACGAGGTTCCGCAAACGAATGCACAACGTCGCCGTTTTAGTCGAGAACGTGCCTCCGGAGCAGCTACCACATAGAGGCTCGCGGAATGCAGGGATCGCCGAGGCGGACGATACTGATAGTTTGGTGCTCGGTGTCTTCGAGGGCGTACCCACAACTCGGAAAAGCGTGTTTGACGTGCCTTCCGGTCCCGACCGCATCGTTCTTTATCAGAAGAACATCGAAGCCGTATGCTCCAATGAAGACGAAATCCGCCAGGAAGTCCGTCTGACAGTAATCCACGAACTAGGGCACTATTTTGGGATGACCGAAGCTCAGTTGGAAGATGTGTGAGTCACATGTGGTGCTGGGTAGAGTAGGTCTGAATACGGTTAGCGTCTCGGTACAGCATGAAGACTCGGGAGGGGCTCGAACCCGAGTGGGCGTGGAGCGCATAAAGCACTAAGACTTACCGGGACTTAATGCTGCCGGCGTCCATTTTGTGATAGCCTCTTCGCCGCCCACCGACGGAGCTCGTCCTTCGAGCACGTAAAAACAATAATCCCCAACTCTATAGTCGGAAGCATCTAAGACTACTCAAAGGAGGGCACCATGACCACAACCGGTGCTAGACAACAACACAGTGAGCAGGCAGATGACAAGACCGCGATTCGTCCATTTCGTGTGAATGTTCCGGAGGCGGAACTTACCGAATTGCGCAGGCGCATCAACGCAACGAGGTGGCCCGAACGGGAAACCGTCACGGATCAATCGCAGGGAGTGCAAGCTCGCGCCGCTTCAGGAACTCGCGCGCTATTGGGGGACAGATTACGATTGGCGCAAGTGCGAAGCGAAACTGAACGCCCTACCGCAGTTCATCACCGAGATCGATGGGCTAGACATTCATTTCATTCACGTTCGTTCGAAACATGAAAATGCGCTGCCGCTCATCGTCACGCACGGATGGCCCGGCTCGATCATCGAGCAGCTGAAGATTATCGATCCACTTACCAATCCCACAGCACATGACGGGAGCGCGTCGGACGCTTTCGATGTCGTGATTCCTTCGATGCCGGGCTATGGGTTTTCGGGCAAGCCGACAACGACCGGCTGGGAACCCGCCCACATCGCGCGTGCCTGGGTAGTGCTGATGAAGCGCCTTGGATACACGCAATTTGTGGCGTCAGGCGGCGATTGGGGCGCCGTCGTCACGGATGTGATGGCTTTACAGGCACCACCGGAATTGCTCGGCATTCACACCAACATGCCTGGTGCTGTTCCACCCGACGTATCAAAGGCGATCGCGTCCGGCGGCCCGGCGCCATCCGGTCTATCCGACGAGGAAAGACGCACGTACGAGAAGCTGAAGGATTTTTTTGCGAAAGGCGTGTACTTCGCATACGAGATGGCGACGCGCCCGCAAACGCTCTACGGAATTGAGGATTCACCCGTCGGCCTGGCGGCCTGGCTTATCGACCACGGTGACGGTGATGCCCAGCCTGCGGCGGCGATCTCCGCGGCTCTGCGTAGGCCTACGACAGGACAACCCCAGGACCAACTTAGACGAGACGACGTGCTCGACAACATCACGCTCTACTGGTTGACGAACACGGGGATTTCTTCGGGTCGTCTCTATTGGGAAAACAAGTTTCCGTTTTTCGACGTCAAGAACGTCTCCATCCCGGTTGCCGCGAGCGTCTTTCCCGGTGAGCTCTATCAAGCCCCGCGGAGTTGGGCAGAGCGGGCGTATCCCAAACTCATCCATTACAACCAGCTCGACAAAGGCGGGCACTTTGCGGCCTGGGAACAGCCGCAACTGTTTTCAGAAGAGGTTCGCGCGGGCTTTAGATCACTGCGCTAGTTAGCGCGGAGTGGCGGCGCGTACGACGTGCACGCCGCCTTCCCATAGAGCACACGGCAACGACTGAAAACTCAAAGAAAGTAGGTCGAAGTGAAAGTCGGAACTATTTCATACCACGAGTAATCCTCACCTCGTTTTTTGGAGCGCCTCTCCAGTCATCAACGGCAATTCCTGCTCCATGCAAGTGCGCTAATCGAAGTCGCGCGCGCAGGCCAAATTCAGTGAGTCGCTGGCGTAAACTAATCCACGGTCAGGAACGCGCAGCGCGGGCGTCGCGCATGAATTGCTTAATGCATTGAGCGGCGTTTTAGTTTGGCGAAAGGAGGCTGTTATGCCTGTTGAGTCATGCATTCCGATCATTCCGAGCGCAAACCTGGAGAAGAGTCTGCGTTTGTGGGTTGATGGTCTCGGATTCTCGACGAGATCAGAAATGCGCAAAGACGACAAGCTGATCTTCTGCATGCTTCGGAAAGACGAGTTATGTTTTATGCTGAACCAACGCGCGGGGACTCCGGTCAAGCCGGAAGACTACGAGGGCATTCGACTCTACTGGGCGGCGAAGGATATACACAAAACCAGAGAGCGATTGAAGAGCCTTGGGTACGGTGTTTCAGTACTCGAACATCGAGACTATGGGCAGACCGAGTTTGTCCTTACCGACGACGACGGCTATTCGCATTGCTTCGGCGTCCCTACACAATGATAGACATCTCCAGGCAACAGAGTCGAACTGCGAATCAAAAAACTTCAAACCGCGCAGTGGAACCGGTGCGAGCCCTTGCAGGAGGTCAAGGCCCCCGATCGCCTGTGCACCAAGAAATGTGAGATGAGGCGTCGTCTCGCATAAGGGAGGCATTTCGAAACATGAGGCGGTCGAACTCCAGTATCGCACTCGGATCCGGACGATACATGGCGATCCATGGATGTTGCTTTTGAATCGAGGTTGGCTCGTACGCACGGCGCAAACGGTTACTCCTGACTAACGCTAGCGCTTTACCGGATGCGCGTTCTCGGTAAGGAAGTGAACGGAGGCGCGGAGCTCTGCGCGCGTCCGGTAAATGCTATCGGTAGCGACAAGCCGGCTTCTCGCCAGCGATTGGCTGGGTCACTGCTGGCGCGTTTGGCGGTACCAAAGTGAAATTGATAGGAAGAGGCAGTAAGCTTCTCCGTCCGGATCGGACGCCGAAACTGTAGCTGCTGCGCGGGATTCCGCACCGTTACAGCAGACGCTGAAAGCCTCCTAAGAAGTAGTTGATTGAGAGATCATTCCGTCCGCAGAGCGCGCATGGGATCCGTTCGTGCTGCGCGCCAAGCAGGTAGCAAGCAGGCGGCAACGGAGACCAGTGCCATAACCGCAAATGCGCAGCCGAAGGCGACAGGATCGCGGGGGCTGACCTTGTACAGCAGGTTGCCGAGCAGGCGCGTAAGCAGCAGCGCGGTTGCCGCGCCGAGCAGCACGCCGGCGCCAGTGAGCGCCAAGCCGCGCGACAGCACCAGGCGCAGCAAGTTCGACGCGCCAGCGCCGAGGGCCATGCGCAGGCCGAGCTCACGCGTGCTCTGCGAGACGGCGTACGACATCACGCCGTACAAGCCGATGGCCGCGAGGACGAGCGCCAGCGTGCCGAGAATCCCGACCAGCGTGACGGCCACCATTTGCGCCGACGTCGAGCGATCGAGCTGCTCCTGCATGGTGATCACCTCGTAGGGCGCCAGATTGGAGTCGAGCGCGTGGACTTCGCGCGCGATGGCCGTGGCCATGGTTTGCGGAGCGAGCGGCGTGCGGATGTTCAGCACGCTGCCGCGAAGGGAATTTTGCCGCAGCGGGACGAAGAAAAACGGCGTCGGCTTCTCGCGGACGCTGGAATACTTCGAGTCTTTGGCGATGCCGACGACTTGCATCCAGCGTCCCTTGAGCTGGAGGCGCCGGCCGAGCGGGCTGCGGCCCTGCCAGTAGCGCTGGGCCATGGTTTCGTTGACCACGGCGACGAGCGCGGCTTTTTCGTCATCGGCGCGGGTGAATTCACGGCCGGCGACAAGCGGAATGCCCATGGTGACGAAATAGTTGTCGCCGAGTTCGTTGTACTCGACGGTGGGCGATTCCTCCGGCGGCGGCTGGTAGCCATCGACGACGATGGGCGCGGTGGCAGAGCTGACGTAGCTGAGCGGAGTCATTTTTGCGAAGGCGGCGGACTCCACGCCGGGAAGGGCGCGGACGCGCTCGAGCAGCGCGTCCTGAAAGGTCTGCGCACGCGCGGGAGTGTAGCCGGCGGAGACCAGGTCGATGGCGGTGTCCTGCACGCCGCGGGTGTTAAAGCCGGGGCTGGCGGTGCGGACCTTCAGCAGGCTCTGCATCAGCAGGCCGGCGCCGACCAGCAAAACGAAGCTGAGCGACACTTGCACCAGCACCAGTCCCGAGCGCACCCAAGCGCGGCCGCGGCCGCCGACCATGCCGGCCGATTCCATTTTCATAGACTGCGCCAGGTCGATGGCAGTGTCCTGCACGCCGCGGGTGTTAAAGCCGGGGCTGGCGGTGCGGACCTTGAGCAGGCTCTGCATCAGCAGGCTGGCGCCGACCAGCAAAACAAAGCTGAGCGAAACTTGCACGAGCACCAAGCCGGAGCGCACCCAAGCGCGGCCGCGGCCGCCGACCACGCCGGCCGATTCCATTTTCATAGACTGCGCGAGGTCGATCTTGCCGGTTTGCAGGGCGGGGACGAGGCCCATCAGCAGCGTGGTGGCGAGGCAAACGCCGGCGCTGAGCGCGAGCACGCGCCAATCGATTTCGCCGGGCAAGTGCATCTGCACGCCGCCGCGCGCGGGGAAGAGCAGCACCAGCGCGTGGCGGCACCAGTACGCGACCAAGAGGCCGCCGGCGGCTCCGAACAGGGAGAGCACGAGGCCTTCGGTGAGGAGCTGCTTCCACAGGCGCGCGCGACCGGCGCCGACGGCGAGGCGCACGCTCATTTCGTGGCGTCGCGTGAAGGAGCGCACCAGCAGTAAATTGCCGACGTTGGCGCAGGCGATGAGCAGGACGAAGGCGACCACGGCGAGCATGATTTCCAGAGTCGGCAGCAGGGTGCCGGCGTTGTTGAAGGGCGTTTGCCACAAAGGCCAGAATCGAATGGCGCGGCCGCGATTGGTGGCGGGATACTCGGCTTCGAGGCGGCCGGAGATTGCGGCGAATTCCTGCTGAGCCTGGGCGAAGGTGACGCCGGGCTTGAGGCGCGCGTAGGCTTCGATCCAGCGCGCGCCGCGATCTTCGAGCTTGTAGCCGCCGGACTCGAAGATGTCCTCCATGGACGCGGGCACCCAGAAGTTCATGCCCCAGCCGACGAAGGTGCCGTAAAAGCCTTCGGGGGCGACGCCGACGATGGTGTGTATGACGCCGTTGAGGCGCTGCGTCTTGCCGACGATTTGCGGATCGCCGCGGAAGCGCCCTTGCCACAGTTGGTAACTGATCATGGCGACGGGATGCGCGCTTTGCCCCTGGTCTTCGCCGGGAAGGAAGCCGCGGCCGAGCATGGGGGGAACGCCGATGGCGTCGAAATAGTTGGCGGAGACGATGCTGCCGGTGGTGCGCTCGGCACGATCGCCGATGCTGAGCGTGGTGCCAGTGATTTTGCTGACGAAGAGCGTCTCGCAGAGGGTGCAGCTTCGCTGGAGGTCCTGGAAATCGGGCCAGGAGAGCGGGGTGCCCCGGGGTTCGTCGCGTGAGGTGCCGCCGATGGCGACGAGGCGCTCCTGGTGCGCGACGGCGGGATAGGGGCGGAAGAGGATGCCTTCGATCCAGCTGAAGACGGCGGCGTTGGCGCCGATGCCTAGCGTAAGGCACAAAATCGCCAGCAGCGAAAATCCCGGGCTGCGGCGGAGCATGCGGAGACCGAAGCGAGCGTCTTGCAGGAAATTTTCGATTAAGTTCACCTTGCGCGCGTCGCGGCATTCCTCCTTCGTTTGCTCGATGCCGCCCAGCGAGCGTAGCGCGGTGTGCCGAGCTTCTTTCGGATTCATTCCCTGCGCGACATATTCGTCAATTTGGTTTTGCAAATGAAACTGGAGTTCCTCGCTGAGGTCCAGCTCAGCCCGGTTCTTGTGAAAAATCGACCGCAGGCGAAGCGGCAATTTGTAATACCAACGCATGGCATCGCTCCTTATGGTGTCTCCAGCACCAGCTCAATAGCCAAAGAAAGTCGCTTCCATTGCGCTTGCTCCTGGCGCAGATACTTAGCGCCGTCTGGCGTGAGTGAATAGAACTTGGCGCGGCGATTGTTTTCCGATTCTCCCCATTTGGCGCGAATCCAGCCCTGTTGTTCGAGACGATGCAGCGCGGGATAAAGGGCACCTTGATTGACCTGCAGGACATCCTTGGAAACTTGACGGATGCGTTGGGCGATGCCCCAGCCGTGCATGGGTTGCAGAGCTAGCGTCTTGAGTATCAGCAGGTCCAAGGTGCCTTGCACTAAGTCGGTCGGCTTGGCCATGGAGCTCTCCTGTCGATAAATGACAGGACCATAGCTTAGACTCCTGTCAATGCATAAGGGAAGCACAAAATGTTTCGGAGTTTGGTGCTGCCACCCAAGAGCGGGTTCACAAGGCGGATGCAGAAGCGCCGAAGACATCCTTCCCTCTGTATGGCTGCTGGAATCGGGAGTACGTCCTGATTAGCGCGGTTACCGGACAGTTTTCTGACTTGTCAGATGGGAGACACCAAACGGAACGCCTGCTTGAACGAGCACCAGCGATTTGCACAGTGTGCAGAGCTTCTTTAGGCGGGAGAAAAAGCCCTAAAAGAAACTTGGCAACATTTGGCAACAATTGGAGCCTAGAGCGGTCGGTAACGCCTTCGTTCGGTGAGAAAGCAAGCAGGCATTAGGTTGAGGTGATTGATGGATTATATCGCATATCTGCATAAGGATCGTAAGTCGGATTTTGGCGTGAGCTTCCCAGATTTTCCTGGGTGCATTACGGCTGGTGGAACTTTGGAAGAAGCGCGGCGCAGGGCGGCAGAAGTTTTGAGCTTTCATATCGCTGGTATGGTTGAGGATGGCGAGAAGATTCCCAATCCATCCACTGTTGATGACGTGGTAGGTGATCCTGCCATTAAGGATGCCGTGGCGTTTCTTGTCCCTGCCCATTCTGAACGGACAATCCGTGTCAACATAACCGCTCCGGAGAGCCAGATTGAGAAGATTGACCGTTTGGCACGGGCTGCTGGCCTAACGCGATCGGCCTTTCTCGTGCGGTCGGCCGTCCAGTCCCGGCCAGCGAAAGAGAAGAAATACAAGGACAAAAAAGCTTTCGCTTAACCCGCCAAGAGAAAATAAAACTAAATCATTCGAGCGCCGATGGCCTAAAGCTGTCGGCACTCTCTTTTTGCAGTTATTCCTGGAGTATATACAGCAGATGTAACGCCAGATTTCTACACGTACGCTCAGTTTCGCCAGATGAGCCTCCAGTTGGTCTTTCGGAATTCCTTCGCCACGGTCGAGTTGATCGGTGCCGGTTCTAATCTTTGCGTTAACCGTATCCCGGTTTTCCAAAAGCCATCGATCCTGTTCTTCCTGAGTCTTCAGCAAACGGAGCAAGACTTCCTCGACGCTGCCCGAACCGGTCGCCTGGAGCAGTTTTTGGATTCTGGCTTCAAGAGCCGCGTCGTGGATTTCGATGTTCATGACCTCATCCCGTTCTTATCGTAGCTGAGGGTCAGTTGACGTCAAGAAGACGCGAAATCGCGGCGGGCTGGATTGGCGTGTTGAAATTATGGCGAAACGTCACCACGGCAACGGTATCTAACAGAAGCCGGGAGTCTCAACAGAGTTGTGGGCAAAGTGCCCACTGCGGAGGGCAGATATCCGCCCAAGCGCGTCCCCCCGCTTTCCAGCAAACACCTGATTGTTCGCAATAGAGCCTTAATGGTCCAATAAGATACCGCCCAAAAGGGGCCAAATCATGAAACCCGTGGTCGGCGTTTTCAAGTCGCGCCCTATCGCCCAGCATGCCGCTGCCAAGCTTGTACCGCTCGGGATTCCAAAGGACAGAATCAATATTCTGACCCCAGACGTGACGCCAGCGGAGCTTGCGCAGCTTCCAACACAAGCGGCCGAGCAGCCCGGCATGGGCAAGGCCATGGGCGCAACGGTTGGCGGAGCCATCGGCTTAGCCGCCGCCGGAAGCCTGCCAGCGATCCTGGGAAGCCTTCTCGTACCGGGCGTTGGTCCTGTGCTGGCCATTGGCCTCGCAGGAGGCGTCCTCGGCGCTGTCGCTGGTGGTGCCGCTGGTGGAGCGATGGAAAGCTCCACCACTGACGGACTCCCCGAAGACGAATTGTTCGTCTATGAAGACGGGCTGCGGCAAGGCCACTCCGTCGTGGTCGCAATCGGGGACGATGACCAGCAAGCCGAAGCGATTCGCGGTGCTTTGGAGGATGCGGGCGCCGAAAGCATTGATCGTGCCCGTGAAATGTGGTGGGTAGGCCTCCGCGATGCGGAGAAAGAAACGTATCAGACGCACGGCGGGAACTTCGACGAGGACGAACGCTATTTTCGTTGCGGCTTCGAGGCCGCTCAGCACTCCGCCAATCGCGGCAAATCCTACGAGCAGTGCCGTGCGCGCCTCGGCGATCTTTATCCCGGCACGCACGAGCGCGAGCCATTCCGCCGCGGCTACAAACGCGGCCGCGCCTACTTCGAAGCTTTAAAGAGCGCGACCACCTCAGAGCGCTAAAGCCGTGCCCTCTCCTATGCCAAAGAGGGCAGAGATAGTGCTTCCATGTCGAACCACAGACCGATAGACCGATTGCTGTTTAACGAATACGCCCTCATTCCACAGGGGGAACGGCCCATAGTCGGAAGTAATGATTGGTTTCGGTGGCTGGAGGAGTTTCAGCAGCGTCATCCGATCGAAGTGTCACGCCTAACTCAGTCTCTGGCGGAACGAGCCCGCCTTGTGCTTTGGCCTCCGGATAAGCAGGGCTTAGGAAGTCTTGGCCAATACAGCGGCCCATCTGAGAGACCGACGACCGAGCATCTGAAAAAGAAATTGGAAGAGCTAGGACGGAGGGAAAAACGCCTGCGGACTCAGCAGCGAGAGCTCGACAGCGTGAAGAGGGAAATGAAAAAGCAGATACTCGCTGGAGCGACCATCGAGCCTGGAGCTGAACTGCGCCTTCTGCCAGGTCGAGTCCCGTCAAGTAAAGATCCGGACGATTACGACCTAATCCTCTCGCGCGTTTCCTAGTAACTTTCCAAAACGTCTGTTTGTGCCCCGGTCTAACCCTAGTCCGCAAATAAAGCACTTGGAGGGGTCGAAATTGGGGTGGGATTTTGCCCCGCTCGTCTCGCCGTCCGCGAGGAAGTTTCTATCAATTGGGTTGGAAGTCGGTTGATAACGCCGTGACACGATGAGGCTTAGAATTTTAGGATGCGATTTCGATCCCCACCGCCCTACCAACCAACCCATCTGCTATGGAAGAAGTTAGCGATTTCGCGAGGCGGCAAGGCGGCGTTAAGAAATACATTGAGCGTTATGGGTGGCACCTTATGGCTCTTGCGGACGAGAAATCAATTCTGATGCAGAAGCACTGTGCTAACTTTCGTGTCTGCACTCGGCCCAAGGGATTCACCGACGACATCTTCGGACGTTCAGGAGTGGCCCACGCTTCTGCCGCGTCAGAATCAAAATTATTAAGTAACTATCGAAATTAGGCGCCACGGATGGCTACCAACACCGCCCGAAGTCACTCCCAGACACTGTTATTGGAACCCGAATGGACCCACGCTGCGTTGCCAGTTTTCGCCCGACCTGTTGTCGCACCATTAGTGGGTAACTTGCCAGAACCCCGTTTCGGGACCGCGAGCCTGAAGCGCGACTGGGGATGATTCAGCTTCCATGAAGCCGGATCGCGCCATGACTTCCCGATTGTGGCCATGCTTCGATAAGCAATTCGATCTGGCGCTACGTCGAACGGGTATCCAGGGTTAACGTTGCCCTGGAGGTCGCTCGGCAGGACAGACAACCTTCGGGTGGAACTGCCCCATCCATCAGTTCAGTTATTTTCCTGGTGCAGGGAAAGGTGCGCACTACTGCTCCTATAGGCGTTTCGCTTCTTGGGCTGCTCGTTGTCGCACGGACCTGCGCGAGCCCTCAGGAAATCGATCCCAAGACTGCAATCGGAATCCGGGCAACCTATCGGCTGCCGCCTGATGGTGTTATCGATGAGATCAAATTCGTAGGACTTCGTCGCATTACAACGGAAGCCGCGAAATCGCGACTGTCTGTTCATTCGGGCGAGCCGTTCGACTCGGCGCGAATTGCCGGGGATCTTCGCGCACTGGACCAGCTGGGTTGGTTTGAGGATGTTCTTGTAACAGCTGAGGAGTTGGATTGTGAATCGAAAACCGCCGCGTGCAGTCCGCTGCACTTTAAGCTGGAATTCCATTTCAGGGAGTATCCATTTCTGACAGGAGTGGAATATATCGGATCGGATATTTTATCTGAGCAACGAATTAAGAAAATACTCGAGGACAAGAGGCTTTCGCCGCAAGTCGGAGCGCCAGCTAACCCTGTCAAACTGCATCACATCGCAGTTACGATTCAATCGGAGCTCGCCGCCATGGGACACCCAGAGGCGCGCGTGCTCATCGCCCATCAGAAACTGTCCGGCCAGAGAGTAAAAATTGAATTTCAGGTACACGACGGGCCACACCTACCGGTTGTTTGCGTGAGTTTCTCAGGACATCCAGAGATTTCTGATAGAGTCTTGCGCAATCAAATCCGCCAAATCTCTCCCGATGCTTGGTTTTCCGGACTGCGCAAGAAGAATGTATACACGCAGGAAAAAGGTGAAGAAGACCGCCTGAATCTTCTTACGTATTTGCAGAATCATGGCTTTCCGCAGGCGCACGTAGGAACCCCACAGGTCAGGCTCGTGGACACTTTTTCCGGCCGCTCTTGGCCTTGGCTTCACCGACGCTCTGAACGCGGCTTGAGCGTTGGTCTACCGATTGAAGCGGGGACCTTCTATACATTTGGTCCATCAGAGGTCAGCGCCTCTCTACGGCAGAAGTTAAGTTCGGCAAGGAAAGGCGGTCCGATATTGTCGGATGTGGCTCCGGGGCGTCCGTTCTCCGCGCATGCTGTGGAATCTCTGCGCCGCGATTGGGAAATGAGACTCCACAGAAACGCGCAACGTCACAAAGGAAATGGAGATTACCGGCTGCGAGCTATTCCGATGTTTGACGCCGTGACACAGCTGGCGACCGTGAGGTTTGATTTCGACCCTATGCTGCCCTACATTGTGCGGCGAATCGAATTCCGCGGAAATCAGCGATTCCCAGACCGATATCTTCGCCAACGCATCGGCTTGAGTGAAGGTCAACCGCTTGACGAATACACGCTCGAAGCTGGTCTTGCGCGCCTGGCGCGAACGGGATATTTCGAGCCGTTCAAAAAAGAAGACGTTCAGATAGAAACTCATGAAGCCGGCCGTATCGCCGATGTGACCATTCATCTTCACGAGAAAGGCAAACAACGGGTCGCATTCTCAGGAGGACGCGAGCAATTCGGAAGCACACTGGCAATCGCCTACGCGGTTTTCAACCTGCTCGGTATGGACGAATTTCTTTCCACCCAAATCGACGGCGGGCCCGAGAGCTTGCAGCTAGCCATTGGCCTGGCGAAGGAAGGGTTTCTTGGCTCACGAGGTACGCTTGCGCTCTCCGTGTTTGACACATTCCTTCGTCCGCGTTTTACGGCAGGTCCACAGGTTCCATTCGAACGAACGCAGACCGAGGGCGCTAACGCAGGATGGAGTTATGCCGCGTCTGATGTGGACGCTATCGAAATCAATTTCGGACTCTCGCGGTCCGTGACCCAGTATGTAATTAATCCGCCTCCTGCCACCGCAAGTCTCCAGGTTACCGATCTGCGAAGCGAGACATCCAGACACGCGCTGGCAATTGGGTGGACGCGCGACGCCGGAGCACAAAAAATACAGGTGGTGAATTCGGTATCGGGAGGCTGGCTTGGAGGCGATGAGAACCTGCTGAAATCGAAGGTAGAATATGGCCATATTTTCCCTGACCAGATTTCTGATTATCACAATGCGTGGGCCTTTCGAGCCACGCTGAGCGCGGCTGGCAGCTACAAAGGAGATATGCCGTTGTACGCGCGCTTTTTCTCTGGCGATGATTTCGTGCGGGGGTTGCATCCTGGTCGGCTCGGACCATACGAAACTCTCGCTACCGTCTCCCCTTCTGGCACTACGACGTATGCCGCGGTACCCGCCGGGGCAAACCTCGTAGCCGCTACGAATCTAGAATATCGGTTTCCTCTCAGGCGCGGAGTGGAAGGAGCGACATTCTTCGATGCTGGCTCAGGATTGTTGCTACCGAATTGGCTGGGCAAAACGCGCCCTTCGCTCATCAATTCCACAAATGGCTTGCTTCATGGGTCAACGGGGTTCGAACTCCGTTGGACTCTGCCCGCAGTCGGCGTCCCCTTACGGATAGATTATTCGCTTAATATTCTACGATTGAACCGCGCGCTCCTCATGCCGGATGGCTCAGTCTTTCGCTTGCACGATCGCCTGGGGGCCCCAGGGTGGGGGCTTGGTCCGTTGTTTTGAGCGATGGGTCGGGTTTACATCACTCTAATAGGGCATCTGCGCAGTTCGCATTCAGGCTCAGCCTCTGCATCGCGCGGAAATCCATCGGGCAAATGACCGGGAGCCGGAAATCAATCCGGTCAAAAAGTCAGGATCGAGTCCATGGCACCGAAGTCCCCAACCGCAAGCTTCGTACCCAACCCAGTTTCTCGACCGGAATCAAATCGTAAACGGCTGGACCTCTACCGCAGGAGGATCCCAATTAGCTCGTTCAGGCCTATACGTATAAGCTTCTGGTAGTTCGTGGATTGGCCAACGTCCGGTCAGCCGCTGAGCGGCTCCAAATTTGAATTATAGAGGCAGAGATGAGATCTGAATCGTCAGACCAAATTCGCCGACTCGCAGGAGTAAGCGGCCTTGCTGGCGCTCTGCTATTCTTCGCGGGCGACATGCTGTTTTAAGGACACTTCGGACCCGGTGCAGAGTTCGCCGAGGGGATGCTATCGACTGTGATGCGATTGTCGCCGGAACGTCTCTTCGCTGGGGGTTTGGTTGGGCCGATTGCAGCATGCCCTGTGCATGGCTGGATTCTGGCACGCGTACCTCAACATTCGACCCTCAAACCTTCTTCTAGGACTCGAAACGGAACCTGGACACAAAGCGGCGAAGAGCCTCCTTTCGCTCCGTGAAAGACGGGCCTCCGCGATCGTGCCGGAACGGGTGTGCCTCAGCCCAAAGATCGCGGTTCGGCAGGACTTGAGCTGTTCATGCGAAACCTTGTCTCCCTATTGATCGTAGAATAGACAGAAGGGTGTAAACGGATGAAACGCCGTGTGTTGCTGCGCGAGCCGGTAATCGTGGCGCTAGAGACGTTGCGCGCGCACAAGATGCGTTCCTTCCTGATGCTGCTGGGGACTATCCTTTCCGTTTCCACGCTGATTGTGGTGATTGCTCTGATTTCGGGGGTGAATCGGTATATTGCCGACCGAGTGGCCAATCTTGGATCGAACGTATTTCTGCTGACGCGATTTCCCATTATCACGGACGTGGAAGAGTACGTGAAGGCGAACCGGCGCAACAAGAAAGTGACGTGGGACGACTACGAAGCGTTGCGCGCAAACCTGAAGCTGCCGGAGCGTGTGGGAGTGGAGCAGCGCACCTCGGGAAAAGTGCGCGTGGGTTCACAAAGCCTGGAGGACTGTAACATTCGAGGGGTTACCGCGAACATGGTTGATATCGACATCGTGATACCTGCGGATGGCCGATACATTACCGAGGGCGACGATCGGAGCCGCGCGCTGATGACGATGATCGGCCAGGACGTCGCCACAAAACTGTTTCCCAACGTAGACGCCATCGGGCGCGAAATACTCATCGACGGGCGGCCGTTCCAGGTTGTTGGCATTGCGAAACCGATCGGATCGGTGCTCGGCCAGTCGCAAGATAACTTCGCGTATATTCCCATCCAGACGTATTTCAAGATGTATGGCACGCAGGAGACGATCTGGGTGAACATCCAGGCGCGCGGGGCGGAATGGATGGACCGTACGCAGGATGAGGCACGCGCATTGATGCGGGCGCGCCGGCATCTGTCTCCCAACGAGAAGGATAACTTCGGGATCTTTGATTCCGCGACGCTCATGGACTTGTGGAAGAATCTGACCGGCGTGATCGCCACGGCTATGATTGGGGTGGTCTCGGTGTTCCTGGTGATCGGGGGAGTCGTAATCATGAACGTGATGCTCGCGACGGTCACCGAGAGGACGCGAGAAATTGGGATCCGCAAGGCTCTGGGCGCGCGCCATCGCGATATCCTGTTGCAATTCCTGGTCGAAGCCGCGGTCATGGCCGCGGTTGGCGGAGCGATCGGCGTGATAACGGCCTACGCGATTTCCGGACTCACAAGGGCCACAACCTCCGTGCCGATGAGCGTCCCCTTTACGGCGGTCGTTATCGCGGAAGTGATTTCAGCCGCGGTCGGCATCTTTTTCGGCGTTTACCCTGCAAAGAAAGCCGCAAGCTTGCCGCCTATTGAAGCGCTCCGCCAGGAATTCTAGACGGGTGGAGAGATCAGCATGCGCATAAATATCGGCGAGAATGGGCGGATGGCCATCACGACACTGCGTGAGAACAAGATGCGTTCGTTCCTGACCGTGCTGGGCGTGGTCATCGGTATTACTGCATTGCTCTCCGTGGTCTCCATTCTCGTGGGTGTTTATAGCAATGTGAATGACTACCTGACAGACTACGGTCCGGAAACGCTGTTCATCTTTCGGTTCGATCCCGGAATTCACACGGGGAGATTGACTTCTGAGGAACGCGCGCGCAGACCACTCACACTGGAGGATGCCGAAGCCATCGAGCAGTTCTGCCCGGCGGTGCGTGCTGTCACGGTCAGCCTCTATCCACGCTTTGTGGAGGAAGGCCCTTCGCGCGGGCCCGTCACGGCGCGGTACCTCAGCAAAGAAGTCTCTGGAATTGATTACAACGGGACACTTCCCGCCACCGAAGAGGTATTCAATTCCAGGCCGCGCATCGGACGCTTCTTCAGCGACGCTGAAAACGCGCACCGCGCAGATGTGGCGGTGATTGGCTCCGACATTGCAAAGACGCTGTATCCGGACATCGAGCCGCTGGGGAAGCCGATCATGATCGACGGCGTCACCTACGAAGTGATTGGGGTTCTTGAGCCGCGCAAGGGCGGATTCGTCAAAGATCAGTCCGCGGACAAAGCGGTGATGGTGCCGTATCGCAGTTACCACAAGCACATTCCGAAAGATGACGAGCACTTCGTTGGGGCCACGGCTTATCCCGGCCGGATGTCGGAGGCGGAGGACCAAATCCGCGGGGTGTTGCGCCGGCGGAGAAACGTGCCTTACAGCAAGCCGGATAATTTCGGCATCTCCAGTGCACAGCAGATCGCCGACGAATTTCGCCAGATCACTTCCTCGGTGGCGCTCTTGATTTCCGTGATTAGTTCGATCGGGCTTCTGGTGGGTGGGGTGGGCGTGATGAACATCATGCTGATGGCGGTGACGCAGCGCACGCGTGAGATCGGCGTGCGCAAAGCAGTCGGCGCACGTCGCCGCGACGTTATATGGCAATTCCTCACGGAAGCAGTTGTGCTGACGGGCGCCGGTGGCGTCATCGGCGTATTGCTGGGCGGCGGCATTAGCCTGCTCATAAATGTTCTGGTGCCCAGTCTGCCCTCATTCATTCCGCTCTGGGCGATCGTGCTTGCTGTGGGCGTCTCCATGAGCGTGGGCCTGTTCTTTGGCATGTATCCCGCCATCAAAGCAGCGCGGCTGGATCCCGTAGAGGCCCTGCGGTACGAGTAGTGAGAGGCGCATGGCGGAGCCGACGGACGGTTGTCCAGCGACATGTTCAATTCTTGGTTGTTCCGGAACAACATCGTTTGATTTCGCCCGCTCCTTTATCTACGCGCAGCTCGCCGAGGTAGTTGCCGACTGCCCGACATACGGGATACTCATGGATATGAATCCTATCGCAGCGGGCCAAAAGTGCCATTCTGGGAAGTCCCGACGGTGTTGCGCAGTAGCGCTGCGGTGGGATCTCCGAATGTGCCGCTTATGTTTCGCGATGCTTGTTCGGCACGCACATTGTGTCGCGCGACAAATTCGCGAGTCGATGAGGTAAGAAGCAGAGCTAGTCGGCTCGATCCCACCGTCGCTACGAACCATCCTTTTTCCAAAGAGCAACTTAGTGATTTCTCGCGGCGGCAAATGGTGGCAACTAGAGCTTACGGATTTGCAGCCCTCGTAGATTTTCTTTGAACCTTTAGCGTACTAAGACGTCTATGTATTATAAGCAATGAGTATTCCAAAGCCTGACTCACTCCAAGGCTACTGCCTCGTGCAGAATCACAGCTGATGTCAAGATAACTCAATATGTGTACTCATGATTAAGCTATCATAGAATGGGTTCTAACTTGCTTTGGATACCTGCGGCAAGGCTTTCATTGAATTCCCTTGATAGGAGCTGTGCGTCTCCACTAGAGTAAGGTTACAAGGAGCGCGGCTAGGGCCCGCCCTCAGCCTCTGTACAACGGGAGGCAAACATGAAAGTAGTTCCCCGCGAGCAGTCCGACCCCCGGCCAGAACACGCACGCCACGTTTGCAATGTGTGTGGCGAGCCATCGGAAATGACCATCTGCGACGAGTGCTCAGAGCGCCTTCGCGTCGAGGCTCTGAGCAGGAAGAAGCACGAGGAGCAGGGCGATGCGTGGTCGCACTGGGAATAGGCCATTTTCACGCGGATAAGAGTCAATTGGAGAGGCATGTCCGCAGAGATTGGTTTTACTTGAACCAAAAACTACGACACTTTTCTGATCCAGCCGAGGCAGGCTCCAACCCGCTGATGGTTGCCATACCGCCGGAACGATGAAGGTCAACTACTAGATATGCAAGAAAAAAAAGGAGTTAGCCGTTTTTGGGGTTGAGGGCGTCTGGGCTCCTCTTCGGCTATGTTCAAATGTTCATGCATTCCAAACGTTTACGGTTCTCGCGCGGTCCTCGACACCACGTATAGGCGCTCGACCCACCGGGCCCACACCCACGAGGAAACGCGGGGCCAGGACGATACAGATTCGATCTCGCCGCTCTAATCAGGCTTTGGCTGCTGCTGCAGACTGGGCGCGCATCTGCTTCATGAATTGTCGCATCGCCGCAACATGACCGGGCTTACGCTGCTCCGCCCAAGATTCGTAGCGCAGGACTGCTTTTTCCAAGTGCGCGAGGAGCTGTTTGTCCGCGAATCGCTCGCGAAACTCCGGGACGACGGGCTTGACCTGCTCCCACACACCGAAAAACTCTCCGCTGGTTTCAAAAAAGAGATCCTCATGCAGGAGGCCGTAATTGAGCAACGCGCAGGCTTGCTCCCAATAGCCGACGACCATCCCCGCGAACGCCCCAGCTTCGGTTCCGGGCGCCGCGATGCGCATAGCGTCCTCGAGGGAATTTACGATGTAGTTTTTGGAAAACCAATCCCGTGCCTGACGTAGACGGGCTTCCCGGCGTAAGTCATAGACCTGAAGGTGAAGCTGTGCTTGCTCGTGTGTCGGTTTTCCTTCCATGTTCCTTGTCCCCTTTCCCTTCGATTGAGTGAACCGTGTTGATTAACTTCAGCGAGGCTGAGCCCTCTATACCCTTTGACGGAGGCCGCGTGCTTTCCGGTTGTGCGCTATGCGCGTGCGTCGGGCAGCGCGCTGCCGGAAAAGCGACGGTTAACACTCAACGTGCTGTTTCGGATCACACCCACTGAAAACAAACAAGTTACAGTGTGTCAAAGGACTGCCATTTCGGGAGCAAATGTTAACGATCTGTATTGCGTGAATTCCCGCAAAGCAGCCAAGTTCCGCATTATCAGCGCCGCGCAGAGCAAACATCTGCCAGTTCGCCGCGCACGTTAACGGGGGAAGTGCGAGCAAGGGACTGCGCATGATGAGATTTCTGCGAGAGGCAGGGAACTGAGCGAATTGCCCATCACGAAGACGCTTCGGGGGCGTCGTTGCGTCGGTTGGGTCGCTACCGACTTGACCCTTACCGTTCCGCGGACTAAGCTCCGGTCTCCCCCGGTAAACCGTACATTTATCCCGTCAAAGGAGAACATCATGTCTACAGCTCCGAAACCCCAAGTAGCAGGTCAAGACCCCGTCAACGTGGACCCGAAACATTACAAGGTTGAACTCGAAAATGAGCAGGTGCGCGTGCTCCGGATCAACTACGGAGCACACGAGAAATCGGTGATGCACGCGCATCCCAACAGCGTCGCGATTTTCCAGAACGATACACACTGCAGGTTCACGTTCCCGGATGGCAAAACGGAAGAGCACCGTTTCCGCGCAGGCGAGACGCTCTATACGCCCGCGGGAAGTCATTTGCCAGAGAACCTGAGCAATCAGCCCATCGATTTAATCCTCGTCGAGCTGAAACAGTAGTTCCAAGCCGCTAAGCGGACACAAAGAGATGGTACGCAGGATAAGGGTATGTGTGTGCCCGCGTTGAAGGAATGGCAATTCCCTCCGCGGGAATGTGGGCGCTGACGTTTTCTTCGCGGTGGATTCGCTTCTCAGCCGATATCTTGCCCGCGAAGCATCTGTTTTCAACTTTGTGCGACTCGCAGCCCGGAAACTCAGGTCGCTTCACCCAGCGCCGCACACGTTTTTCACAATCGCCTAACTCATTCTCCCTCAGGTTGCCCAAGTTGGTCGCTCCTTAGCCAAACAACTACGGGAAAATGAAAAACCATGTGAGCTGGTAGGCGAAACTCTATTTTCAAATTTTTCACATTGACTCGTTCCTTCGTTCAAGCTTATGGTCACCGCGGCTCAGGAGTTCGCACGCGTGCGGCGTCGCGAGGGGAACGGAATCGAAGCCATCATCCGAGGATTGGAATTATCTAGAGAGCGAGACTCTCCAGCCACCAGATTCCACCCGGCGCATCAGCAACGTAGCGCGCCCCACGCTCACTGTTTTTCTCCCCGCGGCTTCGCTCGCCAATGGGACCGCGGTCATCCTTTGTCCCGGAGGCGGCTTTCGCTGGCTCTCGTTCGATAATGAAGGCACGATTCTCGTTCGTTGGCTAAATTCGTTGGGAGTCACCGCTTTTGTCTTGAAGTACCGAGTTATGCGCACCGGCGATGCCGGCGAATGCGATTCTGCCGAGTTTGGCGACGCGAAGCAAGACCATCATTCCACTCGCCGTTCGCCGATGGATTGCGTGCCGTGAGCCTCGTCCGCTCGCGCGCGGGGGAATGGCATCTCGCGAAAGACCGCATCGGCATCTTAGGATTTTCCGCCGGCGGCCATGTCGCTGCCGCCGTCGCGATGCACCACAATGACGCAAGCCGCCCCGATTTTGTAGCGCTCCTCTATCCAGGCACGCCCGAAGAACTCAACCCTCCGACCGATGCGCCACCGATGTTTCTAGCCCAGGCTGATGACGACAAGAGTGTGCCGCCTGCCGACCATGCGATTCGCTTCTACGACGCCTGGAAGAAAGCTGGCCTGTCCGCAGAAATGCATATCTACTCGCGCGGAGGCCATGGTTTGGGATGCGCAAGACGGGCCTTCCCTCCGATTCTTGGACGGATCGCTTTCGCGACTGGCTCGGCGTGCAAGGATTGCTGAAATCTTCGAAGTAAGGCGCTTTGTCAGATCGTCGCGGAAGCAACCGACTGAGACCGTGGAGGATCAGTAAGTGAAAAGGAAAAGGCTGCACCCATTCCAAAAGGTCGCGATTGTTGCACCCAGCAAAATAGAGGGAACGCGCTTACAGACAATTCACTGGTGTTTCAACACGACACGACCAAGCCCGAAATCGCCTTCCTTTTGCTCCATTTGCCTTCTTCACAAAGAACGAGGCTCGACCGCCTACTCAGAATTGCTTACCTCAGGTTTTCACGGCTGTTTTTTGCGCGCGTCCCGCACCAAATCCACAAACAGCGCAGCCAGCTTGCTGATCACGTCTCCGTCGCGCGCCTTCAGCGCATCTTTCGCGATCATTTCTCCGCCAACGCCAAGCGCGGCAGCGCCCGCGCGAATGTAGTCGGCAGCGGTTTCGAGATTCACGCCGCCCGTCGGGACCATCGGAATCAGCGGAAAAGGCCCGCGCAGCGCCTGAATGTATTTCGGCCCTCCCAAACTGCCAGACGGAAAAACTTTCACGAAATCCGCACCAGATTTTGAAGCAGCCATGATTTCCGATGGTGTCAGTGCGCCCGCCATAATTAACAAATCGAGTTTGCGTGCGGCGGCGACCGTCGGCGCGTCGAGTCCTGGCGTTACCAGAAATTGCGCGCCCGCTTCGGCACATCTGCTAGCAGACTCTTCGTCAAGAACCGTTCCCGCGCCGACCAACACTTCCGGCATCGTCTTCACCAATTCGCGGATCACTTCGACCGCTCCCGGAACGGTCATGGTAATTTCGACAATCGGAACTCCACCTTTGCACACGCAAGCCGCAGCAAAGTGCGCTTCCTCCGCGGACGAAGCGCGGATCACCGGCACAATTCCCACTTTTTCAATAATCGCGCGTACTTCTTGCTTCTTCATGCGACCACTGCCTCTCAGCGGGCAATGCGAGCGCCCACTCGCTTCATAACCTGCAATACTTCGTCAAGCGTCGCCATCGTCGTGTCGCCCGGAGTCGTCATTGCCAGAACTCCATGCGCCGCGCCGCATTCAACGGCCCACTGCGCATCTAGATCAGCCCTGAGGCAAAAGAATCACCGCCGCCCACGCGATCCAGAATCTCTAGATCCTCCCGATTGCGCGCCTGCGTACTCATGCACCACTCCTTGTTCCTTGTCTATCGTCCCGGGTGCCGACTCTCGAACATCATTGGCGGCATCGTGGTTGAATTGGGAACTCAGTGTTATTGCGGCAGCACTATCTCACTTAGCTGAACTTCTCCACAACTCCGTTTTTTCAAACGCAGCCTTTCAAAAAGCGAAACGCAGTCAAAGTTGCGCTTGTGGCAATGAAACCGGCTATGTCAAATGATTTGGTCGCATGGAAACACCTAGTGCTTTGCCTGCCTCGCTAGCGGCTCTTGGGAATCCGCGAAAATTTCGTTCAGTTCCGCTGAATGGAAGCTTCAATTCTTACAATTTGACACCCCAGCGCGCCGTTTATACTCTGCAGCTCCTGTGACGGTGGGTGGGACGTTCGCCCAAGTTCCGAGTGCCGGAGTCAATTCAAGAGCAGAGTCCTGCACGTTTGTGACGGCACTGCTGCGAGCGAAGCTCGCACCCGCGAGTACAAAACGTGAAAACAGATTTGCTCAAATCAACGGCGGAGTCTTCGGTGTCCAACAACGGCGCCTTGCTGAACCCCCTCCAGATTTCGTCCACAGTTCGGGAAGCTCTCACTTCCACACCGTTCATCGATATCCACACTCATTTGTTTGCGCCCGCGTTTGGCAGTCTGGGTTTGTGGGGCATCGACGAGCTTCTTACCTACCACTACCTGGAAGCTGAGTTTTTTCGGTATTCGAACACGATCGTGGAGGGCTACTGGACTCTCTCCAAGAGCGAGAAAGCTGAAGCGATCTGGCACACTCTCTTCGTTGAAAACACTCCCATCTCGGAGGCTACCCGCGGAGTGATCGCGATCCTGCAGGCTTTCCAATTGCCCACGGATCATTCGGCCTTGTCCGAAGCCAGAGCATTCTTCAAAAATCAAAAAAGGGAAGCGCACATGCAGCGTGTGCTCCAGATGGCGGGCATTAGCACGATCGTCATGACCAACGATCCGCTCGACCCTGAGGAATCTCCGCTCTGGTTGAAGGGCATCGCAAGCCATAACCAGTTTCACGCCGTTTTGCGCCTCGATCGCATTCTCTGCACCTGGCACGATCACTGGCAAGCTATCGTCGCTCAAGGTTATGCCGTTGACGCGCAAGCCTCCGGCAAATCCGTTTCCGAAGCGCGCCGCTTCTTGATGGACTGGGCCAAGCGCATGCAGCCCGTTTACATGGCCTGTTCGTTGCCAGATACATTCGAGTTTCCGAGTGACACACTCGGCGGCCGCTTGCTTCAGGAGGCCGTCCTCCCCACCTGCCGTGAACTGGGCCTGCCGCTTTCGCTGATGATCGGCGTCCGCAAGCACGTCAATCCTCGCCTGCGTTTAGGCGGCGACGCTGTTGGTAGAGCAAACTTGTGCTGCCTGGAAAACCTTTGCCGTGATTTTCCGTCCAATCGTTTTCTGGCCAGTGTGCTCAGCCGCGAGAACCAGCATGAACTTTGTGTATTGGCGCGAAAGTTCAACAACCTTATGCCGTTCGGCTGCTGGTGGTTCGTGAACAATCCATCCATCGTCGAGGAGATCACTCGCGAGCGCATCGAAATGCTCGGAACGAGTTTTATCCCTCAGCATTCTGACGCCCGCGTTCTCGAACAGGTCATCTATAAGTGGGCCAATATGCGCAGAACTCTCGCGCCCATTCTCTCGGAAAACTATCGCCTCTTATCCGAAGACGGCCGCGGCGTCACGCGCGCGGACATTCAGCGAGATGTGACTCGGCTTTTCCGTTCTAACGCCGAATCCTGGATGAACCTCCGGCCGCATACCTAACATCCAGCGCCCAGACTTCTCTACCGTGGCCCTGCTTCATGTCGAACTATCGCTTTGCCATCCCCGGAGGCCCGTCATGAGACCACTCGCTCGGATCGTTGTACTGACAAGCCCACTCACTCTGATATCTCTTTCGCTCCAGTTGGCAAATCCCGCGTCGCGCGCGCAGAACCCAAGCTTTCACAACGCGCCGCCTTCGGCGAAAGCCACAAGAAATCCCTACGAAGGCAAGCAGCCGGACGCCGGCAGGTCCATCTATCAATCTCGCTGCGCCGCATGCCACGGACCAAACGCCGAAGGCTCCGGCAACATTCCAAATCTCGCCAGCGAAAAAACGCAGGCAGCCAGCAACGGCGAACTTTTCTGGTATATCACAAAAGGTGATTTGAACAACGGCATGCCGTCCTGGCAAAGTCTTCCGGAAAAAGATCGCTGGCAAATCATCAATTTCCTCCGCGTCCTCGGCGGATCCAAGCCCGGATCTCCCCGCGTCCGTCTTTCAGCGGATGAAGCAGTCGCAGCAGCATCAGCCGCTCCGCCGCCAAAAGCGCCCTTCACGGACTACCGCTACGAAAAACCCGGCGCGATTCGCAAAATCACGCTCGACGATCTGCCCGCTCCTTTTGCTACATTGCGTGGCCGCAAGTGCCTGCCGGATTCAAAGTTGAGTTGTACGCCTCCGGCCTCAATGAGCCGCGCTTGATACGCGCCGCTGCCAACGGCGATTTTTTCGTTGCCGAAAGCCGCACTGGAGAAATTCGCGTTTTTCGTGGCATCAACGCGGATGGCAAGCCCGAGCACTCAGAGGTATTTGCGACCGGGCTTAAGCGTCCGTTTGGAATAAACTTTTTCCCGCCCGGCCCGGATCCACAATGGATTTACGTCGGCAATACCGATTCTGTCCTGCGCTTTCCTTACAAAAACGGCGATTTGAAAGCACGCGGCCCGGCTGAACATATTGCGGACCTGCCTGGCGGTGGCGGCCACTGGACCCGCGACATCCAGTTCACCGCCGACGGCAAAAAATGTTCGTCTCCGTCGGCTCCGTTTCCAACATTGATGACCCGGACACCACTCCCGCCGAAAGAAATCGCGCTGATGTTTTGGAATTCAATCCCGACGGCTCCGCAATGCGTGTCTTCGCCTATGGTATTCGCAACTGCGTCGGCATGGCCATCAATTCAAAAACCGGCGAGCTCTGGTGTTCGGTCAACGAACGCGACGCACTCGGCGACAATCTCGTACCTGACTACATCACGCATGTGCAGGAAGGCGGTTTCTATGGCTAGCCCTGGTGGTACATGGGAGGCCACCAAGACCCGCGGCACACGGGCAAGCATCCCGAACTCCAATCCGAAATCATCGCTCCGGACGTGATCCTTCATCCCCACAATGCTTCGCTGCAAATGACTTTCTACGACGGCAAGCAATTTCCCGCGGAATATCAGGGCGATATTTTCGCCGCCGAGCATGGCTCGTGGAACAAGTCCGTTCGCGTTGGATATGAATTAATCCGCATCCCGCTGCACCAAACCGGCCATGCCAGCGGCGAATACGAAGACTTCATGACAGGATTTGTCGTGGATAATGGTCACGTTTGGGGACGCCCTGTGGGCGTGACCGTCGCACCAGATGGTTCGCTGCTGGTTACTGACGACGGCGCGAAATCTACCTGGAGAATCAGCTACACGGGGAAGTGAACTCGCCGCGCTACGGCGTCACACGCAGCATCACAACGCCGTGCGCCGGCACAATTGCGGTATATTCTGCTCCGTTCATCTTTACGTCGCTATGCTGCCAAAGCTCCCGCGCTTCGTGCGGTGTCTTCTTCAATCCGGTTTCTGTCCATGTTACGCTTACCTGCGCTGGCGCGCTCCCGCGATTGAACATTCCAATTGCCACCGCGCCATCGAAGAGCGTTCTCGCCCACACTTCCTGCTCGCCCGACTTTGAAACGCGCCGCCCCTGTTTGCCCGCCTTGTCCTGACTGATCGTAATCACTTCGCGGTTCGTCAAAATTTCCAGAATTTCCCGAGTCATGTTGCGCAAATCGTTTCCCGCAAGCAGCGGCGCCGCCAGAATCGCCCACAAGCTCATGTGCGTGCGATATTCGTCGTCATTCATTCCGCCGTTGCCGATTTCCAGCATGTCCGGATCGTTCCAGTGCCCGGGTGAGGCCCACTCAGCCAATTCATCTTGCGCAAATCCGATCTTTGTCATCGAATCCCAAGAGTCTCGAATATCGCCCGTCGTGCGCCATGTATTGCCGCCAACGTCCGCGCCCCACTTCCACACGTCCGCTCGGCCATACTGGCAGAGGCTGTACAAGATCGGCCGCCCCGACTTCATAAGCGCGTCGCCCATAATTTGGTACACTGCGCGCATCTCGTCGTCGCGATACAGATTTCGCGCACCGCACCAATCGTATTTCAGATAGTCGATCCCCCATTCCGCATACGTTTTCGCGTCCTGCTCTTCATGCCCATAGCTGCCTTCGTAACCCGCACAGGTATTCGGCCCAGGCGAAGAATAAATACCGATCTTTAGCCCCTTGCTGTGCACGTAATCCGCCAGTGCCTTCATGTCCGGAAATTTCTTGTTCGTCGTGATGTTCCCACGTTCGTCGCGTCCAGCTTCCCAAGTGTCGTCAACGTTGATGTACTGATAGCCCGCTTCCTTCATTCCGTTCGTGGCCATGGCGTCGGCCATTCCGCGTACTGCGGCATCATCTACGCGGCCCGCAAATTTGTTCCAGCTATTCCAGCCCATCGGCGGCCTTCGCGCCAGGCCGTTGTCGGCAACTTTGTGAAGCGTCGGCAACGGCCGGCGTACCGGATACCGGCCTTCTCCCGCCGGCACGCGATGAGCGACCATTTCGACGAGCGGCGCATCCGCCCGCCGCCGCGCCGCCACATGCAATTCCTCGCCCACCAGTTTGCCCTCATACTTCACGCGCCGTTCGCTCGTGCCATCCATCATGCTGCCGGTCAGCGTGAAGCCATCGGCACTGCCCGAGCACTCCACGATCTTGTAGTAGAACTGCGTAATGCGGATTGTTCCTGTAATTCGCTCGCCTTCCTGAGGCAAATCAAGATAGGTCGTGCGAAAGGTCCCATCCCCAAGCGGATCCTTCGCCGCCCAGTTTCCCGTCAAGTCCGCCGCATAGCAGGGGCTTGTAATCGTCATCAGCACAAAAAAGAAAATGGATTTCATGGCTGCCACAGCCTACAGTAAACAAAATTGACGCGCAAAATATTTCGCGCGGTTTCATTGTTTGAATTCTTTTCAAATACTCTTTAGTGTGACTCGACGATTCTCACGTGAAATTCCTGGTGTACGCTATCTCGGCGTTATGCAGAACAATCCCATGCGCATCCCGTACAACGAACTCCTCTCAGTTCTCCTGAAAATTCTCGTCAATCTGGGTTTCGAGGAACACCGCGCTCGGCTTTGCGCACAGCTTTTTGCCGAAGCGAGCCGCGACGGCGTTTACTCTCACGGCCTGAATCGTTTTCCCCAGTTCGTGCGCATGATCAAAAGCGGAATTGTTGTCGTCAATGCCGAGCCGCAGCTCGTCGCAGCCTTCGGCGCCCTCGAGCGATGGGACGGCAACAGCGGGCCAGGCAATTTGAGCGCCTGGCGTTGCATGGAACGCGCCGTCGCTATTTCTCGCGAGCACGGAATCGGTTGCGTCGCCCTCGCCAATACAAATCACTGGATGCGCGGCGGCACTTACGGATGGCAAGCCGCTGAAGCCGGCGTCATCGGAATTTGCTGGACCAACACGCTGCCGAATTTGCCGCCATGGGGAGCAACCGATCCGCGACTCGGCAACAATCCCCTGATCATTGCCGTGCCGCGCGCCGCGGGCCACGTTGTTCTCGATATGGCCATGTCGCAATTCTCATACGGCGCGCTCGCCACTTATCGAAGGCGTGGCGAGCCTTTGCCCGTCGAAGGCGGTTTCGATTCGGTAGGAAACCTCACGCGCGATCCCGCGGCCATCGAAGCATCCAAACGCCCGTTGCCCATCGGTTATTGGAAGGGTTCTGGTCTTTCGCTCTTGTTGGATATGGTAGCCGCACTTCTCTCGGGAGGTTGCGCCACGCATCAAATCCACGCGGACTCCGAGCGCGAGACAGAAATCTCGCAGGTTTTTCTCGCCCTAGATCACGCTGCCGTCACTCAAAACGGCGCGCCAAATGATATGGCCGATCAAATCATCGCGCATCTGCAGGGACATAGCTCCGCGTCCGAAGGAAAAGTGCGTTACCCGGGCCAGCGCGTCTTGCGAGCGAGGAAGCGAAATCTTGCCGAAGGAATTCTCGTTGACCCGGAAATCTGGCGCGAAGTGCAATCGCTTCTGTAAACGAATCGGCCCTTTTCCCGAATGTTCGTCTAGTATCCGAGCTTTTTTAGCATGGACAACGGCCAAGCAAAAAGGCGGCGCGCCTTCTTCCTGGGACGCGGTGAAGAAATCGCCGCGCCTCGAGGACCTTTGGCAATTGCATTACTCGAAGAAAGGCGGCGCCGAGCACAACGTGCGTGAGTCCTTCATCGCGAACCTTTCCGGCACGGACCCAAGGTAATTTTCTGACATTGACCGCATGGCCGGACGGCCGCTTCGAGGTCTGCAACTCGAGGACACAAGGTTATAGGGCAGCGCAAACGGAATCGCAGCGAGGCAATCGGTTCGGTGACCATTTTCATACCCTGTTCGCGAAAGCGCTTGACTCGGGGTGTACTCTATTTCGCGTTCGCATATCTGAAGAAAAATCTCGGCGCACCTGCGTTCGCCGCTGGAAAGAATATGCAATGGATTCTACGCACACTTCTGATTACCGCGCTTTTCGCCGCGCGTTTGCCGGACTCTTCGCCCGCCCTCTCCGGCATTGCGCATGTTGCTTTTCGCGTTAGCGATGTCGCCAAGTCGAGAGAGTTTTATCGCGCTCTCGGTTTTGAAGAATCGTTTGAATTCGCCGATCCCGGCAAGCCACCGGTCTCTTACATCAAAATCAGCGACCATCAGTTCGTCGAGCTGTACGGCCGCGCGGACAATGGCCAGCCCACCGGGTTGATGCATGTGTATTACGAAGCAGCGGATATCGAATCGCTCTGGAACGAGTACACGAAACGTGGGCTGAATCCGCCGCCCGCCCGAAAGGCGCGCGCTGGCAATCTGCTTTTTCTTTTTCACGATCCGGAGAATCAGATTCTCGAGTACACGCAATATCTCCCCGGTTCGCTGCATTTTGAGGATCGCGGCAAACACCTCAGCCAACGCCGCATTGCCCAGCACTTGAAGCGCGCCGCGATGGTTGTCCAGGATTTGCCTGCCGAGTTTGCTTTCTTTACATCGAAGCTCGCGTTTGAAGAAATCATGGGCGCAACGCCTCGCCGTCTGCGCATCCCCGGAAGTTCCGGCGATGAAGTGGAACTCGAACTCGCCACGGCCACAACCAAGCCGCGCATCGTGTTTTCCGTCGTGAACCTTGCGTCCACTGCCGCCGAACTGCGGAAGCGTTCTTTCACTGTTATGGAATCCGCTGACTCCGTTTCGATCAGCGACCCGGACGGCATGCAAATTATTTTCGAGCTCGAAAACGCCGCACCAAAAACGTCACGTGGTCCAAGGGAGAGGGAATGACTAGAAACGCGTCCGGAAAAATCGCTCACGCCGCCACACGCGCGTTGCTTGTCGCAGCGGCTCTGTTGCTGCCGCTCACTTGCAGCGCGCAGCAAAAAGAGTTCTCAAAATGGCCAGCGGGAAAATCTCCAAAAGAGATCGGAAAACGCGTGGCGGAGCGTTTCGCTGCTGGGCCGCACACGAATTTCAATCGCTCCACTCCGCCTGCGCACATCACGTATCCCGAAACGGTCGCTTGGTACGGCTCGTTGACGTTCGCAAAACTCAGCAGCGATGCGGATTTGACCGCGCGTCTCATTCACCGATTCGATCCGCCGTTTGCGGAAGACTCGAATCTCGTGCCGTCGTCCGACAATGTGGACAGCACTATCTTTGGCGCCGTCCCGCTTGAAATCTACATACAGACCAAGCAGCAAAAATATTTGGACATGGGGCAGGGACTTGCGGACAAGCAGTGGGAGGATCCCAGTCCGGAAGGTCTGACGAAACAATCGCGATTCTGGATCGACGACATGTACATGATCACGATGGTCCAGCTGCAGGCCTACCGTGCCACGGGTGACACAAAATATCTCGATCGCGCCGTGCTAGAAATGTCCACGTATCTCGACAAGCTGCAGCAGACCAACGGGCTTTTCTATCACGCGCCGGACGTGCCGTTTTTCTGGGGCCGAGGCAATGGCTGGGTGGCTGCCGGAATGGCGGAGTTGTTGCGTTCTCTTCCCGAGAATCATCCACAGCGCGCGCGCATCCTACAGGCGTTTCGCAAAATGATGGTGTCCCTCCTGAGATTTCAGGGGAAGGATGGGATGTGGCGCCAGTTGATTGATCGTCCTGAATCCTGGCCGGAATCTTCGTGCACGGCCATGTTCACGTTCGCGATGATCACTGGAGTAAAAAACGGCTGGCTGGAGAAAAACGCGTACGCCAAAGCGGGGCGCAAGGGTTGGCTTGGACTCGTCGGTTACCTGGACGCGGACGCAGATTTGCGTGATGTTTGCTCAGGCACCAACAAGAAGAACGAACTCGCTTATTACCTCAATCGAGGGCGCAATACGGGCGATCTCCATGGTCAAGCGCCGCTACTTTGGTGCGCCTCAGCGCTGCTCCGCTGAGCAAAACTGGGGAAGAATCGCCGCGAATTTAGTCCGGCTAAACCACTCCTTTAAATTTTCGGGATTGACATCGTCTCGAACCTGCTCCTAATGTCGCCTCACTGAGTTCTATCCAAGTATTCGATAGCGACTATCAGGCAATTCGATGGTGCAAAGCGGCTTGTGCGTTTCGTTCAGGATGCGAACGGCACGGCCGTGCGGTCGGGGTACGCGGATGAGACCGGTAAGGGGTTTGTTCGGGAACTCGGCTGGCCCGAGGAAAGGGAGAAACAGAAATGAGGAAGAATGTGCTGATAGCTGTAGTCGCTCTTCTGCTCGCTCCTCTCTTTTCGCACGCCCAAGGCTTGGGCAGCATCGTAGGCATGGTTACGGATCCTGCGGGTGCTGCGGTTCTAGGAGCTCAGGTCACGGCCACACAAGTGGGGACGGGGCTTTCTCGCGCGGCTACGACGAACACAGACGGCCTCTACGTGATCCCCTCGCTTCGTCCAGCGACTTACAATGTGACCGTCGACGCCAAGGGTTTCAGCGTCACCAGACAGATGGACGTCGTTTTGCAAGCGGATCAAACTCTCACCGTGAACTTCGGCGTGACCTTGGGGACCACGACCGAAGTCGTCACCGTCTCGGGGAGCGCCTTGCAGGTGGACACGACCACTTCCACGCTCCGGCAAGTCATCGAGCAGCAGCGTCTGATCGAATTGCCTTTGAATGGGCGGAACGCCGCGCAGCTCTCCCTGCTCGTGCCAGGCGTCGTTAACTCGATAAACGGAGGCGCTGACCAGGGCACCACGAAGACTTTTCCAGGTGCCGTCACCTTTTCCGCCAACGGCGCGCGCCAGGACATGATTAGCTACCAACTGGACGGTGGCAACTACGTAGATGAATACACGAACGTCAACCAGCCTTTCCCTTTCCCGGATGCACTTCAGGAATTCAGCGTGCAGACGAGCAACTACACCGCGGAATACGGCCAGAACGCCGGCGCCGTAGTGAACGTCATCACCAAGTCTGGCACTAACAATTTCCATGGTGATGCCTTTGAGTTCCTTCGCAACGCGGTGTTCAACGCAAGAAACTTTTTTGCTCCCCTCACGCAGAACGGTGTGCCGACCAAGGACCAGGGCCGCGATCAACTGAAGCGCAATCAATTCGGCGGCACAGTGGGTGGTCCCATCATTCGCGACAAGACGTTCTTCTTCGCCGGCTATCAGGGCACTCGGCTGCGCAACCTCGGCAGTCCGACGAATTCCACCGTGCCATCTCAGGCGGACATCGACGCGTTCACGGGAGCCGGCGGAGTAATCGATCCGACCGTGGCAAATCTTCTGACTCTATTGCCCGTTCAGCCGACCACACGGTCTGTAACCTTCTCTCGACCGGATAAACAGAATTTTCACGAAGTCCTCGGCAGGGTGGATCATGCCTTTAACCAGAACGATCGGGTTTCCGTTCGTTACGACTACAATTATTTCAGCAAAGCGGCGGTGTTTGTTCCAACCAACATTTTGACTTATGCCGACGGTTCCAAGATCACAAATCAGAATTGGCTGATTCACGAGACGCACATTTTCAGGCCGACGCTGGTCAACGAGTTTCGATTCAGTTATGCGCGCGAAAAATCCAGCCGTGGTCCGGATGCCAACGTTCCCAGCGTTCAGACCCTTGGTTCGTTGATTCCTTTTCAGCCGGATGTGAATGCCATTCAGCAGATTCGCGTCAATGGTTTTTTTAATTTTGGAGACAATCCCCCGGCGGCGTTTGTGCGCAACAATTTCACATGGAGTGACGACGTTAGCTGGGTAAAGGGAAAACACGATTTCCGTTTTGGCGGCATCATTGAGCGCAGCCGCGTGGATCTGGACAACCTCTTCTTCCAGCCGGGCGAGTTCAGCTTCCCCAGCCTGTCAGCGTTTCTTTCGGGCAAGCTGGGTGACTATCCGGGCCAGGTTGCGTTTCGCCAGGGCGCGGGAGAGTTCAAGAACAATCGGAACATATTTGCCGGCGTCTATGTTCAGGACAATTTCAAAGTCACGCGCCGTTTGACGTTGAATCTCGGATTACGCTACGAGCCGGGACTGCCGTGGCGAGAAATCAAGGGGCGCGTTCAGCAATTCCGGCTAGAAGGTTTGGTGGCCAACGTCCGCTCCACGCAATTTCCCAACGCGCCTCCAGGAGTGTATTTCCCCGGTGATCCCGGCGTGCCGCCCTACGGCGTTGATGCCAGCCTCAAGAACTTTGCTCCGCGAATCGGATTCGCCTACGATGTCTTCGGAGACGGCAAGACGAGCCTGCGTGGCGGCGCCGGAATTTTCTACAACAGCCGGATAACGGGCATTATCAACAATCGCTTCGTGGATCAGACGCCGTTCAGTCCCCAGTTAATCCTCTCCAATGCAGCTGGCACTTTCCCGGGCACGCTTACCGATCCCCTATGCACGCTTCCCGCAACCCAGGCGGCGCAAGGATGTGTTGCGCAAACCAATCTCTTTCCCGCACCGTTTCCGCCGCCCGCTGACACGAAGTTTGCGCTTGGCGGGCTGTACCTTAGCTGGGACCCCGCACACAGTTATCAGGTTCCCGTGGTTTATAACTGGAACCTCGGCATCGAGCACCAATTGCCTTCCAACATCCTTGTGCGCGCTGCATATGTGGGTTCGCACAGTTCGCATCTGACGGAAACGCTGAACCTAGATCCCTCTCCGTTCTCGCCGACCGGGACAAAAGGTCCTCTGAGATTGAACACCATCGTCGCTTCCCTGGGCATTACGCCGAGCAACCTGTTTGGCCAGGTTCAGCAAGATACGCAGGACATCAATTCCTCGTATCACTCGCTTCAACTATCGGCGGAGAAGCGCATGACGAACAGTCTGACGATTCTCGCCAACTATACTTATTCCAAGAGCATTGACGACCTGCCGGCAGGTGCGGGTGTCACTGGATTCGACACGTACTCTGCGCGACCGTGGGACGATCCGCTCCGTCATCAGTTCGATCGCGGGCCTTCGGAGTTTGACCACACGCACCGCTTCGTAGCTTCGTTTGTGTATGAGCTCCCCCATTTCCGCGAATCAAGGGCGTTGGTTCGCCAAACCCTCGGAGGATGGCAATATAGTGGAGTCGTCTCCGCACAGACGGGGCGGCCATTCACTGTTCTGCAAGGTGCGGAACTTTCCGGCACGCAAATTGGCAACGACCGCGGCACAGTATTGGCTGGAGCTGATCCGTATGGAGACACTCAGTGCGGAACGACGGTTAACTGTGTGAGCTGGCTCAACAAGAGTTCGTTTGCCACGAATGCCGCCGCCGTGGGCACCTACGGCACTAGCGGCAAGAACGCCTTCCGGATGCCCGGCAAATACAATTGGGACATGGGACTCTTCAAAAACTTCGAGTTCAAAGAGCGCTGGAAGCTCCAGTTCCGCGCGGAGTTCTTCAACGTCTTCAACCGAGCCAACTTCTTTGACGAGGACATCCCATCGCAACCGAACCTCGGCAACTTTCAGAAGCTGAATGGAGGCACTTTCGGAACGTTTAGGGCAGGTCAAGTTGGTGACCCCCGCATCGGCCAACTGGCGCTTAAACTCTTTTTTTAACCCCCAAGTAGCACCACCCCGGGTCGGGGCGCCATAACCAGGCGCCCCGATTTTTTGTTACGCGGTGATCGAGGTGTATTACCATGCCTCGTCGCGTTGAGAAATTCGCATATTGCTTGAGGTGATTTGAGATGAAGAAATTTCTGTTGCTATCCCTGATGGTGATTCCGTCTGTCGCAGTGCAATCGCAAGCGCCGGTTCCTGAGGGGTTTGAACATTGGACGGCGACGGATTTGCAGACGGTCAACAAAACCCTTGCGGAGAAGGCGGCGACCGATTCGCATCACGCCGCGTCAAAGACACTTTCCGATTATCCGAACGATTTGTTCATGCTGGCTCATCGAGAGGCTGACGGGCAGTCCGAGCTGCACGAAACGCAGGCGGACGTTTTTGTTGTGGAGTCCGGGTCGGCAACTCTAGTGGTAGGGGGTACGATGGTCAACGCAGAAACCACCGCGCCGCATGAGAAGCGCAACGGGACGATTCAAGGCGGGACGCGGCAGAAATTATCGGCTGGGGACATTGTGCGCATCCCGGCGAATACTCCGCATCAATTGGTTCTCGATGGCGCGAAGGAGTTCACCTACTTCGTGATCAAGATTAAAGGCTACTAGAGCCGATTGAGATTTTTGAACCCGACGGGTGTTCAGGCGCCGGCCGCGCCGGGGCCGATGGCGACGACGAAATAGGTTGCCGGAACGGCGCCGACATTCTTGATGCCGTGTTCTTCGTTTGAGCGAACGAAGCCTACGGAGCCTGGACCCATTTGCGTGCTCTTGCCTTCCACGGTGAGCTCGACGGTTCCTTCGCGGATCAGCCACATTTCCGAGTGTCTATGGTGGTGCGGCGGGTGGGGCATTGCGGCCGGTGGAAGAGTTGTTTCGTGAACTTCGAGTGATTCGCCCGTAGCCAGTTTTCCCTTTAGTACGTCGCGAATTTCTGCTTCGTTTGACTTGCGCGGAGTGAGTTTCTCGAACGGATACATCGCCGAGGGCAGAACATTGGCTTCGGCGGCGCTTACTTCCGCCGGAATCATCGCTCGAATCAACAGTGCTGGAAGCATCCCGCACAATTCTCGTCGCGTTACGGACATGCGCTTCTCCTTGTGCGCCGGTTAAACCGGCGAGGTGTAGTGAATGCAAAAGTCATACGAATGTGAATTAGCGACCCACATCGGCCCCGAGTCATGCGGAGCCGCTCGCAAGAGCGGCGTCGAAGCGTTGACAGGGGAACGTGC
>WNGQ01001149.1_pt1 | contig 55817 bp, 44 predicted proteins | sample 5407661 | NCBI WGS metagenome assembly WNGQ01 (sample SAMN13153382, study PRJNA577476) | soil metagenome | isolation source: 60 cm soil or saprolite under Garry oak tree replicate 2 | place: USA:California | collected 2016-06-15 | reverse complement strand
CAGTTCGTGCACACCAATCACACGACTGGGGATGCACCCCCGCCGCCGGCATTCGTCAGCGCGCAGCCATGCTCGTCCTATTGGGGGCAGCTGCAAGCGGTGGGATTCACGAACCCCTACGGGTCCGGGACACTCCCTTATGCGCCGTGTGGATACACCCCGCAGCAAATCAAGGGCGCCTATGGCCTCAGCTCGACTAACGGCATAGACGGCAGCGGTCGAACGGTAGCAATTATTGATGCCTACGCGTCGCCGACTATTGTCCAGGACGCGAACCAGTGGTCGACCAATCGCGGGTTGCCCACGATGAATGCAGCGCAGTTCACGCAGGTTGTAGCGCCTGGCACGTACCACCATCCCGAACGGGGTCTTTTCCAGGATCCCCAAGGCTGGTACGGCGAGGAGACGCTGGACGTCGAGGCCGTGCATGGGATGGCGCCTGGAGCGAATATCGTGTTCGTCGGCGCGCCCAACAACTTCCAGGATCTCGATGCAGCGCTCAACCACGTCGTTGATCGCGGCCTTGCCCAGATCGTCAGCAATTCCTATGGCTTCCCTACCGAGGTGCTACCTCCGGGCTTCATCCAGCCCTACGAGGACATCATCCTTCAAGGTGCCATCGAGGGTATCGGCATCTACTTCGCCTCGGGAGACAACAGCGACGAATCGCTGTTCGTGGGCTACAGGACGGCGGACTGGCCGGCATCCAGCCCATTTGTGACCGCCGTGGGTGGCACGACCTTGGCCGTCGGCGCGTCGAATAATTATCTGTTCGAGACGGGCTGGGGCACCTTCACGTCCTCTTGGACAGGTACCGCGTGGTCACCGACCCCGCCCGGCACATGGTTGTACGGCGCTGGGGGCGGAGTGAGCCGAATCTTCGCCGAGCCCTCGTATCAGCAGGGTGTCGTGCCAGCATCGGTGTTCTCGGCTCAGGGCCGCACCGGCCGAGCCGTACCAGACATCGCGGCTGACGCCGATCCCAACGCGGGCTACCTGATTGGCGAGACGCAGACGTTCCCAGACGGCACGGTTAAATACTCCGAGTACCGGATCGGAGGAACCAGCTTGGCCTGTCCCTTGGTGGCCGGCATCATGGCGCTGGCCGACCAGGCCGCCGGCGCATCGCACGGCTTTGCGAACCCGTTCTTCTACGGGCTGTCCAGCACTGCGTTTAACGACGTCGTCAACCCCGTTTCGACTGTCGCAGTCGTGCGCACAAACTACGTCAATAGCGTGGATGCGAGCGCCGGGTTGGTCTACAGATTAAGAACCGCGAATCAGACGCTCAGCCTGCAGACGGCGCCTGGCTACGACGATGTCACCGGGCGGGGCACGCCGAAAGCCGCCTGGTTGCAATGAGCGGCGAAACTGCGTAGCGGCTCATCAGCCCCTAATTCCGGCGGCAGTATTTACGTCCAGCGGAACCAACTCAGCGCGAGTAGAAAAGACACCGCAGTCCACGCGAGGAGCACCGCCAAGCGTCCGGCCTGGGCGGCAAGCGGCGCTCCTTCGAGGATGGTGGCGCGCAGCGCGTCATTGAGCGCAGTCAGCGGCAGGGCGCGGATCAGCGGATGCACCACGGCAGGAAATCGTTCGTAGGAGAAAAAGACGCCCGAGAAAACCCACATGGGCATCATCACCAGGTTGATCAATCCGCTGACGCTTTCGATTTTTTGGGCGCGGCTGGCGGTGAGCAGGCCCAGACCGGCAAAGGCGGCTGCGCCGAGCGCTCCGAGCAACACAATGGCCAGCCACGATCCCGCCACGCGCATATGAAAGACGAAGATTCCGAAGCCAAGCAGCAATCCCAGTTCTGCGATCATCAGCACGAGACGGCTGCTGGTGAGCGCCAGCAGGAAATCGCTGCGGCGCATGGGTGTGGCCACATAGCGCTTCAGTAATTTGCGCTGTCGGTAATCGACGAGAGCAAATCCCACGCCCCACATGCCGGAATTCATCAGGTTCATGCCGAGCAAGCCGGGAATCAGAAAATCGATGTAGCGGGCTCCGGGCTCGCTGGAAGCTTGCGCCGAGGTGGGCAACGGATTCTGGCGCCCCGCGCCTGCTTGCAAGGCATCGTCGGCTTGCGCGCGCGCCAGAACGCTTTCCGGGCGCGCCGGGTCATAGCGATACTCCATACCGCCGTCCTCCCCAGGAATGATGACCAGATCATACCTGCCGAGGCGGAACTCGTTCAGGGCTTCCGCTTCAGAGACGATCTGCGCGCGCAGCGACTGTGGCGAACGCTGGGCCATTTGCAGCACGGCGTTCGCACCGGGACCTGCGGCGATGGCGACGTTGGGAATGCTGGCGGGGCGGGAGCGGAAGGCGATTCCCAATCCAAACGCCAGCAGCAGAGGAAAGAGAAAGACCCAGAAGATCACTTCGGGCTCGCGCTGCATCTCCTTGATGCGAGCGAGAAGAAGGTGCGTGTAACCTGACCAGCGGCCATTCTGTTTCGCACCGGTGCGCTCTCCGGCGCTGCGCACCTCAATGCGCGGCGCCGCGCCAGAGGCGGCCTTATTCGCTTCATCCGTTCTCAATGGGGCGCTCATGATTCTTCCCGTAAGTGCCGGCCGGTGAGCCGGACGAACACGTCTTCGAGGCTGGCCTGTCGCGTAGTCAGGTGCAGCAGTTTGGCGCCTTGCTGGGAAACGGCTTCGAGCAGCGCCGGAATCGTGACGTGGGGCTGGCGAACCGTCAAGCAGACGAGGCCATCATCGGCGCGCACGGATTCCACGCCGGGCAGGCCGCGCCACGTCTCTTGGGTAAAATCGTTCACGCCGGCGCTTGATTTGTTGGGCGATACGCCGGCTGTCTCGTTGCCGACGGCAAACTCGACCACGTGTTGGCCGCCCAGCCGGTCGATCAATTCCGCCGGAGTCCCCGCGGCGATGATCTGGCCATAGTCGATGATGGCGAGGCGATCGCAGAGGCGCTCGGCCTCGTCCATGTAATGCGTGGTCAAGAGCACGGTCCCGCCATGGCGCTGAAATTCACGGATAATCTCCCAAAGCTGGCGGCGACTCTGCGGATCGAGTCCGGTGGTGGGCTCATCGAGGAATAAGATTAGCGGATTGGCCACCAGCGCCGTGGCTACGGCAAGCCGCTGCCGCTGGCCGCCCGAAAGTTTGCCCACCCAGGCGTCGGATTTTTCCGCGAGCCCGAGCTCGGCCAGGACTTCTTTGGTGGGTCGCGGCTGGCGATAGAAGCTGGCGAAGAGCTCGATGGTCTCGCGAACCGTGAGCTTCTCCGCCAGGCGGGTCTCCTGCAAGGAGATGCCGAGCATTTCGCGCAACTCGCGCGGCTGACTTTGCCAGGTGCGGCCGAGGATGCGAACTTCGCCCGAGGTGGGCTTGAGCAAGCCCTCGAGAATCTCGATAGCTGTCGTCTTGCCGGCGCCGTTCGGTCCGAGCAGCCCGAAGCATTCGCCTTCGCGAATCTCGAGTTCGATCCCGCGCAGGGCTTCCACCTTGCCGTCGTAGGTCTTGCGGAGGTCACGGCATTCGATCGCCAGCGTCATCCCCTCGATTCTAGCGAATTGGCGGAGCCCGGGCACGCGCTTGAACGCCGATAGGCTCAAAGGCGGCGGAGGTTGGAGCCTTTGCTGGAAAACAGCCGAATTAGCGGCAAGATTCATCGGGCTACGAACTCTTCAAGTGTTGCATGAGCTTTCCGGGGGGTGCCCCCCTACTTTTTTTACAAGGATGTGATTCCATGGCAGTTGCTTGTGCGTTTCTTGCAAGAATGTGATTCCGCGGGAGTTGGGGGAGAAACGGATTTTGATTTGCCCCTGGAGAATTGGACCCCACCCTCCCCTTTTTTCGTAAGTGTTCATTCTGCATGCCCTGGAGAATTGGACCCCACCCTCCCCTTTTTTCGTAAGTGTTCATTCTGCATGGCTTGCGAAAGCGTCCCGCGCGAGCGCTCATTATGAGCTCCGCGATAGCGAGCACAGGCAAGAGTGCCTGTGCTACTAAGCCGGCAGGGAATCGCTCGTTCCACCCCGGATTCGTTGTTTCGCCGAGCAGTGTAGATCCAGTCGAAATTTTCCTGCGAGAGACGGTTTGGACGGAATTGTTGTTCCAGGCAAAATCGCGCAGGAGAAGCCTTTGGGCGGCGAGCATGGCGTATGTTACCATATCTGGTAACTTATGCCTAGCTATATTAACTGTATGATTATTCGAATAAATTGGGGAGAAGTTGGAGAAAATCATTCGAATGACCCGGCTTGTTGCTTGGCCAAGGATTCAAGAATTGTTTTGCGCGCAAAGGCGGGCCTTCCAAGAAAGTGCCCCAGGGGCTCCCGCGCCTTCTTTATCTTGTATCGAGGCGCTTGCGCGCCGGCGCGGGGCGCCCTGGGCTACAAGTTTCTAAGGGGTGGCGCGCTCTTTGTAGATGGAGGCGCCAGCGAGGGAGGCCAGGATGAGTTCGACGAGACCCACGATCGTGGTGATCCCCAAAAGCCGGTTAGGGAAGATGGCCAGCGCCCAGTTCACCAAATTTGGAAAAAGGTAGCCGATCACCCAATAAGCGAACCCCGTCAGCACGGCGGTTCCAGGACCCGCACCGAAGCGAGTGCGCGCAGCCGCATAGAGCCAAATGGCGCTGATGCCTACGAGGAAGCCCCAGACGATGAAGATGGGAACTGCACTCGGCGGCATTTGGCGCCCAAGGTTTTGCATGGCTGCGGCCCAATCCGCGGCCAGGACTCTGCCGTTGGTGACATATTCGAAAATGTTAATGATGATCCCCGCCACGATCCCACCTGCAATGACGCGGCCCCAATTGATTTTTCCCATGGTTGCCTCCAGTTGACTCAGAATCGGATGGTCGGTCCCGGTTAGACTGGCTACGTGAGAAAGCCGTTGCCCGCACAACAAGTGTTGAATTGCCGGATAGGCCGAGGCCCGCTGCGAATAGGGAGAGCTTACGACGACCACCCCAACATGCGCAATGAGACAAACTTCATGCCGGCATGAAGGCCGGCGCTAGAGCCGAGTCGAGAGTTAAGAGTTAAAAGTTGAGAGTCGACGGCTAAGGTCGACTGCAGATCCCTCGGCCCGGGATGCGCGCCAGGGGATGACAACCGAGATTTCGCAGGGAATTCTCCCGGAGAGATCCTTTGGCCGCAGGACGGCCTCAGGATGACACACCTCGATAGAGTGACGATACACGCCTAAACTCTTGCGTTTTTGCGGTTCCTTTCCGCCCCACATATCGCTTTGGAACATGTGTCTGGTCGGTTAATTGACCGGCCCTGACCTGCACGATACCCTTCGTAAAGTTGCGCCATTTCTCGCGCTAACCGGGTCCAGCTCCGGTTTCAGTCCTGCTCCGTGCAAGCATCTGCCAAGGAGAGTGGTGTGATTTTCCCCTGTCGAAAACTTGCCTACGGCTGTACTGTAATCATTTTTATTCTTGGCTTGTTCCTCAGCTTGCTTTCGAGCGCATTCGGGCAACAAAACGCCTGGGATGAGCTGAACGCGCGCGTCGATTCGCTCTACGGGCAGGGGAAATATGCGGAAGCGGTTCCGGCGGCCCAGCAGCTTGTGGATTTCGCGGAGGAGAAATTCGGCACCAAGGCTCCCAACGTGGCTTCGAGTCTGAATAAGCTGGCCGTGCTCTACGAGGAAGTGGGAAATTTCGCCGATGCCGAGCCTCTTTACCAGCGGGCGCTGGAGATTCGCGAGCAGGCAGCCGGGCCAGACAATCCGGAAGTGGCCGCCAGCCTCAATAATCTGGGGGCGCTTTACGCCGACCAGGGCAAATACGAGCAAGCCCAGGCGCTTTACGAACGCGCGCTGGCGATCCGCGAAAAAGCACTCGGCGCGGACAATCCCGATCTGGCCACAAGCCTGAACAATCTGGCGGTGCTCTACGATCTTGAAGGACGAGCGGCCGATGCCTTGCCGCTGTATCAGCGCGCGCTGGCCATTCGCGAAAAGGTGTTTGCTCCCGATCATCCCGAAGTGGCCAAGAGCTTGATGAATCTCGCCGGCCTCTATCGCGACGAGCGGCGCTATGCGGAGGCCGAGCCGCTTTATCGGCGCCTGCTGGCGATCGATGAAAAAGCGACCGACGAAAAGGATGCCAGCGACGAGCAGAGCGAGCTTGCGAGTACGCTCAATGATCTTGGATCCATCTACCTCGCCGAAGGTAAGTACGCGCAAGCCGAACCGATCTATAAGCAAGCCGCGGCGCTGGCCGACCGGAATTTTTCCAAGGAGCCGCTCGCGGCAACCATCTTCAGCGATTTTGCGCGGCTGGACGTAGCGGAGGGGCATTACGCCTTGGCCGAACCACTGGATATCCGCGCCCTCAGGATCCTGGAAGAAGATTTCGGCTCCAGCAGCCCGCGACTGGCGCCCATTCTCGGCGGGCTAAGCGAGGTTTTTTACCTGCAGGGACGTTACACGGAAGCCACAGCGGCGTTGCAACGTGAGCTAGAGATTCAGGAAAAAGTGCTTGGCCAAGACGATCCCGAGCTTGCTTCCATTCTCGACAATTACGCCGCCGTGCTGCTGAAGACCAATCACACCGCGGAAGCGGCGCAAGCCGAGGCGCGCGCCAAAGCCATCCGCGCGAAAGCGACCGCCGCGAGCAGCGATTCGGCCAACTGAGCGCATAGCGGAACATTTTTTCCGCCTCTACCACGCCGCAGGCCGATGTCGGGACAGTATCCGTCACGGTTCCGTAACGATATCCGCAGCGATGCTCTGAAAAAATGGAAGTGCGGGAATCCGGCGCTAATAGGCCATGGCGTTCCGCGTGAACAGCGGACCGGGCGCTTTGCCCTCGGCGCATGCTTTGAGCGCCGCTCTGCGCGTCGGCTCGGCTGCGCTTTAAAATCCTGAGTGCCACATGCGCCTGAATCCGGCGTATTCTCGTGCATGGATGCGGATGCGGAGGGAGCGACACATGAATCCGAAACAAGCGCGTGAGCCAGAAGCAGCCAGAAAGATCGCGAACGAGATTCCCGGATATACCTACGGGACTGCCGAAGCAGCAAGATCGCCTGTTTCGCTCGCCGACTTAGAACTTTTGAAGAAGACGGTGAATTTCACCGACGAGGACCAGAGATATCTGCGCATGGCCGGCGAGGTGCTGGCGAGCCAAACGGAGGAAGTAGTGAAGAAATGGCGAGGCGTCATTGCGGCCAATCCGCATCTGGCGCAATATTCGCTGGGCCCCGAAGGAAAGCCGGACGCGCATTATTCCGCCGATAGTGGATTGCGATTTCGACAATGGGTTCTCGATACCTGTTTCCGCAGCTACGACCAGGATTGGCTCAATTATCAGCAGGAGATCGCTCTGCGTCACACCAGTGTGAAAAAGAATAAGACCGACCACGTGGAATCGGCAGCTTATATTCCGCTGAGGTATGTGATCGCGTTTACCGCAATCATCAATGATGCCATCAAGCCATTTTTAGCCGCCAAGGGTCACTCGCCGGAGGAGGTCGAGAGAATGCACCGTGCGTGGTGCAAGTCCGTGCAATTGCAGATCGCGTTGTGGAGCGAGCCCTACGCAGACAGCGACCTCGCTTCGGATCAGTGGTAATCAAGTCTGCGAAATCTCATGTGGGGGCTATAGAACTGTCACCACGGAAAAGAGCGGAATATGCGAGCGATTGTCTTGGCGGCTTTTACTCTCCTACTTTTTCTCGGCGCTCGATCTTCCATTATCGTAAGCGGAGCGCACAATCCTCAGCCCCGAACTGCGGATAATCAAGCCGGCCGAGGACGCTATCTCGTCGAGGAGATAGCGAAATGCACGGAATGCCACACACCTCGGGATGCCAATAATCAGCTTGATCGTTCGCGGTGGCTTCAGGGCGCTTCGATCTGGATCGAGCCGGTACGCCCCGTCTCCAATTGGGCTCAATTTGCGCCGACGCTCGCGGGGTTGCCCAGTCTTATCGACGAACAGATGGAGCGCGTCCTGGAAAAAGGCGAATCGGCAAACGGGAGAGAGATTCAACCGCCGATGCACATCTACCACCTGAATCACAGCGACGCGCAAGCCATCATCGCTTACCTGCGTTCTCTACCCAGCGCCACCAGCCACTGATTCGCTCGATAAGATATATTTCCTACGGAAGTTTCCCGGGTAGACAAGGTACCCAGCGGTGTGTATTCTTCGGCCCCCGGCAGAAGATTGGTGTTCAGGTGAAGCTCGCGAAGCGCGAGACTTCGTTAGAAACGAATCCAGGAGGAGCGCAATGGAAATTCACAGCGAATTTGTGGCCACCAAGGTGAGCGACGGCACGTCCATGCGGCTATACGTGGCGCGACCGGCTGGTGCGGCGGCTGCACGCGGTTTGCTGGTCATGCAGGAAGCTTTCGGCATCAATGCACATATCCGCGATGTTACGGAACGCTTCGCGCGAGAAGGATTTTTGGCTGCAGCGCCCGAGCTTTTCCATCGCACCGGCGCTGGATTCGAGGGCCGGTACGACGACTTCACCGCGTGCATGCCGCATATGAAGGAATTGCGCGACCCAAACATGGAAGCTGATTTTCGAGCCTCTTACGATTGGCTGCGTGCCAATGGTGTTGCCGCAGGCTCTCCCATCGCGGCGGCCGGCTTCTGCATGGGAGGCAGAGCCGCGTTTCTGGCGGCGATCACGCTGCCGCTGGAATGCACGGTTTCGTTCTACGGCGGCGGCATTGCTCCGAATCCGACGAATCCGGGCTTGCTGAATCGCGTAAAGGATTTGAAGGCCCCGGTCCTGCTTTTCTGGGGCGGGCGGGACCAACACATTACAGTGGATCAAAGACGTGCGGTAGCGGATGCTTTGAGAAACGCAGGAAAGAATTATGTGAACGTGGAATTCTCTGAAGCTGATCACGGATTTTTCTGCGATGCGCGCCCGAGTTACAATCCGGTGGCGGCCGCACAGGCTTGGCCGCTCACGCTGGCATTCCTAAACACCTACACTGCCGCTCGGGAACAGCGCGCCTCGGCGCGGTCGTAGCATTTAGCAGAGATATTGCTGCGGAAGCTTTGCGGCGCCAGGCGGCCCGATCAGGCTTTCAGTGAATCCAGCCTGGGGGGCATCTCCAGGAAAGAGCGCGCGACGTGCCACAACTGGTGACGATTTAGCCCGAGCACCAGAGAGTGCGCCATGCCCGGCAAGATCGCAAACTGCCGGTCCGAATTGACCAGCTTGCGGTAAAAATTGAGGCAGTCCTCGTCAGTGGCGATACCGTCGTATTCGCCACGCGCAACGAGCACCGGCGCGTGGATCTTTTGCGGGTCGATGACCGGGAGATTAGCGGTCATATCGAGGTATGTGCCGGTGGGAACGCTATCGCCGAAACGCAGTTCCGCGTCCGCGAGCGCATCTCCCACAGCGGGATCGGAAGTGCCGCTCTTATCGCGGGTAAAAATGCTGTGGACCATGGCGCGGTCGCGCGGGCGGCGATTGTGCGTGCGATAGAACTCGAGCTGCTTGGCGCGATCGGCAAGCGTTGGCGAACCTTCACCCGTATAAGTGAGAGCGGTAAGGACCAGGCGATTAACGCGCTGTGGCTGCTCCATGGCGTAAGCGCCCGCGCGGAGGGCGCCCGATGATTCGCCGAAAAAATGATAACGCTGCTGGCCCGTTTCGCGCGCCACGATTTCCACGGCGGCTTTAAGGTCCGCGACGCCATCGGCGATGTTGGAGTTGCCTTCGCCGGCTGAGGATCGGCCGTATCCGGACAAATCCATGGTCCATACATCGAATCCGTACTCGGCGAATTTGTTCATCAAAGAGTATTCGCCGTGGCCGGGGACATTAAGATCGAAGCTGGGCCGGGCGGAAATGGATGAGCCGTGTACCAGGAAGAGCACGGGCTCGGCCACTTCGCGTGAATGCGGAGCATTCAGGCGCTTTCGGAAGAGGTTCAGCTTGAGATTGCCGCGTTGAGCCCAATACTCATTGCTCCAAATTCTTTTGTCCGCGGAAGCTGAAGGTGCTTCGTCATCCTTTTGACTTGGTGCTTTCGGTGCGGCCAGTGAGTTTCGGCTCAGGAGGCTCAGGAAGGTCGAACCCGCGCCAAAAAAGCCAAAACGGTGCAGAAAAGAACGGCGAGACGATTCGGAAATGCCGGGCGTCATAATGTGCCTCCTGACGTCGAAAGGCGGACGCGGCTCAATTCCAGAGCAACGTGTGAGCTGCCGCAGCTTACGATACGCTCATCCGTGAGTGGATCGCAATACGGAAGCCAGTATGTCACACATTCCGACGTGTCACATCGAGTCATCGACAAGGGCCACGACAAGAACGATGGTTCAGCGGACGGCTGAGCCTAATAGCGTTCCGCGCTTGAGTGAACGCTCTTTCATAAGCGCAAAGAAAACAGGAACCAAAATCAGGACGTGAATCGTTGAGGTGATCATTCCTCCCACGATTGGAGCGGCAATTGGCTTCATTACATCTGAACCGATTCCTGTTTCCCAAAGAATCGGAACTAGGCTTGCTAGCACTGCGAATACTGTCATCAGTTTGGGGCGAAGGCGCTGAACCGCTCCTTCAATGACCGCAACTTCGATGTCCTCACGTTTGAGCGGAGCGCCGGTTGCTAATCGCCGATTAAGCGCCTCGTGCAGATACACAACCATCACCACGCCTGTCTCGACGGCGATTCCGAAGAGAGCGATGTAGCCCACCCACACGGCCACACTGAAGTTGTACTTGAGAAGCCATTGGAGGATGAGACCGCCGGTCATCGCATAGAACGTCGGAAAAACGAGCACCGTGGCTTCTGTGACGGAGTGGAAGACCATGTAAAGGAGCATGAAAATTACAAAGAAGACAATGGGAAGAATGATTTTCAGCCGTTGCCTCGCCCTCAATTCAAACTCGTATTCGCCGGACCACTGATATGTGTATCCCGCAGGCAACCGCAACTTTTGCTCAAATAGGTTCGAAGCTTGTTGGACGAACCCGCCATAGTCGGTCGTATTCAGGTCAATGTAGACGTAGCCGGTGAGCTGGCCGTCCTCGTCTCGAATCATCGCGGGCCCTCGTGAGAAAGAAATGCTCGCCACTTGCTCAATTGGGATTTGAGCGCCGGAAGGTGTGGCGATGAGCACGCGGCGAAGTTCGTCTAAGTTGTCGCGGAAGTCGCGCTCGTACCGAACGTTGATGGGGTACCGTTCGCGGCCTTCCACGTTCTCGGCGATATTCATTCCTCCGATACCGGAAGACACCGCCGCCTGCACATCCGCGATGGTCAAGCCGTACTTCGCGGCTTCCGGGCGATTCACCTCCACGTTGACGTAAAAACCCTGGGAGACGCGCTCGGCAAAGACGGACCGCACCTGCGCCAAACTGGACAGAATGTGTTGCACTTGAGTGCCAAGTTGCTGAATGCCCTCAAGAGACGGGCCTTCGATTTTCATCCCGACTGGCGTTTTGATTCCCGTTAGGGCCATGTCCAGCCGGTTCTCAACGGGCATGGTCCAGGTATTACTCAGGCCAGGAAACTGAAGTTTCTCATCCATTTCGCGGATCAGCTTTTCGTACGTCATGCCGGCGGGCCATTGCTCACGCGGTTTGAGCATGAAGGTTGTGTCGTACATATCGAGCGGCGCATTATCCGTGGCGCTGTCCGAGCGGCCGACCGCGCCGAACACTGTTTCTACTTCGGGAAACGAGCGGATGATCCGATCCTGTTCTTGCAAGAGCCTGGAAGCTTCCACAATGGAGATGCCGGGCAGAGATGTAGGCATGTACAGCGAAGAACCTTCATAGAGCGGGGGCATGAATTGGCTGCCGAGCTTGAACATCAACGGGAAGGTAAGTGCGAGGAATGCGAGGTTCAGAAGCAGCGTCGTCTTCCGATATTTTAAGCAGAGTCGAAGGACGGGCAGGTACAAAGCCTGTGTGATCCGCGAAATCGGGTTTTCCGACTCAGGTCGCAGCCTGCCTTTGATGAACATGACCATCAGCACAGGAACGAGCGTGATCGCCAGGAAGGAAGAGAAGGCGACCGCAAGGGTCTTCGTCCACGCCAGCGGCTTAAACATTCGCCCCTCTTGTGCTTCCAGCAGAAAGACCGGAAGAAAGGAGACAACGATAATCACAAGCGAGAAGAACAGCGCTGGCCCTACTTGCTTGGCGGCACCGATGAGAACGCGCCGACGATCCGGCTCGTTCCGCGATGCGTTTTCGGAAAGGTGCCGGTATCCGTTCTCGACCATGACAATCGCGGCATCTACCAAAACTCCAATCGCCAGCGCCAAGCCGCCGAGCGACATGATGTTGGAACTGACATGCAGGTAGTACATCGGTAGGAAGGATATGGAAACCGCAATCGGCAGGGTGATGATAGGAATCAGCGCGGAACGAACGTGGAAGAGGAAAATGATAATCACAAGGCTGACGATGATTGCTTCCTCGACTAGGTCGCGCTGCAGCGTCTTGATGGAATCCTGAATCAGACCGGCGCGATCATATCCCGCGACAACTTCTACACCGGGCGGCAGCGAGCCCTTAATCTCCTCCAGCTTCTTCTTGACTCCATTGATTACGGTCAAGGCGTTGAGCCCGTATCGCATTACTACGATGCCGCCAACGGTTTCTCCCTCACCTTGCCACTCCGCCACGCCTTCTCGCATGTCGGGGCCGAACGACACTGTACCGACATCCTTAACCAAGACCGGAGTCCCGTTCTTCGCCATCAGGGGAACATTCCTCAAGTCATCCAGCGATTTCAGATAACCCAGGCCACGGATCATGTATCGCGTGCCGCTCAACTCCAACACGCGCCCGCCAACTTCATTCGTGCTGGACTTCACCCGGTCGATGACGGTCGAGAGAGGAATGCCATATGCAAGCAGCTTGGTGGGGTCGAGGTTCACCTGATACTGGCGAACGAAGCCGCCGATGCTGGCGACCTCAGCAACGCCGGGAACAGTCTCCAATTGATAGCGGAGGTGCCAGTCCTGGACGGCCCGCAGGTCGGCGAGGCTGTATTTATGCGTGTGATCTACCAGAACGTATTCGTAAACCCAACCCGCGCCCGTTGCATCTGGTCCAATCGCCGGATGCACGTTGGTGGGCAAGCGACCCGCAATCGTTTGTAGGTATTCGACAACTCGTGAGCGTGCCCAATAGATGTCGGTTCCGTCCTCGAATATGACGAAGACATAACTGTCGTTGAACATCGTTTGTGCGCGGACAGCCTTTACACTCGGAGCAGCGAGGAGCGCTGTGACGATGGGATAGGTGACCTGATCCTCGATGATGTTGGGAGGCTCGCCTTCCCAATTCGTATGAATGATGACTTCTACGTCCGAAATATCCGGCAGGGCGTCGAGCGGAATGTGCCCCATGCTCCAAATTCCCGCAAACGTCAACAGCAGAACACCTGTGAAGACAAGGAACCGGTTGTGAGCACACCATTCAATGACGCGGGCGATCATAGCTACATCCCTCCCGTGGCATCGACGGTGAACTGCCTCTTGGCTACGGCTTGGCCATTCTGAACCGCGGTAATGGTGACCTGCCAGGTGCCTCCCGAACCGAGGCTGGCACTGCCTTCATATGTACCGCCGCCTTTATCGCTCGTCTGAACCACGGTTTTCATCGTGGCCATGCCCATTGCAGGCATCGCGGCCATGAAGAAGGTGACGGTGACTTGTGCTCCGGTCAGGGGCTTGCCCGACTGATCGGTTAATTTCACGCGAACGGTATTGGTGCCCTTCTGCGGAGGAGATGGTGCCGTCGTCAGTTCAACGCTGGCCCGGGCTTGCGTTGGGGCATTCATCGCAGCAGCTTGTCCCGCGCCTGGAGGTGGAGGCATGAACGCGCCCGCAGCGGCTTGCAACTGAGCCTCTGAATCAATCAGGAAATTGGCCGAGGTAACGATCTGTTCGCCAGCCTTCACACCTTTCGAAACCACGAATTCGTCGCCGACGTGAGGGCCAAGCTCGACTTCATTTGGTTCGATGTTCCCGTCGCCAGAGTATGTGAAAATCAGGTTCCTGGTTCCCGAATGGAACACGGCAGAGTCGGGCACGACGAGACGCTTGCCCAGAGGAAGCTTCAGGCTCACATTCACGTACATGCCTGGTCGAAGCTTTAGATCAGGGTTCGAGAATACAAGGCGGACCGGCAATGTTCGCGTTGCCACATCCAGCTGTGGCAGCAAGTAATCGACTCTTCCCTTAAAAACCCGTCCGGGGTACGCATCCAGTGTCACCTCGGCGGGATCACCTGGTTTGATCTTCCCTGCATCATTCTGAAAGATTTGGGCGAGTACCCAGACATCGGAAAGGTCAGCAATGGCGTAAAGCTTCGTATCCGGCTGTACGTACATGTTTGGCAGAGCATTTCTCTCCGTTATGTAGCCAGAAGCCGGAGAGTAGAAGGTCAGATCGGTAATCGCTTCGCCGGTTTCATCTAACTTCGCGATCTCGCTTTCAGGTATGTCGAACTGCTGAAGTCTTGCCCTGGCTGCGGCAATCAGTAACGCAGCCCCGTCCGAGACCCCGCTCACCGTGCTCTGTTGCAAAGCCCCGGCATTCTTCTTTGCCAACAGATACTCGCGTTCTGTCTCTACTAGATCGGGGCTATAGATCGTGAACAACGGTTGTCCCTTGCGGATGAAATCTCCCGTGGCATCCGCATAGACCTGGCGAATCCATCCCGCGAAGCGCGTCTGCACATAAGCAAACCGGCGCTCACTTGGCTGGACATTTCCGTACAAACGGATTTCGTCATTGATTGTTTTTGATTCGACCACGCCCACCTTTACGCCGATGCTTTGCATGCGCTGTGGCGAGAGTTGAATGGGCGCGAGCGGCGTTTCTGATGGAGGCGCGGCAGAATCATCAGAGGGCGCTGTTGCTGGCGCCGCAGGTTGTGACGGCTCGCTCCCACTCGCCGTTGCTGCCGGTTGTACGCGACGCATAATTGGATTGACTGGCGAGCGCCACCAGAGCCAACCGGCCGCAGCGACAACTGCGATCAATGCCACGAGCGTAACCAGGAAAGCTCGGCGATACTTATCGCCTGCTGCCGGTTGGCTCAACATGCTCTTTGTCTCGTCGATCACTTTTGTTCCTGTCATGGGAGCGTCACCCCCGTAAGTCGCTCGATGTGGGCAATTGCCGTGTCGTGGCCAAGGAGAGTTTGTTGGTACTCGAGATCGAGGTTCAAAACATCCATGTAAGATGAAAACAAGGTCTCAAAATCGGCGCGATTGGACTCGTAGGCGGCTAATCCGGCTTGTATGGTTGCCTGGGCTTGTGGAATCAACCCGTCACGATAAATCAGCAGTTGCTCTTCGGAGGCTTTGATGGTGACGTATTGCTTCTGAACTTCGGCAAGTACAGCCTGCACCTGGGCATCCTGTTCTTGCTGCGCACGCTCAACGTTCACTTGAGCTTGAGCGAGTGCTGCTTGTCGTGGTTTACGTCGAGGGAAATTCACGCTGAAGGAGAGCATGTAATAGTCGCGATACTTGCGGTCTGTGTTCTCGTACATGTAGGAGAGTTCGAAATCGGGACGAAATTCCTTTTGGGCTAACTCGACTGCCATTTGGTTGCGCTGAATCATCTCTGCATCTTCGTGAATATTAGGATTCTGCCCCCGGGCCTTCTCCAGAAGCTCGCTCGCGGTGTAACGGAGGAAAGTCTCTGACAGAGGTTGGGGAATAATGTCCGGGGAATCCTGGGGCCTCCGAAGAATCCGTTTGAGCACAGCTTGATCTTCACCGACCAGTTGGTGATGCATGGAAATTTCGCGAAGAATTTTGGTCCGCTCAAGCTGCGCCTTTAGCACGTCCCGCTGATTCCCTTGACCAGTGGAGTAGTGCGCTCCGGCTTGTTGTTCTATTTGCTGGAGCAAGGCGGCATTCTGCTGAAGGATTCCTAGAGTCTGTTGAAGATACGCAAGATGGAAATAAGTCGTCTTCAGGGTTTCGATTTCGTCCTGCAGCACGACTTCAACGTGCGCCTTTGTGGCATCAGCATCGCCATCCGCCACTGCGCCGCGCAGCTTGCGCTTTCCGGGATACGGAAACTGCTGAGAAGCGCCGAGGCCAATGTAAGCAAAATCGCTGTTTGTGTATCCGGCAAACGGTCGCGGGCTCCCTACACTGAATTGTTGTAGCGTGAACTGAGGGTCCGGCAAGGTAGACGCTTGCAATGAAGCAAATGTCGCTGCCCTCGCCGCGCTTTCAGCACTGTGAATGGCCGGATCATTCTTCTTGGCCTCCTCGATGAGCACACTTAATGGCGTGGGATTTCCGGCCTCGTGTCGCATTTCGCTGGAAGCCTGCGGGGATTGCTCGTTTTTCAGCACTTCTTGGGGCACAGCGAATACCCTGGACGACACAATGAGAGTGAGAAAGCCAAATACAATCAGCCGAAACTCTTCGCGCCGGGTAAGGACCCGCACGCGAAAACAGATACGTCGCATCATCGCCCTCCGTCACAAATGGAATGCACGCGGACACACCTAGGCACCACGGAAAAACGGGCGGACGGAATTAGATTCTTAGAATAGAGGCAGTTTCAGGAGGGCTTATAGGCGGAGAATGGAAGTCCGTAAAGATCAAAATTGCCGTTACAGCTAAGCGCTGTACTGAAGCGAATACCCAGTTTGCCGCTATCGCCACACGATCAGCTTGGGAATGACTAATGCTTCTACTTCCTATGTATGCGTGAGCAGATTGATTGGGCGATTCACAGCAAGACTGCGAAGAAGACATCCCTTGCGACCCGCATTGCGATCCCATGTACCGGCAACAATCATTCGCCCCAGCGCTTAAGATTTGCCGTGGAACAAAACATGAAAGTGCTGGCGTCAAAAGCAGAATTAGAGAGGCAAACACGATGCCGCTTCTAACAGCTAATCTCATAAGAACAGTCTACCCGATGGTTGTGGTCTATTCAAGCAGCAACCGACCTCAGCATTCTCAGTTTCTAGTTCTTGAAGATTCGGCAACCGTTTGAGCCGCCTCAATCTCCTCCGCAGGCTGGCGCGCCGCAGTTGCCGCAGGCGCTGCGCGCAGATATTGCGCAGGCCAGGATATTGATTTGCCAAGCTGGGCCGCGGCGTGGAGCGGCCAGTAAGGATCGCGCAGCATCTGGCGGGCCAGCAGAACGATATCCGCCTGGCCGCTGCGGATGATTTCGTCGGCCTGATGTGCTTCGGTAATCATGCCCACAGCTCCGGTCAGGATTCTGGCATCGCGGCGAATGCGCTCCGCGAACGGCACCTGATAGCCCGGCCCCAGGGGAATTTTTCCGTCGGCAACGTTACCTCCGGAAGAGCAGTCCACCAAATCCACGCCAAGCGTCCGCAGGCTTCGAGCCAATTCCACGGCTTGCTCAATATCCCAGCCGCCTTCTACCCAGTCCGTTGAGGAGATGCGAATAAAGAGCGGCAATCGTTCCGGCCAAAAGCGGCGGACCTTGCCAACCACCTCGCGCACGATTCGCGTGCGGTTCTCGAAGGAGCCGCCATACAGATCGGTGCGGTGGTTGCTAAGGGGCGAAAGGAACTCATGGAGGAAATATCCATGAGCGGAGTGGATCTCGAGCAGGCGAAAACCGGCGTCGAGGGCGCGTTGTGCGGCTTTACCGAAGGCATCGACAATCGCGGCGATTCTTTCGATCGTGACTGCGGCGGGCATGGGATAGTTCGCCGCAAAGGCAATGGCGCTGGGCGCGACGATGTCGCTCCAGCCGCCTTCATGCTCGGCGAGTTTGCCGGCGCCATCCCAGGGACGCACGGTACTCGCTTTGCGCCCGGCGTGGGCGATCTGGATACCTGCAACGCTGCCCTGCGAATGGATGAATTTCGTAATGCGCGCGAGCGGCTCAATGTGCGCTTCGCTCCAAATCCCTGAATCTTGAGGGCTGATGCGCGCCTCCGGCAGAACAGCCGTAGCCTCGGCCATGACCAGTGCCGCTCCGCCGACGGCACGGCTTCCGAGGTGAACGAGGTGCCAATCCGTGGCCAGTCCGTTTTCGCAGGAGTATTGGCACATGGGTGAGACCGCGATCCGGTTCACCAGCCGTACATCGCGGATTTGGAGTTCGTCAAAAAGTCCTTTCGTTTCGGCCGGTTGGGGCATCTACTCTGTTCCTTCCAATCAATTTGGGCCAATAGATTCAGGTAAATGATCCTCTCAGGCTATCTGGTAATTGGCAAACAGAAAAGCGTGGCTTAGTTTGGGAGGAATAGCGCCCTAGCAAAGACTTCAAATCCTTAGCGACAGCCGGTCCCGATTTAGCTCGCCGAGCGTTTGCATCGCTTCCGCATTGCCTTTTTCGGATCGGCGAGGTCCATTTCCGCGGCTGAAGCGATTTTCCCGGCGGAAATCAGCAATAGCTTGTAAAGGAAATCGGAAAATGGCGTACCGGCCCGCTGATGGACGCGGTTGGGACATTGCTGACGGCGTTTTTGACGTCGCTCGAAGTTAGCGCTATCTCAGGGGCCCGGCGGCTTGATCCAGGAGCGGCTGAAGACGTCGGCCAAGGTGAACGAGACCAGCAGGGCGAGCCAGAAAAATCCGGCCAAAACGACAATTCGGGTGAGCCCTCGCCTGTACCAAAGGTGCATAAAGAAAAGTCCCACCAGAGACATTTTTATAACCGCAATCGCCAGCGCCAGGACCGTATTGAGTGGGCCGAGATCGACATATGCGATTCCGGTGGTCAAAGCAGCCAGGACGAGCAAGGCTACAAACACCAGCGTATAGGTTCGAACCGAAGGGCTTTCTGCGCTCACTTGTAACGTCCGCCGATGAGATAGAGCAAAGGAAATAGATAAATCCAAACAATATCCACGAAATGCCAATAAAGTCCGGAAACCTCGATCCTATCGTAATTTTCCCGCGTAATTTTGCCGCGCCAGGCAAGGATGGCCATAACACTCAAGAGGCCGATGCCGATAATCATGTGCAGGGCGTGCAGGCCGGTCATGAAGAAAGAAAAACACAGGAATAACTCGACCGCATTTCCGGGAGCACCGCGCAACTCTTCCAGGGAGGGGTGGAAATTAAGGCCTGGCACCATCTGCTCGTGCCATTTGTGGCTGTATTCGGTGAACTTGATGCCCAGGAAGGCGATGCCGAGAAGAATCGTCAGGAGCAGTAAGATCACTAACATCGTACGCTTGCCTTCGCGCGCCGCGTGTACGCTCATGGCCATGGTAAAACTGCTGGCCAGGAGTATGAACGTCATGGCCGCGCCAAAGTCGCCTTCCAGCCCATGGCTGCCCGCGGCAAAGCCAGAGTAATACAAGGAGCGATACATGATATATGCGGTGAATAAACCGCCGAAAAACAGCATCTCCGTCGCCAGAAAAACCCACATCCCGAAACTGCTGGCGTCGTACTGCTGCTCCAGCTCCTCGAACTGATGGTGCAGTGCAGGGCGGAGATGGCGAGCGGACGGTGTCGCCAAAGGGCTGCTGGCTGCGCTTTCAGACATGTACGTGCTCCGGCTCAGCGTAACCGTAGGGCTCTTCGGTAATGATGGGCGTCGCTTCGAAATTATCGGTGGGAGGCGGCGATGGCGTCTCCCATTCCAGGCCTTTCGCGCTCCAAGGATTCGATCCGGCTACAGGTCCATAGCGGATGGACCATAGAAGATAGACGAATGGAATCAAGTAGCCAACGCCGAGTATCGAGGCACCGGCGGAGGACATCACGTTGAGCACCTGGAACTCCGCGGGATAGACGGCATAGCGGCGCGGCATTCCCAAATAGCCCAACATGTATTGCGGAAAAAAGGTGAGATTGAAACCCACAAAAATCACCAGCGCGGCGAAGCGAGCCCAGCCATCGTGATAGAGCCTCCCGGTGATCTTCGGCCACCAAAAGTGAATGCCCCCCAGATAAGCCATCACGGCGCCGCCCACCATGATGTAATGAAAATGGGCGATCACGAAGTAGGTGTCGTGCAGATGGACGTCGGTAGCGAGCGAGGCCAGAAAGAGGCCGGTGAGGCCGCCCATGGTGAAAAGTCCGATGAAGCCAAGCGCATAGAGCATCGGCGCTTGATAGGAGATCGAGCCCTTATAGAGAGTCGCGGTCCAATTGAACACCTTGATCGCGGAAGGAATGGCCACCGCAAAACTCAGCGCCGAGAAAATGAATCCCGCATACACGGATTGGCTAGAGACAAACATGTGGTGTCCCCAGACCAGAAAGCTGAAGAACGCGATCGCCAGGCTGGAATAGGCGATGAAGACATATCCGAAGGGCTTCTTTTTCGAGAAGCAGGTGACCAACTCACTGACTACGCCCATGCCCGGCAGAATCATGATGTATACGGCGGGATGAGAATAGAACCAGAAGAGGTGTTGAAATAAGACCGGATCACCCCCGATAGCCGGATCGAAAATCCCCACGTGAAAGATTCGTTCGAGTCCCACCAGGAACAAGGCGATGGCAAGCACCGGCGTCGCCAGCACAAAAATCACGCTCGTGGCATACATCGACCAGAGGAAGAGGGGCATGCGTTTCCAGGTCATGCCCGGAGCGCGCATCTTGTGAATGGTGACGATGAAGTTCAGTCCCGTCAGAATGGAAGAAAATCCGGTAATGAAAACGCCGAGCGCCGTGGCCATCACGTGAGTGTTGAGATAGTGGCTGCTCAACGGAGTGTAGAAGGTCCAGCCGGTGTCCACTCCGCCGGAAATCAACGTATAGAGCGTGAAGGCCGCGCCCGTGATGTAGACATACCAGCTCAGCAGGTTCAGGCGCGGGAAAGCCAGATCGCGCGCGCCGATCATCATGGGGACCAGGAAGTTGCCGAGCGTATTGGGAATGGAGGGAATTAGAAAGAACCAAACCATAATCACGCCGTGCATGGTGAAGAGCTTGTTGTAGGTTTCCGGCTGAACCAAAGCGCCCGCCGGCTCGATCAAGTGCAGCCGCATCATGACCGCCGCGGCGCCCCCGATGAAAAACATCAGCGTGATTGAGCCGAGATAGAGCAGCGCGATGCGTTTATGATCGGTGGTAAAGAGCCACGATTTGATTCCATAGTTCGCATTCAGGTAATGAAGGCGTGATTCGACCGGGACCTCCGCTACGGCCGTGCTCATGGCGCCTGCGTCCTTTCTCCCGAAGCGAGCGATTTGATGTAAGCGATCAATTGCAGAATCTGTTCTTCGCTGACTTGTCCGCGAAACGTGGGCATCACGGGCCGATAATTTGGCGGGGGCAGGGAAGCGGGATCGAGGATCGATTGACGGACGTAGGCTTCGTCCAGCACACGATTCTGGCCGTCTCGCAGCGTCACCTGCTTGCCGAATCTGCCTTGCAGAGCTGGCCCGGCGCCCGTCCCGTCTGAAAGATGGCAGGTATCGCAACCAAGGCGCGAAAAGAGCTGCAGGCCCATTTGGGACATGGATTCAGTGGTGGAATTTTCCCGCAACCATTGCGCGTAGCCGGCGAGAGACATCACCTCGATCGTTCCTGTCATTCCCGAATGCAGCGTTCCGCAATATTGCGCGCAGAAGAGGTGATAGCTGCCCGGTTTCGTCGCTTCAAACCATTCCGAGGTGTAGCGGCCGGGAACCACGTCCATCTTGACGCGGAAGGCCGGCACAAAGAAATCGTGAATCACGTCCTCCGAGGTCATCGTGAGACGCACGGGAATATCCACGGGGATGTGCAATTGATTGATCTCACGCGGTCCTTCGGGATGCTGCAGGTGCCACATCCACTGTTTGCCGACCACAAAGACTTCCATGGCGCCTTGCGGCGGCCGGGCGGCGGCAAAAAAGAGGCTGGCTCCCCAGAAAAAGAGAACGACGCAAATCAAGCTGGGAATAACGATCCAAGTGATCTCGAGGGCCATGGACTGCTGCGTTACCGGCGGACGCTCCTCTTCGGAGCGACGCCGATACTTGATCATGAAGTAGAAGATCGTCGCGAAGATTAAGAACGTAAAGAACAGCGTGAGACCGGTGAGGAAAAAATACAGATGGTCGACGCGGTCGGTCGAGGCGGAGGCATCCGTCGGCCGAAGCTGCGGCCATTGCGCTATAAAAACTCCGGCGATGAGACTAACGTCCAAGCTTGACGGTTGCCTTTCTTTTCGCCTTCAAGCGTCCCGCCTGGGAGGGCCATACTTCTCACGGCGAAACAGAATTGCGATCACGAGCCCAAGCGACAGCACAGTCAGCGCGCCCGCCGTCTTGATCACGCGCGAGATCAACAGACCATACTTTCCTGTTGCCGGGTCGTAGTGATAGCAGTAAAGCAAAATCTGATCGATGGGAGAGCCGATCTTCTCTTGTGAAGCTTCCACTAATCCCAACCGCAGATCACGCGAGGGATAACTGATGCCGTAAAAATAGCGCGCCACTTTTCCGGCGGGGGTGAGCAGCATAATTCCGCTGGGATGCGCGAACTGGCCGGAGGCGGAATCGTAGGCGTAACGGAAGCCTACCGCTTGCGCCAGCATCCTGATCTGCGCTTCGTCTCCCGTCAGAAAGTGCCATCCCTGCACGCCGCCCTGCCGGCCATAAAGTCCTGAGTAAAGTTCGTGTTTCACGCTCGCGAGGACTGGCCGTTCCGTAGGATCAATGCTCACCGTCACAATCGTAAAATCCCTTCCGATCTCCAGAGGCAATTCCTTTGCGCTGCGCAAGAGGCCGTTCAGGACCTCGGTGCACAACATCGGGCATTGGTAGTACACGAGCGTCAGGATGACGGGCTTTTGTGCAAAGAATTCTCGCAACGCGACCGCGTGACCGTGCTCGTCGCGAAAAGTGAGATCGAGGGGAATGGCGCTGCCAAGTGTCTGATCCAATCCGACGTCGCGCAGCAGCGCCGGGCGCACGCCCGCAGTCTGCACCGGTCTGTCGTCCAGCTGAGCGTGTGCGGAGCCGGCGCCAAAAAGGCTCCCAAGAAACGCGAGCGCGAGAATCGATAAGCGGAGAGTTCGCGATTTCATCGCGCAGGCCCTCCTGGCTGAGGAATGGTCGAGGCGTTATTTTTATTTTTAGGCAGCGGCGTATTTTGTGGGTTGGCGGCTGAGCGTATTGGTAACCCTCGCTGCAGAAGCAACTCCATCGCGCGGTCAATCGGCAGGCGCACGATGCCATTCTGGCGATCGATCCAGCCGTAACCGTTGAGAAGATTCTGTTGCGATTGGTAATAGTTCTGCAGATCCGCACCGGGATTTGGCTGAACGCGCGGCGGAGGAGGCAGCGGCCGCTCAGCGGCAAAGGGCGCCGCGACGAAAGATCCCGGATTCTCAGCCTTCTGAAAGTACTTGAACAGCCAGATCAGCGATAGCGAAGTGGCAGCCAGAAGTGCGGCCATGATGAGGGCGAAATAAAGCAAGCCACGCGGAGAGGCATCGCTTTTCTCGTAGGCATGCGAGCGGGTTGCGTGTGGGCTAGTCGCCATGTTCGAGCGCCCCCTCGAATCCGGGGTCGTGCATAGGCAGTAAGGGCCGGCTCTTGAGTTCGCGCACAAACGCCGCTATCCAAATTCCGCCCATCCCTACGGGCAAGAGGAAATCAAGCAGATAGAAGCGCGGACCGGCCTTCTCGAATGCAGGGACCACCATCCAGTAGATATCCACAAACGTCATGACGATCAGCGCGCCGCAGAGCACGGAAAGAGTCTCCACGTGCCGTTTGATCGCGCGCATGAGCAGAAGATAGAAGGGAATTGCGAAAGAAAAGAAAATCATCATGAGCGCGACGATGGCCCAGCCGCCTTCCGCTCGCGTTACGTACCAGGGGATTTCCTTGGTCAGATTCCCCGCCCAGATGATCAGGAATTGAGAAAAGGCCAGATAAGCCCAGAGCATTACGAACGTGAGGACCAGGTTCCCAAGATCGTTGAAACGGTCCGGCGTGATTGCACCGGCGACGGGCGCGCGCTTGGAAAGCAGGCCGGCCACCAGAATGGACAAAGCGAGCGCGCCGAGCAACTGCAGGACCATGAAGATCATGCCGAAAATTGTGGAGAACCAGTGCGGCTCGAGAGACATGATCCAGTCAATGGAAAAGAACGTGACCGTAAGGCCATAAAGCACCAATCCCGGCCCACTCAAAGTTTCCAGACGTCCGGCCAGCGTTGGATCACCGGTGCGGTCCTGCTCGTCTGACCAGCGGTTCAGCCGGCGCGCTAAAACCCACCACACCGCGAAATAGATCACATTGCGAATGAGGAAAAACGGCAGGTTCAAATAAGGCTGCTTGAATTTGAGAGCGGTATCCGCAGCGACAAGGGTTGGATGTGTCCAGGAATACAGGCGGCCGAGACCAAGCAGGAGTGGAAGTGCAAAAGCGGTGAGCAGCGGCAGAGTGCGCGTGCCTGCTTCCAAGGGGCGACGAATCGGCAATCCCCAAAGTCCGCCGGTCAAGTGGTGCACCATCAAAAATGCGGCGCAGCCGAGCGGGAAGCCGAGCCAGAAGACAAATGCCAGCAGGTAGGAACGGAAGAATTGCTCGGGTGCGCGAATCCCGTCGAGTATGGCGAGAATGAGTGCTGCGATCCCCACAATCAGGGCGCGCTTCTGGATGCGATCGAATCGAGCGCCAAGCGCGTCGGTTGCCGTCATTGTTGCCCCGTGAGCGCGCGGCTCTGCGATTCGGGAACATCTGCCGTCGAGCCATGCTGGCTCAATTGCAATGCCCGGATGTAAGCGGCGATGCGCCAGCGATCCTGGGGCGAAACTCGGGAGGCATAGCTGTACATAAGCCCCAGGCCATTGGTCATCACGTCGAAGAAATGCCCCGCGGGAGCTTGCCGCAGGCGTTCTAAGTGAAACGAAGGCGGCGATGGAAATCCGCGTTGCACGATCATTCCATTTCCGCTGCCGGTGTAATCGTGGCAAGGCGAACAGTAGATGTTGTATCGCTCGCGTCCGCGGCTCAGTTCCGCAGAAGTGATGGGGAAGGGGAAAAGATCTGCGACAACGCCGTTGATCCTGCCGGCATAGAGAAGCTCGTCCGTGCGCAATTGGCCGCGCGCGACGGTTCCCTCGACGGGCGACCGCTCGGAACGGCCGTCCGCAAAAAAAGTGCTGGGGTCTTCAGGCACGTACTTGGGCTGGACGTGCATGTCCTGGCGGCAGCCGGCGAGCCAGAGGGCAGAAAAGATCACGCACGCCCGGAGCGCTGGCCTCGAGGCCGGCAAGGATTTGCGCGATTTAGACTTCGGCTTCATAGACGCCAAATGGTTTGAGGCTTTCCAGAAATTGTCGGGTAGCGCCCATATCGAATTTCTTGTCCCGCGCCTTGATGCACAGGAAAAAGCGTCCCCGCGTGGCCAGGGCAAAGCGTGGCACATTGAAAAGCGGGTGATAAGGCGTCGGCAAACCATTCATCGCCAGCATTCCGAAGGTCGCCGCCAGCGCCGCGCAGAGAATCGTTAACTCGAAGGTGATCGGAATGAACGCGGGCCAGCTGTTGAACGGCTTCCCGTCCACGTTCAAGGGGAAACTCAGGACGTTCGCATACCATTGAAGAAAAAAGCCGCCTGCTGCGCCGAACATCCCTGCTAACAACACGATCAGAGGAAGCCGCGTGCTATGGAACCCCACGGCTTCCGCCAGCCCTTCTACCGGCATGGGCGAGAAACCATCGATGCTGCAATAACCCGCCTCTCGCGCGCGGTGGGCGGCTTGGAGAAGCTGGTCCGGGCTTTCGAATTCCGCAACTAATCCGTAAAGGCGCTTATTGGCCATGATGTCCGGTGTTGAGCCATGTGCGTCGCTTGCGTTCAGGTAGCTGAAATCTCCGGGTTCGGATTCCTCAACTTTGCTAGATATGTAGTTCGCGGCCGCGTATTGAGTTCCGCCAGCAGGCTATAATCACGCGTCTGGCGCTTTAGCTTGGAAACGCGGCTGTTCGGATCATTGATGTTGCCGAAGATGATCGCTTCGGTCGGGCAGGCCTGCTGGCATGCGGTCTGGATCTCGCCATCGCGCACGAGGCGGTCCTCTTTTTCGGCGTTGATCTTTGCTTCGTTGATCCGCTGCACACAATACGTGCATTTCTCCATCACCCCGCGGCTGCGCACGGTGACATCCGGATTGCGCAGGCCGTAAAGGCTGGGGGTCACCCAGTCGGAGTACAGCTTGAAATTGAACCGCCGTACTTTGTAGGGGCAGTTGTTGGAGCAATAGCGCGTACCCACGCAGCGGTTGTAAACCATCTCGTTGAGGCCTTCAGGGCTGTGAACCGTGGCCCCCACGGGGCACACCAGTTCGCAGGCTTGCTCGCAGTGCATGCAGGGGACCGGTTGAAAGTAGGTTTCCGGATTCTCCAGAGTGCCGCGATAATAATTATCCACGCGAATCCACTGCATATCGCGCCCGGCCATCACTTCGTACTTGCCGACGACCGCGATGTTATTTTCCGCGTAGCACGCTACGAGGCAGGCTTCGCAACCCGTGCAGCGGCTCAGGTCGATGGACATGCCCCAGGCATATCCTTCGTACTTGTATGGCTGATAGAGCGACAGATTCCTGGCGACTTCTTCCTCGGGATCCTTGGCAAATTGCGGATTCTTGCGAAATTCCTCGAGCGTGGCAATGCGCACAAGGTTTCGTGCGAAGGCATTCTCGCTCTCTTCTTCGACCTGCTGATTATTGTGCTCAATGGGATGATGAATCTGCGTCGCCGCCATGAGATAGTTCCGGCCCGTTTTTTCGATCTGAAGGCCATTCGCGATCGCCAGCCTTGAGGACGTGCGCAGAAGATATCCATTCAGGCCGAAGCCAGTGCCCACGTGTCCCGCGCGCCTGCGTCCATATCCCAGCGTAACCGTCGCGGAATTGTCGGCGTGCCCGGGAAGGGCCCACACCGGCCCGGTAGCTTTCCAGCCTGCGATATTCAGATTGACCACGTCGCCGGTCGTGAGGCCGAGGCGCCAAGCGGTTGCGGGGCTGAGTGCCACGGCGTTATCCCAGGTGATCTTTGTGAGTGGCTTGGGTAGTTCTTGCAGCCAGGCATTATTGGCCCAGCGGCCGTCGCCGATCGTGGGGTCGGGCCGGAAGACTACCTCGATGGATTGTTGATTCAGCGCCGGCGGATCCGGCAATTTGCCGTAATCGAGGCCCAGCTTGGGTGAAAGCGCGGGAAGAGCAGTTCCTGCCATTACGCCGTCGTGTAAAGTCTTTTCCCAGAAATTCTCGAACGGTTCTTTGGAAGACTGCGAATGTTGCGCTCTCCAGTAATCGCGGACTAAATCGTGATCGGATTTTCCGGCGTCGCCTGTGAACAGCGCGACCAGCTCATGGAGCGATCTGCCGCTGTAGAGCGGAGCTATAAGCGGCTGCACGATGCCTAGGGTGCCGTCGTACGCGCGAGCATCACTCCAGGATTCCAGAAAATAAGCTTGGGGGACGTGCCAATGACAGAGTTCAGCAGTTTCATCGTCGTAGAGACCGCAATGAATGCGCAGCGGCACCTTAAGGAGCTGCTGCGCAAACTGCAGATCGGCGGGCGCGGTGAAGACGGGATTGCTGCCGAGAATGAATAGTGTCGAGACTTGCCCTGCTTCGATCTCTTTCGCCAGTTCCGGCAGGGAATCCGTTTCGGGGCTTAGTTCGACAGGTTCCGTATAAACGACGGTTTGGCCGCTGTTGCCGAGCGCCGCATTCATGGCATGGGCCAGCGCGTGCACGGCGGCGGATTGCGATGCGCCTGCAAGCACCAGCGACGCGCCGCGATGGCTTTGCAGGTCCCGCAGAACTGCTTTCAGCCATGAATCCGGAACGGCTGAGCCGGCGCTTCGCACTGGAAGCCCAAGAGCGGCGGCCAGAGCTCGCGCGAAATTCTCGATTTCGCCGCAACGAATGGGGAGCCGATGATCCGCCATCGCACCGGTAATCGAGGGCGTACTCTCGACGACGTAGAGGCGATTCATCTCCGCGCGCGGCGTCTCGATTCCGCGCCAATTCGCAAAATCGCGCGCATAGCGGATACTGGCTGCGCCATCGTTGAGGAAATCGCAATCGAGAGAAACTACGACGGCGGCCTTATCGAATCGATTGACTGGATTCACATTGCGGCCAAAGGCGAGCCGTGCACCCTGATGTGCCGCGTAGTTGCCGCAGGGTTCGTGCTTATACCACTTTGCATTCGGGAATTGCGTGAGCAGGGACCGCATCTGCGCAGCAAACGTCGGTGATGAGGTGGTTTCGGTTAGGACCCGCAGGCCCGCGCCTTTCGTGCTGGCCAAAGTGGCGCGAAGATCATCGGCCACGGCCAGGAATGCCGGCCAATCGCTGATGCGTCCTTCGCGCAGGATCACCTGCGAGCGGTCCGGGTCCCAAAGCGTAAGCACCGAGGCCTGGCAGAAAATGTTGCTGGCTCCCAAACTCCCCGGATGATCTGGATTTCCCTCCACCTTGGTGGGCCTTCCCATGTGGCTTTCCACGAGGAGACCGGCGGCCGCGCCACGGTCCACCATTGAGGTTGGACAATCTTCTCGGTCGGTAATTTCGTGCAGGCGGTGAGTCCGGAAAGCGCCGCGGAGGCGGCCATCAGCTTCAGAACCTCGCTCCTGTTCAGCCCGTGTTTGGCGGCCTTCGGTTCATTCTCTGGATCGTTGGGAAATTCATCGTGCAGGAATCTCTGGTATTCGGGCGTGCAGGCAACTTCTTCCAGGCTGCGCCAGAGGCGCCTGGCGCCCTGCCGCTCGAGCTTCGTGGCGATAGCCGCAAAATCCATCGTTCTCGATTCCGGAGGCATGTTGCTTAAACGATTCGATCGCGATTCGCCCGAAGAATGCTTGCCCTCAGCGGTGGCAGGTCCAGCAGTCCGTGAGCGAATAGATTTTGTATTCCTTGACCAGCTTTGTACCGAGCTCCAGTTGATGCGTGGGCGGCTGATAGGAAATGCTGAAAACCTCGGCCCTCGGCCGCACATTATTTTCCGGATGCCGGTGGCAATCGAGGCACCAGGACATCTTCAGCGAGTTCTCCGCCCAGGTAAGGGGCATGGCCCCGATGGGGCCATGGCACGTCGTGCAGCCAATCCCTTTGGCGACGTGGATGCTGTGATCAAAATAGACAAACTCGGGCAGAGCATTCACCCGCACCCATTCGATCGAGCGATCCTCCCGAAAACTTTGGCGCACGGGCTGTAACATCGGACTGTTTTTCCAGATTTGGGAGTGGCAGGTCATGCACGTTTCCGTGGGCGGCAATCCGGCAAACGATGATTCCTCGACCGACGTGTGACAGTAGCGGCAGTCGATTCCCAGCTCCGCGGTGTGATGCTTGTGGCTGAAGGGCACGGGCTGCACTTTTGGCACATTGGCTTCCGTGACGTAAGGCGAGCCGTCGATCCAGTAGGGAATAAAGCCGCCCACGATCACCAAGAGAAAGAAGCCGTAGATCGTCAGCTTCGAAATCAGATTCGTGCTGTGATGAAAGACCTGCGCCATGATCGTCGTGTGGGCTGGCCGCCTTTATCTCCTTTCTCCCTGTGTCTCGGTGACGAGGCTTCTCATTTCAAAAATCGAGATCATCGGCAGGTAGCGAATGAAGAGATAGATCAGCGTCAGGAAAAGTCCGAGCGAACCGACCAGCGTCATCCAGTCCCACCTTGTCGGCGCGTAAATGCGCCAGGCGGAAGGCACGAAATCGCGGTGCAAACTGATCACCACAATGACAAAGCGCTCGAGCCACATCGCGCAATTGATGACCAAGGCCACGGCGAAGAGCGCCGGCACACTCGTACGAACGCGTCGCGACCAAAGCGGCTGCGGAAGGACTACGTTGAAAGCAATCAGAGACCAATAAACCGCCGCATAGGGGCCGCCCATGCGGTTCAGCGTGACGTACCTCTCATAGGTGTCGGCGCTGTAGAACGCCATGAACGCTTCCATCATGTAGCCGTAGGCCACAATGAGTCCGGTCGCCAGCATGATCTTGCCCATATTGTCCAGATGCCGCGTGGTGATGAAATCTTCGAGTCCATAAAATTTGCGCAAGGGAATCGCCAGGCACAGCACCATGGCGAAACCCGAATAGATTGCGCCGGCGACGAAATAGGGCGGAAAAATGGTCGAGTGCCATCCGGGCACGATGGCGATGGCGAAATCGAAGCTCACCACCGTATGCACCGAGACCACGAGGGGCGTCGCCAGGCCGGCGAGAAGTAACGAAGCCATCTCATAGCGTTTCCAATGCATGGCGGAGCCGCGCCAGCCCATGGCCAGAAATCCGTAGACGACCTGTTTCGCCCGGGTGCGGGCGCGGTCGCGCAAAGTTGCTAGATCCGGAATCAGTCCCACGAACCAGAACAAGAGCGAAACGGTCAGGTAGGTGGACACGGCGAATACGTCCCAGACCAAGGGACTGCGGAACTGCGGCCAATACCACATGGTGTTGGGGTAGGGGAACAGCCAGTAAAAAAGCCATGGGCGGCCCAGGTGCAGCAGCGGGAACATCCCCGCGCAGAGCAACGCGAATATGGTCATGGCTTCGGCGGTGCGATTGATGGATGTGCGCCATTTCTGACGCAGCAGCAGCAAAATCGCGGAAATCAACGTGCCCGCATGTCCGATTCCGATCCACCAGACGAAATTCACGATGGCGAAGCCCCATCCGACAGGGATGTTCACGCCCCAAATCCCTACGCCGATGGCGAAGAGGACGGTCACCGCGTAGAGAAGCATCAGCAGCAGCAGAAAGGAGACGCCGAATCCCAGAAACCATCCGGGCCGCTGGCGCTGGCCCAGAACAATCGAGCTGATCTTGTCGGTTACGGTGGAGATCGTGTAGCCGGGCTCAATCAGCGGCGGCTGGCTGATTTCTGCCGCGCCCTCAAGAGGATCAGATTCCACGCGGAATTCCTGTTGAAGAAATGATTTAGTGCTTGTTCAGGAAACCAATAACCAGCGTAGTTCCTTCATCTCACAACCGTCAAGATGGAATTGCTCAGCCTACTTTGCGGCGCTGCCTGCGTCCCACCGCGGCGGGTGCTGGGTGATTGACCTCTGGCCGCGCCTCCTCCTTTTTGCTGGTAGCGGCCAGACTCTTTTTCAATGCCTGCATAATGTCGATCACGGGAGCACGCGGCGCTTGGGGTGCGGCCGCGATCGATAATTTCCCGTCCAAAGCTTACCGGCTGGTGCATCGGACTCTATCCGTGAAAGACTGTAGGAAGGCCCCGTTATGCCTGTGGTGGCCAAAACCGCTGGCTAGGGAATTGGCCGCCTATGGAATGTGGATCGCCCCCCTTGCAAACTCACTTTACTGACTCTCCGGGGATAGAATAATGGGTCGCGCGGCGATGCTACCTAGTAGCCGCGGACCCATTTTCATTTTCTCAGGAGTGAGTGTGAGCGCGGAGCGACACAGCAAGCTCGACTGGATGGATGTAATTTGGCTCTTGTTTTTGCTGGGATTGGCCCTGTTGCCCCCGGTCCGCGAGGTGCACAAGCAAATCATTCTCCTGGCTATTGGTATTCTCCAGCTTTTGGAAGGCCAACTCGTCGAGCGGCTGCCGAAGAGAGGCCGGAGCTACGCGGTGCTGCTGAAGATTCTGCTGGCCATGCTCCTGATCAGCCATACGGGGGAAGTAGGCATCAACAGCAGTTACTATCCCATCTTTTATCTTCCGGTTGTCACTGCCGCTGTTTACTTCGACGCATGGCAGACGCTCGCTTGGACTTCGATTGCTTCGGCCGCTTATTGCTCTTATCTCTTAGCGGCGCTGCAGGAATATGAACTCGCTCCGGGTGCCGAGGCGGAATTGGCCCTGCGCATCCTTTTCTTTTTTCTTGCCGCCATGGTGGTAAATCGATTCGCCACAGAGAATAAGCGCCAGACCCGGCGCTACCAGATGCTTGCGGAGCAATTTGCGAAAGCCAATCGAGAACTCGAGCAAGCTCAGGCGGAAGCTCGCCGTTCCGAACGTCTGGCCGCGCTGGGCCAGCTTTCCGCGGGTCTGGCACATGAGATTCGCAATCCGCTGGGAATCATTAAAGGTTCGGCGGAAATGCTGAATCAAAAGGTCCAAACCGCGGAACCGCTGGTGGCCGAATTGGCGGGATACATTTCCACGGAAGTGAATCGCCTCAGCGCTCTGGTGAGCCGGTTTCTCGATTTCGCCCGGCCGCTTCGTCTCGAAGCGCGAGCCTGTTCGGTTCCCGAAATCGTGGATCGGGCGCTCCGGGCCGTCGCCGCCAATTGGAATGGGCCAGAGATTAAGGTCGAGCGCCACTATGAAAGAGATCTGCCGTATGCCGCTGTGGATGAGAATCTTTGCGAGCAGGTGTTCGTCAATCTCATACAGAACGCTTACGATGCCACGAGCGAGAGCGGAGGCGGGCTGCGCATTTCGATCGCTCTAGGCGCGCGAGGCGAGCGGAGCGGCATCGAGGTGCGAGTGCTGGATTCGGGGCCGGGAATTCCTCCTGAGCTGCGCGAACAGATCTTCAATCCATTCTTCACCACCAAGAAAAGCGGTGTGGGCCTGGGGCTCTCCATCGTGTCCAAAATTGTGGACGAACATCGCGGGTCTATTGAACTTCTCGGTGGCCAGCGGACCGGGGGAGAACCCGGGGCTTGCTTCGTGATCTTCCTGCCGCTGGCGGAACAGGCAGTCGTTCCTGAAGCGGAAGCGGCATCCAGGGCTTAATCGCGTGGCCGCCATTCTCATCGTCGAAGACGAGGCTCGCATGCGCCGGCTGCTGGAGCTGGACCTCAGCGAGGCCGGTTATCAGACGTTTTCGGCTGCCGATGCGGAGAAAGGCCTGGACCTGCTGCGCCGCGAGCAGATCGATCTGGTGCTCACGGATTTAAAGCTGCCCGGCCTGGGCGGGCTGGAATTCCTTCAAGCCGCCAAGCGCCTCAATGGAGCCTTGCCGGTCGTGGTCATGACTGCCTATGGCACAGTTGAAACCGCCGTGGAAGCCATGAAGGCGGGGGCCAGCGACTACGTGTTGAAGCCATTTTCCCTCGCGGAAATGCGCTTAGTGGTGCAAAAGGAATTGGACGTTCGGCGTCTGCGCGAGGAGAACCGCAGCCTGCGCGAAGCGCTTGGACGGCAGTACAACTACCCCAATATCGTCGCCCGCAGCGCGAGGATGCAAGAAGTATTGGCGCTGGCGGAGCGGGTCGCGGCGACGTTTTCCACGGTGCTCATCGGCGGGGAGAGCGGCGTGGGAAAAGACTTGATCGCACATCTGATTCATCAGCGATCCAGCCGCGCGTCAGGTCCCTTTGTGAAGATCAATAGCACCGCCATTCCGGAAAATCTCCTCGAAAGCGAGCTCTTCGGCTACGAAAAAGGCGCCTTTACCGGAGCGACGGCGAGCAAGCCGGGAAAGTTTGAGCTGGCCGATAAAGGCACGCTCTTTCTCGATGAAATTGGAGATATACCTCCGGCCATACAGGTGAAACTCCTGCGCGTCTTGCAAGAACGCGAATTTGAGCGACTGGGCGGCACGCGCACGATCAAGGTGGATGTGCGCCTCATCGCGGCCACCAATCGCGACCTGCGCGCTGCGCTGGAACAAGGGACGTTTCGCGAAGACCTTTATTATCGGCTGAACGTCGTGCCCATCGATATACCGCCTCTTCGCGAGCATAAGGAAGACATTCCCGATTTAGTGAATCTCTTCCTTGCGCACCTCGCGCAGAAATCTCAGAAGAAGCTGGATGGTATAAAGCCGGAAGCTCTCCGAAAGCTTATGGATTTTCACTGGCCCGGCAACGTTCGAGAATTAGAGAACATCGTGGAGCGCGCCTGCGCGCTGGCTGCGGGGCCCTTCATCGGACCGGGCGACATCCATATGGATCACGCGCCCGACCGAAACCACGTTGGGTCGGCCCCCCTCTTGCCCGAAGGCAAAACGCTCGACCAGTGGGAAGATGAAATGATTCGCGAGGCCTACCGCCGCGCCAGCGGAAATAAAAGTGAAGCAGCTCGCATGCTTGGTCTTTCCCGCAATGCACTGCGCTACAGACTGGAGAAGATCGGCATCGCCGACGAATCCTCGAAAACGCCGCAAGAGTAATGCAAGCTCGGGTGCGGCTTCCGATTCCCTCGAAGAGGGCAAAATTCAGTTCGCGCGGGTAAGCCTTGGACCGGTGGTTGAAAACCACCATTTTGGTGGATTCCGGCCACCATTATTGAATTTGAAACGAGATCCCCTCATCTAAGCACCTGAGTCTAGGAGATATAGCGGCCTTCTGCCCTAGCGGGTTTGGCACGCCGCGTGCCCTTCCTATCGCGGGACATTGAACGAGGTGGCCCATGAGAACGAATAGAGCTAGTTGGTTGGCAATTCCCATTCTCGCGCTTTTCGCGGTAATTCCGGCAGGGGCCCAAGCACCTGGTCCGGAGCCCGGCACTACCGGGACGCAAAATGATCCGGGCGTGGCCCGGGTCAGCTTTATACACGGCGACGTCACCATGCAACGGGGTGACTCCGGCGACTTCTCCTCGCTGGCTTTGAATACGCCGCTCGTGACTGGGGATAAAGTTGCCACAGGCGATGGCTCGCGAACCGAGCTCCAACTCGACTATGCGAACATCCTGCGCTTGGATCAAAACGCCCAGGCAACTCTCGCGACGCTGGATAAAGATCGCATACAGGTTCAGGTGAGCCAGGGTCTGGCCCACTATTCCGTGCTGAAGGGTTCGCGGGCGGATGTAGAGATTGATACACCCAACGTTTCCATCCACCCCGTTCGGGAGGGGCGCTATCGGGTCCAAGTGAATTCCGATGGTGACACTCTTGTGACGGTCAACGACGGCGAAGCGCAGGTTTCCACTTCCGAAGGCAGCACGACGGCTAAGAGAGATCAACTCATCACCGTTCGTGGAACCGGTACTGAGGCGCAGTTCAAAGTCACCGAGGCGCCCAAAACGGACGATTGGGATAAGTGGAACAGAGATCGCGACAATATCATTTACAACGCGAACGCCTACCGAAGGACGAATCACTATTACACAGGCGCATCCGACCTCGACGCTCATGGCACCTGGACCGAAGTTCCCGACTACGGACAGGTTTGGGTTCCTCAAGTTGATTATGGCTGGGCACCCTATCGAGATGGCCGTTGGGTCTGGGAGCCGTACTGGGGTTGGACTTGGGTTTCTTATGAGCCTTGGGGCTGGGCGCCATATCACTACGGGCGCTGGTTCCTCTGGGGTGGATCATGGGCCTGGTGGCCCGGCCCGATTTACCCGGCTTATCAGCCGATTTGGGCTCCCGCATACGTATCTTTCTTCGGATTTGGCGGAGGCGCGGGCTTCGGCTTCGGCGGGGGGTTTGGATTCGGCTCCATTGGCTGGCTTCCGATTGGGCCCTGCGACTTCTTCCATCCCTGGTGGGGCGGTTTTGGGGATCGCTTTGGAGTCGTAAACGTCACCAGTATCACGAACGTTACCAACATCACCAACATCAACAATGGAATCGCGCCGCTGCATGGCGGCAATCAGTTTTCTAATCTTCACAGCATGCTGATCAACGACCGCATGCGCCAAGGCGTTTCCGGCGTGCCGGCGGAAAGCTTTGGACGGGGCGCAGGAACAGTACGGAGCGTAGCGGCGTCGGAATTGCGTGGAGGGCACATGATGACCGGCAACCTGCCGGTCGTGCCGAGCCGCGATAGTCTCCGCGTATCGAACCGGCCGGTCAATTCGGCGCTTGCTTCGCGAATGATTGCGCAGCACAGCTTCTTCTCGAAGAACACGCCGGCCGCGCGGCCGGAGTCGTTCTCCTCTCAAGCCGCGCGCGTAAATGAATCCATCCAGCGTAGCGGCCAATTCCAGGCTATCAACGCTTCGAGAACCCCCGAAAATCCGGGAGCGAATCGTCCGGGCTTCGCCGGTCAATCCGCGACGAGGCAGCAACCTAACGGAGGGCCGCAGCCCAATTCGGCTGCGGGAGTTCGCAATCCTGTCCAGTCTCAGGTGCGCGGCGGCCAGACCTTTGAGGGACAAGGTCAGCGTCCGCAAGCCTCACAGGGGGCGAATGGCTGGCAGCGTTTTGGCGGCGAGCGCGGCGCTTCGGGCGCACAATCGCCGGCGGCGCAATCGCAACTTCGGTCGAATGCCCAGCCGGAATTCCGCAGCAACGCTCCGGTTGGCCGGCCGTCTCCTAACGCTGGCGAGGCCTCCGGTTGGCAGCGCTTCTCCAGGTCCAATGGACCGGCCGCGGCGCCCAATAGCGGTTTCAGTTCGCCGCCCAGCGCTGGTCGGCCGACCCTGGATATGAACAAGCCTATCGTTAACGAGCGGTCGTATCGACCCAATGGCGATAGCTACGCCGGAACGAATCGCGGCAGCTCCGTGCCCGCATATCGCCCGGTGCCGAATACTTCCCAGCCAAGCTACCGTGGCTCTCCCTATTCCGCACCGAGCAACTCGGCTCCACGTTACTCTGCTCCGGCTCCGAACTATCGCAGTTATCCGTCGAATCCCTCCCCAACCTATCGGAGCGCGCCCGCGCCTCAATCGTCCGGTTCGGGTAGCTACGGTGGATATCGCGGTGGAGGCGGCGGTTACGGCGGCGGCGGTTCTCGTGGCGGCGGTAGTTACGGAGGAGGCGGTGGTAGTTATGGGGGCGGCGGTTCTCGCGGAGGCGGTGGTTCCGGAGGCGGCGGTGGTTCCCGGGGAGGCGGTACTTCCGGCGGGCATTCTTCCGGAGGCTCCTCGCGCGGCCGCTAGAGAATAAAAGCAGAGTAGCAGCAGAGTGCGCGGTCTTCCGTCCCCGGAAGGCCGCGCTTCTTTTTGCGCCAAATTCGAGCGCGCGGCGCCGATCTCTCGGATTGAGAGCCCGGCGAAAGACGGTCAGGGCAGACTAAATACCTCGACCGTCTTTTGGTTCGCTATACTGCTCGGGTACCTGAACCGGGGAACGGTGTATCCCTTCATTCATATCGGCCCTTTGACGCTGGGGACTTACGGAATCATGGTCGCTACCGGCCTGATCTGTGCGTTCTTTGTGATACGCGCGGACCTGGGCCGGAGGGGCTACGGAGCCGAGGCGGAAAATATCATCGGCACAACGGGCTTGGCCGGTCTCGTCGGCGCGCGGCTTTATCATCTGCTTGAAGCCCCGTCGGAGTTTTTTGCCCATCCCTTGCGGTTGCTTTTCAGCACCATGGGTTTCGCCTGGTTTGGCGCAGTGATTGGCGGTTTTGTGGCCCTGGTGCTGCTGGCGCGGCACTACCAAATGAAAATTCTGTTGATGCTGGATATCGCATCCCCCGCCGCGGCCATCGGGTATGGCGTCGGCCGCATCGGGTGTCTGATCTCGGGAGACGGAGATTACGGTATCCCTACAGCACTCCCTTGGGGCATGAGTTTTCCCAATGGCCTCGTACCCACGACCGAGAAAGTTCACCCCACGCCAATCTATGAATTTCTGGGCGCGATGTTGATTGGCTATATTTTATGGCGTGTTGGCGCGCGCGCCATCGATGGACTGCGGCCCGCCGGCGAAGTCTTCGCTCTTTACCTGATTCTGACGGGCGTGGCGCGTTTCCTGGTGGAAATCATTCGCATCAATCCCCGCTCGTTCTTTGGTTTGACGAACGCGCAGGCGGCAAGCATCGCTTCGGTTCTCGCGGGCGTATTCCTATTGCTCGCGCTGCTGCGAAGAATCCGCCCGCAAACGGTCATCTAAGGCTCGGCGTACCGAGCCTAGAGCATCTGCCGCAACACGTAAGGCAAAATTCCGCCATGGCGGTAGTAGGCGACCTCCTCGGGTGTGTCGGCGCGCGCCACGACTTCAAAAACCTTCTCCTTACCTCGATCGTCGCGCGCATGCACGCGAAGCTTCGCTCGCGGCGCCAGCTTGCTCGCGCCTTCTACCGTGAAGGATTCGTGACCGGTAATCCCGAGCAATTCCGCGGTTTCGCCCGGCTTGAACTCCAGCGGCAGCACACCCATGCCGACCAAATTACTGCGGTGAATCCGCTCATAGCTTTCCGCGATCACCGCGCGCACGCCCAGCAGCAGCGTGCCCTTGGCAGCCCAATCGCGTGAAGAGCCTGCGCCGTACTCCTTGCCCGCGAGCACCACGAGTGGGATACCTTCCTGCTTATAGCGCATCGCCGCATCATAAATGGTCATTTTCTCGCCGCTCGGCTGATGCAAGGTCCAGCCGCCTTCGGTGCCGGGGGCAAGCTGATTCCTCAGGCGAATATTTGCGAATGTGCCGCGCATCATCACTTCGTGATTGCCGCGGCGAGCGCCATAGGAATTAAATTCCGAGGGTTTGACGCCATTGGCGATCAGATACTTGCCCGCCGGCCCATCGGGCTGAATCGAGCCTGCCGGTGAGATATGGTCGGTGGTAACGCTATGTCCGAGCAGCGCCAGGACACGCGCGTTGCGAATATCCGCGAGTTCAAGTGGCTTCTCGGGCATTCCGTCGAAGAAGGGCGGGCACTTGATGTAAGTGGACTTCACTTCCCAGGCGTACAGATCGCCTTCCGGAACATGCAGCCCCCGCCAGCGCTCATCGCCTGCGAAGATTTCGCCGTACTCCTTGCGGTACATATCCGTGGTCACCGCTTTGCGCACCGTTTCTTCCACTTCTTTGGGCGTCGGCCAAATATCACGCAGGTACACGGGCTTGCCGTTGCGATCATTGCCCAGCGAATCGGTGGCCATATCGAAATCCATACGGCCGGCCAGCGCATAAGCAACCACGAGCGGCGGCGAAGCCAGATAATTTGCGCGGACCAGAGGATGAATGCGGCCCTCGAAGTTACGGTTGCCGCTGAGCACAGAGACGGCGACCAAGCTGTTTTCTTTAATGGCGGAGCCGATCGCCTCGGGAAGCGGACCGCTATTCCCAATGCACGTCGTGCAGCCAAAACCCACGAGGTGAAAATTCAATTTTTCGAGATACGGAGTGAGCCCGGCTGCCTTGAGATAATCGGTTACGACCTTAGACCCGGGCGCGAGGCTCGTCTTTACCCAGGGCTTGGATTCCAATCCACGTTCCACAGCCTTTTTCGCCACGAGTCCGGCACCCAACATCAACGAAGGATTCGACGTATTGGTGCAGCTGGTGATCGCGGCAATCACCACCGAGCCGTTGGAGAGCTCGAAGCGGTCCCCGTTGTTTTTAACCGCGACGTGCTTGGATGCAGTGCCCTCCATGGATTTGGCAAAGAAGCTTTTGGCCTGCCGCAGCGGGACGCGGTCCTGTGGCCGCTTGGGCCCCGCCAACGTGGGTTCAACCTTGCCGAGATCGAGCTCCAGCGTGTCGGAGAACAGCGGGTCCGGAGTCTGGTCGGTCCGGAAAAGACCCTGCATCTTGGTGTAAGCGTCGACGAGCGCCAGGCGCTCGTCGCTTCGTCCCGTAAACCGCAAGTAGGCCAGCGTCTCCGCATCCACGGGGAAAAATCCCATCGTCGCGCCGTACTCTGGCGCCATGTTCGCGATGGTGGCGCGATCCGGCAGAGTCAGATTAGTTAGACCCGTTCCGTAGAACTCGACGAATTGCCCCACCACGCCTTTCTTGCGCAACATCTCGGTGACAGTGAGCACCAGGTCGGTAGCCGTCGCCCCTTCCGGCAGGCGCCCGTGCAGTTTGAATCCGACCACATCGGGAACGAGCATCGAGAGCGGCTGGCCGAGCATGGCCGCCTCGGCTTCAATGCCTCCAACCCCCCAGCCGAAGACGCCGAGCCCATTTACCATCGTGGTGTGGGAATCGGTTCCCACCAGCGAATCCGGATAAGCTGCCGGGCGGCCATCGGGCGCGCGGTCGCAGACCACGCGAGCCAGATATTCGAGATTTACCTGATGGCAGATGCCCATATCTGGCGGCACGACCTTAAAATTCCGAAAAGCGCTCTGGCCCCAGCGCAAGAATTGATAACGCTCCACGTTGCGCTGAAACTCCATTTGGGCATTAAACGCGAAGGCCATGTCGCTGCCGAATTTGTCGACCTGCACGGAGTGATCGATCACGAGTTCGGCGGGAAGCAGGGGATTGATCTTCTTGGGGTCGCCGCCCATCTTCGCGACGGCGTCACGCATGGCCGCAAGATCGGCAACAGCCGGAACTCCCGTGAAATCCTGCAGCAGCACCCGCGCCGGCATGAAGGCGATCTCCGCACGGCGGTCGGTCAACGGCTGCCATTCCGCGAGCGCCTCAATATCTTTGGCGTGAACGAATCGGCCGTCCTCCTGGCGCAGCAGGTTCTCGAGCAAAATGCGAATGGAGAAGGGGAGTTGGCCCACGTGGCCGATTCCCCTGCGCTCCAGCGCCTCGAGGCGATGAACCTCATAGTCCTGGTTACCCACCGTGAGCGCATCGCGGGCGCCCAACGAGTTTTTTGACGCGGCAGGCATACTCGGAATCCTCTCTGACCACTGGCCCTATGCGGATCGATCTAGCAAAGCATCATAGCGCAAACAGCGGGCTATGTGTGGAGCCCTAAGGGCGCGTTGCCGAGCACGCTGCGCGTTTTCGACCGCTCACTCCCGAGTACGTGAAGATAGGATACGCTCATAATCTGCATGTGACCCGATCCAATCTCCTCGCCCGCTTACACTCCCAGGGCCCGGTAGGCCCGCGAAATTCGTACAGAATAGATCGGTTCGACCGCGTGCACTTTTTTCAGATGGAGGCTGGGATGATGCGGGTTCTCGACGAACTTGCGGTAGGCCTCACGAGCCTGGCCCTGAACATCCGGCGGGAGGTCTGCAAAGCATCGCCGAAAGCTAAGGGTTGTACGGGACTTCACAGCCGGTCAATGTCGAGAGGTTTCGTCCGACCCGCGCGATGCTCCTCAAGAGCTTCTTTCGCGAGGTCGGCCAGCCGCTTTGAGAGGCCGCAAAGAGTTCCGACCAACGCTTCTCAGAAGCCAGTTCCTCAAGGAGCCAAAGTCCCATAGCATCCTGCTCGTCGCGCGGAAGCTGTTCGGCTTGCTCGAATGCCTTCTTGAGCAATTCCGTCATGTTGCCTCAAGGAAAATTGTACTCCCGCCCCCAAAATCGCACCAGCCACATCTTCCCTACATGCCGTGCGCCCTGCGATCCGGCGGAATCGTCTACAATGCAGAGTGAGGAAGACGCCCGCCATGAAGGTTGTGTTGATTTCCACGTATGAGCTTGGCCACCAGCCCTTTGGACTGGCTTCGCCGGCCGCTTGGCTGCGCCGCACCGGCGCCGAAGTCACCTGCCTTGATTTGTCTCGCCAGCCCTTACAAGAAGACGCCGTGCGTGCCGCCGACGTCGTCGCTTTCTACGTTCCCATGCACACGGCCACGCGGCTCGCGATACGTTTGATCGAGCCAGTCCGACGCTTGAATCCACACGCGCACCTCTGTTTTTACGGCTTGTACGCTCCGGTGAACGAGTCCTATCTGCGCCAGCTGGGCGTCCAGACGATTGTGGGCGGCGAGTTCGAGGCGGCGCTGGCGGACCTAATTACGTCACTTGCGCACGAAAGAAGATCTACGAACGGGACCGGCACCAACGCGGCCGATGGAAACGCATTGCGTTCGACGTCCCGCTCGGCGGCTGGACTTCGCGACGCCTCAATTCTCCTCGATCGCCTGAGGTTCATTCCCCCCGATCGCAGCCAGCTTCCGCCTCTCCGGCAATATGCACACCTGTTAATGCCCGATGGAGGCTTCAAAGTCGCCGGCTATACCGAAGCCAGCCGGGGATGCAAACACCTTTGCCGTCATTGCCCCATCGTTCCTGTCTACAACGGAATTTTTCGCATTGTGCAGCGGGACGTCGTGCTCGAAGATATCCGCCAGCAGGTCGATGCAGGCGCCGAGCACATCACATTCGGCGATCCTGACTTTTTTAACGGGCCCGCGCACGCACTCGCAATCGTCGAGGCCATGCACCGGGAATTTCCTCGGCTCAGTTATGACGTCACGATCAAAATCGAGCATTTGCTGTGCCATGCCGAATCTTCGCGCAAATTACGTGATACCGGGTGTCTTTTTGTTACCAGCGCCGTCGAGTCCATCGATGACGCTGTTCTCGCGCGTTTGGCAAAACGCCATACGCGCGCGGATTTTCTCGCCGTCGTGGCGCTTTTCCGCGACTTGGGTTTGATCCTGCAGCCCACCTTTGTGCCTTTTACGCCGTGGACCTCGCTTTGCGGATATCGCGAGTTGCTGGCGGTCGTAGCCGACCAGTTTCTAATCGAAAATGTGGCGCCCATCCAGCTTGGAATCCGGCTGCTGATCCCGGCGGGCTCGCGCCTGCTGGAGCTCGATGAGGTTCGCGGCGCAATCGGCAAGTTCGATTCTTCCGGCCTCGTCTATCCATGGAAACATACCGACGGCCGCATGGACATGCTGTCGGAGCGCGTTCAGGAATTGGCCAATGCCGGCGACCGGCTGAAGCGCTCGCGCGCCGATACGTTCATGCGCATTTGGCGCGCTGCGACCGAGCTGGCCGGAGAGAATGCTGTCTCTGCTGATGCCATGCCGAAGGCTTCCATGCGCAAGATTCCCCACTTCTCGGAACCGTGGTATTGCTGCGCGGAGCCAACTCACGATCAATTTGTTTCGATTACTTCGGATGCCCGGCCGCAGACGCAATCGGATGCGTTCTTCTGAAACTTTTGCTCCAGTTCAATGATTTCCAAAGAACCGCTATCGGTCATTCTGCTCGCAAGCAAGCTGGGCTATCAGACGCGCAGCTTTGCGGAAGCGGCGCGGCGTCTCGGCGTCGGCGTCATCGTCGGCAGCGATCGCTGCCATCAGCTCGAAAACCCTTGGGCCGATGGAGCAGTCCCGCTTCATTTTGAGGAGCCCCGCAATGCCGCAGCGCGTCTTGTTGAAGCCGTTCAGTGGCGCCTTCGTGAACACCCTTGTGAACCAAAGATCGGCGCGATTCTGGCGTTGGGGGATCGCCAGACGGAGACCGCCGCGCATGCCGCCCGCCTGCTGCACTTGACCTATAACTCGCCGGAAGCAATCGAGAATTGCCGCAGCAAGCTGCGCCAGCGTGAGGTTTTGCAAAGCGCCGGTTTGCCGGTTCCGCAGTTTTTTTCCTTCGCGCTTCCGGAGCCGCTGGATTCTGTGCTGCGCCGCGTCATTTTTCCGTGCGTGCTAAAGCCACTGAGGCTTGCGGCAAGCCAAGGCGTGATTCGAGCCGACAATGCCAGTGAATTTGTCGCCGCGGTCGAGCGTATCGCACGATTGCTCGCTTCTCCTGAGCTGCAGGTCACCAGGGAGGCTGATCTCGATCGCTTGCTCGTAGAGCGCTATATTCCGGGGGCTGAATTTGCCCTCGAGGGGCTTCTGGAAGCCGGCCACCTGCGCGTCTTAGCCTTGTTTGACAAACCCGATCCGCTCGAAGGCCCCTATTTCGAGGAATCGATTTACCTCACGCCCTCGCGGCTGGCTTCCGCGACCCAGGAACAAATCTTTCGATGCGCCGCCGAATCCGTTCAAGCGCTGGGGCTCAGCGAGGGCCCGCTGCACGCGGAGTTTCGCCTGAATGATCAGGGGCCCTGGATACTCGAAGTGGCGCCGCGCCCCATCGGCGGCCTTTGCTCGCGGGTGCTTCGTTTTGGCGCACAGCGAATCTTTTTGGAGGAATTGCTGATCCGTAAAGCGCTGGGGATGCCCGGTGCGGACGCGCAGCGGGAATCAGACGCCGCAGGAGTGATGATGATCCCCGTGCCCCGCAGCGGCGTTCTCGAAAACATAGAAGGATTGCGACAGGCGCTCGCGATCCACGGTATTTGCGAAATCCAAATCACGGCGCGGCTTCATGACTTCATCGCCGCATGGCCGGAAGGCTCGAGCTATCTGGGATTCATTTTTGCGCGGGGCGGAACGCCAGATTTCGTCGAGGCCGCGCTGCGTGAAGCACACGGCGCTTTGCGATTTACGATAGCCCCCAGGTTGCGGGTGGCGCACCCGGTCTCAGGCCAGACGCTTGCCTGAAACAGCGGCTAGTGCCGTTCCAACTATTTGGGCCAAGTGCTTCGCCCTGACGACGCGAAAGTTCAACAAGGGCCGAACGAAACCGAACTTGTCCCCGAACGGGGACCGGTCGGGATACAAGTTTCGTTCGGTCCAAAGGTCGCGGACAGGCATTCTTTGGCGAGACAAGTTGGAACGGCACTAGTCCGCTTTGGGAGGCTGCGACGCAATCGCAGACATATAGCTGGGCAGGACGCGACGTAATGCGGGACGGCTAGGCTTTCGCTCGCGGCGGAATATAACCCTCGGGCAGCTTGGCCCCCTCGCCAAAAAAGAACTGCTCCATCTGTTCTTCCATAATTTTTTGTGACTGCGGGTCAAGCGGATTGAGCCGGTATTCGTTCATGATCATCTTGGAATGTTCGATCCATAGCTTCCAGGCTTCCTTGGAAACGTTTTCGTAGATGCGCTGACCGAGTTCGCCCTTCCAGGGCACGCGATCGAGGCCCTCCATCTTCTTTCCGAATTTCACACACGTCACCGCGCGCGCGCCGGGTTGGCTGGTAGCCGTACCTACAGGCTTTGGCGGACCGCAACTCTCATCAGCCATCTTGGCCTCCGATGGAAACAACCAACGCTTAAGTTCCGTCTCTAAACATACTGCATTGCGAGCGAAATTCCTAGGAGCCGCCGTGAGGCGGGCTCTCTCCGGAATGGCCGAGAATGCCGGGGCGATGCGCAGAACTTGCGATATTCGTTTTATTTTGTGAAAAGAGGTAATCTCGTTCAGGACTCAATCCCGCGGCCCAGAGGATTCCCATGCCCCTCACAGCGCAGCGCATTTCACCGGGTTATTTGGCAGAGGTGTATCAGGAAGAATCGAGTCGGCTTCGAGCCGGCGAGGCGGTCCAAAAGATGTGGGCCCGGCAGGCGGGCCTTTGGAAGGATGACCCCGAACACGCCCGCATCATCGCGAATCGGCTCGGCTGGATTGGCGTGCTTGATTCCATGCGCGCGGAAGCGGCCGCGCTGCAGGATCATCTGGCCCGCGACATCAAGGACTCCGGCGTGAACGACATCGTGTTGCTGGGTATGGGCGGCTCGAGTCTCGCCCCTGAGGTTTTGTCGCTCATATTCCCGGCGCCATCAGGGAGGCGCTTCTTCGTGCTGGACTCGACTGATCCCACCTCCATCCAGCAAGTGGAACGCTCGATTGACCTTGCCCATTCCTTGTTTATCGTCGCCAGTAAGTCCGGTAAGACCATCGAGACGCTCTCTCAATTTTTTTATTTTCACCACCGGCTCACTCAGGCGGGCATTCGCCCGGTGGGCCGGAGTTTTCTGGCCATCACCGATCGCGGCTCCTATCTCGACCATTTGGCCGACGAATACAATTTCCGGCTGACGTTTCGCAATCCCCCTGACATAGGCGGGCGCTACTCGGCGCTCTCCTACTTCGGTCTGGTACCCGCAGCGCTTTGGGGCATCGATATCGCCGCCGTGCTGGACAGCGCCATCGAAATGCGCGCTGCTTGCGGTCCGGAAGGCCAAGCCGATGCCAATCCGGCGTTGCAACTGGGATCATTGCTGGGTGCAGCGGGTAGAAGAGGCGATGACAAGCTCGTCTTGCTCTCCACGCCTAAGTTGACGCCGCTGGGAAACTGGATCGAGCAGCTCATCGCGGAGAGTACGGGCAAAGAGGAGCGCGGGATTGTCCCGGTTGCCGGAGGCGTTGCGCCGCCTCTCGAGGTACTGGCGCGTGGATGTGTCACCGCCGCTTTGCTGCTCGAAGGTGAAGACCAGGCAATATTGGGACCAATTCTATGCGCGCTCGAGCAGCGTAACGCGCCCTTTGTCGAGATTCGGCTCAAAAGCCCGGCGCAATTAGGCGCCGAATTCTTCAAATGGGAAACGGCGACCGCATTGGCCGGGGCTTCGCTCGCCATCGATCCTTTTGACGAACCGAACGTCCAGGAAAGCAAAGATAATACTGCCCGGATTCTGGAGGCCTTCGAGATATCAGGGGAGATGCCGCTCGGCTCTCCGCGCCTGGCGGAATCGGGCATCGAGCTCTATGCCGACGGCGCCGTGCGCGGCTCCATTTCTACGCTGCAACTTACGGCCGCGCTGCGCACTTTTTTTTCCGAGCGCCGCCCGGACGACTACCTCGCGATCCTCGCCTACGTGGCACGCGATGCCGCCAATGGCGCAGAACTCGACGCGCTCCGCGCAACGCTGGCCGAGCGCCTTGCATTGCCGGTGCTGCTTGGTTATGGGCCGCGCTATATGCATTCCATCGGTCAGCTTTATAAAGGCGGACCAGCCTCCGGCATGTTCCTGTTGATCACTTCGGAGAAGCCTGAGGACTTGCCCATTCCCGGTGCGAAATACACGTTTGGCCAACTGGAAATGGCGCAGGCTTTAGGAGACTTGCAGTCGCTGGGAAGACTGGGCAAGCCGGCGCTGCGTCTCCACCTCGCCGAAGCCGTTCCCGCCGGTCTAACTGCCTTGCGCCGAGCTATCGACCAGGTGTTCTCCGCTTCGCGATCGGCAATTTGAGAAGAGGATATGCCGACGAATTTGCTCCCAGGAAGGACCGGGGAAATCCGACACCGACGGGCTTCATAGCCCGCCGATTCGCCCATGGCCAATATAGCTGCACTATTCTGGGATGTCGGGGGAGTGGTCCTCTCGAATGGATGGGATCGGTCGGCGCGTGCTGAAGCCGCGCGACGCTTTTCTCTGGATGCCGCCGATTTCAACGAGAGACACCGGCTCGCGGAGGGCGAACTGGAAACCGGGAAAATAACCCTGGAGGCCTACCTCGACCGAACGGTATTCTTCCGCGAGCAGCCCTTCACCAGAGATGAATTCAAGAACTTCATCTTTGCGCAATCGCGCGAGAACAAAGAAACGCGCGTTCTTCTCGACGAGCTGACCGCTACCCGCCGTTATCTCCTGGCCACCCTCAATAACGAATCCGAGGAGCTAAATGCCTATCGCATCCGCAAATTCGATCTAACGCGAAACTTCACTGCCTTTTTTAGCTCTTGCTATCTGCGAGCGCGCAAACCCGATCCGCTGATCTATCAACTTGCGCTGGGAATCACGCAGCGCGCTCCCGACGAATGCATCTTTATCGATGATCGTCACGCGAATCTCGAACCGGCCAAAGCCCTGGGCATGCGCGCGATTCTCTTCCGCTCTGCTGAAGAACTGCGCGCCTCGCTGGCCGAGAGTGGCGTCAGGCCGGTATTTGTAGGAGGATGATCTTATGGCGTCCATTTCCAGTGACATTGCCGATAAGCTGGATCTCGAGCCACGGAGTTCGGTAGCGGCCGCCGATCCCTGCGCCATCGTGATTTTTGGCGCATCCGGCGATCTCACCCGCCGGAAGTTGATTCCGGCGCTGTTTGAATTGGCCGCTTGCGGGTCGCTGGCGCGCCGGTTTGCCATTATTGGTTTCGCCCGGAGCGAAATGAGCGACGCCGCTTTTCAGGATTCCGCGGCAGAGGCCGTGCGCAGGAATGCGGAAAGCTGCCAGGTCAGTAATGAGAGCCTGCGCACTTTCGCGCAGTCCTTTGTCTACGTCGCGGGAGATTACGACCAGCCGGACGCGTTTGAGAAACTCTCGCGCCGCCTCGAAGAACTCGATCAGGAACGCCACCTGGAGGGCAATCGCCTGTACTATCTCGCGACGCCCCCGGCCGTCTATCCCAAGGTGATCGCGCAGATTCAAAGAGCCGGCCTGGCGCGGCCGGCGAATGGAAAGTCATGGGTCCGCATGGTTGTCGAAAAACCGTTTGGCCGCGACCTTGCCTCGGCTAGAAAACTCAACGCCACGATTCTCGAGGCGTTCGATGAGACGCAGGTCTATCGCATCGATCACTTCCTGGGAAAAGATACGGTTCAAAATCTTCTGGCGCTGCGATTTGGGAACGGCATCTTCGAGCCCCTTTGGAATCGCAATTACGTGGACCACGTGCAAATCACGGCTGCGGAAAGTCTAGGTGTGGAGCAGCGGGCCGCCTTCTACGAAACGACGGGGGCCTTGCGGGATATGGTTCAAAGCCATCTCCTGCAGCTTACTTCTCTCGTTGCGATCGAGCCGCCCTCGAACTTCGACGCCACCGCCGTGCGCAATGAGAAACTGAAAGTGTTGCAGGCCCTCCGGCCGTATACGCCGGATAGCGTTGCGGCGGATGTTGTTCCCGGCCAGTACGCGCCGGGCCAGATCGACGGCGAGGACGTGGCCGGCTACGGCCAGGAGCCCGGCGTGAGGGCTGATTCCCAGACCGAGACCTTCGTCGCGGCCAAGCTGCTCATCGACAACTGGCGCTGGGCCGACGTTCCTTTTCATATTCGTACCGGCAAGCGCATGCCGCGCCGCGTTACTGAGATCGCCATCAATTTCCGGCGCGCGCCTCATTTGCTATTTCGCGGTCAGGGGATCGATACCAACACATTGGTGCTGAATATCCAGCCCGAGGAAGGCATCTCCATCAGCTTTCACGCCAAATTGCCGGGGCAGTTCATGCGCCTGACGCGCGTGGCCATGGATTTCAGTTATCGCGCCGCTTTTGGGGCTAGCGAACGCAGCGCTTATGCTACGCTCTTGAACGACTGCATGCGTGGGGATGCAACCCTTTTCGACCGCGCCGATGGGGTCGAGGCTGCCTGGGCTTTCGTGCAGCCGATACTCACTGCCTGGGAACAACAGGGGCGCTCCGTGCCCACCTATCCCGCGGGAAGTTGGGGTCCGCATGAAGCTGACGAGCTGTTGAGCCGTGATGGACGGCACTGGCGCAGACCCTGATATGCTCCCGCGCGAAATCCTTCCCGGCGTATACGTTTGCGCTGACGCGGCGGACGTGGCCCGCACGGCGGCCCGCTGGTTTGTCGATTGGGCTTGGCAGAGTATTGCTAAGGATGGCAATTGCAATGTCGCTCTCTCCGGCGGTTCAACCCCTCGGGAGCTCTATGGCCTTCTCGCCACACCTGAGTTTCGCGCCCAGGTAGATTGGCCTCGGGTGCATCTTTTCTGGGGTGATGAACGCGCCGTGCCTCCGGAGAGTCCTGAGAGCAACTACGGTATGGCCCGCCGCGAGCTGCTCCTCCGCGTGCCCATACCTCCTTCCAACGTTCACCGCATGGAAGCGGAAGATCCCAATATCGGCCGCGCCGCTCACAATTACGAGGCGACGCTGCGCCAATTTCTGCCGCTCGATGACCGGGGTTTTCCGCGTTTTCATTTGATCCTTCTTGGCCTGGGACACGATGGGCACGCGGCCTCTCTCTTCCCCGGCTCCAAACTCCTGCGCGAGACCTCTCGTTGGGTCAGCACGCCCACCGTTCCGAAATTAGGCTCCAGGCGCATGACTCTCACCCTCCCGGTGCTCGAAGCCGCTCGTCGCGCGCTTTTCCTGGTCGCCGGAGCGGAAAAGGCTTCGATCCTGCGCGAGGTTCTTTGCGAACATCCCGATCCGCCCTTGCCAGCGCAGCTGGTCAAGCCGCGCGAGGGAGAGCGGCTTTTCCTTGTAGACGAGGCGGCGGCAGGCCAGCTTTCAGCCTCGCAGTCGCAACCGATTCCGAAAGGGAAGTCATGATCCTGGCGGGCGATATCGGTGGAACAAAGTCGAACCTCGCCTTGATGGAGAAAAAAGGCGATCGTTTCCGCGTCGTTTTTATCTACCGCTATCCGAGTCACGAATACACGCGCTTCGAGGACATCATCGATGATTTCCTCAGCCGCGGGAGAGGTTTCCTCTCCGCTTCGCCTGCGGGAAGGATCGCGGCTGCCGGGTTCGGCTTCGCCGGGCCTGTGATCGGCCGCGCAGTGCGCGTCACAAATCTCACCTGGGGCCTAGACGCCGACGCTCTCGAACGCCAGCTCGGCACCCGGCATGTCGTGCTTCTCAACGATTTGGAAGCCACCGGTTATTCCCTGGCCTGGCTCGCACCCGAGGATATTTGCACTCTCAACGAAGGTTCGGCCGCGCCTCAAGGCACCCAGGCGCTCATCGCCGCGGGCACCGGTTTGGGAGAAGCCATCCTGATGTGGAATGGCAGCCGCTACATTGTCGCGCCAAGCGAAGGAGGCCACGCGGATTTTGCTCCGCGAACCGAAAAAGAGATCGAGCTGCTTCGTTATCTGAAGACGATGTACAAATTCGTCAGCTTCGAGCTGGTCGTCTCCGGCCGCGGCTTCCTCACGCTGCATGAATTTCTCAACAAGAGCGTCCGGCATCCGAGTTTCGATGAGCCCGGAACGGACCCGGCGCCGGAAATCACCAAGTTGGGTCTCGAGGGCTCTTGTCCTGTCTGTGTCGAGACGCTCGATCTCTTCGTCACGTTATATGGCGCCGAAGCCGGAAACCTGGCGCTCAAGGCGCTTGCGCGCGGTGGCGTTTTTGTGGCGGGCGGCATCGCACCCAAGATTTTGCCTAAGATCCAAAATGGCGCATTTTTCAGGGCGTTTTGCGAAAAGGAAAAATTCCAGGAGTTGCTCTCGCATTTCCCCATTCATGTTGTGCTCAATGAGGAAGCTCCGCTTCTCGGCGCGGCCGCCGAAGCCGCCGCACGAGAGTTGGTCGCTGCCAATGCCGGAGCGCGCTAAATTTGCTGCACCGTAATTCATTCGAGAAGGCAAACTTTGACGCCATTCTGATCCGCGCGCCTTTGCTGTACTATGCTGGCGACTCCCAGCATCGCTGAGTCTTTCTCCACGGACGATACTGCGTGGCTTTCAAATGCACCTCCGAAGGTTGTGCCGAAGCCGCCGTCGCTTCGCTCGAGGAACGTAGGGTGTGCCGCACCCACTTCGTGGCGGGGGCCTACCGGCATCTGGAGTCCATTGAGGCGCAGATTCACGAACCGCGTTTCCACACTCAGCACGGCGAATTGGCGAGCCGCTTCCTGGAACATTGCATGCGCGAAGGCACCAACATTGCTTGCGCCGCGGAACTTCCCAATAACTTGGAGAGGGCTCAACTGCTTGATATTCTCTTGTGGGCCTCGGAACTTTATGGACGATTGCGGCGTGGCCCTCGCGTGCACGCCAGGATCCCCATTCTAGTTCGTTCCGAAGATGCGCAGAGGCCTTGGGAGGAGAAGACCGAAACGCGCGAGTTGAGCGTGCATGGCTTTTCCTTTCTATGCCGTCACGAACTGCGCGACGGCGATGCTCTCATCTGCGTTCGTCTGGATAACGGCCGCAGGGTCGGCGCGCGAGTCGCCTGGGCGCGGCCCAAGGATTCCGGGGAAACCGAAGCAGGCCTGGAGTTCGTTACCGAAGCGGATTTTTGGGGGATGGAAGCGGGCGTCGCGACGCCGGTTTTTCCTCGGATGGATCGGTAAAGCCGCGCATGCAAGCGTGATCGCGTCTCTCGAACGCGTGATGTGCAGTTTCAAATTTCCGTCACCTGATTTCCGGAGCCGTTTGCTTGGATTTCATCCGCAAACTGATGGTCCCGCCGGACAAGAAGATCAAGCTCGCGAAATACGATCCCGCCGATACGTTTGGTCATGATGACGACCATAAATCTAAGGCCAAACTCGACAAAACGATCAAGCGCCTCGGCGATTTGCAGGAGTTGTTTTACGCCGTAAGGGAACGAGCCCTTCTGATTATCCTGCAGGGCATGGATGCCTCGGGAAAGGACGGAACCATTCGCCATGTGATGTCCGGAGTCAGCCCCCAGGGATGCTCGGTAACTTCCTTCAAAGTCCCGAACGGCGAAGAGTTGGCTCACGATTTTCTATGGCGCATTCATAAGGCGGTTCCCGAAAAGGGCATGATCGGTATTTTTAATCGCTCGCATTACGAAGATGTGCTCGTCGTGCGCGTGCACAAACTCGTGTCCCAAGACGTTTGGAAAGCTCGATACGATGAAATCAATCGTTTTGAACGCAATCTCTCCGAAAACAACATCACGATTCTGAAATGTTTCCTGCACATCAGCAAGCAAGAACAGAAGGAACGCTTCGACGAGAGGCTTAGCGATCCGCACAAGAAATGGAAATTTTCCAAAGCCGATGCCGCGGAGCGAAAGCGTTGGGACGATTACGTCGCCGCCTACGAAGACGTACTGTCCCGCTGCAGCACGGAATATGCCCCCTGGTTCATCATTCCTTCCGACCACAAATGGTTCCGCAATCTCGCTATTTCCCGGATCATTGTGGAGACGCTGGAAGAATTCGATATGCACTTCCCGAAATCCCCACAGCCATTCTGAGCTTTCCCTGCCCGCCCATGGCACTTCCTTCGATTCGGTTTGCGCCGCGCCTTCCGTCGGCTGTACTCGGCGGATGCGCCCTGGATGCTTGACCGCTGACTCCCTCGCCAGTTACAGTCGCTTTCGCAGAGTCATGAAAGCAGCCAGTTATCAGCGGGCGCCGGCCGGAACGCAACCCGATTACCTTTACCCGCCGTACGTCTCTACGTGCAAGCGTGCCCCGAAACAGCCGCTGATTCCGCTGCCGCACACTTTGTCTGAGCTCGCCGGCCCCGTCTTCGGCCATAGCGACATCGGCGAAAACGATAATGACCTGACGCACCAGCACGGTGGCGAAGCCCTCGGCGAACGCATCATCGTGAGCGGCCGCGTATTGGATGAAGAGGGGCGCGCCATTCCCGGAGCGCTGGTGGAGGTTTGGCAAACCAACGCGGCGGGGCGCTATCGGCATCGTGTGGATCAGCACGGCGCGCCGCTCGATCCGAATTTCACCGGCTGCGGACGCGTGCTCACCGATCGCGAGGGCCGCTATCGTTTTGTCACCATAAAACCCGGCGCGTACCCTTGGCAAAATCATCAGAATGCCTGGCGCCCCGCACACATTCACTTTTCGCTCTTCGGCGCGGGGCTGCTGTCGCGCCTGGTCACGCAGATGTATTTCCCGGAAGATCCTCTGCTGCCATTCGACCCCGTTTTTAACAGTGTCCCGGACGAGAACGCGCGAAACCGCTTGATATCGCTTTTCGATTGGGAAACCACCATACCAAGCCATGCGCTCGGCTATCGCTTCGACATCATTCTCCGGGGGCGCCAAGCTACGCCCGTGGAGGTCTCTCCGTGAGGGCCCCAGGAAATTCGGAGAATTGAGATGACCACGCCCCCAACAGCATCCCAGACGGTCGGTCCGTTTTTTCAGCTGGGAATGTCTTACCTAGAAAGAAAAAATCTCGTAGCCGAGGGCACAGCCGGCGAGCGGGTCACTATTCGCGGCAAGGTCCTCGATGGAGATGCAAACCCTGTCCCCGACGCTATGCTCGAAATCTGGCAGGCCGATTCGGCTGGCCGTTACTTGGGGGAGATTTTTCCACGGAATTCGGCCGCGCCCCGCTTCTTGGGCTTCGGGCGCGTCGAGACGGACGACAACGGTGAATTCACGTTCACGACCATAAAACCGGGGCGCGTGCGTTCCCCGGACGGCTCATTGCAAGCTCCGCATATCGTGGTCACGCTTTTTTCGCGTGGGCTTCTCAAGCCATTACTGACTCGCGTCTATTTCGCCGATGAGCCCAGCAATGCCGAGGATGCTGTTCTGAAGCTAGTTCCGCCGGAGCGGCGTCCGACGTTGATGGCCACGCCTTCCGGCGAGCGCGGCGCCCGGAACATGCCCCCAAACGTGTTCGACTGGAAAATCATGATGCAAGGCGATCGCGAGACCGTCTTTTTCGACTACTAGTGCCGTTCCAACTTGATCCGGCGAGAGGTTCGGCTCAAAGAGCCTGCGATTGGCTGTGGGGTGGCCTAGTAGGGAATTTGGTGCAAATAGTTGGAACGGCACTAGATTCAACCCGCAGCCTCATTTCAGAGGATGAGCAATTTGGACGTCCCGGAACCCATCCGTTTGCTGGATCCTTTGTTCACCACAGACGCGATGCGGCAGGTGTTTTCCGATCATCACCGGCTTCAGTGCATGCTCGATTTCGAGGCCGCGCTGGCCAGGGCACTTGTCGGAGTTGGCCTCGCTCCAAGCGCCGCGAGAGCGCCAATCGAATCCCAATGCCATGCAGAATTATTTGACGTGGAGTCGCTGGCGCGTGCAACCGCGCTCTCGGGTAATGTGGCCATTCCGATGGTCAAAGCCTTGACCGGGCTTGTCGCCAAGTCTGACTCGCAAGCCGCTGCCTTTGTCCACTGGGGCGCCACGAGCCAGGACGCCATCGATACCGGTCTCGTGCTGCAATTGCGGGAGGCCCTCGATTTCCTCGATCGCGATTTGGCGCATCTCTCGGCTTCTCTAGCTCGCCTTGCGGCCGCCCACAAATCCACGCTCCTCGTGGGGCGCACTTGGTTGCAGCAGGGTCCTCCGGTTACTTTCGGGCTCAAAGTGGCCGGCTGGTTCGCCGCCGTCGAACGGCACCGCGAACGCTTGAGCCATTCGCGCAAGCAAGTTTTGGTGCTTCAATTTGGCGGAGCCGTCGGCACGCTGGCCGCCATCGCAGATCGCCGCCTGGATCTGGCGGCTGCGCTCGCACGGGACTTGAGGCTGGACCTGCCCGAGCTTCCGTGGCACTCGCACCGCGACCGGCTGGCGGAAGTCGCCGCTTCGCTCGGCCTGCTGGTTGGGTCGCTGGGCAAGATCGCGCGCGATATTTCACTGATGTCCCAGACGGAAATCGACGAAGTCCTCGAGCCTTCCGGCGCCGGCCGCGGCGGTTCTTCCACTATGCCGCACAAGCGTAATCCGGTGAGTTCCGCGGTGATACTCGCCGCGGCTCTTCGGGTGCCTGCGCTCGTCTCGACAATCCTGACGTCAATGGTGCAGGAACACGAGCGCGGCCTCGGCGGCTGGCATGCCGAATGGGAGACGCTTCCCGAGATTTTTCGGCTTACGGCGGGAGCCCTGGCGCATTTGAAGGAAATTGTCGGCGGGCTCGAGGTTCACTCCGAAAAAATGTCACAAAATGCGAAGCTCACGCGCGGACTCGTCCTAGCTGAGGCCGTTGCTTTTGCCTTGCGGGAGCGCCTGGGCAGGGAAAAATCGCACAAGATCGTCGAAGAGGCCGCGCGGCGCTCTGCTCAGGACGGCAGCGATTTCGCCGATGTGCTCATGTCCTACCCGGACGTGAGCAGCCACCTCTCTCGCGCGGAGCTCTCACGTCTCCTCGATCCCGCGAATTATCTCGGTTCTGCCATCGAGATGACCGACAAAGTTTTGGCCGCTCGCAGTGGCGCCAAGAAATGAATCCCCGACTGAGAAATTGACCGCGGATTTCGCTTATGCCCTTCATCGATGTCAATGGCGTCTGCCTTCGCTACCGGCTGGAAGGAAAGCCGGGCGCGCCGGTCATTGTTTTCTCCAATTCGTTGGGCACCAATTTATCTATGTGGGAGCCGCAGGTCTCCGCACTGCGGGGCGACTTTCGCATCCTCCGCTATGACACCCGCGGCCACGGCCTCTCCGCCGTCGCTCCCGGCCCTTACACGCAGGAGCAACTCGGCGGCGATATTCTTGCTCTCATGGATGCCATCGAAATCCCCCGTGCGCATTTCTGCGGTCTTTCCATGGGAGGTCAGGTGGGAATCTGGCTCGGCGCAAACGCACCGCAGCGGTTCGCTCGCCTAGTGCTCTGCGATACCGCCGCGCACATTGGCAATCCGGAGATTTGGAATGCTCGCATTGCTGCGATTCGCGCAGGTGGCATGCCCGCGATAGTTTCGGGAACCATCGAGCGCTGGTTCACCCCGAGATTCATTGCGCATTCGCCGGAGGTGGTCGCTCCCGTCCGCCGCATGATTCTCGATACGCCGCCGCAGGGTTACATCGCCTGCTGCGAAGCCATTCGCGACGCCGACTTCACCGAAGAGGCCTCTCGCGTGAACGCTCCGACTCTGGTGATTTCCGGCACGCACGATCCGGCCACTCCTCCAGCGCAGGGACGCTTGCTCGCCTCCATGATCCGCGGCGCCCGCTATCTGGAATTCGATGCCGCACATTTATCAAACATTGAAGCCGCACCCGAGTTCACGGCTGCGGTG
>WNGQ01000229.1_pt1 | contig 55980 bp, 55 predicted proteins | sample 5407661 | NCBI WGS metagenome assembly WNGQ01 (sample SAMN13153382, study PRJNA577476) | soil metagenome | isolation source: 60 cm soil or saprolite under Garry oak tree replicate 2 | place: USA:California | collected 2016-06-15 | reverse complement strand
TCTCTATGGCCATGGACTTGATCCAATTGAGTTGATCTTTGGGTTGTTTGCCATCCCCGGACGTGATCAGATGTTGGGCTTCGTCCAGAAGCACCGCGCGCAGTCTCAGTCTCCGAAGTTCTTCCTCATACACATCACGCATTTCCGGGTCATCGGGGTACCTGGTGGTTGTCTTGCCTCTAGCTCTCTTTTTCTCGACGAGATGTTCAGCAGTAGCTACATCCACTTTGATGTGCCGATCAAAGGTGGTTTTTCCCAGGAGTGTCAGCCCTTTCTGATAGAAATTGGTGCGGTGGAACAATTCTCCATCGGGGGGGCGAGTATTGATCAGGAGTGCCCGTCTGGGATTTTGCCCATTCAACTCAGGCTTTGGGGTATTTAATCGGTTGGTCAGGACCTCTGCCAGCTTTGACTTTCCGACGCCGCTTGGTCCACAAACCACAACGAACACCACGTCTGCAGGTTCCCAGACCGTATCTAACACCTGTGTTCGTACCTGGAGCAGCCGGGGATGCCACACCGCGTAGGCTTTGAAGCGATCGAGAAGCGCCTGGGATTCTGGTGGTAAAGGCTCATTCAGGTCATCCGACGGATGAAGAAACTCCTCCATTAGCGAAACTCCTCATAGACTTGCAGGGTGGTCAGATCAATAGGGGCAAAGCGGGACAAAGTCGCGTCGTTGGCCCGATGTGAGTTCAGCATTTCCTGTAAAACTGGCTGAGGAGTATTCGCGACTTCCGCTGACTTCTGCTCAATGTGATACACCACGATCTGATTCTCGATGTCCCGCTGGCGCTGGAGCAGCACCGCCTCATACGCTTCGATCTTGGCCAGAAAATCAGCCAGACGTTTGGCGTCGATCGGCGTCCTGACATGGCTCTCCCGGTTCTGTTCTCGTAGCTCTGCGCTGGCCAGCATGATTTCCCGCTCGGAATGCCCATGCAACTGTCCGTAATACGACGAGGTGATACACTCAACCCAATGGTTGTGAACGTAAACATAAATATGGCTGATGTCAAAGGGATCAAAACGCAGTTTCACCTTCGTTCCGATGATCCCCGGCGAGGCAAACACATCATTCCAGTACAACAGATAGTGAAACTGAATACCGTGATTACGATAGACGAGCGCCGTTTCTCGCGGCGAACCGGGAAGAGTCAGCACCCGAAACACGTCATCATAGCGAATGCGTCGGTGTTCTCGTGGCCCTCCAAGATCCAGTCCACTCTCCCATGCCTCACGAGGGCTTTGCCCCAGTGCCGGGTGCTTTTCCTGATCATAGACCTCGTAGGCCCACTCACACAGGAAGCTGTACAGGTCCGGCAGTTGCCATAACGCCTGGTTCTTGGGGTTGACGGCTTTGGTCATCTGTCGAGCCGTTTTACTGGCCTGGGTGTTTCCTTGTAGATTGAAGACAAATTTGGTATTGGTGGTCCCAAACAGGCGCTCAATTACCGCACCATAGCGAGGTTTAGCCCAAGGGCGATATTTCTTGTGGCAAGAGTAGGTGTTCACCAGCGCTTCAAAATACCGGCTGCGGAACTCTTTGCCTCCATCGACCACCAGCATCTGAGGGAGCCTGCCTAACCGTCGTACACATACCCGTAGCACCATCATCACTGAGCGATAACTGGGAGGATCAAAGGTCAGATAGACTGCGAGGAGGCGACGGGAGTAGGCATCGACGAGAAACGTGGCCCATGGTCGGCCCAGTGGCTTGCCCAAACTCGAAAGTAATTCGATATCGAGCTGGGTATGATCGATGTGAGCAATTTCCCACGGACGATCGCCATGCCGGGGAGTGGTGTGTTCAAACCTCGCCACGGATGGTTTACACATCCTGGCAGTGACGCTGACAGATCCCCTTTTCCCAAAACCTTCGTTTGGTGAAACATCCTTTTGTGTCTCAAGACTCCTATGAGGCAGCACTCGGAACGTCCAACTGAAGAGGAAACCATTCCAAACTGCACTGTCAGTCTCTCGCCTCGATTTGGGATGGTCTTGCCTCTCGCGTGCCCTGATCAACCCACTCAAATGTCTTTATTCGCTTCTCCTTTCGGCTTCCCGCACCTCCCTGATCTCCAGGAGATGTCCATCTGGGTCATGGAAGAAGGCCCGGGTCTCGTTGCTCCACTCGAAAGGCGGAGTGAGAAACTCGGCTCCGCGAGAGCGCAGGACCTCGTAGGCGGCCAAGCAGTCAGGAACCTGAATGCTCAGTTCGCTGATGACGCTCTTGCGGTCGGGTGGCGGCGGATCGGTCGCGGCAGGATTGTCTGGTCTGGAACCAAAGGGCGACGACAGGAGAATCTGGCTCCCGGCAAAGCGAAGTTCGCAGAGGGTCCCGGGAAGCTCACGCAGAACTCGCGCTCCCAGCACATCGCGATAGAACGCCAGTGAGCGAGCATAGTTGCTGACCACCAGGAAGCATCGGAGTTCCACCCCATCCGTCGGGAAGTCATTTCGGCTCCCCTTCGGCTCTTCCCCCCTTCTCCCTGCAGCCCCAGCTGGCCCGCCCACAATGCCGCGCTCCCGGGGGGAGAGAAAGCGCGCCGATTCGGGGAATGCTCCATCTTTTTCCATAGGAGTTATCCTTTCCAGGTTGATGTCGCCACGGCTCGGGCAGCCGCGAGAATCAATGATGATCTGTGCGCGCCTTTGCGCCTCTTCGCCTGCCCACAGCAGTGTGCAGAAGGGTTAAGCCAATTCACGAGATCGTGACGTACCCACGCTCTCTGCGGGGACCTCTGGGGCGACGACACTGATCATTGAGCGAGCTCAATCTTTCCGAACATTGCTCCAGGCGAAAAACGGAGTCTCTCCAGGTCAGCTTTCTCACGAACATCCCGTTTCTCTTCAGACCCGTGCGAGTTTGTCCGGGTTGGCCATGATGCGAATGGCCTGAATCTGCCCTTGCTCCACTTCAATGCTCAGAACGAAGACAGCTTGAGTGCCAATGCGGATGACCAGCGCGGGCTCGCCGTTGACCACGGCCATCTCCATATGAGCGCCCGCTGGTGGCACAAAGCGTTTGCGAGCCCCCACGCTAAAGCGTGCCACCACCTCACGCCCAGTCAGCGGGCGCGTGGCCGCTCCTTTGATCTTCCCACCCCCATCGGCCCACAGGGTCACATTTTCGGAGAGCAGGTTCATCAAGGGGGTTATCTCACCGGTCTCCATCGCCTGGAAGTACCCGTTGAGCAACTGTCGATGGGTTTCGGCAGAGGCGCCAAAGCGTGGCCGATGTGCCCGCAGGTGCTGCTTCGCCCGGCTGAACGAGCGGCGACAGGCCGCTTCACTCTTGTCAAGCATCGTGGCAATCTCAGTAAACTCGTACTCGAAGACTTCGCGCAGGAGGAAGACCGCTCGCTCAAACGGTTGGAGTTGCTCCAGCAGCACCAGGAATGCCAGCGAGATCGATTCCTGCATGTCGACACGCTCTTGCGGGTCGCCCGTTTCAGCAGTCTCCTGAGTTCGGATCGGCTCCGGTAACCAGGGACCCACGTACTGTTCTCGCTTCCTGCGTGCGAGCTGGAGTTGATCCACACACAACCGAGTAATGATCGTGGTCAGGAACGCTTTGAGCGAGCGGATAGTCTCCGGGGGCGTGGCCTGGGAGCGCAGGTACGTCTCCTGCACCAGATCCTCAGCATCCATCGCACTGCCGAGCATACGGTAGGCGATGGAAAAGAGGTAGGGCCGATAGCTTTCAAAGGATTCCACGAATGCTTCCCGCCTTTCGTCGACTTACGAGAACAGATGTTGTCCCCTTGCGCTAGTTTCTTTCCAACACAAACAGTGGATGGGTGAGCACCGCACGCTCAAACTCCTCAAGGGAAGAGTCAGCGGTGACGCCATAGTAGCGAGCGAAGGGGTTGTCGCCCTTGATTTCTTCTCGCAAAAGGAGGGCCGCCTCGCCTTTGGGCAGTTCTCTTGCGTTGACCGTTTCCGAACGACGCCCACGCGTGAGGGTGGCCTCTCCCGCTGCCCGCAGATTGCGCACCCAAGCCACGACTCCAAACGGGGAACCCAGATAGCGCTTCCCATTTCGCTCAATGATCGCTATCGAGACAGTGCGCGGCTGCCCGCTTGTGCGCCCACGCACCGTGAGCAGGTACATGGGGTAGTTCCCAAGTCCTACGAGCTTGAAGCCCGCGCGCAGCAGGGTCGTTGTCAGAACATTTCCCACACGTACAAACAGCGGGGCCTGATATGTTTTTGCCATATTTTCCTTCTTATTCTCTCTCGTAGAGACGTTGTCATTATGGCCACCACCTGTGATCATTCTATAAAGGAAGAGGGTTGAGCTGTCGGATTTGGGACAGCTTTCCTGTCAGTTTCGGAAGGCGGCGGCGTGCTCGGCTGCCCACTCTGCGAAGGTGAGCGCGGGGCGGCCTAGCACCTGCTCCACATCGGTCGAAGACAGTCCCGGCTGCCCAACGCGGCTGGCCAGGTATCCCAGCAGCCGGTCGGGGATCTCCACAGGAAGGCCCTGGGCGAGCATGGCCTCTCTGACAAGCTTCGGGGAGATCTCCTCCCAGAGCACCTCGCGGCCTATGGCCTCACCGATAATGCGGACCTTGTCGCGTTGGGAGAGGGACTGCGGGCCGGTGAGCACGTAGGTGTGTCCGGCGTGTGCGGCGTCCACCAGTGCCAGGGCGCTGACTGCGGCAATGTCCCGCTCGTGGATCGTCGAGTTCGCCGCATCGCCGTAGGCGCCCTTTACCTTGCCGGTCGAGCGAATCTGCGGCGCCCACATCAGATTGTTGGAAGCGTACTCAGCGCTGCGCAGGATGGTCCACGGCAAGCCAGAAGCGCGGGCCGCGTCTTCGACCGCCTTGAAGGCGTCGGCGAAGCGCTTCTCCCCTCCACCATCCTGCACGGTCACTGCTGAGAGGAGCACCACCCGCTGCGCACCCTGCTCTGCCGCAAGCTTCAGCAGCTCGGCGGTGGCGGCCCCGGCGGTGGCGTCGCCGAGGGCGCGTGGGCTGATAAAGACCGCATCGACTCCGCGCAGCGCCGGCGTCAGCGTCTGCGGGCGGGAGGGGTCGCCTCCCACCACGTGAGCGCTGTCGGGCAGCGCGGACTTCGCTGGATTGCGGGTGACCGCCACCACCTTCTCGCCGCCAGACAGCAGCAGGTTCACCACCTCACGCCCGACATTTCCCGTCGCTCCGGCAACCAGGATCATAGCAAGCTCCTTTCATCTGTAGAGAGAACTCTACGATGGTTGAATGTCAATGTTTTGAATTTTCTTTCGTCTCGCGTCTAGACATTGTCGTGATGACCATCACATGATCGTCATACATAAAGAGGGTTGAACTGTCCTTTTTGGGACAGGTGTCAATAGCGCCCACATTCGGCATAGTGACGCAGCCACGAACGAACGAGTGAGACATTGGGATGACGATGCACTTCGCCAGTCGGAGCAAACAACAGGATCTCTCGTGTTTGAGAGTGTTGAGCCACGACCAATCCTTGAGCTGTCGCCTGATTGACCAGGCGCATCATCACCACATCCTTTTTCGTCATTCCCATGCGAAACTCCTTGTGTTCTGTGCACATGGCTTGCCATTTGAACTACTTGTGAAGCTTCATCACCTCAGAAAGCCTTCTCGGGGAAAAATGGAGATCCCGCTCAATCTGCAAGCCAAACGGTCCACGTGCTTGTGCGAGCTCAGAGAGCCGGAAGTAGCCCAACTCCTTTTCAAAGCCAACGACCCATCCGAACAACAGATCTTCACCATCGAACTCCAGCGTATAAAATGTCCAATTGCTATCCGGGGTGAAAAACTTGCAGATGACAAGGGGATCTTCCTCATGCTCCTGCGAGTAGAGCGGAGGAAGCATTTCCCGTAACTCGATGGTCAACAGTTCTATAGTTTTCCCTCACTTCCTTTGGATGAGCATCCTACGTCAATGCCATCCCAAAACAACAAAAGAGACACTCGATCACGAGTATCTCTCAGCTAGACAACAGAACAGGATGAGCAGAGTCAAATGTTAACTTGCACGCCGCTCTAATGCCCGACGCAACCGCATTCTCGCTCGACGATCAATCATCTGCACCGTCGAGAGAGCCACTCCCAGCGCATCGGCAGCTTCTTTTTGCGTGTAAGCCCGACCATCGACGAAACCATACCGCAGTTGGATCACTGTACGCTCACGCTCGGTCAAGTGCTCAAGCACATCTTCAACTGACACAAAACCGTCATCAGCGAAAGGAGAAACCATAGCGTCTTCAATCACGTCCTCAAGCCGTGTGTCACCATCGTCATCAAGGGTCATATGCAAGCTCACAATCTGTTGCTCCTGGAGGACCACAAGCTCCCGTACCTCACGTTCTGACAGGTCCATCGCCTGGGCCGTCTCTGCAAGCGTCGGTTCACGCCCACGTTCAGAAAGCAGCCGTGTATGAGCGGTGCCCATCTGCTTGATAGCTCGCAACTTATGCATCGGCACGCGAATCGCGCCCTGGTACTGCCAGACAGCCGCCAACATCGTCGTGCGGATCCAGGTAAAGACGTACGTGCGCAGCGAGGATTCACCCCGGCACACATCATACTTCTCCAGCGTGTGAAGCAGAGCTTCATTGCCATCTTGCACCAGGTCCATGAGATCCACGCCACGGCAATGTCGTACAAACCGTTTCGCTAACCCGATCACCAGCGGTTGATACCCGGCGACGAGTCGATCAAGGGATTGTTGCACATCTTTCCTAGATGCAAGGCAGGAAAGTAATCGGGCTTCTTCATCGCTCGTCAATTGAGGTGTCTGCCTCACCTCACGCATGTATAATTCATGCGCCGTCAATGGTATGCCCTCTAACATAAGCCGTCCTCTTTCTCAAGAATATGGTATACTGAATTGGTTCATCTGCTCTAATTATTAGTCAAATTAGTCCGGCTCTACAGGCCCAAATTGTGGCGATACTGTGCGACAAAAGCACAGGAGGAAACACAAAAAGGGTTCTACCCAAAACCCAGGGTTGGGTTAGGGAAAGGATCGCAACCGCTGAGGTAGAATCCAATCCGAGTTTCGGAGATCAGTGCGCAAGGCGACCACAGCGGTGGCATTGGGCCGACACCAGCGCATCCCGCGCTTTTTCATGCGGCGGTTGATGACCACAGCTACGGCCCGCTCGATCATGCCACTGCCCACCGGATAGCCCTGCTTTCGCCAGTGCTCATAGGACCCAATCCATGGACGTTGGTTCTCCAGATAGATGATCGCTTGCTGGATGGTCTCCCCTGCCTCGGCTGGCAGTCCTGTTCCCAAGGCGTGCAATCCTTGCACCGCTTGATCGACGCTGCCCTGCCAGAGCCACGACCGGTGCAAGGACAATTGGTAATCTCGTTCTCGCTGCGAGAGAGGCTTGGCTCGTGCCGCCACTCGGATGGCGTGACTGACCTCGCGCCACAGATGCGCCCAGTCCAGAATACAGGTGGCTTGCGGGAAGTGCCGCCCTTGTTCGGTCTTGATCCACTTGGCTCCGTCTGCCAGCACCACCACCGGGTACCTCGCGCCCTGGCTCACCGTCCGTGCTGCCGCCTCGGCGAGGTGTCCCAGTTGCGCCGATGGGGCAAAGGTCGCCACGTAGCGCCGCCGGGCGAGCCGATGGCGTTGCCTGGCTGGGCGCCTGGCTCCCCGCTCGCTCCACGAAAACGTGGGGGAAGCCGTTGACATCGGCAGATCTTCCACTTCCGAACAGACCACAGCCACCTTGCCCTCCATCCCTGCGCGCTGGTCCCGACTGCACACCCATCCCCCATCCACTCCCACCAGCCGCGGTTGCTCGGTGTGCTCCGCTGCTGCGGGCTCCTGGGCAGCAGCGGAGCACACCTGCTCGGCCTCCGCTTGCTGCTGTGCCGCCCGCTGCTGACCATGCCGATTGGTCACGAGCCGGATCTCCTCCGCACTGATCTGCGCGCCACACAGCCGCTTGAGCATGGCGCTGGCTGCGCGATACGGCCACGAACAGCCTGCCAGCCGTGCTGCTTCTTGCAAGGGCCGACTGACCGTGCCGCCCTTGAGCTGGGCGAACAACGCATTGGCCGGACAAAAGCTCCGCCCACACCCCTGACAGCGAAAGCGCCGGCGCGGCACCTGCACCCGTCCAAAGGTCGTGGCGATCACCCGACGCACCGTGCCTTCCAGGCGGCGCTGCGTGGCTCCACAGTGCGGACAGGCCTGCTGCTGGTCTTCCCAGTGCCTGATGGCTTGTTTCAAGGCTTCTCGCATGGCCTGCTGTCCTAGGTCTTGGATCTGCTGTTCCATTTCTGCCAGATCAGCAGTTGCCCCAATCTCGATGGTGAGCGATACTTGTACCTGCATGAGGGAATCCTCCTTCTGTGATGGAGTACGATTTTCTTTCTTTTCACAGTAGGAGTTTCTCTCCTGTTTTGCAACCCTGGCTTTTTGGCAGAACCCACAAAAAGAGGACAAAACGTGGCGATGCAACAACCAAAAACAACCCCATCATTAGCAGGGCAATTCCTCAAAAACTACCGAAAATCACGAAACCTCTCTCAAGAGCAATTCGCCGATGACCTCAACATGGAACCTCGCGCCCTTCGTGCCTATGAAAATGGTGAGAGGCAGCTCAATAACATCAACGAGCTACGACGCATCGCTGATTTGCTCGGCATCGAACCAGAACGCTTAGGAATAGCCTCTTCACTCTATATTCCGCGAACACCGGAACAGATTGAAGAAGTGATTACGCATGTCTGGTCTCTTGTCGAAGAATCGCGCCTTCAAGAAGCACACACGATTAGCAGGCGGCTTGCCCACGACCTCCAAATACAAATCTTGACGGAAGACCCGAAACTTTTACGGAGCGTGGCTCGTGCTCATCATGCAGCAGGATATGTCATATCCGAAGCGACCCGTGCGAGTGAATCCTATGACGCTATCCTTCAGTATGAACAGATGGAAACGATAGCACGCACGCTGAATGACCATACGTTGCTTAACATCGCCCTCACCTATCAAGGCGATATGTACCGCCGCCTGAGAAACCTCACCCAGGCCATCACCTACCTCGAAGCTGCACGCGATACGACACCGCAAGCCGATAACGCTGCGAAAGGAAACGGCATGCAGCTCTTAGGACGTGCGTACCTGCGTGTCGTCCTCGCAGGAGATGCCGAACGGATGAAGGACTTTGAACGTGCCATGGCAAAAGCGGAAGAATTGGCCTACACATTTGACCCAACAACGAGCAGTACGCAAGGACACTATGGTCCTGGGATGGTGTACGAAGAATATGGACGGAGTTACACCGATCTCGGTCAAATGCAAAAAGCCATGGAGTACCTGGAACGTGCCCAAAGCACACTCCCGTCAACAAAGTTTTGGGAACTCTTAGCCATGATCTCGCGAGCCATCGTCCTCATCAAAGACGGCGAACTCCAACCTGGCATCCAGCTTGCCATTGACGCAGCCAGCCAGAGCCGAGCAGCTGGAATAGAACGGTTCGTAGAACGTATCTATAACATCCAGCAGTACTTAGACGAGGAAGAAGAGTATCACCTGCGCAAGCAACGAGAGATCAGACAAATAGGGGTTTCACTCCGTGAAGCACTCGGCAAAGGAAATAGAGAAATCTAGAGAACACCGGCAGAACGAAGCAACAAACAGAGATGACGAGAGGACATCCATGAAAGAACTCACTCAAACAGACCAAGAAGCTGTCAAGGAAGCTGTCTTAGATTATGTAGAGGGGGTATACGAAGTAAACCCCGCGAGGATAGAGCGCAGCGTTCACCCCGATCTCGCGAAGCGTGGTTTCTTCGTGAATGACCAGGAAACCACAGAAAACACGATGTCTTTTACGGAATTCCTTGAACATACGAAGACCTATAACAAAAATGGCCAATTCCCACCAGATGCACCAAAAGAGATCATCATCTATGAAATACTCGATCACACGGCGAGCGTGAAACTGATTGCAGCCTGGGGCATCGATTACATGCATCTTGCAAAATACCATGGCAAGTGGATGATCATTCATGTCTTGTGGCAAACCCATCCACAAAACGAGGCCCGGTATGACTGATTCCTTTAACCGTGTCTATGGCAAACCAGACGATCCCTTTTATTATGGACTCAAGCCCTCAGAAGAACTTGAGACATTTTTGCATGAGACTCACCCACCAACTGGAGAAGCCTTAGATCTGGGAAGTGGAGAGGGAAGAAACAGCTTGCTACTAGCCCACTATGGCTATCATGTTCATGCTGTCGATTCATCGAGCCAGGGGATTCAAAAGCTAGAACAATACGCCCACTCGCAAGGCTTAGAAAATATCGACGGTGAAGTTGCTGATGTAAGAACCGTCCAACCCACAGCCAATTTTTATGACGCCATTGTCGCAGTGACGATCCTTGATCACGTCACCGAGGAAGAAGGACACAAGGTAGCAGAATCGATCATAGATGCCGTCAAGCCAGGTGGATTCGTGTTCATCGAAGCTTTTACAGTTCATGACCCAGCAGCAAACGCAGCCCGAGAAGAACATGAGACGATCAGCGAAACGGCCTCGTTTGTTCAGCATTATTTTGACGAAGGTGAGTTAGCAAACTGGTTCTCCAAATTGGAGACACTCAAGTACGAGGAATTCATGAAGTACGATGATTCACACGGGGAGCCGCATTATCATGGACTTGCCAGGTTGATTGGGAAAAAACCACAAGGGAAAGGGCTCTGTTGTTCTTGAATAAAAGCAGAGCTTACCACAACACCACCTTTTTTGCAACAGAGCCTGAAAGGTCATCCAATCCTCGCCGCTTGAAATGAGAAAAAGAGAGAGCTTCCTGATCATAAGGAGCGTCGCAAGGGACTGTCAAGCGGATAGGAGTGATGGTTGAATTCTCCACCACCGTGAGAGGGAGGACCGCCTACTCTGGAAGCGGTGCAAGAGAGGGTGGCCACCTGGCAGCAACGACGCAACCAACGTCAAGCCACCATTTCTTGGCGTTTTACGACGGCGGATGCTCGCATCAAGCTCAAGCGTCTCTATCCATCAAGTGTAGCTTGACGGAGCACTATGGGGATCGCCCCTACTATACGCGTCTATAGTAGGCGATCCCTTGGCGGTCACCCTTGAACTTTTCAGCTTACAACAAGGTCCAATCGAAAAGAACTCCCATCACAGTCATACGTTCCTCGCGCAGTAGGTGATAGGCCTCTGCTGCATCTAGAGGTGAGAAGCGGTGTGTCACCAGGTCGGAGACGCGCATATCGCCACGCAGCAGATAGGTGAAGAACAGTTCCACCATGCGCTGCTTGCTCCAATAGGCGTAATCAGTCGAGACCAGCGGAGGATTGCTGTCATGTGTGCCAACAATAGTGAGAGCTTTCGTTATCACGTCACCGGTCAAACGCTGCTCGGAAGGGGTTCCTGTATCGCCCAGCAACACCAGCCGTCCGAAGCGCCGCAGCAGAGTTAGTGCGATACTAAAGACGGGAGCGGCCCCCGTCACATCATAGACCACATCTGCTCCGGTTCCCTCAGTTAATTTGAGAATGTGCTCGCGTGCCTCCTGTGCCCCCATAGCCAGTATGACTGTAGCCCCATGCTCGCGGGCCATTGCCAACCGCCGCTCAGCAATGTCAACTGCAATGACCTGTCGTGCTCCTAACAGACGCACGTATTGGACGACGAGTTGACCAAGCAAGCCCAGGCCAATGATGACCACAGCATCACCCAGTCTATGCTCGGTGCGGCGTACCCCATTCTGCACAATTTGGGCCAGGCCAAGCCAGGGAGCCTCCTCGTCCGAGACTCCATCGGGAACAGGATATAACTCCCGGGTTGGTGCCGTCACATACTCTTTGTGAGGCGCACGCAGAGCGAAACGCTCTCCCTCATGGATGCCCTCAACACCGCTCCCCACAGCGACAACCTGGCCGACCATGCTGTAGCCTGGATAGAAAGGATACTTGACCCAAGAATCCCAGTACGAACCTGGCTCGAACAAGCGGCTCAAGCAGATGCTCTCGGTACCCGTACTGATTAGCGTTTTCGTCGCCTGAATCAGGACTTCACCTGGTCCTGGCTCCCGCACAGGCTCCGTATACACCTCTACCTGATCCTTCCCAGTGAAAACGATATTGTGCGATTGCATCGATAGACTCCCCTTCTTCATTCATGCCACCCTATAGACCGTAATACTCATATTTTCTCATAAATTGGAGGGATCTGCGTGATCGCGCCCGGGAGCAGATCCCTCCAAGCCAGGAGATTCTTGTATTCATGTACATACTTCAGAGTAGCCGTCATAGCAGGCCACAGAACCGCAGCCTACTAGGTACTGACACTGAAGCCCTGTTTTTGCATGAAGTTGACCGTACTCTGCTGCACCGTATTGAGCGCATCATTCAGGGTGGTCCTGCCATTGACCGCGTCCGCAAAATTATCCTGGATGTCGTTGTAGACCTGATTGATGGTCGGCCCCCACGTGAAATTGGTATTCACCTCCGTGGTCGCCTGCTTGAATATTGGGAAGTAATTCTGATTGCCAAAGTAAGGCTGGGGGCTGTCCAGCACGGGCGAATCTGATGCTGGCTGATCGGCCGTAAAAATCGAAACCGCCTTAATCATGTAATTAAGACTCTGTTGATTGGTATTGCACCAGATGTCAAACTCGGAGGCCTCCTTGGGATGTTTGGAACTCTTGAACACCGCAAAGGTGGCCCCACCCTGGTTGCCATCGGTGGTTTGACCCGCCTGCCACTGTGGAATCGGGGCGGCGCGCCACTTCCCAGCGGCCTGCGGGGCATTTGTCGAGATGGTACCTCCACCCCAGACAGGCGAGATCCAGGTGGCGACCGTGCCGGTCTGCAGGTCGTGATACCAGGCAGCCTCGAAGACCGGCTCGGTCTTGACCAGCTTCTTGCTGAGTAAATTTTGCCAGTATGAGGCGACCTGTTGGGCTTGCGGGTGATTGATGGAGACTTTCCAGGATTGGCCATTGATGCCGAACAATTGCGCGCCTGCCTGCCACGTCAGGCCGACGAACCAGCCTGGGTCATTCACCGCGAAGTCGGTGATGTACTCATTGGGATCAGCGGCATGCAGCTTGGCGGCATCATCAGCGTACTGTGTCCAGGTGGTGGGCACCGGCAGATTATACTTCTGGAAGATGTCCTGCCTGTACCACAGGCCCATGGGAGCGATATCCTGCGGGATGGAGTAGACCGCATTGCCCAGGGTCACCTGGTTCCAAGTCCAGGCCGGAAAATGATTCTTCACCGAATTCGCCCCGTATTGCGACAGGTCAACAAGCGACCCCGTCGTCTCAAAGGTCGGCATATACTGATACTCGACCATGCCAATATCGGGCTCATTATTGGCCTTGATGGCTGTAAACAACTTGTCATATTCAGTCTTGCCTGCCCCCACATTGATCACATTAACATGGATGTTGGGGTGGGTACTGTTCCAGAGCGCGGCTGACTTATCAGCACCCTGAACCCAGGCCCAGACAGTCAAGTTCACCGGCCCACTCGAGGTAGTGCTTCCCGAGCTCGAGCCGCCACTACCACCACAGGCGGCCAGGGAAGCCATGATTGCTAATGCCAGGCTAACGAGGGCGAATCCGGCCGCGAAGCGGCGCATCCAAAGGAAAGAGGAGAGAAGTTGCATCGTCGGAAGCCTCCTTTGTGGAAAAATAAGAACATTGCAGTGACACTCTTCGTCTGCTCTACGAAAACTCAGGCTGAACAGTCCAAAAAGAAGGTTCGCCTGAGTACTAGTATAAAAGAAGAAGCTGCCCGTCTGTCCTGACGCTTAGTGTAATTAGCAGAAAGGGCAACCTTCTACTATAAGCGGGCAAGCCCGAGAGAACCAGGAGTAAGCAGCAAACCGCGCCGTTCAGTCGGGAAATTGCTCCCTTCAGTCGGGAAGACCTGCCTCTCGCGCTATGCGCTTGTACACCGCTCGAAGATATGCCGGGGGTTCAAAGAGCCAGAGTTGTCGCTGGTAGTCATCCCACCAATGATAGGCATGCTGCTCGATGCGCTCCTGGGCCTCTCGGCCTCGCGCTGAGTTCTCCACCAGAGGGGTAAACGGGCCGATCACGCCATCGGTGTGCAATTGTTTGAGCGCAGTTTCAATCGCCTCTCGGGTGCGGCCGGGATGGTCACGGTCGAGCGTAATTCGCGCTTGCTCTAAGAGCACCCCCATCGATACTTTCACGCGGCCCTCGTTTTTGTGGGAGTTGATGCGATAGAGCACCGTGAGATAGCGGCCGAGCCGTTTTTCATGCTTCTGCTCCTTGGCATGATACTGTAATACCTGCCGTGCCATCACAGCTGTTTGATATTGTAGTTCGGGAACTTTCGCTGCCCAGTCCCCTATTTTGAGGTACCCCCTGCCTGTCTCATTCAACTCTGGTTGCTCGTTCACCAGCACCTCAACGAGTGGGCTCTCCACAAGCCGTGGCTTGCCCTGTTGCAGTGTAAGGGTCGCATACACTGAGGTGCGTGCAAGTATATGCACCTGCTCGATAACATTGAGTCGCTGGCGAGCAGCATAACTCCCTTTGGACTTCTTTTTTTGACAGATCGTCAGAATATCGTCTGGAGTGACCGCAAAAGGGGCGGTGATGTGCTCAGTCCCGTGGCTCTCAAGAGCCATAGCCAGTAGAACAAGGAAGGTGTCGACGAGTTCATCTCCGAGCAGATGAAGAGAGGCCAGGACATGATCCCAGGACTCCTCACTGCGAGGTGAGAGGGCAAGGTCCACGTGGCCTCTGCACTTTGGCAAGGTCTGCCTATACTCGGCCAGACACCGCGCCGGGTATTTGGTGTAGTTCTTCCCATCGAGTAGCCCTAGCAGGATCCGATAAGTGAGTTGATCCGAGCGGATCTTAATTGCTGAGGGGTTCCTTGTCACGAGAGCGGCGGGCGAGATATGTTGGTGGCGACCGCGCAAGTCCGATTGTGTCATCGATGACATATACCGATTAGATGCTCCTCTCTTTTCTGTCTGAAAGGGAAGCGTTACTTGTTTAGCTGACGGGTCCTGTAGATGAGCGTAGTATCAGGCGAGTTGAGAGTTTCACCTGTTCAAAAGTGCGGTGGTCGCTAGCCGCCTCTTCCAGGGAATGTTTCAAGGCAAGACGCACTGCTGCCTTACCTATCTCCAGCATCGGCTGTTGGACGGATGTCAGAGGCGGCGCAAAATATGGGGCATACGTGTCGTCAAAACCGATGACAGAGATATCTTCTGGAATTCTGAGCGCACACGCATAGAGTTCCTGCAACAAGCATACTGCCTGCATGTCACTGATGATCACTGCCGTGGGTCTGTCATCACTTTGCAGCAGAGGCTTCAGAGATATGTAATGCTCGCAAGGAGCAGCAACATTGGAAGAACTATAGAGCCCCAGGATAATGAGGCGCTTGTCTAGCGGGAGAGAATATTTTCCTAGTGTATCCCGATAGCCAGCAAAACGTTCTTCTTCGACATAGCGGCCAAAAAATTTCTCAGGATAGAGGGCCGGATCCCCACCCACGAAGGCAATGCGCCGGTGTCCATAGGCGATCAGGTGCTCGACAGCCCCTACTGTACCTGCGTAGTTGTCGACGACCACGGTGTGTGTCGCGAGCGATGTCGGACGCTCAACCTGAACGACTGTTACGCCAGCATCAAGAGCAAGGCGCACATTCGCTTCGCTCGTCGGCGTAGTGAAGAGAATGGCATCCACCCGCTGCTGAATGAATGTTTCGACACCTAAGCGTTCCCGCTGGGCATCGTCTTGCGCATTGATCATCAAGATACTCCAACCCTGTCTGCTGGCCTCCTGCTCCGCTCCGAGGGCAACACCTGCATAGAATGGGTTCGGCAAAATACTTGTGACGATATGGCCTATTGAGACGGTGCGCTGCTTGCGTAAATTGCGGGCAACCGCGTTTATGCGGTAACCCGTCTCTTGAATGGCCGCTGCTACGCGGGTTCTCGTGTCACCGGCAATATAGCCTTTGTTATGTAAGACGCGTGCAACGGTCGCAGTAGAAACGCCAGCAACTCTCGCAACGTCTTTCAATGTTTTGTTCTTTTTTTGCATGTATCCGGTAAAATTCACGTATGTTATCGATGACACACAAAGTATATCCGGCTTTCATCTCTTTGTCAAGCAATAGCGTTCGGGTGTGTCGGCCATCTGTGATACAATGTCTATACATCTTCCGATTCCATGCCAAATGTTGGCTCTTCCGCACTTTCCGTGCTCTGAGAGCCATCTGGCGAAGCTTCCTCCCACGGGATGCGCTCTCAAAGCGGGCGAAGAAAACTCAGTCAATACCTACGGCATGGCTTAGCACGGAAAGTGCGGAAGAGCCCAAATGTTGTGTAATGGTATATAACAGAAAAGCCTGGATTCCAGGCCTGGACTGAGTTCAGCACCTTTTGTACATCGTTCGCACAACATTCGGTATGGCATCTCTTTTTCTACTAGCTTTGACAGTCAATACCCTTTACTTTCGTTGCCATTGGCTTCCATCAGCGAACAAAAAAATAGCTGTCAATCTGCTCAAACCCAGCGAATACTTAAGCCGATTATTAGGGATAACACCCGTTCTAAAGACAGCATCATATTGGAGTGAACCCTTTTTGCCGGTTCATCCGCCATAAGATGTCAAATCGGGTGTCAAAGACCTGCTTGTAAAGAGTGAAGCAGCTCGAGAAGCCATGTTATCTCAGCAACAAGAGGATATGTATTCTATCACACACAACGCCAAATGTCTGCAATTTCTTTCCTCACCAGGCACATTCACGCTCACTCAGCACACTCCACACTCACAATATTGCGTGATCCGAAAAGTGATAGAATGAAGAGGCTTATTGTCTTGTAGACTCTCCTCGTAGATGGTCATGGACTTCCACCCTTCTTCTTTGTTTGAACAGCCCTCGCGATCGAGAGAAAGGCAGGTTTCCCCATGTATGCCCGCGTCACCTCTGGCCATGTCGACCCAGATCAGTTAGACAAGTTTCTCGACAACGCACGCACGTCCGCCTCACCAGCTGCGCGTGCTCACCCAGGATTCCAAGGGGGTCTTGTCCTGGCAGACCCAGAGAATGGCAAGTTCATTGGAATTTCCCTCAACCAGACCGAAGCCGATTGCCAAGCTGTTGATGACAGCGGGCTCTCCGGCGCTATACGGTCTCGCACCGGTTCCTTGCTCAATCTCACCTGGGACGAGTCAGGAAACTACCAAGTGAGGTTTGTAGATGGCCCCTTCCAGCCAGTGGCTCTAGACAGCGACCCTGCCGGAAATCCCCCTGCGCCCCCGGCAGGCTAAATGAGGCTCAGACTTGTCAATGAGATCATTTGACGCATTTTGTGTGGTAAGCTCTGACATATCAAGAAAGAGAACCGTGGGAAGCGCTAAAGAGAAGCCAATCCACCAAGCATCACCCTTTTTCAGCGCTGCTGCTCCACACAAATTGCGTCAGAACCTTGGAATTTTGTGATTTACACAGAAGACGCTGGCCACTCAGTAAAGATCACTTCTCACTCCTCAGTCACAGCCCGAAACTTGCGATCAAAATCGTCCATCGCCTGACCATGCATTCCAGGAAACACATGCCCATAGACATTCATGGTGATCCGAATATCACTATGCCCCGCAAGCTCTTGTATCACTTTCGGGTTAATCCCCATCGCTAACCAGATAGAAATGGCGCTATGCCTCAGATCATGAAACCGCATATCTGGCAAGCCTGCCTCTTTCAATAAAGCTTTCAGAGCATCGTACACATACTGGGGCGCAACATATCCACCACGAGCCGTAGAAAAGACCAAATCCTTGTCCTGCCATCGAGACGAACGAACACGTAGCTTCAACTGATGTTTCCGATATTCCAGCAGCGAATCAACGACAAAGCTCTGCAGCTGGATGTGACCCAGGGTAGGGATGATATGCTTATCCAGGTGCCGTCGATATAGCGCATATGTGCTCGCCTTGATTGTCGTTTTGTGCACCTTTTCAAGTCAGTTCGGTTTGAGCCACTAGCCTGTGTTGCCTACGTAGTACGAGCCACTAGTTGCACTTCGACTTCGAGCTGACTCGCCTTTCCCGGGCTATCCAGGTGCTCTTTCTTCACGAAATCTTTCAGGGGGAACACGAACTGTTTCCCAGCTCCATCGATATGGTACTCCCAGATGTCCTTCCCTAAGGACACTTTCACCAGCGCAGGCAAATGTTCCGGTTGGCCTTCCGCCGTTACGCGATGCAGCCAGACCCTGAGTTCCTGCGCCTTTATTCCAGGCAGGTGGAATATCGCAGAGCATAGGTCGGGGAATTCGGGGATGACGCCACTAGCAGCCTGAAATACACGCTCTCTGCCGGCATAACACAACTCTACTCTAGCCTGCGTTGCTGCTCGGCCAGTATCCGTCACCATAAACGTGCTACTTCCTCCCTCCGCTAGATCTTGCCGAACCTCGATCACCACTCGGCGGGCAAAGGCACCCTGTCGCACCATCAGGTACGTTACTCCCAGGATGACTACCCCAACGAGTATCGCCACCACCCTTTGGAAAGGGTTCTGCCAGATAAAGAGTCCATGCAGGAACAGGATGCTCACAGCAACCAGGTAGATACTCCCTGAAACTGCCGGATGAGCCAAAAACGGCAACGCGGACCCTGGCACATATTCGCCCTTCCTGCGGCTTGCCCACAGTAGTAATACCGGAAATACCCCTGCCGTCACGGCTACGGCGACGATTCCCACAAAACTCAGCACCTGGGAAAATGACTCCAACTTGTTTACTAACAGCCACTCAACCAGCAGAAAAATCAGGAGCAGTGGACTGAGCCCTAGCCAGGAACGGGCATATTCTCCTTGCACCAGTTCTTTCATGCGCTTGAGCCGCATACCTCTGTTCATCCTTTGAGCTGCCTCGCGTTTGTGCGTGGCCACCTCCCCAGGCTCATCCAGTGAGCGCCAAATATCACTGGTAGCCTGCCGCCTGCGTCTAGCGACAAAATGCAGATGGTACAACGCCTGGCCGTGTTCCCTGGTCTCCACTAAGGCACCTTGCTCCACTAATCTGATCAAAAGAGTCTGGGTCACCTGCTCGGTTTGATCCAGGAAGTGAGCCGCTTCCTCCACACTCGCTTGCTCTCGACCTGCCAGCCAACTGATGAAGGCCATATCAGGAGTTTCTGAAGAACCAGCTATCTCCAGGTAATCGAACCCGAGCGTATCCCACTTTCCCTCGTATCTCATCCGCATAGTGGTGACAAGTTGCACTCGGACCATATCGGCACTGGCAGTCACTACTTTTATCGTCAGTTGTATGCTCCTGGAGTGGAGTTTTGGGGCGAACTCAGTAAGCAGCGTTGCCGCTTCCCAGGTGTCATTCACCTCCACCTCAAAGCGGCGCGTGTCACCCTCAAGTTGGAGGTCAAGTCGAAACTGCGGTTGTGTCCCTTTCAGGCCCAGATAGGTCAGCTCCAGGCTAACATTAGCTTTGCCACGAGGAGTAAAAATCACCTTGCCTTGTCGTCGCCCGAGCGCCAGCGTATGCCGCAACTCACCGTGGATCCACTCCCGCACGGTGAAGGAGAGTGCCAGGCTCATGTGGATGGAAGCCATGCCCATGGCGAGAATTGCCAGGATGGTTCCAAATATGTTCACTGCAGGACCTGCTACTTGAGCGAGTAGCGTTAGAGCCGTGCCAGAGAAACCGGTCAGGGCCTGTGGAGCAATGGCCCCATTGACTGCCACTACCCACAGGATATACAGGAGCATCGCACTTGCCTGCGCCGCGATACATCCCCAGAGCAGAGACCGTCCACCTGGATCACGCTGCAGGACGGTCCTGGCACAACTGCTCACCGAGAAGTGGCCAAAGTAGGAGGCAAACGCCACGCCGAAGATCAATCCCAGCAGGGCCGGCTCGAAAGGGCGTCCATTGAGGAACGGGACATGCACGTACAACAGGTGCTCCAGCCGGACGTGTCCCAGAGCGAGTACCGAGAGGATCAGGATCAAGCCCAGGTTGATAGCACCGACTACCAGGGCGCTGCTGATGGTGGCATGCAAATTTTTTCGGCGAACAAAATAGACTCCAAGCAGGAAAAGCAATCCCGCCCAGACTTCGGCAGGTATCGCTGTGGCGCCATCCAGGGTGAGCGAGAACCCGATATAGTAGGCTAAAAGCGCTATAACACAGATGGTCACCACCATGGTAGTCAGCAGAATTGAACCGGGTCTTCCCAGGTAGTCCTGGACTAGCCGACCCAGGTAGCTGCCCTGGTAACGGATCGAGCCACTGCGTGTCACGGCTTCCGCCATGGCAGCGATCGTGAGTACATTGATCACGCCCATCACCACCAGGACGACCACTCCAGCCAATGGACCCACTCCGGCCAGAGCAATGGGCAACGCAAAGATGGAAGCTCCAACTATTTCAGTGAAGGTCAGGGCATAGGCCGTCCAAAACGGCGGTAGGTGTTCCAGCCACCCGCTGAGCTTGTTCCACTGCCAGCGCATCCACTCAAGTAAGCCAACGCGTCTGATATAGATCGTGTCAAGCGACTGCAGGTACTGGCGCTGGAAGGCTTGTTGTACCCCTTCAGTGTCCAGTCCTACTGCCTCCCGAATATGGGGAATGTCGCGCTGTGCAAAGTGATACTTCTGTCCCAATAAGTGAGCCAGAGTTGCTTGCAGGATCTGGTTTGGCGGCACGAGGGCTTGCCACTGTGGGGCATAGCGTTCCAGATCGCGAATCGTTGGGCGCACAGGTGGTTCGCGGCCCTGGGCGAGCGCCTCAAAGAAAGCCAGCTCCTGCTGCTCAGCGATCTCTTCAGTCAGATAGAGATCGACCGTTCGTCGTGATTGCATCATGAGATAGGCGGTTCGGCTCTCGATTTGAAACAGGAGCAAGCGGGCCCGCTTAGCTGGAAACCCTCCCAGCACCTCGGAAGATGTGAACAGCTCATCATCGGTTGACATAGATACCTTCTCCTTGACAAAGCATCGTTCAACAACTCTTCCAGTCACAGGTCGAGCGGGACCTGGCGTCCTCGTCTGGCTGCCAGCCGTACCCGGTAGCGCGGCTGCCCTTCGCCCTCATTGAGTACCTCCTGCACGAAGCCCTGCGCGACCAGGTCAGTTAACAGCGTCTGTGCAGTGGCTTCATCCTGCTCGAGGAGAGCCGCTACCTCTGACAGCCCAGCTTCTCGCTGTCGCACCAACCAGGTGACAATCGTACGTGCCTCGTGGGGCAACGCCAGCACTTCGGCCATTGTTCGCTCAGGTACGTCGTCGCGTCGATGCTGCTCAGGCTGCAACGAGTCAAACACACTCATCCTGTCTGCCTCTCCTCCCGCGCTTTCCTCTATTTTTGCTATTCTACCTCAAGCAGAGTTTACTACCTGTGCAGCGAGTTCGCGAACACCCTGACTGTAGGGATGATCAGGAGAGGTAATGCTGAAAATGCCAGCACTGCCGAGTTCGATCAGTTCTTCCGAGACGGGTAATATGCTAGCAACAGGGGTATCATAGGCCGTTTGTACCTGTTGCCGGAGGGAGACCTTGTCCAGTTTGGGAAGCACCTTGTTCACAACAAGCAACAGCCGCTTCACCTTGAGCTTGCGGGCAACTTCGACGGTCACCGCAATCCCCTGGAAGTCTTGCTGGTCGGGACGCAAGATCAACAGCAGGATATCGGAAATGAGAATGGAGAGCAGGGTCTCCTCATTCAAGCCGGGGTGGGTATCAATGAGGAGGTAATCAAGGTGAAAGGTCTTTATCAGCTTGCGAAAGCCGTCGGTGAGCAAGTTCACCTCGTAGCCCTCCCGCAACACCCGCGTAATCTCCACGGCTTTGATGCTGGAAGGAAGCAGGTAGAGCGCTCCCATCGCCGCCACCTGCGGCCCCAGCTTATCAGTGACGTCATAGATCGCCTGCTCAATACTGCACCGTCCATACAGGTAGTCGTTAAGGGTCAAGCCCATCTGCTGCGTATCCATGCCAAAGAGGACGTGCAGGCCAGGTGCCTGGATGTCTGTGTCGACGACAGCAACACGTTTCCCCTGTTGGACAAGACTGTTCGCAAGATTGGCGGTGAGGTTGGATTTGCCTGTCCCCCCTCGATAGGAGTGAATAGAAATGATCGTAGGCATTACAGCAGGTGCCCCTTTCTGTTGTTGGCTTGATTTACCAGACTGCTTGTTGCTGTCTGCAAACCTCTGTCGTCGTGATAGCGAGCGATAAGTGCGTTCTATGCATTTTTTATTTCACACCAGCTCCTTCGGCGGTCAGGGCCTGGCAAACGCGCAGGTACTCCTGCTCCAAGCGGGTGACCAGTTCCGCCGCCCCTTCGACGGTCCCGTGCTTGCCGAGGGTCTCCAATTCAGCACTGAGAGCCGCCATCGTACGGGCTCCTAAGTTGTGACTGCTGCCCTTGAGGTTGTGAGCCGCCCGTTTGAGTTGCTCGGGTTGCCCTTCGGCTACGGCCTGGCACAGCGCCTCCAACAAAGGTGGTGTTTCGAACTCAAATGCCTCGGCCAATTCCTGCACGATATCCGGCTCACCTTCCCCCTGCAACTGCCGTAGCTCGGACAGCACCGCCCGATCAAGAGCCGGACCAGGCTCGACTTGCTTCTCAGCTTCCAGGGTTAGGGGAGCCGTCTTAACTGGGGAAAGCGGACTCGTTGAACGCCGATGTACTCGTGTCCATAATCCAGCCCGCTCCAAAGCCTCCTGTAAGGCGTTGATCTGGATGGGCTTGGCGAGGTAATCATCCATGCCAGCGGCCAGACACTCCTCCCGGTCGCTCTGCATGGCATTGGCCGTCACGGCTACAATGCGCGGGCATTGCTCAGCAGGCCACTCCTCGTGAATGACGCGAGATGCTTCCAGGCCATCCATGTCGGGCATCTGTACATCCATCAAAATCACATCGTAGCTTTGTCGCTGCAAGGCTTGCAGGACTTCCAGACCGTTGGCGGCGACATCGGCCCTGTAGCCCATGCGCTCTAACTGACGCAACGCCAGTTTCTGATTGACCGTGTTGTCTTCGGCCACCAGGATACGGAGGGGCAAGCGCTGACCCAGCAAGGCATCGAACTGTGTGCCTGCCGCCCCTGCCTGCTTGAGTACAGGCTGTGCCTGCTCGGCAAAGATGGAGATCAGCGCATTGTACAATTGCGAGGGCTTAATTGGCTTGTGCAGAAAGGCCGCGAACTCGACCCCCCCCGTGTCGATCTCGCGCTGACCCAGCGACGTTAACATGACGAGGGGAAGCGCCTGGCCGTTCTGGTAGCGTCGAATCTGCCTGGCGAGCATCAGCCCATCCATGTCGGGCATCTGCATATCCAGGACGGCTACATCGAAAGGAACACCTGCCTGTACTTGTGCAAGCGCCTCCTGGCCAGAAGCACACTCGTAAGGGAGCATGCCCCAGGGTTGTGTCTGCAACCTGAGGATGGTGCGATTGGTGGCGTTATCATCCACGATCAGGATGCGCTTACCGGCGAGGTGGGGCTGGCTGCTATCCAGATGTGGGCGTGGGCGAGCAGAAGCAGTTTGGGCCAGGATAGTGAAATGAAAGGTTGAGCTGACTCCTGGCTGACTTTCGACCCACATGGTCCCGCCCATCAGTTCGGCCAGCCGCTTGCTGATGGCCAGACCCAGCCCGGTTCCCCCGTAACGGCGGGTCGTCGAGGCATCCACCTGGCTGAAGGAGCGGAACAGGCGAGCCATCCCTTCCTCTGAAATCCCGATACCCGTATCCCTGACCGCAAAATGCAGGTCGTGGAATGGTAATCCATCACCATCCTGCTCATGCACCGTTGCAGTTGCATCCTTGGGCACGTGCTCGATAAATCGGCACTCTACAGCTTCAACTGAGATTACGACTTCACCCTGCTCCGTGAACTTGACGGCATTGGAGAGCAGATTGACCAGAGTCTGGCGCAAGCGGGTCACATCGCCATAGATAGCTGCGGGAACCTGATCTTCCAGCAGATAGGCCAGGTCTAAGCCTTTCTCCGTGGCCCGGGTCGTCAGCAGATCCAGGGCCGACTCCACGCACTCACGCAGGTCAAAGGGCTGACGTTCCAGTTCGAGTTTGCCGGCTTCGATCTTGGAGAAGTCCAGAATGTCGTTGATGATGGTTAACAACGCATCGCTGCTCGAGCGGACCATTTCGGCATACTCACGCTGCTCGGCGGAGAGGCTCGTGTCGAGCAGCAATCCGGTCATGCCAATGATGGCATTCATCGGGGTGCGGATTTCGTGGCTCATCGTGGCCAGGAACGCGCTTTTCGCCTGGTTGGCGGCTTCAGCGGCAGCCCGGGCTTGCTCTATGGCTTCCATTGCCTGCTTGCGTTCGGTAATATCCAAATACAGTCCAAAAAAGCCGACCTTTCCACCTTCCACCACCACCGGAGCCCCCAGGAGTTCCATATCGATCAGGCTTTGATCCTTGCACCGCCGCCTGGTAGTAGCATGAATGATCTCTCCCTCCTGGGCGAGGGTACTGTAGGCGCTGGCTTCCGCACGATATTCTGGACTGCTAATCAGTTCATCCAAGTTGCAGCCGACGATCTCAGCCTGAGTGTACCCAAACAGCTTCTCAAAAGCCGGGTTGCAGGCCACAATCGTGTTGTCAATGTTAGTACTGGCCACAGCGACCGGGCAAACGTTCATCAAGGCCTCAAAGTACTGCCTCTGGCTGTGGGCTTCCAGGTATAAGCCGGCATTGACCCGTATGGTTAAAATCTGACGCACAACGACTAATCCCACGACACCGATGGTCGCAAAAAGGAGCACCGGACGCAGCGCCAGCTGACCCTTATCAGAGGAGAGCGTGTCGAGCACCAGAACGACAAAGAGGATTCCCAGCAGCAGATAGGGGACAAGCTGTTCGGGTCCGAAGATAACACGTATGGTACGTCGCCGTACACGCTGTTCTATCAAAGCTGCTGATGTTGCAGGGAGGAAGCGGCGGAGATAAGCACCCAGTCCGATGATCATTATCCCACAAGGCCAACCAGCCGAGATCAATGTGCCTGCGACGTATGTTCCTGCATTCTGTAGCATGTTATAGAGAATGTCGGAGGTGACAAAGAAGCATAAGCCCAGTCCGACAACGATCAGGCTAATACGTCGTGCGGTCGCCTGGTAGACGCGCCCCCAGCTGCGCAGGAGTAAAAGGACCACACAGGTGAGCAGCGGGATGTCACTGGTAGGATAGTAGAGCCCGAGGAATTTGGACAGTGGGTCCTGGACCGATGCAAGCGCCAGAGGCCCCAACAGGAAATACCAGGCGATTGCAAACAGGGAGCCCATGGCGATCAGGCTGTCGAGCAGCAGCATCAGTCGATTGCGGCCTGAGCCGGGAGAGGGCTGCAAGAGCAGACCGAGAAAAATCAGAGGAGGGAGGCTGGAGTACCCAATATCAGCCAGTGATGGGAAAGGACTTTGGCCGAGGGCCTGATAATAGTGCCAGATGCAGTCGCCAATGCCCCACATGAGACAGCCCAATCCAATGAGGATCCAGGCAAATCGCTCATGACTGAGCCAGGGTTCAGCATCTTCCTCACTGCGAATAGGAAGAGCAACTGAGACAAGGACGATTATTCCCCCGATCAAAGCATCAGCCGTTCCGAGGTAGAGTCCAAGGAGCAGGAATGCCGGGCCGCCAAGATGAAAACCCAAGATGGCGATCATGATGAGCGCTAGCCCGAAGCCGAAGCCAAGCCCGATACGAAGACGCAAGTTTGCATGCATAAGCCCCTTCCTCAACTTTCTGGGACTGCTTCAGCTCGCCTACTTCTTTCCTGGTCCGCGTAAGGATATCAACGCACGTATTGTCTCGCTTTTTAGTCGCCCTGCCTCGCATTTCGTCTCACTCGTCGGCCTTGACCCTGTTGCGGAGCTCTTGCGCTTTGCCGAGCAATTGCTGGAAGTAATCACTTTCGGTGATGTCGGCGACCTCGCGGGCTTTCCTGGCATGATCAATTTCGATGCGTAATTGCTGCACCTGTCGTTGCAGTTGCTGTTCTCGAGCATAGACCTGGCGAGCCATCTCCTGAAAGACCAGCGCCAACTGCCCCAGTTCATCACTGCGCCAGGCCACTTCATCCAGACTCTCCGATTCAAAGGTATTGGCCCTGATAGCCGCCGCTGCTGCCGTAACACGCCCTACCTGTTGCAAATAGTCGACCTCCTGGTCGCGCAGCCACTTGCGTTCCAGGGACGCACCGAGCCTGGCGCGCAGCAGTACCGGGTTGAAGGGCTTGGGCAGGTAATCTTGCGCGCCCAGTTCAATACATCGCACGACGCTCTCTAGTTCTTCCACAGCCGAAATCATAATCACCGGGATGTCGCGCAGGCGGGGGTCGGCCTTGAGATGTTCCAGCACCTGGTAGCCGTCCATTTCGGGCATCTGCACGTCCAGCAACACCAGGTCAAAGGGCTCGCCCTGGAGTTTGTCCAACGCCTGTCGCCCGTTTTCGGCCAGCGTGGCCTGGTAGCCGAGTTTGGTAATGTAACGCGAGAGCATGATGCGGTTCATGCTGTTGTCATCCACGACCAGGAGCGAGCTGGCGGGGGTGGATGGAGATGGATTGGTTGTGGCTGCTTCCCTTTGTGTCTGGGTCATTTCATACCTGCTACTTCCCAGCTACTTCAGCTTCATCTCTGTGAACAGCAATGCGAAGATGACGGAGAAAAGGACGGGATTAAGAAAACGAGTACAGGTGACCGTTCTACAGAGAACAACGGAATATGAGAGCAATCAGTCTATGGTAGATCAGTACTGATATGGGCACTGTGATATCATAAAGCTGTGAGCTCCTCACGCATTAAGACTCAACACAAGCAAATTGTGAACAAAACGCTCGCCCTTATTGCGTATATTGAAGTATATCAAGTCGGAAGTAATAATACAAGAGATCGCATTCCCGTCGGGACCATTTTTATTTGACTTCTTGACAAGGATACGCTGCCTCCGCTTCTTAGTTGTAATGAAATCGTTTCCTATTATTGTAGGGAAGAGTTAGAATGGAACAAATCAAGCGCCGTCATAATCACTTCCTCTGTAAGAATATCAGCAACAAACGAGGCATGATGATCGCAAGAATTACGGCTGCGATCAATGCCACAAACTGGACATGTAAGGCGCCATGATACGACAGGGCGATGACACGAACGTGTGAGAATACCTGCCGTAACAAGATTGAAGCACCAATAGATACCCACAGTTGCCGTTCCCACCACCGCGGCCAGGTGAAGAGGACCAGAGTCGTTCGAAACCAGCACCCGGCAACGGCTGAGCAGACCTGCAAGGCCACCCAGTGAGAGACATCCACACAGGTTCTGAGCTTCAGCCTTCATTGCGGTGATCACCGCATTAACCAGATGTTCTTCTTCTTTTGTCCCCGTTACAACTATTTGCGCCCCCGCGGTCGCCAGGGCATCCCCCACAGCGGCAAACTTCTCGGGTGGCCAGCGACGTTCGGGATCACTTGCCCCTGGATGAAGGGCAACGAGCGGTTTTTCCTGTCCAGGGACAACCCTTCGCGCCTCGACCAGGTCCTCCTTAATGACAGAGATACGCGGTTCCAACACAGTAGCCTTTGCCCCTATCAAGGAAACAACCTCCAGATAGCGTATGATTTCAGGCTGGAAGTAGATATATGGCAACCATCGATCAAGAGGGGCAGCATCTGGTGTTTTCAGGCCGACCGTCATGCGGGCACCGAAGCGCAGAAGGAATGGGTTAGAGTAGCGCCCACCACCATGAAGCTGGATAGCGAGACCGAAGCGTTCCTGGTTCATGTCCTTGAAGAATTGCTCCTGTTCCGCAAGATTTTCCATGAGACCAGGCTCCTCGTTCACGCCCTTAGAAACGGGGACAACAATAACCCGATCAACCGGCCCAGGCCTGTTCGCCAGGAAGTTTGCGTGCCACTTTTTGGCGAGCAGAACGATTTCAGCCTCGGGATAGGTAACACGTAGAACTTCTAAAGCAGGGAGGGCAAAAATAAAATCGCCAAGAGCGTTAGCCCGAAGTACCGCGATCTTGCGTATATCCGGCACTCGATCACATCGAAAAAGCATATTCATGAACATTACGTTTATTACAACGAGGTCTACTTTTATGCACCAAACAAAGTATAGGTCGTAGCGGCGGTCTTGTCAAGTATTTATATTTATCTCATCTATTATTTATATGAATTAAAATATATTTTCGATAGAAAGATAGATACGCGGAACTGGCACAGGTTTTCAGCTTCCACGCCCCGCGTCGGTGAAGCTGCTGGTGAAGATGCTGAGAGCCTGGCCGGGGTCGGGCTCAGTCAGCACCTCGATGTGAGTGATCCATTTGACCCATTCTAAGCCGCGACGACCGGGGGCGACCAGGCGGAGGGGGAAGCCATGATCATGAGAGAGCAGATCCTCGTCAATATGTGTCGCCAGCAGTGCCCCACGTGCTTCCGCAAGCGGCAGGCTCCAACGGTAGCTCGTTACCGAGATGAAACTGACATAGCGCGCATCTGCGTGGAGGACAGCCTGGTCGAGCAGGCGCCCGATACGTATACCCCTCCAACGCTGGGTACTATAAAAGCCACCTGTACAATCCAGCGTCGCCTCTTCTTGATCTTGAGCCGCCACCAGCTCGGCATAGGAGAAGTCACGGGGCTTAGTGACGGCACCGACGAGCGAAAGCCGCCATGTCTGAGCATCAATTGGACGCGGCGCATCAGCGACCCAACTGGAAGTGGGGAAAGCATTGCCAGCGTAGCTACCAGCCTCACGCGAGCCGGTGAAGCGCCGCCTGGCTCCGGGCAGATTCAGGGCACGTTCGGTGAGTTGCTGCCCTGGCCAGAGTGCCGTACCGCCAAGAAGCAATATGCTTAAATACAGCATCCGTCGCCTACCGACAACGTCGCGTTTGCGCAGCCGTTTGGCGCGCGCGAACATATGAAACAGGATAACCGCAGTGAGCACGATGCCCAGGATAATATGCCAGTTCAACAGATTGAACCCGGCGAAGTACCACTCACCGCCTCCGACCCACCAGACGCCTGAGAAAAGGGCCAGTGTGACTAGCAGCAGCGCCAGCAGTCCAAAGACGGTGCGGCGATCCCAACGCCGGGGATGGATGAGCCGGGGCAAGACGCGCCGCAGCTTGCCCCACAAGAACAGCAGCAGCCAGATTCCCACGATACCATGTATGGCGAAGATGAACCACTCTTGCGGGAGGCCACTGATCAGGCTGATAATGCCGGTCGTGAAGGCAAGGGTTGCGGCAAGTGCAATGCTCCAATCGGTGAGTCGCGGAGGCATAAGAGACCATCCCTATGTATTCGTGTTCATCCTTACGTCAGCGGTCTTGCTGGCAAAAGTAGTTCACCAAGCATCAAAATATATCACATTATGTCACAAAAATGACGAGAACGTTTGCTTCTCTTTCCCTATAGACGTGTCTCTTTTACTGGGTACTTGCCATCCCACGAAGAAAGCCGCGCACATTTGCATACTTTCCTGTCTGTTTTTGATCCTTAACACCTGGGCAAAAAGGTCCTCTACATCAAGGCCATTTTCCAGATCAGTTTTTCAGAAGGTTCCTCAAGACCTGGGCCAGTTGTGACTCATGAGGGCCACCCCTCGTGTTCTCTTCCAGATCAGGGACAGCTGGGATGTACTGAGAGGCACCGCGAGCGCGAAATGGCAGACGCTCGAGACGGTCACCGCACCTTTTTCAACGTGCCGCTGCGGCGTATGAATGCCCCAATATGTTCAGTGATGTGGGTATGAACGATGCCGTTTTCGAAATCCTCGACGTGGACCACCGTCGTCTTGTCCGCTTCCTGCCAACAGATCAGGAAGACATCTGGCCGGATTGGCGTGACCGCAATCTGAACGGTCTCAGAGGTCCCCTTGAAGGGGCCCTGGGCGGTCGTGAGCGTCATCACCGTCTCAGATGCGAAGTGGAGATGGTGGACCCAACTCCCGAAATTTGCTTCATACACGTGGCCGACAGCTGGAAAGTGGGGAGTGGACATGGGCTCCTCCTTTTTGCTCCTCCCTTTGAGAACGTGCAGAAACTCCTCCTGCTATGGAGATCACAACGCGATGCGCCAACTTTGCGGGGATACCCTCACCCCCTCATGTTCTGTATGAGTACCATGTACCATTTTGGGGCAAATTTCACAAGTGGCTCAGGTGTGGAGGAACAGTTTTTTGAAAGACTGGACGAGGTGTTGAGGATCATCATCAGGGCCAAGTAGTGGCCCTGGTAGGGTATAAAAACAGCCGCTCTTGCGAAACACCTCCATGCAGATGCGATTTTCAGCTTTGACGGGTGGTATGGGAAAATAGGGTTATCTTTAGCAAGCGATCTTCTCGAACAAGGCAAAGAAGCAGCCTAGAACCATCATTGCCCTCTTCGCATCAGCAGTCATATCAGTCTGTTGAGAAACATGACGTGGGGTCTACCAAGAGGATGACACCTGAGAGGTAGCAGGTTCGGTAATTCCTGAGGGGGGAGTTGACGAGCTGGCGCATCAACTCCCCTGGGTTGTTTGCTCCCTCTCCTGTTGTCTCACGAACCACCACGCTCAATTGCGAGAGGAGTGAGAGGCCTGGTCTACACCCCTCTACGCATTCCCACAAGGAGATTGTACACTAAGACAATAACTGCTATCACCAGCAGGATATGGATCAGACCGCCTCCGATATGTCCGACGAGCCAACCCAGGAGCCAAAGGATAACAAGAATAACGACCACGGCCCAGAGAATATTGGCTAACGACATGGCTTGTGCTCCTTTCATGAGCCAATGAGAACACGTAGGGAACAGCTCCCCACGAGGGAAGAAAGATTTCATCCCCTCCTCTCATCACGAACGAGGAGCACTCTTGGTTTTATGCGACAGGGACACGATGCGTCTCAGGCGTACTCGGACTTTCTCCTGTGAGAAGAAGTACGGTCATTTCTCCATGGACTCTCTCACTGATCTTCTCTCTCCCAGCTCTTCCGAGTTTTTCATAAGGTTGAAGCATCTGAAGTCCTTGCTTTCCTCATCTCTCCAATTTGTTTATAATCCGCTCAGGTTCGCACCTTAAGAACGTTCTCCTGATTCTTCCCCTCTTTACAGAAACCCGAGCGGGAAAGCCCCTGTGATTCATTCAAGGGCTCAACCGCCGTTCCTTTCAAAGCGGAGGGGATGGATGGAACTTGCGTTCGAAAAGCAGGGGTGGTATACTGCAGTGGCATGAGCAAAAAGCAGAAGCAGCCGCCAAAGCGCGAGCAAACAGAAAAAGAGCCCCGTCGTAAAACGCCGACGTTTTTGCTGGAACTGCCTCTGGAGGTACATGCGGGCCAGGCCAAACGCATCCGGGGGCATCTGGAGGCTGGGAGGCAGTTCTACAACGCCGTGCTCTCGGAAGGACAACGACGACTGCGACGTATGCGGGACGATCCTGCCTGGCAAGCGGCGCGTGCGCTCCCTCGTACCCGCAAGCACGAGCGAGCTGCGGCCTTTCGAGCGCTGCGGGAGCAGTACGGCTTCAGCGAAAACGCCCTGCACGAGTATGCCAAAAGAGCCAGGCAAGCCTGGATCGCCGACCACCTGGATGCGGTGCTGGCCCAGACCCTTGCCAGCCGTGCCTACGATGCCCTCAATCGGGTGTGCCTGGGAAAAGCCCGCCGCGTCCGCTTCAAGAGCCGGGGACGAGGACTTTCCAGTATCGAGAACAAACGCAACGATACCGGCCTGCGCTTTGTGCTGCACAAGCCAGCGGAGGGCAACCAGGGCTACCTCATCTGGAAAGACGACCAGCTTGCGGCAATCATCGACTGGCACGACCCGGTCGTGAAATACGGGTTGGATCATCGCATCAAGTACGTCCGCCTGGTGCAACGCAAGGCCAGCAGCCCACAAGCGAAGGCGGCTGACGCCCAGGGATACCACTACGGTGTGCAACTGGCTCTGGAAGGCGTGCCGTATCGCAAGCCCAAGCACGCGGTGGGAAGCGACACGGTCGGGGCCGATGTAGGGCCATCTACCATCGCGCTGGTCCCGCAGCAAGCTGCAGCCAGCCTTGAGGTCCTCTGTGAAGACCTGGTACCGGATGAGAAGGAAGTCCGTCGGCTCCAACGCCAGATGGATCGCCAGAGACGGGCCGCCAATCCCGACAACTATGATGAGAAAGGTCGTATCAAGAAGCAAGGCCAAAAGAAGCTGCACTGGAAAGTGAGCCGCACCTACGAGAAGACCAGACGCAGCAAGGCCACCAAAGAACGCAAGCTGGCTGCCCACCGCAAGAGTCTGCATGGCAACAAGGTCCATGAGATCGTGGCCGTGGGCAACACCGTCATTCTCGAAAAGCTTTCCTACAAGGGGTGGCAGAAGCAGTATGGGCGCAGCGTTGGACTGAGAGCCCCAGGGATGTTTGTAGAACTCTTGAAGCGCACCGTTGCAAGTACGGGCGGCATCCTGATCGAGGTTCCCACGCGCTCGACGAAACTCTCGCAGTTCTGTCATGGCTGCGGGAGATGCCTGAAAAAGCCGTTATCGCAGCGCTGGCATCAGTGCGCCTGTGGCATCGGCCCCGTGCAGCGGGACCTGTATGCCGCGTTTCTGGCGGCCTATCTTGATCCAGATCATCTTCTCCCCTCGTGTGCCCAGTATGTCATTCCCTGGGAAGGTGCGGAAGCGCGCCTGCAGGCCGCACACGAGCAGGTGCAACAACGCGCGAATGACGGGCAGTCCTTGCCCCGAAGCATGGGTATTCCTCGTGCCGGAGCGCGTCGGCCCAGCAGTCTGAGCGAAGCTACACCAGAGCCAGCTTTTCTGCTCACGCAGGGGAGACTGGAAGCATGGAAGCGCCGCTCAGAACCCCCGTTGCTTTAGCACGGGGAGTTTTCAGACATTGGATTCTGTAGAGGTGTTTGGTCTCCGGCCAATGAAGTGTGTTCCCAGCAAGCTCATGACTACTTCGCCAGAGGAATTGAGCAGTTCGCCTCTTGAGCGGATGATGCCGAGATTCGCCTTGCTTTGAGATACTTTGCTATCCAGAATGGTGAAGCGACCATGCAATACTTCATCCGGGTGGACGGGGCGTATCCAGCGCACTTCGTCTACACCTGGCGACCCCAAGCTGATGGTCTCGTTGATCAGCCTATCGACCAGCAGGCGCATGAAAAGCGAGATCGTATGCCATCCGCTGGCGACCAGTCCGCCAAAGAACGACTCTTTGGCGCGTTCCGGGTCCGTGTGAAACGGCTGGGGGTCAAATTGGCGCGCAAAGGCGATGATTTCCTCTTGCGTGGCCGAAGTTCTGCCCAGGTCAAAGGTATCTCCTACCTGAAAATCCTCAAAATAGCGTGTCATCGTTTCCCTCTTGCTTGACTATTCTCTGTACTTTCGCAATAAAGTACGCTGGCTCATTCTTACTATGCAGTATATCAGGTTTGATCAGGGCTACTGCAATGGTAATTTCGATGGAAGAAAACAAAAGGTGCTACGAAGCACCTTACGGTTGCGGAAGAGAAATGGGACTCCGCCAAAAGTGTAACTTGCCCCGTATTGGTGGATAGAGGAAAGAAGAACGCCGACAAAGACCGAGCTTGACTAAACAGGAGACACAAAGACATGATGTACCTCAAACGCGCCTATCCTGCTATCATTGTTCTATTCATAATGATGGCCCTTGCAGCTTGTGGCGGCTCGACGAGTTCCGGTGGGGGTGGCTACAATTCTACACCGGCTACAGCGACCACCAGCAACTCTAGCTCCAGTTCCAACGCCCTTGTCAAGACGTCGACGGTTACCGTTGACGGCAAGTCAGAAACGATTCTGACTGATGCTAAGGGCAAGACACTGTATTACTTTACGCCTGATACAGCTACTACTACCGCTTGTACAGGTTCGTGCGCCAAAAAATGGCCGCCATTGGTGGCAACAGGTTCAAGCGCCCCAGCCAGTACTTCCTCGCTCCAAGGCAAACTGACAACACTGACGACAGCCAACGGAAACCAGATCGAATATAACGGGCATTTCTTATATACCTTTGCAGGCGATGGTGGTCCAGGCCAGACCAACGGCAATAAATTGTTCGACAAGTGGTTTGTTGCCACTCCCAACCTGAAGTAGGATTAGAAGCTTCTGCAACATTGCCAAGTTGCTCAATAGCTCACGCCCGGTTGAAGATGTTATTCCATTCGTAGGCCGTTGAACGGCCTACGAATGGAATAACATCTTCAACCGGCATTTTATGCTATACTATAGTTGAACTTGCGGTGAACGAAACTTATATGAATTAAGGAATTTGCAGATGAGTAAGCAATTTTTCGAGACAAACGAGCAAACGCCTACACGTAAGATTGGTAGTGCGGTAGCCTATTCCGCCCGCATACAAGAGGCGATGAGATATGATAAGCTCCGTTCCTCGGAATATCCTCTTGTAATGACAATCCTGAGAGCAGTGACACAGGGATACTCTGAAGAGAGATGGCAAGAAGAGCAACAGAGTCTATTGAAGACTCTTGCCAATCAGCCGACAGACAAGGGAATAGCGCACTCTGATGCAAACAATCGCTATGAGCAAGCAGTTCTCAGCTTGAAAGACTTAACGCTCTGGCCCTGGTAATGCTATGCCATACCATAGAGGATTAATGTAATTGCAGATGTTGTCCTGACTAGCCCGTTGTATTTGTTCAGAAAGTGAGTAGTTTAATGTCGTCAATAACACACAACACCTCCCTCTCGAAGGACGCAACCGGCGTCCCAATCGTCCATCTTTCTTATGAATGTATCTTGCGGGAACGAGGACGAGAATTCGCCTCCTACCTCTATGAAATTGCGTGCAGTATCACCTATCCAATGACATCCGCATATCTATCTGTCAGAGTCACGGGCGAAAACACTTACCGGAATGCCGCTGCACGAGAGGTCCCATTTACCCGGCATGAAGCTGGAGCGACGACATATGTCGAACTCCTTGAAGCAGAGCGACTTGAAGTGAGAATCGTCGAGCGGGATGGTACCTACTGTAAAGCCCTCTACGCTGCGCACGGGCAGGAACTCAGTGAGCAGTACGCAAGGGGAGTCGTCTCCACGATCCTCCGCATCGACGCAGCGCCTGATAGGGGACGAGACGAATAAGAGAGATAATAATGACCAGCGCGAAGTTTTTTTAGTAGCTGCACAACCCTTGACTTTTTATAATCACAAGGGTACACTCTATCACAGTTAATACTCATCAGTGAAAGGTTTTTTGATGCAAGTCCTCTCTGTCATCCTGGTAGCGAACTGCTGGTGCACTACTCGTTCATAGGCTGTTCAGAGATTAGACCGTTAAGTACGTTCTGATAACTCAACTAACAGCATAACCTGTCTAATAGCCATCTCCTGCATGGCATATCCACGCATGTAAGAGAAATGTATGCCCACGAGTAGTTTCCAGGGTAAGGATTTACGTGCCCTGAAGATGCTATCTTCACTTCCCCCTCCACCAGACCAGTTCCGCCCTACTCTTTGATTCTGCAAAAAATCATAGTTCTCCCCTCCGCCGGGGGATCAGATTGTATTGCACTATGTTCGCAATCAGCACGTATCATCACGATGCGCCATAGTGCCTTCTTGAGATGATAGAAAGAGCCCTTTCATGAGTACATATACGAAATGTTCGATACTGCCTCTTGATCTTGTGTTTGGCCTCCGACTGGCTGATATTGCCACCGGAGTCTCCTCGATTCTACGAAAAGCATTCCACACAATGAAGATAAAGAAGAGGATCACCAGTGCGAACACTGCACAAACTGCACAAGAAGAATCTGCGTTTGGCTGAAGAAGACCACCTTTACGACGAACATTCAACACGCACTCGCTTTCGGGGAAAGTGTCACTATCGACAGACGTCAAAAGATGTGTTCAAGTGTAAACGCTGTCGACGTTTTATCGGCCCGCTCCCCTGTGGGGGGCATCATCGCAACCATTGTCCATTCTGTCTCTCATCGCGTCATGTCGATGAATGGAGTTCGGGGGACCGCTTGAGCGGCTGTGGCTCAGTTATGGAACCCATTGGCAGCTTCCAGCGCCCGAAAGGGGAGCACGTGATCGTTCACCGCTGTCTTGGTTGTGGCTTTGAACGCTTCAACCGCATCGCAGCTGATGACGATTTCGAGCTTGTCCTGGCTCTTCCAGAGCTGCCACCTCGCACCAGCCGAGAGATGAAAGCGCTGCGTTGGGAGATAGAACTGGCTCTATACGAAACGCGTGAGTAAGTGAAACAGGGAACGTGGGTCGGGCTCAAAGGTTGGCTCGACCCATGTTTCTTGATATATTGTCGAGGTAATGGAAGAGTAGACGACTGGATCACCTGTCTGGCTTTTCTGGCGAATTGTACAGAGAAGATCACGCTCGGCATCAGTGTTTTAGTGCTGCCATATTGACGCCCATCTACTGAGCCGTTGTAGTTTCAAGAGCAGAAGAAATGGCAGCGATCAGCGTTTGAAACTTAAATGGTTTCTCTATAATGCTCACATGGGGCGCAACCTGCCTGGCCTTTGCTATATCAGCACCGGTGGCGGCGGTACAGATGATAAGGGGCAATGATTGCGTATGAGGGTGAGACGTGAGGTAGCGCAGCACCTCTATACCGTTGATATCAGGGAGCGACAGGTCGAGGATGAGCACTTCCACCGGCAATGAGGATAATCCGGCAGTTTCAAGTGTGGAGAATGAATTCTTCTGAGACCTTCTCTGCGAGAATAATGCTTGCAGACAATTGAGCGAGTTATCATAAATAATGACTTGATGGCCTGCAAAATGTAAAAAAGTAGCGCACAGCTTTGCGATACGATCGTTATCTTCCAGCAAACCAACTAGAGCCATTATAGACAAATCCTTTGTTCCCTTTGGCAACATTTACTCCCAAATTGTAATGGTTATCTATATGATCTGTCAAGTTTACCGACTATTCGGATGTATCATTTAACCTCGACGCTTCGCCCAAGATGCTGTACAATCTTAAACGTTGAAACAACATACTACATTGAATCTTTGAGATTGCATATGAGTGATGACAATGACACCTATCTAAAAAAAACTCCCATCAGCACGGTACGCTTCGGCATAGGGAAAGAAATACGGCTCTACATCGATGAACTGGCGGTGACCGGTCAAGAGGAAGACCAGGAGATACGCATAGCATTGGAAGCTATAAAACGACTCATCCTCGTACCAGGCGATCCAAATCCGGCGAAATTAGTTCTGATGGCAGACCTGGATGACGATACTACTATTATCCTGGCAGAGGGAATGAGTAACGCACGCGATTTCCGTGCCATGCTGCCGCATCTTATTGAACTCAGCCCTGACTTACAGCTTGACCCACCCGACATGGGGGAGCAGTTACGGCAGGCACTAAATAACCGACGAGCATGGGCATTGACCTGCTACGGCACCATCCTGCTGATCTGCGTTTCGCTCTATCTACTCTACCTGGTAGTGGCGTTTATCGGGTCACACCACTAATCCCCTTACTGTTTGAAAGTGAGGACTGCCTTGCCAGCAAGCGATGGCGTTTTTTTCATCCCTGAGATGAGTACTGATCAGCGTGTTCGGGTCTTCCGGCGTAATTTTGGTGGCATAGAGGAATTCGACGGCATGGAGGTGGATGCTTACGTCATCATAACCGAGCGCTATGTCGTCGTACTTGACACCTTACTCTGCCCAGAAGATGCCAGCGCTATGGTGCAGATGGTCAAAGATCAATTACCCAGGCGGCAACTACTGGTGGTGAACAGCCATGCCGATTGGGACCATTCGTGGGGGAACGCCTATTTTACAGGTGAATGCGCGGCTCCCATTATTGCCCATGAATATTGTCTCACACGCATGCTATCAGACGAGGCACGCCAGGAGTTCCTTGAGTATAAGCAGCGCTATGCTATTTTTCAAAACGTAGCGCCGGTACCCCCAACGATGACATTCGATCAGCATTTTACTATTCTGGGGGGCGATATGACCATCGAACTGATCCCGGCACCCGGTCATCATCTCGACCATATCGCTGTGTGGATTCCTGAATTGAGCCTGTTATTGGCTTTCGATGCTATCGAGAGACCGCTCCCCATCCTGGAAAATGCAGAGGCGGTGCCATCAATGTTTGCTACGCTTGAGCGGTTGTTAGCGCTCAGACCCGAACGAGTGCTTTGCTCACATAGTAAGTTGGCGAGCGTTGCGCTGGTCGAAGAGAACCTGGCATATTTTCGTGAAATCGAGCGGCGTAGCCACGAACTCCTACAGAGATATCGCCCAACAGAGGAAGAACTGGAGCTTGCTTCTGAGATCATTCACTATCCCTTTGATGAAGTCATAGGGGGCGCAACAGAAGCATTCGACCGTACATTCTACATTGGAGCACACAATGCAAACGTACGTTTTCTATTACAGTGGTTGATGAGAAACCAAGGAGATAGCTAGTTTTGTCCAGCGCCATCTATAAATATTGCCCAGTCTGCTCAGCGCCCCTGACAGAAAAACATATCTACCATGCTCTCCGTCTCGTCTGTACAGCCTGTGACTTTATCTTCTTTTTGGAGCCTAAAGTGGTAACAGTAGTGGTGGTGGAGCATGAAGGGAAGCTTCTGCTTGGCCGGCGAAATATAGACCCGTGCAAAGGCTTATGGAGCTTTTTCAGTGGTTATATGGAGAGAGGCGAAAAAGTCGAGATAGCAGCAGTGCGCGAGGTCAAAGAAGAAACCAACCTGGATATCCGTTTGGAAAACTTGATCGGTATTTATAGTGAGGAAGGCAACCCACATGTGGTGATAGCATATCAGGCCAGCGTGATCAATAGTGATGTGAGCAAACTGGCTGCTCAACCAGATGAGGTGAGCGAACTGGCTTTTTTTACCCCGGAAATGGTTCCCCCGTTAGCTTTTCCCATCGACACAGATATCTTTCGCGATTGGCAGAGCACCCACTGGTAATGTTATGACAACAACGACCCGCTTTTAACTTTGTTTTTATAGACAACAGGGCAGCCCACGAAAAAAAGAGCGTGGACTGCCTTACAAGCATATTCTTCTAGCTACCGTAGTATTATCACACTTGAGCCAGCGAAACATTCAGATTGGTATAGGCCTTCGAGTAATCTTCTCCAGAGGGAATAATGTTCTGGGCAACCAGGAACCGCTCCATGCTCTGCCAGGTAGCGCTATCGTTATAGCCAAGCTGACTGTTTGTACTCTGCCAGAGAGGAATCGTCGCCTGCAAAACAGCCGAAGCTCGTCCAGAATCCAACCCGGGCACATAGCTCTTACTGATTTGCACCGAGTCCGCAGGGTTCCCAATGACATATTTCAACCCTCTCAACGTTGCTTGCACAAAATTCTGCACTTGTTGAGGCTGATTATGCAGGGTATTTTCCGTGGTCACAATACCATTAGAGATGAGCGGCTGGTAATCGGAGACCGCAAAGGTACGAACATCGAAGCCCTGTTTTTTTAACTGCAGTGGCTCGTTGTTCGAGTAACCAACGACAGCATCGACGTGGTGCCCAATCAGCGCAGCAACCTGGGTAAAGCCAATCGATTGGATATGTACATCATTGGGCGTCAGGTGTGCCTGGTACAACAAGGCGAGCAGACCTACGTAGGTTGAACCAAAGGGTCCCGGCTCACCGATTGAATGCCCCTTCAGATCCGCCAAGGTATGAATAGGCGAGTTGGCAGGAACAATCAAGCTTACAGGATACTTCTGAAAGATCGTTGATACGTCAACAACTTTCAGTCCCTTACTACGCGCTACCAGTGCCTCGTCGCCGCTAGCAAAGACAAAGTTATCGTGACCCAGGACCATCGAGCCAATCAAGTCATTGACGATACCGTGATGAAAGGTCACATCCAGGCCCGCAGCTTTGTAGTAGCCTTTACTTTGGGCTACATAAAATGGGGCGAACTGGATATCTGGAATATAGCCCAGGCCGATGGAAACTTTTGTCAATGATGACGTTGCTGAGGTGGAAGAGGGTGCCGTTCCTGTTGAGGTTGAGCCTCCACAGGCTACCAGCACCAGTGCAAGCAGAATCAACAGGGAAGAATAAGGCAACAGAAAAGACAAACGATGACGTTGGTACATCATTTTACTCCATTTCGATGTTTATTTGTTCAGTGAAACTTACTATGCAAGCTAATAGACAACTTCTGCCAGTTTTACCAGGAGCCAGGTGGTACTGTAATAGACTGCAGCTAAGACCGCCAGGACAACCAGGGTGGCGAACAATAGCGGCGTATTAAATTGTTCCCTGGCAACCTGCACCAGGGCACCCAGTCCCTGATCTCCAGCGCTGACAAATTCTCCAACCAGCGCACCTGTAATGGAAAGCGTCAGGCCTGTGCGTACGGCAGCGAGAATCGCAGGCAGAGCCAGCGGGAATTCAATCATAGTCAGCAAAGGCCAACCAGAAGCGCCTTCGACACGCGCTGCATCGGTAAGCGCCTTGTCGATTGTTTGTACGCCAAAGGCTATGGTTATCACCATTGGGAAAAACACCACCAGCATACAAACAATCATAATGGGGATGAGCCCCGAGCCCAGCCAGAAGACAAGTACAGGGGCGATAACAATCGCTGGTATTGCCTGTCCGGCAGCCAGGTAGGGCTGGACAGCAGAGGCGATAAGGCGAGATTTTGCCAATCCATACCCTAATGGTAAAGCCACAATCAAGGCCAGCAGGAAGCCGTACAGGCTCTCCTGGATCGTCACCAGTGCGTTACTCAGAAACAAACCGGATCTAAGGCCGTCGCTCAAGCTACTGAAAACATCGCCGGGCACAGGAAGTATGAGGCCGTTGACATGTCCAAAGACGGTGGCCACATACCAGCTGATCAACAGAAGTACTCCTAAAGCCAGAGGTGGAGCATAAGACATTATTTGCTGTACGACAGCAAGCGGGTTTGTACGCGCAGGTCTTCTTTCAGATACAGGCATCTCTGTATCATCTTGCGTGTACGTAGGTATCCTTACAGATACATCTTTCTCGGTAGAGGTGGTTACACTCATTTACATCCCTCAGTCATAGCGCTATTGACAGTTGTTCCCACCAAAAAAGGGGAAGCGTCAATTCAACTGACTCGGGGAGGCTTGTGAGGGAGACACTAGAAGAGCATTGCGGATAGCCTAATAGACCATGTTGCTACCATGCAACAAGGTAGAGTGATCCGTATCTATGCTAAACCTTCTCCCATCCGGACTGTAACCGTCGGCTTCGGATTCGCACCGAATCTGTCAAACAGCTCGCCAACACTGGCTCACCGATAACTCGCGGGCTTGACGAATATATCAACTATTCGCCTCACCGCCGGTCGGGAATTACACCCTGCCCCGAAGGTCTCTTGTCTAAGTATGTCATAAAAGCTGTGGCAATTGCAAGGGGTCAAATACTTTCATATCCAGGTTCTTCCACTTTTTGCCGGCTCATTCAGAATGGGGGAGTAAACCTGTTTCTTCAGGGCTATCTTCACCAGTGGGACAGCACGATGCAGATCACACGCGGCTATCGGACCGAGCTAGACCTCAATAACCAACAGATCACCGCTTGCAAACAGCATGCAGGGGTTGCCAGGTTTGCATGGAACTGGGGCCTTTCGCGCAAGCAAGAAGTGTACAAGCAGACAGGCCACAGTATCAGGGCCATGGACCTGCACAAAGACCTCAACGCGCTCAAACCGAGCGACTTCCCCTGGATGTACGAATGCAGCAAAGCGGCTCCTCAAGAGTCTCTGCGGGATCTGGACAAGGCCTTCGCCCACTTCTTCCGGCGCCGTGCCCTGAAAAAAGAGGGCAAGTGGAAGGGCAAGCTGGGCTATCCCAGACCCAAAACGAGACGCTGTGGCCTGGGCAGTTTCCGGCTCACCGGCTCCATCCACGTCTACGAGAAGGTCATCGAACTGCCCCGCTTGGGTCGGCTTCGGCTCAAAGAGTGCGGCTATCTGCCGACCTCCTCGGTGAAGGTGCTCTCCGCCACGGTCTCGGAGGAAGCAGGGAAATGGTTTGTCTCGCTGCAGGTCGCAGAGGAGATGCCAGATCCGCCTCCTGCCAGCGGGGAACCCATCGGGGTGGACACGGGGATCAAAACGCTGGCCCAGTGTTCGGATGGTCGGGCTGTGGACAATCCCAGGGCGCTGCGCTCTGAACTCAAGCGTCTCCGTCGCTTGCATCGTCGTCTCTCCCGCACACAGAAGGGCAGCAAGAACCGTGTCAAAGCGCGCAAACGCTTAGCGCGCAAGTACGCTCGTGTCGCCCACATCCGTGGTGATGCCTTGCACAAAGGCACCAGTCTGCTGACGCGCGCCACACTTTCCCCAGAGGAACGCGCTTCCCGCAAAGCTGAGATCGCTGCTTCTTTGCCAGAACCGAAAGCCAAGGTCAAACCAAAGAAAGGCAAGCGCGCGAAGCTCTCACCACCAGGTGAAGGACCCGCTCTCTCGCAGAAAGTGGCAAAGCAGGTCAAGGACAAGCACATCAAACGCCTGCTCAGACTCGCCCAGGTTGCCGATGCGCCTCTACGCCCGGCCATGGTGGTGCTCGAAGACCTCAACGTGGCCGGCATGAAGCGCAACCGCAAGCTCGCGCTCTCGATCAGCGATGTGGGGTTGGGGGAATTCAAGCGGCAAATGAGTTACAAACTCGCCTGGCAAGGGGAACACTTGCTGCTGGCAGACCGCTTCTTCCCTTCGACCAAAAAGTGTTCGCGGTGTGGTCATGTCAAAGAGGACATGGATCTGGCCGCTCGCATCTACGTGTGCGACAAGCCGGAATGCGGTTTGGTTCTCGACCGTGACCTCAATGCCGCGCTGAATCTGGCGGCGCTGGCAAGAGTAGCACAGAACCCAGATCCCTACCGACAGTTCAGCGGGAAGGGTGAAACGCCTGATGGAGAGGGCAGCTCTGGCTGATCCCGGTTGGGCAATCTCTTCGGAGGTCTCCCTTCCAAGGTCAGTGAAACTGCCCTCGTTGAAGCAGGAACCGAACACTGAGGATGGCTTGTCCATGAAAGGGTAAGTTTCGGAGAACGGGTATCCACGCATTTGCGTCCAGCACGAGCAACACATCGTTACTATACTTGTGTTAAGGCTACTTGTTTATGGATTCTCGGCACGATGAAATTCCTCAGCATAGGTCATCCCATAGCGCGCACCACTTTCAGCGGAGCGAGTGGAGAACATCTTCTCCAGCTCTTCAAATTTCTCAGCCAATTGACTCGCGTGAGCACGCAACGCTGCTATCTTGAGATCCCACTGCTCCGTGATATCGACCGCAAAATTTGGGTTCGGTGCCCCCATAAAATAGACTTCTCGCACTTTATGAGGTAGGAGACCTTCTTTCAACAGATCGGGAAAATCCCATCCATTCTGCGACGCAGGATAAATCGCTGCAATGGCTGCCTGTCCAGCAGCCAGGTGATCAGGGTGGTAACGTCCAATCGCATAGACAGGCGTCCATGTTCTATCAGGAGACTGGCATAGCACACGGTATGGTTTATACTGGCGCAGCACACGTACAAGATCCCGCCGTAGTTCAAGAGTTGGCTGCAGTTGGCCATCCTGATAATCGAGAAAGATAACATCTTTCACACCAAGCAACGCACAGGCCGCGCGCTGCTCGCTCTTCCGCGTATTCGAGATTACCAATCGGGCCTCATGTCCGACATCCATTGCATCGTCGGGTCCACCGCCTGAAGCATCCGTACAGATGACATAATAGACCTCCCATCCCTCTTTTACCCAGGTGGCGATAGTACCTGCAGCACCAAACTCGGCATCATCGGGATGGGCCACAATGACCATCGCGACCTTCTTTTGTTCCTGCTCACTCACGAATTGTCTTCCTCCTTACTTATTTTTCTCCATAAGAACAAGTAACAGGCCCCCGATTAATCCAAGGTTCTTGAGGAACTGCACCTGTTGATTCTTGCGGGCAGCCGGTTCAGACTCTTTCCAGAATGGATGTCCGACGAACGTTGTTGGTATCAAGCTACCTATCAGCAGAACTGCCGCAGCTTTGGGCGCAATATTCAGAGCTAACGCGGTGCCCCCAATAACCATAGCCGCACCATTGAGTTTGACAGCCTGTTCCGGCTCAGGTATACCGGAAGAGGCTACTTTATCGACACGCCCACCTGGTTTCGCAAAGGCATCAAAGCCTCCAGCAATGAAGATACCAGCCAAAAGCATACGACTAAGTGTTCTTACCATAGTTTCGTGTAACCCCTTTCAAACAAAGTTGCAACGTATGAGAGTGAGATAGTAAGATCAGGCACCTTTGAGGGCGCTACTACTCATAAATACAGCGTAAAATACTGAAAAGGATACAGGTAAATGACCCTTTCCCTTCAATACTTTACAATTTGCAGTATTGCCATTGCAAACGATATAATGGTGTCGTCAGGAGGTATATGAGCGCAGAATTACGTATCGTGCCAATTAAAGGTATTGGAGAGATTCCCCCAGGCACAGACCTGGGTGTCCTTATATATGAAGCACTACAAATCAATCAGTTGTCCCTCCAGCAGGGCGATATAGTCGTTGTGACGCAAAAAATCGTCTCCAAAGCAGAGGGGCAAATCGTGAATCTCAATGAAGTGCAACCATCAGAATTTGCCCAAACCGCTGCCGCGCAAAGTAAGAAGGATGCTCAACATATTGAGGTAGTATTACGTGAAAGCCGTCGCATCGTGCGAATGGGTCACGGCGTATTGATTACCGAAACGAAACATGGCTTCATCTGTGCTAACTCAGGTGTAGATGAGTCAAATGTCAATGGTGAACGCGAACTCACCCTTTTACCAATCGATCCTGACCGCTCAGCCCATGAGTTACGCACACGACTACAGCAGTTAGCGAAAGAAGATGCCACCTTTGATATCGCCGTCATTATCTCAGATACGTGGGGACGCCCCTGGCGCAATGGACAGATCAATGCAGCAATAGGGGTAGCTGGATTAGAATCGATTGTAGACTATCGAGGTCAACGCGATCCTTATGGATACGAACTACAGGCCAGCGCTATTGCCGTAGCCGACGAATTAGCAGCGGCTGCGGAATTGGTGATGGGCAAGATCGACCGCATCCCGGTAGCACTTATCCGGGGTTATCAGTATATACCCAGCAAAAACGATGCCAGGAGCCTATTGCGTGATACCTCGACAGACATGTTTCGCTGATTTACAAAGAGGGAATATCGCCGACGTGACAACCCATTTTTTTTCTCGACAGATAACGCTCCCCGCCCGAGCAGATAACCTGGCAGCCTTGATGAAAGGCAGGCGCAGCGTACGGAAATTTCATACTCAACCCATTCCTCGTGAGCTGATTGAGCAAATACTAGAAGCGGCGCGCTGGGCTCCCTCGCCACATGGAAGACAGCCATGGCGTTTCGTCATTCTCACCAAAGCTGAACTAAAGGCGCGCCTGGCAGAACAAATGGGCTCGACATGGCAGCAGAATCTGCAGATGGATGGACAGGACCCGGAAATCGTGAATATTCGCCTGGACAAGTCCCGGCAGCGTATACTCAAGGCCCCCGTGATTATCATTCCCTGCCTGTACCTGGAAGACCTTGACCGTTACCCCGATGAGAAACGACAGAGCGACGAAACAACGATGGCGATCCAGAGCCTTGGGGCCGCTATCCAGAATATGCTCCTGATGGCTTACGACCTGGGGCTGGATACTGGCTGGATGTGCGCTCCGCTTTTCTGTCCGGAGATCGTCTGCGAGGCTCTCGAGTTGGATCCAAGGCTTATTCCTCATGCTCTGATCACCGTGGGATACGCCTCTGCTGATCCGCAACGGCGCGAACGCCTGCCGTTGAGTGCTTTAATAGTTCGTTACGATTAATTAGAGGATACTATGATTGTTGTTCTTGCTGGCGGAGTAGGCGCAGCACGGTTTTTACAGGGGCTGGTGCAGGTTGTTCCCCAAAACGAGATTACTGTTATTGGTAACACAGGAGATGATCGCGAGTTTTACGGTTTGCATGTTTCGCCTGATCTTGATATCGTCACGTACACACTGGCCGGCGTTGTCAATGAAACACATGGTTGGGGTATACGAAATGACACCTATCATACAATGGGGCAGCTCACACAATATGGCAACGATGACTGGTTTATGCTCGGTGACAGAGATCTTGCCACGCATATTCACCGTACCAACCTCCTGCGGCAGGGGAAAACACTCAGCGAAGTCACTGACGATCTACGAAAGCATTTTGGCCTGGGCATCCGCTTATTGCCGATGACAGATCAGCCTGTTGCTACCAATATCATCACTCCAGTCGGACAGCTTCACTTCCAGGAATACATGGTCAAACGGCGTTGTGTGGACGAAGTACAAGGTGTTCTATTCGTGGGCGTCCAGGAGGCGCGACCAGCACAAGGGGTCCTCGATGCGCTGAAAGAGGCTGATGCTATCCTGCTGGCACCAAGCAATCCCATCGTCAGTATCGGCACTATTTTAGCTGTACCGGGTATACATGACGCACTTCACGAAACCAGTAGCATGATTATCGCCGTAAGCCCAATTATTGGAGGGGCGCCGATCAAAGGCCCTGCGGATAAACTCATGAGCGGACTTGGTATGGAAGTGTCGGCGGTAGGCGTCGCTCGTTGCTACCGCGATTTCCTGGATGTAATGATCATTGACGAACAAGATGATCATCTTGTGAGCGAGATCGAGGATCTGGGTATACCCACGAAAGCGACGAATACTATTATGCGCGATGAAGAGAGCAAAGCTGCCCTTGCCCGCAAGACCCTGGAGGTGGCGGGATTGAGTTTTTAATTCGCCAGATTCGTAAAGAAAACAGAGTCATATGATATATAGAGCATTAATCCCCGTCAAAGCGCTGGATGAAGCGAAAAGTCGCCTGGCGGGGCACATGACATTACACCAGCGTAAAAACCTGGTATTAGATATGCTGCACCACGTACTACACGTGTTGCAACAAAGCAATTTGCTTGAACAGATTACAGTAGTAAGCCCAGACATACGGGTGCTAGATTTTGCTCAAACGTGGGGAGTTCGTGCACTCGTCGAGGAGATGCCTGGTCATAATACCGCGCTCCATGCTGCTGCATTGCAAGAGCAAGAGGCTGGCACTACCGCCCTTTTGACCATATCAGCTGACTTGCCTTTACTTCAACCCAGCGACATTCGTGCTCTGATTGAACGATCTCTGCGCTACCCAGTGGTACTTGCACCGTCACGCGATGGCACGGGCACAAACGCGCTCCTTGTACAGCCGCCCCTGGTGCTTCCCTACCTGTTTGGGGTCAACAGCCTGTATAAATACGTGCGTGCAGCGAAGGAGCGGCAACTCGGCAGTACTATATATAATAGCATTGGCCTGGCGTTAGACATCGATACAATTGATGATCTAGATGATCTATACGAGCTACAAGTTCTGAGTGGCGAAAAAATACGAAGCTGGCCCGCAACACATAGGGAAAACTCCTACAGTGACTCCGAAGAAAGTCTGGCGCATCATTCAGCGCCACTGTAGAGGTTTAGCAAGAATGATAAGGAAAGAGATGTATGCCAAGTACGTTATCTGAAAAAGCGCGTGCCTTCTTGCAAGAGCGGCGTTTCGCAGTACTCGCCACCCTTAATAAAGATGGGTCTCCCCAATTGACCACAATGTGGTACCTGCTCGATGAAAATACCATTATAATGAACACGAAAGCAGGGCGTGTCAAAGATCTCAATATGAAACGCGACCCGCGCATTTCAATTTGTGTGGAGGATGGTTACAACTATGTCACGATCAGTGGCAATGTTGAAATGGATGAGGACCAGGAGACGGCACACCGGGATATCTATCGATTAGCGGCTCGCTACGACGGCGAGGAAAATGCTAAACAGCAAATGGAGGAGCAATTCTCAAAAGAACACCGCATTACCCTGCGCTTGAAGTGCGAGAACGTCATCGAACGTCTGTAGCGACATTGTTGAGGCGCCATTTTTTTACCTGGCGCTTCAACAACTCTCACTTAATCCTCCTTTTCTCTAGCACGTTTCGAGTGCATTGCTACTCGTGAACGTTCCTGTTGCTCGAGCCTCCCCTCTTCGTATTCTTCAACATTGACATCCAGGTTGCGCACTGAACTTATTGAATGCATCAAGTATACCCCTTAAATTTTTGTAAAGGTGTATGTTTTTTGTGCAAATTGCACAAATTTTACATCAGCACTTTCTGACAAACTACCCATAGTAACTCATGGATGTGTATCTTATCATAGTAGCATGTAATTACATTCAGCAGGTTGCTGGAAATTTTCAGATTATTGTACAAAATAGCTAAACACCAGAAAAGGCATGAGAAGCCTACTATTCCAGCAAGTGGGCGGGGATAGTGCGACAAGGAGAATAGGCATGACACCGGAAGACGTATTACAATTTGCCAGGGAACGCGACGTAAAAATGGTTGATTTCAAGTTTGTCGATGTACCGGGAACGTGGCAGCATTTCAGTGTTCCTATACGTGAACTTGAAGAAAATACTTTCATAGAAGGGAAACCTTTTGACGGCTCGAGTATACGCGGTTTCCAGACCATCGACGAAAGCGATATGCTGATTATTCCTGATCCCGACACTGCGATTATGGATCCCTTCACTGCCGTACCAACACTGAGCCTGGTCTGTAATATTGCTCACCCCGGTCCTGGCATGCACAAAAAGCCATACAGTCGTGACCCTCGCTATATTGCACTGAAGGCCGAGGAATATCTCCGATCAAGCGGCATCGCTGACACCAGTTACTTTGGGCCCGAAGCAGAATTCTTCATTTTCGATAATGTACGGTTCAACTCAGCAAATAACATCCAGTACGCGGAGGTAGATTCAGACGAAGCCTACTGGAACAACTCACGCAATGGTAGCGCAAACCTGGGTCACCGTCTGCGCGTAAAAGAGGGTTACTTCCCTGTTGCCCCTAACGACACCCTACAAGATGTACGCAGCGAGATGGCTCTGATTCTCGAAGAATTAGGGGTACTGGTCGAGGCACAACACCACGAGGTAGGTGGAGCAGGACAGGCAGAGATTGATATCCGTTTCAATACACTCTTGAAGACTGCAGATAACCTGATGCTGTATAAGTACGTGACAAAGAATACGGCGCGCAAGCACGGTAAAACTGTCACTTTCATGCCCAAACCCATCTTTGGCGATAACGGCTCCGGTATGCACGTTCATCAAAGCCTGTGGAGCGGCGAAAAGCCACTTTTCTACGATAGCGAAGGCTATGCTGGCCTCTCGCAACTGGCTCGTTACTACGTTGGTGGCCTGTTGACACATGCTCCGGCCCTACTGGGCATTGTTGCCTCTACCACGAACAGCTACAAGCGTCTTGTACCGGGTTTTGAGGCACCAGTTAACCTGGTTTTCTCTAAGGGCAACCGCAGTGCTGCTGTACGTATTCCCCTCACCGATTGTCCATCGGCAAAACGTATTGAGTTCCGGCCACCTGATCCGACTGCGAACCCTTATCTCGCCTTCTCCGCTCTATTGATGGCTGGACTCGACGGCGTCCGCCGCGAGATTGACCCGAGTGAGCACGGTTATGGGCCAGTCGACCGCGACCTGTATCACATGCCGGAGGAGGAGTTGCGCGAGATTCGCTCCGTCCCTGGCTCTCTAGACGATGCTTTGAACGCACTTGAGACCGACCATAGCTTCCTGCTCGAAGGCGGCGTGTTTACAACAGATGTACTGGAACATTTTGTCGAGCTAAAACGTGCACAGGCCGATGAGATACGCTTGCGCCCAACTCCTATCGAGTTCGCGCTCTACTATGACGTCTAGTTCGTCAATTAACAGATAAATAGCCAGGAAATGCAAGTGTGCCTCCAGCTTTTCTAGCTTTACTTGCATTTCCTGGCTATTTCATGCTTAAACCATTCTCCAATTTGGTCTACTACTTGGTAGAGTGAATCTCTGCATGAAACATCATAGATAAACTTTTCCTTAAGAAGTATTGTATCATTGCATATGATATTCGCTGTGACAGCTTTTCAATAAAAAATATAAGGCATATAATGTACATGACAAAATGCACGCTTATGTGCTATAGTAAATCATACAAAATGGTTTTCAGAGAACAACCGCAAAGAGGTGATATAGATGGAATTACTCATTGATAGTTATGGCCGTCGCATTAAAAGCATGCGCATCTCTATTACAGATAAATGCAATTTTCGTTGCACGTACTGTATGCCCGCCGAAGGCTTACCCTGGTTAAAAAAAGCAGAGATTCTCTCCTACGAGGAATTAGAGCGCATTGCTCGTGTTGCAGTCAGCATTGGTATAGAGCAAATTCGCCTGACAGGTGGTGAGCCACTTGTACGACGAGATGTTCCTGATTTCATACGCCAGTTACGAAAGATCGCGGGACTGCGCAGCCTGAGCCTGACCACCAATGGTATCCTACTGAAACAGCAAGCGGGCGCGTTGGCCCAGGCAGGGCTCAATCGCATTAACGTGAGCCTGGACTCCTTGATTCGTGAGAAATTCGCACAACTAACCCGGCGTGATCAGCTTAGCCGGGTGCTTGAAGGTCTGGAAGAACTCGAAAAATATCCCTCTATTCACCCTATAAAAGTCAACGCAGTGGCCATACGCGGCTATAGCGAAGAAGAAGCCCTCGACTTTGTACGCCTGGCGCGGCGCAAAGCGTATGTCATGCGTTGGATCGAATTTATGCCGCTTGACGCTGATCAGATCTGGCGCAAAGAAGATATCCTTACTGGCGCCGAATTAAAGGCCATTATCGAAGCCGAATACGGTCCACTCGTTCCCATTACCACTGGAGATCCTTCCGAAACTGCACGTCGTTATACCTTTAGTGATGGGATCGGTGAAGTCGGCTTTATCAATCCTGTCAGCGAACCCTTCTGTGCCACCTGTGACCGCATCCGCCTGACTGCTGACGGCCAATTACGCACCTGCCTCTTCGCGACTGAAGAGACCGATCTGCGTGCCGTCATCCGCTCCGATGCCTCTGACGATGATCTGGCAGCCACCATCCGTCGCGCTGTTTGGAACAAAGAACTAAAACATTACATTGGCGACAAGCGATTTAAACGCGCAAACCGCAGTATGTCAATGATCGGCGGCTAAAAGCACAAGTGATTAAAAGGTAGTGGCATGTCACTTGCTGTTCTATTATAAGACAAGACGTGTATCAAATGTTCAAAATGCGATAGCTATATTTGTAGTGTAAAACGACTTTTAGGGACTGAGTTACCAAAAAGGAGAATGTTCGTCGTTATAGTCAAATAGAGGGTATGTATTGCACATAGTAGAATTATATGTCAAAGTGAAGTCACTCTAGTAAAAGATCAGAAAGAGGAAAAAGTGGTACAAGATGAAGCGGATCTGCTCACAGTCCGTGAAGTTGCTCAAAAATTGCGGGTAGACGACACCACTGTACGACGCTGGATTAAAAACGGCGTCCTGGAGGCAATTACCCTACCTCATCGCGGAACACGCCAGGCGTACCGGATTCGTCGCTCCACATTAGATGCTTTACTTGAGCCTCCCCAATTGCCGGTGAAATCGTAGCCAAATGAACTCTCAGCTGCTAGACTAGTGGAAATAGAACACAGCCAGGAGCAAGGAGACGTAGGTGCCTGTAATCGACTTTGAGACGCCTTCCAACAACTCGTTTGAAATATGCAACACTCAGTCGTCTTCGCGCATGGGATTTCATGTCATGCGCCACATGAACGCTTGCGTGATCGCGCAAGCGTTAACCTTCTTCAATAAAGCCAGAGCTATGTTGACAATGCCCGACAGGATATTCCACAATGGAGCCTATGAACGAATTTCACCAGAAAGCAAAAACAGAAATACAGCCGGAAAAAGAATTCATTGCCGGTTCCTATAGATGGTTTACCTACTCCGCCAGTGTGACAGGCTTACGGCTCATTTGTTTAGAAGATCTCATCACGGGTACTATCGCCACCACTACGGTCGCAAACCCTACGAAACGTACAGCGGCACATAAGGCATGGGCAGGTGCTCGCCAATCACGTGCAGCAGGCATGCCCTGGGAGATTTTGTACGAAATGGGTGAAAAAGGGGTCGATCCAGACCAGAAACTTGAAGAAATGTTTCGTGGATATGGCCACGCATCAGTCGGTGACATGGCGAGACTGGCTGTGGATATGGGAAAGATCCCCATGCACTTGTGTTTGGCGTTGTTCAATGAGGGGTCTCTCAATTCCGGACAAGAAAAATCAACACGGTATCAGGCATCATTTGGGAAAGCACTCCTCCACCCAATGAGACACTATATTTCTGAGCGTTTACCGAAAGAGGATGTAGCACGCTTAGAAGAGGAATATCAATCATTCGGAGCCGTATCGCTTGAGTTGTTTGCAAAGCATAAAGCTGTGTTGCTCCGCGCATTTGAGCAGTACTACCAGGCAGATACGACAAAGCCAACTGAGAGGAGCGCTCTTCTGTCTCGTGTACTTGATTGTGTGCGTTACTTTTTACTCATTGGTCAGTGGAGTGGAATGTCCTTCGAGACTTCAGCTCGCGATTGGTCACGCATTATTGCAGAACTGCGGGCCTCCCCCCTTCTCTATTATCGGAGAGTTGCGCAGCAACTCGAAAAATTACTTGCACCCACGACAGAAGAGGAAGAGGTACTTGACTATAAAGCGGAAGCTCCAGGGCTTATTCGGCATACTGCACCTCAGCTTACTGCTAATAGAAACTTGCACGCATTAAAGCAATTCATTGAGCATCAAACAGACTTGCTGCAACAAGTCTCGATTCACAACGGCTTCCCGAAACGCGTGGATCAACGTGTGAGCATGATTGAACCAATGTATACAGAGGGTGATAGATTGGTGGCATCATACATCCTTCTACTCTGGCCTGGACTTGAGAGAGAGCAGCTTTTTAATTGGATACATGACCAGGATGATGAAATTAAAAAAAGCATCAGCGCTATTATTTTTTCAGGCCATACCAATTATTGTGAACTGCCTGGATTTGGACGCACAACGCGCATGACGCTGGTAATCGAGAGCTTCTTAGGAGAATTACGCGACCTGAATCGCCATCGCGCATGGGGAAGATTTTTTCCAGTGCCCCTGGTTTTTGGAGAAAAACTGACGAAGAGTGCGATAGAGCAAATTGTGACTCGTGGTTTTGGATTGCCTTTATATTTGACAGACATACCAGCATTTGCAGACTATAAAACAATGTACGAGCGGGATCTGGTTTCGTATTATACAAAGTTACAGGAGTTTCTTGAGAAGGTATCTGCTACGTATCACGATACCATCGATTATTCGTTCGTGCTTAATCTTCTGCCACTTGCTCACCGGGTAGATCTGTGGATGCATGGTGATCCGAAGCAAGCGGCCTATTTCACAATGCAGCGTTCCCGACCGGGTGGACACATCAACTACCGTGCCCTTGCTTATGAAGCCAATCAGCTCTTAGCGATGTATGATCCGTACCTATCTGCTATGCGCCTGTCGAAGAAACCAGATCCTTCGAGTCGTGAGGAATTTTTCGATAGGAGTTAACATCGATCAATTCTCAATGGCCCAAGCTATCCTGAGCTATAATTCGCGTCTATAGAGTCTCATACCTTTCATCACCGATTCATCAACCGGCTGCATATCGCACTTTATCGCCAGGTTGACTGAAGCAGGGTCGTTAAGAGGGAGCAACGCCTCGAGATAAAGGGGTTGTCCTAACTGCTCAGCCTCAAATTCAAATTCTGTGGAGATCATACGGGCATAGTTCAGTGCGCAAATCAATAGAGCACGCCCCGCATTCCTTTTCCGATGCTGCGGATGGACCGTTCCCTGGCAGAGAAAATGATAAGCATATACGTCCCTGCGCATGCTTAGAGCGGTAAAGCCTACGATTTCTCCCTCTACACCCTCAAGCGTTCCAGCCTGACCCCACTCATTGGTCTCATCATCATCTGTAATAACAAATACAGTATAAGCCTCACCCAGTTCAGGATACGTTGACCAGGTGGCGAAATCAATCATATCTTCCACTGCCAGGCCGTCTGTTGCGGCTGCCAGTTGTTGTAAATCAATCAGGATAGGGATATCTGACTGACGGAAATTTCGTATGCGCATGAACGTGTACTCAAGGCCTTTCGATAAGATATAGTTCCGAAAAAGAGAGCGATCTATTGACCGCTTGCTTTCCTCGGCTTTGTACAGGGAATGACAACCCGCACTGGATGGACTACCAAGGGTGTTGCCACCCTCTTCCCATCCTCTACACCCTCCGACCAGAAGGCATCAGGTGCTACTTTTCTGATGATGTTTGCTGCTCCGTTGATGTCAGCGTTGATGTACCGCCCGTTTGATGCTCGGTACAGTCCACGTTCCACACGCTTGCCGCTAAACGTGTACTTGGTGTCATCGTTTGGCTTACGCATAGGAAGAGGATCACGATCAAGAAAGCTGGCCTTGCTCGTGTAGGACTCTTCCGTGACCTTTACAGTGATGCCCACTAACTCCGCTTTGTAGGTCAGCATCTGAATGAAACGGGCGTGCGGTATCTGGACAAACTGCTGATTGTTGCGCTTGCCCATCTCCACTTCCTGCTTCCATCCGTCATTCTTGCCGATAATGAGCGTGCCTATCCCCTCTTGTACAAGAAGACCAATGATCTTACGACTTGCGGTATGCATGTAGTGATCGATGCGGCGGGTCCGCTTATTGGTGAAGCGTTCCATGCGGGCTGTTGTGCCTGTGGTCCCGAGCTTCTTCTGGAGTCCTGCTTTCCGCTTATTGTAGAATTGGTTGATCGACTTCACTGGACGCCCGTTAACGACTACTGGATGAAAGCCAGGTTTGTTTGAGGCTAGCGCAAGCAGATTGTTGATCCCCAGGTCTATACCAGCGTAGTAAGCAGGATTAACAGGGGCTTGGACAGGCTTTTGTTCGTAGACCACTTCGACGACGTAGTACCCCTTACGAGGGACGATGCGTACTTGCGCAACATCCTTTTGTTGGGTGTGGACACTGACCGCAAGTTGTGAGGGTTGGATGAGACCGCGTTTTAAGCCTCTTTGACTTAGAGCTTGATCGGTATAGATAAGGATATTGCGTCCTTCTACCTTATCCTTGTACTTAGGGAGCTTAGGGTGTCCTAGAAATTTGGAAGGATCTCCCTCATAGGCTTTGCACGCCTCAAAGTAGCTCTTCCAGTTTTTATCAAGCAGCATGAGCACTTGCTGAGAGACTTTCCGTGGTAAGGCTTTATAGGCTTCATGGGACTGCATGCGCTTCTGGACTTCGTGGTAGTTGAGATAGCGATGCTCAAAGATAAAGGTCTGGCGCACGAGGTAGAGCGCGGCATTATACAGGTTCTTGGAGGCAAACGCCGCTGCATCAATGACGGCGTAGCGTGAGTCATTGCGACGAATCACATGTTGCTCGACCAGTTGCATTGACGTTGCCTCCTTTCTGCCTGTAACAGATCTTCTTGTATCTCTGTTCTCTACTATACTACAAAAAGCGGTTGCGCTTCTTCCTCTTGGCTCGTCCTCTCAGATGCTCTTGCGGCAATCTCCATTTTGGAGACCATTCCAGATCGGGGGCAAACTGAACGCTTGATTGAAAAGAATCCTTATCGATGCATACAACCAGCGAGATAAGTCTCTTCCAGCAAGCAAGCCGTTTGTCCCTGATCTGAAATGGCCTCCTGTAACGGCTCTCTCCAACGCCGCCTGATTGCTTGACCGATGTCCTAGTATGTTTAGCAAGCAGTGGATAGTCCACTGCTCCATGCTAACATATGGCGACAAACTCTACCAGAACACACAAAGGAGTCTTGCTTTGCACGACCACACTGACCACACACATATCCGGGATATCCGCCAGGAAATGCCTGCCGCCACATCGCGGCTCTATTTTAATGCAGGAACCTTTGGTCCTCT